>ERZ779874.377-NODE-377-length-53468-cov-55.357947_pt1 | contig 53468 bp, 46 predicted proteins | sample MGYA00511031_ERZ779874 | MGnify/ENA primary metagenome ERZ779874 (study PRJEB29588, sample SAMEA2156850) | human gut metagenome | biome: human gut; feature: human-associated habitat; material: faeces | place: Denmark | collected 2008/2010 ...
GTTACAAATCTACTCTTTTTATGCGTAACTGTCAGATTAAGTCTTGACTAATTCACATGTATTTACATTTTTAATCCTCTACTTTTCTTTTCTTCCTGCTGCGACAGTCTTGTTCCATATCTAAGCCTGTGCCATTGTTCCCTGAACCAATCGGCAATCGGTTTCCTGTTTATTGTCAGGTTCAGCCTACTTTCATCGTCAGGGTCATTCTCCACCCTTAAAATATCATCCTTGACATCAAAGTTTCGCCTATGCTGCTCTGAATAGATTTTACCACTGCATTTCAGGGCTTCTTTCTTGACCAAAAGACTTTCAGTCATTTCTTTAGTGAATCCCAGCGTGGCACAGAACTTTTCCATGCGTAGCATTTCCCTGAACATTGGGAACCACCTGAAAGCTTTGTCTATGATTCTGGCGAGCCGTGACAGTTCTTTTTCCTTCATATCAAGTTCCTGTCTGTGCATTTCCTTGAGATTGTGGATTTGCGTATCATGCTGTTTCTGCATCTGCTGTATCTGGCTCTGCAATTTTTCGATATTGGTATCCCGTTTTGAAACCTCGTCTTTCAGTTTTTCGTTGGCATGTTCCAGCTCTTTCAATCTTCCGCTTCCGAAAAGAGAAGCAACACCGCTTGTTATGGCTGTCGCTGCCGTGGTGGCTGTCTTCTTTAGCTTGTCTGTGCGTATTTCTGATTTCACCTGTTTCAGTTCTTGTTCGGCAAGATTTATCTGTTCTTCTTTGTGCCGTTTGGCTGCATCCATGCGTTGCAGCTCGGCTTTCTGTTTCTCGATGATAAAGTCGTTACGTTCCAGATGTTCCTTACCTGTTACAGCCTTTGACTGCCCACGCTCCATCAGCAGGATGTCAGATGCCAAGGTCTGCATCTGCATCATGTCATCGTCATTAAGCTTTTGGCTCTTTCCGGTTTCGTGGTTCATCCAATCGAAAACGATATGGGCATGATAGTTCGGCTTGAACCATCTGTCCCCGACCTTGAAGCTTTCTCTGTCTTCCGCTTCCGGCTGACCGTTCAGCCAATGTCCTTCGTCCTTGTGCAGGAAGATTTGCAGCGGTGTGATTCCCCAGCGTCTTTGACATTCCTCACCGAATTTACGCACGTCTGCCAGTGTGGTGTCCGACCTGACAAGCAGCACTCCTTCACGTATGGGGGAGCATCCCGCAATTTTGACTGTCTTGCCGTTCTTGCCTTTGCGCTCCCGTTCCTTTTCCTGCATGGCACGTCCGGTCTTTTCCTTTACCATCTGTCTGATATTATCATAATGCGTCCGCAAATCCGGACTGCCGAAGTCAGGATTTATCCACTGCTCGTTATCGGTGGAGAGTTCAGGAACGACATAGATTCTGGACTCTCCGATGTTGCGCATGTATTCGGCAGTCCTTCTGTTGTGAGCCTCGCTCGATGCGATGTTACAGGGCTTGATATGTATGCTTGATTTTGTTGCCATAGATACCTGTTTTTGGGTTTGTACTTTATTGCTTGCTTTTCCGCTGTCCGCAAACGCATGGGGTTCTTAGGGGTGCAACCCATAAGCGGAGATTGCAAAGAGAGGGTCACTCTTTGCTCTGGGTTCTCAGGGGAGAAACGCCCTGAGTGGGTTATTAGGGTAAAACCCTAATCCCCTCGGGAGAGCCCACAACTACGTAAGCGAAGCGTGTAGTTATAGTGGGCTATAACCGAAAGCCTCCCGGTTTATTGGGCGGTGTCTTCACTTTGATGGATTGAGCCTGTTTCTTTGCCGCTGCCCGTTTTTGCAGGTATTCGTTCAAATCCTTGCATCCGCTGTAAATGTGTGAAGCGTCACGTATATGTCTGGTATTGTCATACTCCTTTCTGATTTGCTGCAGGGCTTCCATTCCTGCACGGTCATTGTCAAGGAAACAGTGGATGCGTTCATAGCTGCCCAGCGGATAGAGTGCCTTGGAAACATTGGCAACAGAGTTCAGAACCATGTAGTCCTGTCTGTCGAAATCAGGGAATTGCGGACAGCTTTCAAGCCTTAGTGTCAGAAAGGAAAGGTAGTCCATGAACCCCTCAAAAACGTAACATGCTTTTCTCGGCTCTCCCGATTGTCTGATATGTGATATTTCTTTCGGTGCGATGCAGACCTTGAAATATCGGTTGCGGATTTCATATCCACCCGATATGTTCGGAAAGGCAATGGCGAAATACCGTTTGCCGTTGTTGGTGAAGTGTGCCTCACGGCATTCTTTTTTCGCCAGTGCCGTATTTATCCCCCTTTCCTGCAGGTAAGAGAGCAGGGCAGGAGAAGACAGCTGCACGATGTCAAGTTGCTGGAAACTCGGCTCGGTGGCAGACTGCCTGCGAAAAGAGAAAGACACGGGACGGACATGCGGTGTCTGTTCCTCTATGCGTTTCAGGATATGCGGAACACTCTCCGTTGCGTAGAGGTGTGCTGCCAGTGCGATGATGTTGCCGCCCTTTCCCAGACCGAAGTCGAACCATTGTTCACGTTCTGTGTTTACTTTGAACGAGGGCTCGTTCTCTTCCCTGAACGGGGATTTGTACCAGAGGTTTACCCCCTGCTGCTTTACTGGGAAATACCCCAGACTGTGCAGATAGTCTGCGATTCTTATCTTTTTTGCTTCTTCTGTTGTCATTTTCGTACGGTTTTGTGATGAGTGAAAAAACGATGATTTGATGAACTTTGCTTGTAATAAGCTGTTATACAGAATGGTAACACTTCATCATTTTTTCATCAGACTGCTTGCCAAAAAAGAAATGATGATTTCTCTTTTCATCAGCATTATATTCCGATGAATGAATGATGAGCTTGTATTATACTGTAATACAATGTGTTATATACCGTATTCATCATTTCATCAAAATAATCATATAGCGGTCAGCTGTTCTTTGGTTATCGTGTAGAATCTTCCTATTTTCCTTTTCGTCTCGTAGTGGCAGTCACGGTGGGGAGCAATCTCATAGGCGGTGTAGGAAAGTGAGTTCGGTGCGGAAGTCAGCTTCCATACTTCCTGAACCACTTTCCGCACCTGATATTTCTCTGCCTTTACCTGCGAATAGACAAGCAGTGTCATGAGGTCATTCAGGCAGAATGATACGCTTTCCACATCCATGTTTGACATGATGTCAAGGAACAGTTCAGCCATTTCTATCTCCAGACGGTTGCGGTTGCTCCGGATGATTTTCTGCAGGGCTGCCGTATGTGTCAGCTTCGGGTTGAACCACATACGGCTTTCCTTTTCCGTTGAAAGCTCCCTTTGTGTCAGGAAGAACAGGAAGGCAGGAATTTCCTCTTTCAGCTTTTGCAGGAAATTCGTGTCATCGTTCTGCAGCGGATTTATCTTCCTTACCCAGTATCGTGTTTCCCCTGCGTCTATGATAACAGGCAGATACTCGTTGTTTGAACACAGTACGAACTTGGCGAAGAAGGCTATTTCCGTGCGGTCTTTCCCTTTGGCCTCCACCTTGTAATTGAAAGTGGTGCTCAGGTTCTTCAACCGCTCGCTGTCTTCCCTGCGGTTGAGCAGCACCTCGTCCACGACAATGAGCAGCTTTCCGGCCCAGTCGGAATTGAACTGGCTCCGGAAATCCTCGTTGGTGTTGAATGTCACGTTGTTTTGGAAAATGGCTTTCAGGAAGTTCAGGAACGTGCTTTTCCCCGTGTTCCTCTCTTCGGACACGAGCAGCAGGATGGGCAGCTTCTGAATGGGGTAAAGGTAGAGCAGTTGCAGGTAGTCCATGCCAAACTCGTATTGTTCGCCGAAGATGTGTTCCACCAACGAGCGGATGCAGGGGAAATCCCCCTCCTGCAGTCGGTGGCTAATCGGTTCGTAGAGGTTGAGGAACTTGCCTACTACGGGCTTGTAGCCCACATGGTCGGGTACGGTGCAGAAGCCGTCATACTTGGGGACGCTCGCCATGTAGTCCTTGCCGTAGTCCTGCCGCAGGGTCTCGGAGTTCCATGCGATGCGTTTCCTCACATAGCCGCCGTCAATTCGCGGCTGGTCCACAATCTTGTAGAGCGTTGTGCCTACTCTAATGAATTCTTCTTTTTTCTCCATGTTTTCAATAAAGTTTTAGTGCCGCCAACGTATTGTCGGCAAGCGGATTGAACATGGTTGCAAAGCTACGGCAGGACGGCTAAAACTTTGATACGTAAAACAATGCAGAACGGCGCAAAAGAAACCGACGGATAAGAAAATGCTGCGGAACGGGCAATGTCAGTCTTAAAATGGCGAAAAGAAAAAGCCCGAAGAAGCAAAACCGCACTTCTTCGGACTGAAAATGTATGGATATGTGACTGCACGGGCGTATTGATGAATGGATGTATTGACGAATAATCGCACCCATTAACATTTACATGGCTGCCTGTCGCTTAATGATACCCACAAGACTTGCCTTTCTTTTCGCAAGCACAGCCTTTCCAATAAAGCATTACGCACCATTACCGCATTTGAAGTATTGATACGGAAAGCAAGTGCCACGACTATTGGTAAGGCGTACACGTTCGTAAAGTAACCGTTGGGCAGCTTGATGAGCCTTTCCACTTCGCAAGGGTTCAACACTCCGCTTTTGTACACGGCTCGTATGGCGGCACGGAGTGTAGGGGCGATAACATCGAAAAGTTCCACCAACTCCATTTCGCTCATCCATACATTGACGGCATCGGACGGTACGGCAACCCTGCCGCATCCGTCCATCGTGATTGTTGCCCGTTTCATATTCCTGTCACTTTGATGTTACCGAAAGTCTGGTTCAGCTGGTTACCGAAAGCCGTCAAATCGTTACCCAACTTCTGCGTGGTTATCTTTGCGTAAATCTGTGTGGTCTTGATATTTGTGTGCCCCAAAACACGGCTCACACTCTCAATCGGCATGCCTTTGCTAAGGGCTAATGTTCCGAACGTGTGGCGGGCAACGTGAAAGCTGATTTGCTTGTTGATGCCACACTCTCGGATGACATTTTTCAGCTTTTTGCAGATGCTCCAATAGTTGATTTCGCCGAAAACCGAATTGTCTTTTTGGAACGGTCTGTACTTCCCGATTATCTGCAATGGAATATCCAGCAGCTTCACTTGGAACGGTACACCTGTCTTGTGTCGCTTGGAAATAATCCACTTCTCGCCGTTCACGTCCATAATATCGTCCGTGGTCAGTTCCCTGATGTCTGCGAAGCTGAGTGCGGTGAAACAGGCAAATACGAACAGGTCACGAGTGAAAGCAAGCGTGGCATCGGCAAACTCATGTTCGATTAGCTGTCGGATTTCTCCCTCCGTAAGATATTCCCTTTCCTTTACGTTGGGCGTAATACGGAACTGCGCAAACGGGTTTCTCGGTATCAAACCGTTGTAATGCGCCCGTGAAACGATAGTCTTGACCCACATGCACGCCAACCATATAGTCGCGTTTTTAAGCCCTTGTTCCGTTGTGAGGAATACGGAGAACTCCTTGATGAAATCGGGAGTAAGTTCCAACATAGACATGTCGTTGCGCTTGTAGAACGACTTGATGAACGCCGCCACATAGTTCCTTGAACGCACCATCACACGGTAAGACCCTATGCAGCGGTCTTTACCGACACGTTTCAGGAACTTGGCGTTTTCCTTATCAAATGCACCGAGTATCGTTTCATACTCGCAGCCTATACCTTGATAGGCGTTGCGTACCATTTCCGCCGTGACATACGCCTCACGGTCGGATATGCGTTGGTAGTGCTTGATGATTTGCGCCTTGATATTGTCAAGCGCAAGGTTCGTTTCCCTTGCCTCCACGCTCTTCCCTTTGGCACGGTTGCCCTTGGCATCCCAAAGCGTCTTTGAGATGCTCCGCTTGCAACTGAACTGTGCTACCGTTCCGTTGATTGTAACCCGTCCCATGATAGGGACAATTCCGTTCTTCTCCTTGCTGCCGTTCGCATAGAACAGCACGCGAAATGTACTTCTTGCCATACTCGTTCTTTTCTTTGTTTGCAAAACTATAAATCAACGAGTTAAGCCTTGACAAGCAAACCTACACAGAACGGCGCAAATAAAACGGAGACTGTTAAATCTGCATTTTCAACGGGTAACGAATAGGAAACCGTTTTCCTGCTGCAATCCGCTTTGAAACGGTTTTCTGCCATTTCTCCAACTTCCGTGATTTTCTCCTAACTGCTTAAATCTCAATTCCTATTGCGTTAATCTGCTGGTTTTGTTCGATTTTTCCAGCGATATTCGTTAATTTTGCGTTATGAACACTGCATCGATTCACTCATAAAGACGTGCGCATAAAGCAACATGGCCAAGAAAAACCAATCTCAAAGATTAACCATACAGCACAAAGATTCCCATGGAGAAATCGGCATTTTCGGTCCTAATGCCAAATTGCACGACACAACCGTAGGAGAGGTTTCGCACGCAGTCCTATCCCAACTCCAACAACGTTTTCCCACTCTTGAATTTCGGTTCAGGAGCAGCATAAGAAAACAGGAAATCAACGACGCACTAAAAAGAATCGACTCCAGCTTGGGGCAGACATTATTTGTTCCCAATTCAAGCATTATTCCAGATGGAGGATTGATTGAAGTCAAAGACGACATGGGTGTATGGCATGTCATTTTAGTATCAGAAGCCAAATACCAAGGCCGGAATATTGAAAACATCAAATCCGGGATTCTTGTCGGCAAAAACAACAATCAGGATTTAATGGCGGCTGGAAATGCCATAGAACGGTCACACAAAAACATTTCTGAAATTGCCAACTATATGCTTGGGGAGTCTTATTTCCCATACGTCTTATTCCTCGCAGGTTCTAATTTCCTTACAGAAACCATTAAAGTCATGCGTCCTGATGGGAGGCTGGTAGTCCTCGAATATGATTCAGGGATGTTAAACCGGCTTGACAGACTGACGGCGGCAAATTATGGAATGCCCATAAACACAAACCTCTGCCTTAACAAATTCGTACATCATGACGACAAAACAATAATGCTGCAAGCTGCATCCATTTACACACAAGGGGACGGCGAGGATTGGAGCGTCAACGAAATGATGAAGATAATGCTGGATATCGCCACTTCCGCACTTACGGCGTTGGGGAGTCGGCTCTTTAAGCAGTTAACAACCCACAAGCAAGAGTAAGACTATGGCAAGAAATGCTTCTAACGCCCTGCTGCATAAAGCCAAGGGGGCAAAAAGCGATGAGTTCTACACCTTGCTTGACGACATCGAGAGAGAACTGGTGCATTACGAATCGGATTTTAACGGGAAAACCGTCTATTGCAACTGCGACGACCCTTATATCAGCAACTTTTACAAATACTTCCATGACAATTTCAAGCGTCTCGGCCTGAAGCGCCTTATTGCGTCATGCTACAGGCCGTCGACATACGATTTATTCCAGCCATACACATGCGGAAAAGGGTATTATACCGTTTTTGACGGCAACGAGGCAGACCCATCAGCCCCCCCCCATATCGTTTTTTTCAAAGGTGACGGTGATTTTCGCAGCCAAGAATGTATCGCCCTTCTACAGCAATCCGACATTATAGTCACGAACCCTCCTTTTTCATTATTCAGGGAATTTGTATCTGTGATTACCAGTCATCATAAAAGTTTTCTTATCATCGGCAATATCAATGCCATCACATACAAAGACATATTCAAGCTCATTCAGCAAAACAAAGCATGGCTTGGAGTGAATTTAGGACGCGGCATCTCAGGTTTCATCGTTCCCGAATCATACAGTTTGTATGGGACAGAGACGAGGACCGATGAAATGGGCAATAAAATAATCTCCCCCAACAACTGCCTTTGGCTGACCAATTTAGAAACGCCCTCACGGAGAGAGTTCATAAATTTAAGCAAGGTCTATGCCGGAAATGAGATGTATTATCCCAAATACGACAACTACGAAGGTATAAACGTGAACCGCACACAAGACATACCCAAGGATTATCCTGGAGTGATGGGCGTTCCGATAACATTCCTTCACAAATACAACCCTCATCAATTTGAGATTGTGAGATTCAGGAAAGGAAACGACGCCCGTGATTTAGCCATCAATGGGAAATGTCCCTATTTCAGGATTTTGATACGAAATAAAGTGTTCGCCTCTTAATTTGTTAAACGATGGACATGGTTTATTATTTCCTTGCTTCGCCCCAGCGGTAGGCAAAGGGACGCAGATAGCAGACGCTCTCGCCCCATTCGTCATATTGGGTGTTATGCCCCACCACTCTCACCTCATAATTGCCATCCTTGCGGTAATGCACATCCTCAGGCATCGGCACTTGAATCAGATAGCAGTCGTCGTTGACAGGATTGCCGTTAGTATTGGGCAACGACAGATGCTGCACTGAGATAATCTCGTACTTCTTCCCGTCCACATACACCTCAAACTCCATATATTCAGGCTCCACGGTCACATTGCTATGTTTTTCCCATACAGCCTTATCCATATAGTCCTCATAGCTCAGCACTTTCGTGACGCTCATCGGACGGGTGTAGATGAACATTTCAGGCCGTCCGCCGTATTCGCAGAACGCAGTAGTGCCGTACAGTTCTAATTTGTCATAACGCAGGTTCAATGTCAAGTCCCTGTCGGCTATGACGTTCCATGCCCAAAACTCCAATTTCATGTCTTCGGGTTTGACAGCTTTCTGGCGCGGATACTCCTCCGGGCGCATAGCGCAGACATTGGCATACGCCCCTCGCGCCACGCTGTCTATCCTGTAGAACCCGCAGCGTCCGTCATCGTCATATACGCCGTGGAGAAATCAGGATTTGACACACATACCGCACACGAATCCACCGGCTCGCCCCGATAGTCTGTCACGCGCCCCGATATGCTCACATATTCCTCACCGCCCACAGCCGCAGCGACCATCAACGTCGCCCCCAGCAGCATCTTTCTCATCTTCATCATACTTCTATTTATTGGTTTACCCCCACAAAGTTAAACACTTTTACGCAACTCCGATTCTCACCCACATTTGTTCCATGAAGACCAAATTTTTATTGATGTAAAAATGTCAATAAATAGAAAAATATATTAACTTTGCGATTGTACGGGCAGCGGCCCGTTCACTACATAGTTAACACAAGAGACGTTATGTCTTCTGCTTGTATGAGTAAAGCTTAGGAACCTATACTCGATGCGCAAGAGAATGTCATGACTGTCTCCACGTCCATACAGGCGTGGAGCTGTTATTTCCACATCTTCGCATAAAGGTATTCCTAAGCACCTACTCATAGAGGCGTGGCATAACAGCCCACGCCTCTTTTTTATTCATTCCAAGTCGGGCTGCTTGGTTACAAAACACATGATAATATGACCAATCTTGAAATTTTAGAAAATGAAAATGATGAGGTGATTATCAAGCTATTCCATGGAAAGACCGTGACCATTGAATATGTCAATGGCACAAAAAAGACGTTACTGTAAGAAATTTCATAAAAGCAGTTCAAGCTGATTGTCCTCAGCGTAGCATCGTTGGCATGATTACAGAGGACGGAGAAGAAATTCTCATATCATCACACGATATAAAATCCATTACAATTATTTAACACACATCTTATGAGAGCAATCATATTTACTTTATTATCCATTTGGACCATATATGCATTTGGTTATAATAAAAACGAAAACCTCCTTTCTAATGGAGACTTTACTGAGGGATTAGATGGCTGGGAGACAAGGACATCAGATAATCCAAATTTCTCAAAAGTTTGGGTTGAGGATGGCGTATGTTATCTCAAGGCTGGTGGTAGTAGCGCCAGTTGGGGCTATTATACCTGCGCCATAACTCAAACGATGAAATTAAACCCCGGTAAATATAAATGTTCCTTCAACTATAATGGGGGACCGGATCCAGATTATGGCAGTGGATTTACGAAAATATTTCGAATAATCGTTTCCACCGATGATATAATTGATACTTCCGATGATTACTTAATAAACGAGACAAGAGGTTCCAATAAACCCTTTGCTTCAGAATACTCATTCACTATATTCGAAGAATCTTATGTAATGTTCCTGTTAAGTATGCAAACACAGAAATCATACACCTTATCCATCTCTGACTGCAGACTTACTCGCGAATTAGCTTTTTTGGAACCCGAAGCTATATCATGCGACAAGGAATATGGGGATGAAAATCCTAATTTTGAAACTAAATTTAATGGGGTAATTCCTGGTGACGAATCACTTTTAGCAGAGGGGTATCATGCAAGTTATGAGTGTGAAGCTACCAGATATTCCAGCATTGGCTCATATCCCATAAAAGTTAGTTGTGATGGCAATGTTGATGGATATGAGATTAAAAGATATCGACCAGGCACTTTAAGTATCACAGCTGCACCAATACTTGTATCTTGCCCTGACCTTACGCGAGAATATGGGGAAGATAATCCAATACCAGAAATACATTACAGTGGATTTAAAAATGGTGAAAATGAAGAAGTTTTGACAAAAGCAGCTTCATATGAGATTCAAGCATCTCGCAAATCTAATGTCGGGACATATCCTATTGCACTTAAAGACGCAGAAAGTCCTAACTATAAGTTTGAATATGATGATGCATGCCTTATTATTACAAAAGCCGCTTTAAATGCGTCAATCAACAATACGGAAAAAATCTATGGAGATAACAACCCCCAATTTTCTCTGACATATGAAGGCTTAAAAAATGAAGAAACTTCTCCCTATTGGGTATCAGTCCCAAAGTTTGTAACTGATGCTAATTCTGCATCGACAGTTGGAGATTATATTGTTTCTGCAACTGATTTTGAGGCAAGAAATTACATGATTTCAAGAATTAACAATGGCATTTTAAGCATCCTCCCAAAGAATCTTATCTTAAAAGCTAACGATGCATCTAAGCTATATTTTGAAGATAACCCTCCCTTAGATTACAAAGCGTCTGGCTTTGTTAATGGAGATGATAAAAATTGTTTGACTGTGCAACCGACATTGCAAACCAACGCCGTAAAAAATAGCGAAGTGGGGAATTATTCTATTGCTATCTCTGGAGCAGAATCGCCCAACTATACCATCAATTATGTTAATGGAAACCTATCCATTGGCAAAAGGACTCTGACAATAAAAGCAGATGACAAGGAAAGACCTTATAAAACAGAAAATCCTGAGTTGACATATACAATAAGCGGTTTTGTAAACAATGAATCGGCGCAAAATTTAAAATCAGCCCCGATTATAAGCACAGAAGCGACATTGCTGTCAGACTGTGGCGAGTATGAGATTAACATCGGCAACGCAGATGCCACAAACTATTCCTTTAATTATATTAAGGGTATGCTTACCATCACCAAAATAAATCAGACAATAACTTGGGAGCAAGATTTTAACAATGTTTCATCAGGAGATCAAATAGAACTTTTAGCTTCCACTGATTCTGGTCTTGAAATTGATTACATCATATCGGGAAATGTTTCAGAGTATAAGTCCGGGAATAGAACTTTTATCGATTGTTTAGCACCTGGAAAAGTAACTATACGAGCAACACAAGAAGGCAACATTAATTACAACCCTGCGGTGCGTGTAGTCAAAACATTTGTTATACCTGACGACGCATCATCAGAAACAATTTTCGATGACCTCAAATCCAATCTTCATATAGACAATGGCTATTTGATAGGTTCTAATTTGACAGCAAAGAATATCGAAATAATTAGAGCAGATGGATGCGTAATATACAGCGGTATTCCACGAGATATTTTTATTGGTAATGGATTATTCATTATTAAAGCAGGAGAAAAATACCTTAAAGTATTTTCAAAATAAATAATTAAGTATTTATGATGATTGAAACTTCAACAATGAATTTATTTGAAGCCGTAGCTAATGGCAAAGAATTAACCAAAGGAATGGAAGTAAAACTGCCTTTATTTGATTACAAAGCATATATCTATGGCTTTGTAGCTACGCAAGGACGAGCATTGGATGTAGACATCGATATGCCAGCACTCGGACAGGCAAAGGTACTCTCCAACCGTGTAGTCTATGAATCTCGTGCTTTCCCGATTTTAACGTCTGTACAAAAAGCTTGTGAGGAGAAATACAATCTGTACCAGCTCCACGTGCCACACTTTTTATCATCTTATTATCAAGACAGTAAATATGGCAGTTGGCGTAACGCATATTGGCAAGCATTTACAGGCGAATCTGTGGAATCAAAAGTTACCTCATATGGAAACGTAAAAATTGAAGGCGCATTTGGCGAAAGGCAAGCCTTTTACTATCCGCGGGAAAACGATTTGTATTTCCAGTCATCTTCAAAACTCCGTGGCATGGCTTCAAGTTTTGCGGTCATTACACGCAGGGTCTCTAAAGTGTCCGACCAAGTCATATATGAGGTTTACAATCCCGAAGAAGTAAAAATCGAGGCATGATGGCACCTGTTTGCACTTTTGAAACCATCGAAGACCAATTTAATTTTGGAAGATATAAAGGCCTTTCTTTAGCGGATGTACTGGACATAAACCCATCCTATCTTGATTGGTGCGTTAAACATTGCTCCGCCATATTAGTAGTCTTGTTTGACTATGCCGTTTTTCAAATAAAAGAAGTTTATCCTGTGTTCTACATGGATAAGCTATTTGAGTCTGCTAGAGTCCGCGCGATTGAACACCACCAACGAGGTGATTGGGGAGAAGTCCCCGACCCTTTCGCATACTAACATATTCAATATCATAACGGTTATCCGCTTCATAATAAAAGATGGATAACCGTTTTTATACCTATAGTCTTGTATTTACCCTCTTTTACCCTCTGCATTGATGCGACAATCGCTCATTTCAAACAATCTGCATATACTTGTGATTGATTTGGGATTGGGATTCCAGGGGGATTTGGGCGGTTGGGGGGAATTTGCTAAATTTGTAGATTGAAAGCTTATAAGCAACTTACATATCATTTTCGGTATCCTGCATGAGGCTTAGAAGCTGTTTTTAAATCTAAACAGCTTCTTACGGCTACATAATCTGCAAAACAATCAACCGGCTGGCAGGATGCTCCAACCCCGTATCGATACAACAACATATGAAAGTTCTGAAATTTGGCGGCACTTCGGTAGGCACTGTAGAGAGTCTGCGTAATGTCAAAAGCATAGTCGAAGGCATCCCCGGACGTAAGGTCGTGGTGGTCTCTGCCCTCGGCGGCATCACCGACCAGCTTATCGCCACTGCCAATCTGGCTGTCAAGGACGATGTAGCCTATCTGGAGTCATACGCACGGATAGTGCAACGCCACGTGGACGTAATCGAGGGCATCGTACCCGAATCACGCCGCAGCGACACCATGGACAAGACCCGGCTGCTGCTTGACGAACTCGCCAACATATATCGCGGCGTGACCCTGCTCCGCGACCTGTCGCCCCGCGCTCTCGACATCATCGTCAGCTACGGCGAACGGCTTTCAAGCGTGATAATCAGCAACATCATCACGGGTGCTACGCATTTCGATTCACGCAACATCATCAAGACAACAACCAACGCCTACGGCCAGCACATCCTTGACAACGAGCTGACACAGGAACTTATCCACGGAGCTTTTGACGGCGACGACTGGAACACTGCCGTCATGGGCGGCTTCATTGCCTCAGACTCCAAAGGCGATGTCACCAACCTCGGACGCGGTGGCAGCGACTACACTGCCTCCATCATGGCAGCAGCTCTCGATGCGGAGGTCTTGGAAATCTGGACGGATGTGGACGGATTCATGACCGCCGACCCCAAGGTTATCAATTCGGCTTACGTGATTGACCATCTGTCGTTTACCGAAGCTATGGAGCTGTGCAATTTCGGCGCAAAGGTCATCTATCCCCCCACCATCTATCCTGTCTACCACAAGAATATCCCCATATTAGTCAAAAACACCTTCAACCCATCCGCTCCCGGCACTTGCATCAGCAACGAGAGCGGGAGCGACGGACAGCTCATCAAAGGCATCTCGTCAATCAACGACACATGTCTCGTCACCATCACGAGCCTCTGCATGGTGGGTGTCATAGGTGTAAATGCACGTATATTCACCGCGCTGTCACGCAACGGTGTCAGCGTGTTCCTCGTCTCTCAGGCGGCGAGCGAAAACAACACATCAATAGCCGTGCGCAACGCCGATGCCGACCTCGCCGTCAAGGTGCTCAGCGAGGAGTTTGCCGAGGAACTTTCAAGCGGCATGTTCAACAGCATCAAGGCGGAGCCGGATTTGGCGACCGTGGCTGTGGTGGGCGAAAAGATGAAGCACACCACAGGCATCGCCGGAAAACTTTTCAACACCCTCGGCTCTAACGGCATCAACGTCATAGCCTGCGCCCAGGGTGCTTCGGAAACCAACATCTCATTTGTAATCGACAAAAAGAGCCTCCGCAAGGCTCTCAACGTGATACACGACTCGTTTTTCCTCTCCGAAAGCCAGGTGCTCAACCTGTTTCTCGTGGGTATCGGCAACGTCGGCCGCAGCCTTCTCAGTCAGATAAGCAAGCAGCAGACCGAACTGCTGCGCAATAAAAACCTGCGGCTCAACGTGGTGGGCATTGCGTCAAGCAAACGTGCCATCTTTGACCGCAACGGTCTTGAGACAACCGACGCACCCCGACTACTTAAGGATAAAGGGATAGATGCCACACCGCAGGTCATCGTTGACGAGGTGCTGAAAATGAACATCTACAACTCCGTGTTTGTCGACTGCACCGCCAGCGAGCAGATTGCCGCCCTCTACCCCACTCTGCTTTCACACAACGTCAATGTCGTGGCAGCCAACAAGATAGCAGCATCCAGCGACTACGAGAGCTACAAGCAGCTCAAAACCATAGCCCGCAAAAAGGATGTCAAATTCCTGTTTGAGACCAATGTCGGTGCCGGTCTGCCCATCATCAACACCATCAACTCCCTCATCAACTCCGGCGACAAGATTCTCAAAATCGAGGCTGTAGTATCGGGCACCCTCAATTACATATTCAACGTCCTGAGCAAGGATGTTCCTCTCAGCCAAGCCATCCACATGGCTCAGGATGCAGGATATACCGAACCCGACCCGCGCATCGACCTTTCGGGCAAGGACGTAATCCGCAAACTTGTCATACTCGCCCGTGAAGCCGGCTACAAGGTCGACCAGACCGATGTGGTGCGCAATCTGTTCGTTCCCGAAAAATATTTTGAAGGCACCATAGAGCAGTTTTTCGAAAACATCAAGTCGCTCGACGGCGAGTTTGAACGCCAGCGTGCCGAGGCTGAGGCCAAGGATGAGCATTTCCGGTTCGTCGCGACCCTCGAAAACGGAGCTGTCAGCGTAGGGCTCAAACGCGTAGGCCACAACCACCCGTTCTATTCCCTCGAAGGCAGCAACAACGTCATCCTGCTCACCACCGAGCGTTACAAGGAGTACCCCATGGTCATCAAAGGCTACGGAGCCGGTGCTGAAGTGACAGCTGCCGGGGTATTTGCCGACATAATAAGCATAGCCAACATCCGATAAGCCTCTCCTCCTAAGAGGAAACACCACATTCTGAAAAGTTTTCAAACGCATGAAACATATAATAGTCCTCGGCGACGGCATGGCCGACGAACCCTGCGACGCTTTAGGTGGCATGACCCCGCTTGAAGCCGCCGAAACTCCCACTCTCGACATGATGGCGGAGCATGGCCGTCTCGGACTGCTCTCCACTGTCCCCGACGGGATGCACCCGGGCAGCGAAATCGCCCACCTGTCATTATTAGGCTACGACGTTCCCAAGGTATTTGAGGGGCGCGGGTCTCTCGAAGCCGCCAGCATGGGCATAGACATCGACCCTGACGAAATGGCTCTCAGATGCAACCTGATATGCCTTAACCCCGACGGCACCATCAAGAACCATTCAGCCGGACATATATCCACCGAGGAGGCCGACGAACTCATCAAAACACTCAACACCCGTCTCGCCGACGGTCGTTTCAAAATATACACAGGCGTAAGCTACCGGCATCTCCTCAAGGTCAAGGATGCCGACAAACGCATATCATGTACTCCACCCCACGATGTGCCGGGTGCGCAGTCGATGGATGTGATGATAAAAGCCGACGTACCCGAAGCGGAGGAGACAGCCGACTACCTCAACGCCCTCATCCTCGATTCGCAAGAGATACTGCGTGACCACCCTGTCAACATCCGCCGCATAGCCGAGGGCAAAGACCCCGCCAACAGCATATGGCCGTGGAGTCCGGGCTACAAACCTTCGATGGAGACGATGATGACGCTCTTCGGCATAAAGAAAGGTGTAGTGATTTCAGCCGTAGATCTCATCCGTGGCATAGGAGTGTACGCCGGTCTTACCCCTGTCATAGTCCCCGGTGCCACAGGTCTTGCCGACACCAACTACGAGGGCAAGGTACAGGCTGCCATTGACGCTCTCAAAGGAGATGCCGATTTCGTATTCCTCCACATAGAGGCGAGCGACGAGGCCGGACACGAAGGTGACGCAGTGCTGAAAAAACGCACTGTCGAATACCTCGACCAGCGAGTGCTGCGCCCCCTGCTTGATGCAGTAAATGAGATGGATGAAGAGGTAGCCATTGCAGTGCTGCCCGACCATCCCACTCCGTGTCATCTTCGCACACACACCAACCACCCTGTGCCTTTCCTGATTTACCGTCCCGACATCACACCCGACGGTGTCAAGCATTACACCGAGGCCGAAGCCGCCAACGGTTATTACGGCCTGATGCAGGGCGATGAATTCATCCGCGAATTTCTAAAATAGCGACAATAATACTCATATACACTGATGAGCCAGCATATCAAATATTACAGCACGTCGGGCAAAGCCCCGATGGCGACTCTCGAAGAGGCGGTGGTACACGGCCTCGCCTCTGACAAAGGCCTGTTCATGCCTGAAACAATCGGTGTGCTACCGCAGGCGTTTTTCAACAACATCGGCGAGATGAACCTCACCGACATAGCATATGTCGTAGCCAACACGTTATTTGGCGGCGACATAGAAAGCGAGGAGCTGAAACGCATAGTCAGCGAAACGCTCAATTTCGACATACCTTTGGTGCATGTGGATGAAAACCGCTATGCTCTTGAGCTGTACCACGGGCCCACTCTGGCGTTCAAGGATGTAGGCGCTCGCTTCATGGCCCGTCTGCTCGGCTACTTCAATGCCAAGCGCGGCAATGGCCGCATGGTCAATGTGCTGGTAGCCACTTCGGGCGACACAGGCAGTGCCGTCGCCAACGGATTCCTCGGTGTGGAGGGTGTGCGTGTATTCGTCCTTTACCCCGAAGGCAAGGTAAGCCCCATACAGGAGGCACAGTTTACCACGCTCGGCCAAAACATCACCGCGCTTGAAGTCAACGGCACTTTCGATGACTGCCAGGCTCTTGTCAAGCAGGCATTTATGGATGCCGAACTCAACGAGGCCATGCAGCTGACTTCTGCCAACTCCATCAACGTGGCCCGCTTCCTGCCCCAGATGTTCTACTACTTCCATGCCTACGCCCAGCTTGCAGCAAAGGGTATGCGCACCGACAATGTCGTAGTGTCAGTGCCGAGCGGCAATTTCGGCAACATCACCGCCGGACTTATCGGCAAACGTATGGGCCTGCCTATCAAACGATTCATTGCGGCAAACAATGCCAACGACATCTTCTATCAGTATCTACAGACTGCCAAATACAACCCCCGGCCATCCATAGCCACCATAGCCAACGCCATGGATGTGGGCGACCCGAGCAATTTCGCCCGGGTGCTTGACCTCTACGGCCACGACCACTCGCGCATCACTGCCGAAATCTCAGGCTGCACATACACCGACGAACAGATAGCCGAGACCCTGCGCGACACGTTCGCTAAGGAGGGCTACCTGCTTGACCCTCATGGAGCTGTAGCATACCGAAGCCTGCTTGAAGGTCTCGCCCCCGATGAAACTGGCATATTCCTTGAAACTGCCCACCCGGCCAAGTTCAAAGACACCGTGGAGTCCATAATCGGAGAAGAAGTCGCTATTCCTGACCGCCTGAACGCATTCCTCAAAGGGGAGAAGCAGTCGATACCGATGCAGCGACATTTCGCCCCATTCAAGAAATTACTCCTTTCACAGCAATGAATCTGCGCATAACGCCGCCCGACGGCATACTGGAAGCATCAATCTCGCTCCCATCGTCAAAAAGCCTTTCCAACCGGGCACTCATACTCCGAGCCCTTACCCCCGACGGAGAGGGTACGATTAGCAATCTGGCGCAGTGCGATGACACCGATGTCCTGTCGGCTGCGCTCACCCAAGGTCGGGATGCCCGCGAAGTCAATATAGGGGCTGCCGGCACCGCCATGCGTTTTCTGACAGCCTACTATGCAGCAACGGATGGCAGCGACATCGTGCTTGACGGCAGCGACCGTATGCGCCACCGCCCTATCCATGCCCTCGTTGATGCCCTGCGGCAGGCCGGAGCCGACATAGAGTATGTCGCTGAAGATGGATTCCCTCCGCTGCGCATACGTGGCCGCAAACTCGCAGGCGGCGAGGTGAAAGTCAAAGCCGACATCAGCTCGCAATACATATCCGCCCTGCTGATGACAGGTCCTGTGATGACCAACGGCCTCACACTCACGCTGGAAGGCGAAATAGCCTCACGCCCTTATATACTTATGACACTCACCATGATGGCAGAGCGCGGCGTGGAGGCCGATTTCACAGGCAACACCATCACAGTCCCGGCAGCATCCTACCGCCCGGGCGATTTCACCATTGAGGGCGACTGGAGCGCGGCAGCGTTCTGGTACGAAATCGCAGCCGTAAGCAGCGGATTTGTTGGGCTCGACGGTCTCAAACTTCCGAGTAAGCAAGGCGACTCCGTGGTAAGCGAAATATTCACCCACCTCGGCATCAACACCGCCGACGGCGAGGATGCCGACCTTGACCTGCTGGCATCTCCCGACCAGGATGCGCGTATCAACTATGACTTTTCCGACTGCCCCGATCTGGCGCAAGCAGTCATAGCCACATGTGCGCTGCTCGGCATACCGTTCAAGTTCACTGGACTCCACTCGCTCCGCATCAAAGAGACCGACCGCATAGAGGCGATGCGCCGCGAACTGCTCAAAATCGGAGTGAATGTCGCGGTTACCGGCGACGACCTGATGGAATGGGACGGACGGCGCACTCCGATATTCGAGATGCCCCGCTTCGACACGTATGACGATCACCGCATGGCCATGGCTCTCGCCGCCGTAAGCATATTCATCCCGGGCATCGTCATCAACGATGCCGAAGTGGTCAGCAAGAGCTACCCGACATTTTGGGACGACATGCGCAGCGCAGGATTCACTGTCATTGACGCTTCAGAACCCTCCGAGAACGACGCTGACGATAAGTAACCAGCCCCACGCCATGCTGCCCTTTTTACTGCTCATAGTCTGGATAGCACTCACTCTCTATATATTTTACCGCTACTCGCAGTGGCGCAAACGCCGTGTGGCAGCTAACCGACCGGTGTCTAAGGTCACATCCACCAACGACGATTTCACCGCCTCCGCTGACAGCTGCCACTCGTCATCGGGACTCTGCTGCGGACTCCACGCCATATGCGAAAAAGGGCTTCCCAAGTCAGCCGAAGACCTCTACTTCGACGACGAGGAGCTTGACCGGTTCCAAGGCAAGAAGCCTGCCGACTACACCAATGATGAGATAGAGGAGTTTCGCGATGTAATGATGTCGGTCCCGGCTGACGAGCTGGGTCTGTGGGCGCGTTGCATAGGTATGCGGCATCTGATGCTTCCCGAAGCCGTGCGCGACGAATTGCTGCTACGTATGCGTGAACACGACACAGACACGCCCATAAGCAAGGCGCAACAATAGACTCCAATGGATTTGCTTCAATACGGTTTCTTCCAAAACGCCCTTTGGGGCATAGGACTCATCAGCATCACTGCAGCCCTTATAGGGGTCTACGTGGTATGCCGACGCATGGCTGCCCTGGCAGGGGGTGTGACCCATGCATGTTTCGGCGGTCTTGGCCTCGGCTATTTCCTCGGCTGGAACCCACTGTGGCCGGCGATGGCATTTGCCATAGGGTCGTCGCTGATTGTGGAGAGGATGTCGGCAAGCGGCCGCGTCCGTTCCGACTCGGCCATAGCAGTGGTGTGGGCGATAGGCATGGCGATAGGCGTACTGTTCGTATTCATGACACCGGGTTATGTCCCCGAACTGACCACATTTCTTTTCGGCAACATCCTGACCATCAGCACCGCCGACCTCATCATGGAAGCTGTATATGCCGCCGTGCTGCTGACGGTTCTCGTCATCGGGCACCGCCACATCATGGCTTGCGCGTTCGACCCCGACTTCGCCCGTGTCAGCGGCCTGAAAGTCTCCGCCATCAACCTGATGATGACCATGCTCGTAGGCATCGGCATAGTCCTGACCATCCGCCTCATCGGAGTGATGCTGCTCATGTCATCTCTCGCATTGCCGGCTCTTGCAGCCGAAAACCTCACACGCCGCTACGCCCCGATGGCTCTCTATGCAGTGGCTATCAGCCTCGTCACCTCCTACTCGGCACTGTTTCTCAGCACCGTAGCAGACGTACCCTGCTCCGCACTAATAGTCATCTTCCAGGCCGCAGCCTACGCCATCTCCTACCCCCTCCGCCACAGTAAAAAATAATAGCCACAGATACCTCCATGGCTATTATCTTTAATGGGCTGTATTCTGACAGCCGTGTTTCATATCAATATGTGTGTTATTGCGCCACGCCGAAATTCATATAGAATATGCGTTCGGCACGAGTCTCGCCATCGGTCGAAAGCACGGTAATCTTCACCTCATGGTCGTTGCCGTCCATAAATTCGCGCACATTGGTGAAACGTATCACGTATGAGTTGGTCATGGCTCCTGTCACAGGAAGACTATCCAATGTCACACCTGAGAAATTCGACGAAGCATACAGGATAGTACCGCCTGTGTATTCGGAGATACGCCATGGATACTCACGATACAGAGGCCGTTCGGTAAATGATGGACTGGCGCTATATACCGTATGCACCGTACCCTGGTTTGTACTCCAATTAGCCTGGTCGGCGAAGAACTCTACCGAATAATCCTCATTACTGTTCGGCTGATTGGGTTCGTCGGTGAAATTGACATATATGCGGTTGCTACCCGGACGGAAAGTCAGATTGGCATCAGCATAACGCAGAGCCATGCCGCCACATTCGTCATAGACTCTCTGCATGGCATCAGCCGCATTTTTAAGTATTTCTGCATCCTCGCCCACAAAGCCTGTCGTGCGACTTGTCCCAGTATAACGGTCAAGGAAAGCACTCAGCGACTCTACGTCGGTAAAATTGATAGCGCCGTTGATTGTGCCATACTCCGAGTAACCTACACAGGCAAATTTGATGTCAAGGCTTGACGCAGCAAGTTTCACCGCCCATTCCTTGATGTCGCGGGCTATGGCATTAGCTTCCTGACTCATGCTGCCAGAGTTGTCGACAAGGAACACCAAATCAGCTGAAAGCACCTGTGCGTTAGCGTTGTCATCCGCATTGTTGTAGACCGATATGCCTTTAGGCTTTCCGTCAACCGACAGCCATACGTTCTGGCCGTCCTGAGCAGTCCCGACCAGACGCATCCAGTCATAACTGCCGGCCTGTTGTATGCCGGTCATGTCTAAACGGATGATTGCGTCATCGCCGTCTGGCTCCACGGTGTACTGCATGTTGGGGATTGAGGTAGTAGCACTGCCGATGGATGGATTTTCCGATGCAAGGTCATCGCTTGGAATACCTGAAGTATTCACAGGGACTTCGGGTTCGTCATCACTTTTGCATGAGGTCATAGCCATCGCCGTCATACACAGCATGACGGCAACAATCTTAGATACCTTTTTCATTGTAATTTTTTTGATAGTTAATAATTTATAGATTGGTGGTATTTGGTTTATGATAAGTGTCGGAGCGTCACTCCATGTAGTCTCCGAAAGCCATGCCGGCAACTTTTGAGGGTCCTTCCCATGTCAGCCAATATGCTATGTGGTTAGAATCCCAATAAGCGGTCTCTCCGCTCATTACATCCACATCGCTTTGTATACCCTTGACCTTTTTTAATTGGCTTTCAGGCATACCGGGATAGACTCCGGCTTCCGATTTTACTTTGGGTGAATAAACCACCGCACCGCACAATTTAGACCGCTTATCTACATAGAGTATGACTGTCTGTATAGTCCCGAGAGTGCCGATATAAAACCCTTTAATGTGTGGATATGAACGTTCACACGTCTCGGTGGGCTTATTATTGGTATTCCTATGATACACGAGTTTATCATAGACACCCGAAAGCGTTTTGGGAATCGCGGTTGACAACATCCCCACCTTTATCGGGCCAAAACCTTTGGCTGTCATAACATAGCCGTCAGACATGTTTGAGACAGTTGTTCGTTTTGCTGTGGTTTGACTTGCCGCAGGAGCTAATGACGCGCCTACGGCAACGGACGGCTCGCAAGATGAAGCCTGGGTGCCAATAGCGACACCCAGAGACATCATACTTGCGACTATGAATACTTTAATTTTCATAATCTTTAGAGTCTGTCTTGGATTAACAGTTAAATTTTTATAGGCAGGATTTGAGTCATATGCCATAGTCTGACGAGGCACATAGCGGGCTATTATAACGAGTAAGGCTGTGGCTGAGGGCCCAAAGATGCCGTATTATAAAGGTGTAAGAGGCTGTCTCGGCTGCGTTCTTTCGGGTGCTTTGCTCCTTTTGAGTCGGTAAGGTGGCTGCCACACTCGCTCGTCTGCAAGAAGCAAAGCCCTCCGAAATAACTTGTAGAAATTCAAACGTTAATCCAAGACAGGCTCTTATTCAACGTTAGCTTTATCAGTATTTCAGCAGGTCGGCGGCCACGTTCTTAAACTGCGGCATCGCCATGCCTACGGGAGCACCGATAAATGTGGGGTCGCAGACGATATACTTGCCGCCGCCACCTACCACGAAATCACCCGGCACGTCGCCGTTGAAGCGGACAGCCGTGGCTATGTGGTTGGGGTAGTCGAGCAATATGACATCCAGCCCCAAGAGCTTGGTGACCAAATAGCGGTAGAGCATCGAGCGGTCTTCGCAGTCGCATTTGGGATAGTAGAACAGCTCTTCGACAAAGAAAGGCTTTTCGTAGCCGAACTGCTCGGGGTCGGTGGCATAGTCAAAGCCGCTCTGCACGAAATCCAAGAGTATATTGGCCGCCTCGCGCTCGCTCTTGCCCTTGATGGCGGGGCGCAGAGCGTCGAGCAACTCGTCAGAAAACTTCTGGTCGACATTGGCGGTAGCGTACACGCCATAGTCACACTGCGGCAACTGGTTGTAAAACTCCATCAGCTCCACAGGCACCGATGCCGAGGCTGCTGCCTTGTAACGGCTGCCCTGATGCGACGACGACTTACGCCCTCCGGCAAAACGCGGAGTCTGCCGCATACTCATGTCTATCTTGTTCTTGGCATCGGGGGCTTCACGCGAGCACATCTTGTAGGAGTACGGCTGATCCGACTCCACATCGTAAAACTTCGCGTCGCCCTCCGCTATAAACGCGCAGCCGTAGAGCTGCGATGCCGGAGCCACGAGGAGCGTCAGAGCGTTTTTCTGTATCACCTTGGCCATACGGGCACGGAATCCGAGGTTGTTGAGGAGGAACTGCCTCATCAACACGCTCTCATTCTTGCCCCCAAACTGCTCGGCAATCTTCTTGACCACCAAATACAGTGCCCAGTCATTGCCGAGATCCTTGCTGCGCATGGTGCGGAGGTCGTCAAGCAGCGGCTTGTAGTTGCTCTTGTAGAGAGTTTCAAGTCCGTCAGCAAGCGAGTTTTCATCGATACCCTTGAGCGTCACCACTTTGTCGAGCGCATTGCTGACATGGTAGTCGATGCCCATGAAGGTGATTTTCGTTCGTCCTGCCCCACCGCTGTAGAGCGGCGATGTCGACGGCTTTGTAGGCGTCGAGGGAGTGGTGGGTGATGTAGGAGTCTTAGGAAGCGTAGGTGTCGTAGGTGTAGGCTTTACCACCTTTACTGTGTCGGGTTTGGGAGCCGGCTTAGAATCTGGTGTCGGTGTTGTAGGAGTCTTAGGAACCGTAGGTGTCGTAGGTGTCGGGGTCGGTTTGGGCTCAGGCTTCGGTTCAGGTGCCGGTGCCGGAGTGACAGGCTCGCCGCCCTGTGCGGTGGTCGAGCCGCCCTGCTTGCCCTCCTTGGTAGTCAAGTCGAGAATCTCCTTGATTGTCAGCTGTTTCGGAGGCTCTTTAGACTCCGGGGCTTTAGGGTCATAGACTGGCATCTGGGGAGGTTCGGGCACCACGCGCTTCTTCTCAGGCTCTTTACCCTCATATTTCTTCCACGGATGACGCATGAAGTCGATGAAATCACGGTTGGCATCGGATATGAACGTGTCAAAACCCTTCATGCTCTCGTTCATGAAGTCATCGAAATCATCAGGGGCATCCGCCGCCATGCCCGGTAGCGGACACAGCAGCGTTGCCATTATGATAAGTCTATGCCATTTCATAGGCGTAGAGGTTTAAGTGAGCTTAGAGACTTGGGAAAACTGATCACGGTCCGGAATTACTCCTCGCCGGCTACAGGCTCTCCGATAAATTCCTCGACCATCTCGCTCAGACTGCCAAGCGATGCCTGCTGCTGGGCCTCACGGGCAGCTTCTTCTCGGGCTTTGCGGGCAGCAGTCTCGTCAATAGACATGAACACATTGTACTCCTTTGTATCACCCTCCTTTTTCTTGGGGATGCGAACAAGTGTGAAGTGTTCTTTGGCAAGCGAGCCGATGCTCGTGTTCACAGCAGATTCGTAAGCCTCGCCGAAGCGGTCTATCTCCTCCTGCGATGTCTTGTTGGCATCGGATGAGGCTACCGATTTGAGTTTGCCTACAATCTGGGCCTTGGCGCGGGCAGCATAGTTGGCTATACCGGCGTGTGTGGCATTGTCACGACCTATCTTATTGTTCTGACCAAGGGCGATGCCGGTGATGGGGATGCGGTTTTCCTCGTCCGTCTCGATGTATGTGCGGTACTTGATAAGCGCATACTCCATGGTCTGAGAGCTTGCAAGCGGTTCCCAACCGGCCTTTTTAAGCTCCTTGGCGCGCTTCTTGGCATCTTTCTGTATGGCTTTTTCCTGCGACTTGGTGAGCTGCTGGGCTTCGATTGTGCCCATGCCGCCGGATATCAGCATCATGAATGTGGCGAAAATTGCAATAATCTTTTTCATGTCTCGTCAATTATTAATTAGGTTAATGTAAAAGTTCAGTATAACAAAACGACGGTCATGCGACCTACTCTATGTACCAGGTAATATGGCCTACTTCCAGTTGACCGTAAACGGCAACGCGAACCGTATGCGCTCCACCCGCTCGGTGAGCGGATTGACCACATCGACTGTTCCTGTCACCGTGCTTGCCTGTCCGGCCGAGATGACACGCAGAGTCCCCATGACCTTGCAGCGCAGCTTGATTATGCCGCGTGAGGTGTATATCGCATCGATATTCTCAACATCGATCGGCGTAGCCAGTCCGGGTACAGACATGTGGAGGGCTTTTACGCCGAAGTCGGTATCGCCACGGTTGTCAAGCGTCATGGTGATGTCCACATCCCCGACAGTAGCAGCCGAAACATCGATTGTCCCTGCCACCAACACCACGCGGTCACACGGCACCACGGCGAACTTCCCTCCGTCCGCGCCGTCAGCTCCGGCTTTGATGACAAAGTGCCTCGACACGCTCTTGCCCTTGATGCGGAATGTTACATCCACGTAATTATCCTCATCGTCAAGGCAGTCGGCAGTCTCGTAATACACTTTGAACTTGCCCTGCTCCGGCGACACCTGCAGGTTGTTGGCGCAGTTGGATGTGGCGACAGGCGCCATGCCGCAGCTCACAGGGCGGCCCTGCACGGTCAGCACACACTCTATCACTCCCGGCTGGACTATCTGCCCTGCCACTCCGAGCGACTTATAGAGGTCGTTGTACTGCGTCCTTAGCCCTTTGACCCGGGCGGCACGCGGCTTGTCGAAAAAGTATTCGGCAAGAGCGTCGAGCCGCGCTATGCCGGCGGCTATCTGCTCAAATGCGGTAATCTCGCCCACCTGCGCTTCAAGGCTCTCCAACTCGGCGACTTTCTGCCGGTCAAGCTCCTCGAAATCGGCTTGGAGCATCTGCTGCTCAAGACGCGTATAGGGGTACTGGACGGAATACTGGTAGTGTTCCACCTTGGTTTTCTTGTCACGCAGCTTCACCCAGTATATGTCGGCAGCCTTTGACAGGGAGATGCCTTTGATAAAGGGGAGATTGGCGGTGCGGATGCTCGACGAGCGATGGTAGGTGTCGCTCGACTCCGATACGCTACCGTTGGTGATGGTTTCGGTAGCCACATTCGACTGCTCCACGGTGACATTGCTGGCTACGGAGTGGATGATCCGCTCGGTGATTTCGGCCGTGGCCCTGCGCTGAGCCTCCGACAGCGTCGGAGCCTCCACGGTGACTATCAGGTAGCCGTCAGGTGCACCGCCGAGCCACTCGGGCGGCTTTTTGGCACTCTTTTCCACCACCTTCGTATCTGCTTGCATCTGCAATGCCGTAGCCGCCATGACCATAAGCACTGCCGCTATACGTGATAACTTCATAACTCATCTTTTTGGGGGGTTATACTCTCTCAACTCGGCCTCAACGCCAGCGGACAGGAAGCTCACGCACGGATACACGGATGCTTCGTATCGACAGCTCCAAGTATGTCAGCATGTCTATGCGGTCGCGGACATCCGTGATGGAGAACTTCACGGTCACAGGCACTCCGTAAGGCATCGAAATGTTGCGCGAACGGCCGCTTTGACCGTCCAAGCTGAGTTTGGTCAGCTCGGTTCCCGACGGCGTGAAAGCGTTCACAAGATAGACATACGGCTTAGGGTTGTCTGACAAGGTATTGGTCACACGGGCCGAGATATTGATGGCATGTCGGGTCATGTCGCCCACGCAGCTGAGTATCTCAAACTCCAAGTCCTGCCCTTCGATGGTCACAATGCCGTGTCCACCTCCTACAGGATTCTTCCGTTTAGGCGTGTCGACAGGGACTTCCACGACCTTCTCCACCACTACGGTGTCAGGCTGCGCAGGCACCTCTACGATTGTCTCCACAGGCACCTCCACCTGCTCCACAACCACCACTGTATCGGGTTTCTGAGACAGGTATGGCATAAGCTCGCCTAACAAGGCTTCCGACTGGTCGAAACATGCCACGGACGGCGATACGGCAGAGAGGTAGCTTGCAGCCTCGGCATAGCGGCCCATCCCTTTAAGACGCTGCGCCTGAGCGATGATGTTGCCGCAATTTTCGGCATAGTGGTCCTGTATGCGCTGGCGGCTCGTGCGCACAAACCTCACAAACACCGGGTCGGTGGGCTTGAGCGAATTTGCCAACTTGCGCATGGCGGCATCTTTGCCGCCCGCCGCACTCCCCTTCAGGGGTATGGTCACCATGTGGTACACCGTGCCGTCCACAGGATTACATGCCGCGAGCTTCAGGTCGGCCTGCACTCTTGCCACCTCCCTTATCATCCCCTCGGTCTCAGCCGCCTCGGTGAAGTCGATGGTCGGGATGATATGGAACACATTGTGTTGCGACATGTCCACGGCCTCGGTGCGGCTCAATGCCGCGAGCAACTTATCCTCTATGGCTGCAGCTACATCCGCCGGCATCCCTGTAACACTGATATTGTCCAAGTAAAACTTCACAGCATTGTCGCCCGCCAGAGTCGAGGCGGGGACAAAAGCTGCAATCAACGTCATCAAACATACACACAAATGCCTGTTAATCAGCATATATCGTTTCATGGTTCTGGTAAGTATTAAATGGGAACTTACACCTCTATTCTATCACTATGCTCATGCTCTGACCCATAGAGGTCACATTAGCTTTATAATTCTCTCCGAGCTGCTTTTTGAAGAATTTGCGCAGGTCGCTGCTGAAGTTCGACAGTGTATAGGAGCGGTTACGCGCGGCATTCCACAGCGGCACATTGACCGAGGCCCTTATGTACTTGTCGGTACTCTGGCTCATGTCGTATATGCCATGGAAAGCGTTGTCGCGCAGCCACTCATCGAGGGCATCCTTGAAGTAGTCGCCAGTCTCGGGAGAGTCCTGGTCGAAGTCCCAGTCCGTCACCGTCTCCGACAGGCTGAATGTGAGCTGCACCTCGCGACCCTTGTTAATCATCTGCTCGAACGAGGCCTGCAGCTGCTTGAAAAATCCGCTCTCTATCTGCTTGACGGCCTCGCGCACCAGCATTGTAGTGTCGGTGGTGTGGTAATAACCGCTGGCAAATGTCTTCGTGGCAAGCCGTCCGGCGGTCTGACGCTCCACGGCTTTGGCTTCGAGGCTGATGCGGGTAGTGTTGCCGTTGCGCTGCGCACTGATGCCCACAGTCACCACGATGTCGCCCGGAAGCTGCTGCACCACGAGCGTGGCGTCGTCGGTCTGGGTGCCTGAGCGGAGCAGGTCGCCGGTTTTGTCGTTCATGAGCATCCTGACGAAATCGCGGGTCTTGAATCCGTGGTTCTGGAAAGTCTCAGCCACGCGCTCCACTGCATATCGCTCCGACGGATGCGCCTCTACGCGGCGGCGCATCGCCTCGAAGCTGTAGCCGTCATTGCTGTCGGTATATGGCACGACGACTATCGTAGGGTTGAGGGCTGATGTCGCTTCGGTCTGCTTGGCATCGGCCCATGATGGCGAAATCACCTGCTTGTTGCGCTGCAGCTCGGCTCGGAAACCGCGCAGATTGATCGACACCACTACAGTGGCTCTCTGTTTGCTCCCGATTTTCTTGGTTTCGAGGGTCTTGGGCTGGCCGACGATGTAATTGACATAACGCTCGTCGGAGAAGAAGCGGTAGTCGTAATCCGCCTTCTTCTCGCTGAGTATCGGCTGTCCGCCCTTAAGCCCATCCACGCCGGTGTGCATAAGGGCGTTGAACGCCGACTTGATGGCCATCGCCTCGGCTTCCTTCTTCTTCGCGTCGACCCCGGTAGCTTGGAGCGTCACGGCATATTCGTTTCCCGAAATGTACTGCACATCATCGCCGAAATTCTGTGCCCGGGCTTGGCCCAGACACAGAATGAGCGATACGATGCACATGAGCCTGCAGTGCTTCATGTGATTATGTTGGTTTGTTTGTTAAGATTAAAATCCCCACTTACCTAACTTATCCTTAAGGTTCTCGCCTTTAGGTTTGGACTTGAATACAATGGTCTGACCAGCGTCGATAGCCGCCTTGACCTCTTTCTGGTTCTTCTTGATTTTTACCAAAGAGATGTTGTCACCCTCCACGGCATCAACCTCAGCCTCGCCGATAACCTTGGTCGACTTATTGCCAGCTATTTCGCGTACAACGCATACATCGAATTTATCCTTCTTGGCTACGCCGTGATTATCGCCAAGGCTTATATATGCCGAGTTGAGTTTGTCGCCTTTGACTTCGCCGGTTTCAAGCAGCAGACCGAACAGAGGGAATGCCTCTTGGAAGAATCCTGTCAGTCCGCCACGTGCCTGCTTACAGGTATTGGCAAGAGCTTCTTCAGGAGTGCTGCCTGTATCATCACCAAGCATTGTGCCTCCATGGGTGAAATTACGCGACAGGATTGCCTTGCCGTTATTGGGGTTGATGGTTTTGATTGTATAAGCTACCTGAGCCTCATAATATATGCTTCCGTCATCCAATTTCTTTTTCTCTACGATGACATTTGTAACGCTGGCGGTCAAGATGGCGTTAGCACCTTCCTGAGCCATAACCTTGATACGTTCGGCATCATCTCCGGCATTTACTCCCTCTTCACGACGCTCGGCTTCAATTTGCAGGGCCGGCAGAGTCTCAACGTCCATGATTTCCGCACGCTTGGTGTTCATCAAGCTCTCTATCGCATATCCTCGAAGCTGCGTGGCTGCTAATGACGCATACCTCATGTTCTTAGTAAACCAAAAATAATCTACGAGGACATTGGGTTTCCCTTTCGTTTCCATCTCCTCAACGCCGGATTGAGCCGATGCACAGAAAGGCATGGCAAGCGTCATTGCAAGCGCGATAGCACTGACTGTTTTTTGCAAAATCTTCATGGTTAATGTTTCTATGGTTTTAATGTTAATAATTAGAATTTTATCGGTCTGTAAGACAGAACAACATTTATACTTCATGATTGGTCGTATCGAAGCGTACACATCCTCAGCACGCCCGATACACGTGCAAAATTAAATATAATTTAATACTTTACCCCCCCCCATTGTTAATTTTTATTAAAATCACACATAATCATAAAACATTGCCGCTTGCGTATGCTGCCCGGCATATTTGTTTGGAAAACGCCCCAATACCATCTTATCGTTTTCCCCAAGCCAGCAGACACACGGATCCGACGATATAGACTCGACGATATACCCCCCAACAATATATACCCGACGAATATACACCCGACGATATATATTGTAGGGCTGCACCTGAACTGAACTGCACCCCGGTGCAGCCGCCGCGCCACTATACAGGACTCCGCCGACAAACAACCTCCACGTTAGGGGACAAACCTAATCGACGTGGGTGAAAACCACGGAAAAAGGATTCCCATAAATGGACACGACCGATTTATCGGTAGAACATGTAAAAGCAATGGTATACAACACCTTACATGACGGAAATGCAGCGATGTTCGACCGGCAATTTCACGCTCCACGCATACATCAAATCTATCCTTTCAGGCGACACCGTCCGGCAAGCCCTGCCCTCACCGATGTTCCGCCATGGCTCTGCGATAGACCCGCAGCAGGTCTGACGTGAACTGCGCCGGAGTGAACCGCGCCACATACCCACGCCCGGCATCGACCATCGATGCCCCCAAAGCCGGGTCGTCGAGCAGACGGCATACTGCCGAAGCCATCTCCTCCGCATCATCAGGATGCACATATAATGCCCCCGGCCCCCCGGCCTCCTCCAAGCATGTCCCTGTACATGCCACGACAGGAGTGCCGCAGTTGATGGCCTCGATGACAGGAATCCCGAAGCCCTCCATGCGTGATGTGTATGCCGCCACAGTGGCTGCGGCATACAGCGGAGGCAGGTCATCAAACGGTGCATCATGGACAAACACCACCCTGTCGGCCAAACGGTTTGCCCTGACAAACCGCGTCAGCTCATCCATATACGGAGTGGCGCGCCCTACGATGACGGCCTTTACATCATGCGGCAGCTGAGGTAGGGCTGCAAGCGTCAGCATCTGGTTTTTGCGCGGCTCTATAGTCCCCACGCTTATGATATACCGCTCAGGCAGAGCATATTTCCGCCTCACAGCCGACAACTCCTCATCGGTGACACGCCGCAGAAACCGCGCATCACACCCCTGGTATACCACATCTATCTTGTCGGGCGGAATGCCGTATGACGATATGATGTCACGGCGGGTAGCCTCCGAAACTGCGATAATGCGCGTGGCGGTCTCGGCGGCGCGGCGGAATTTGTAGTCGTATATCAGCCTGTCGACCGGCTTGTAGCCGCGTGTGAAGTGCTTGAATATCAGGTCATGGATGGTGACAACGGTAGGGATTCCTGCCCGGGCGATGTCAAGTGGCAGCTCATTGCTCAGGCCGTGGAACAATTCTACCCCGTCAGCCATCACATCGGATGTCAGCCCGCGATGCACACGCCACAGCCCCGACAGACGAGGCCATACAGCACCTCGTGGCAGACGGATTTCTACATTAGGATGCTCCAAAACAGCAGCAAGCCTCGCGGACTGACGCATACGCGGAGCGTACAGCAGCAGTCGGTCATCGGGTAGGCGCGAAGCCAAAGCCTCGATGACAAGCCGGCTGTAGTTGCCCAAGCCGGTGAAATTGCTAACCGCCCTTTTGGCGTCAAATCCTATAACCATCCGCCAAAAACATCATCAGGGACGTGCGAAATAAAATATCACAGGTTCGGGCTGGTCGGGCCACGTCACCTTGATAGCATCCATATTGTCGATCTGCGCCTGTCCGAGTATCTCGGTGGGTTGCAGATAGTTGCGCACAAACGCCATGGCATCCTCCGAGGTAAGCACGACAAACGGGTCACCCCCGGTGACACCGCTGCCCGACGAGAATATCAGCGAACAGATGGCATCGATTCGCTTCTGGAAATTGTCGGCGCGGGCCTTGATGCGCGGCTCGCTGCTGTTGGCAGCAGCCACATAGCCTCTGAAAAGCTGGTTCAATGCCACGGGATTCTCCTTGAGCACTGCATCGACCAATACCAACGTGGCGGGGTAGTCCTTGCGGGCGTATGCAGCATCCACGTCGGGATACGATGCCGCCGGCTTGTGTCCCGGCACATATGCCTGGCCATAGTACACCACCGCCATCTCTGCCGGGGTAAGGGGTTCTCCCTTTTCATACTTCGCCACAAGGGCGTTACGCTTCTCGGGCGATTTGACTACGGTCGACTCTATGGCCTTGCGGTCAACCTTTATGCGATCGGCAGCCATTGCCGCGCCGCATCCTATCACTAATGCGAGCGATGCGACGATTAATTTCTTGATAGTCATATATGATCCAATTAACAGCAGGGGCATCCCCTACTATCAGTTATAACAATCAGCGCTCGGCTTGGTTGAGAATCTTCACAGGAACCTGCGTGTTGTCATAGAATCCCGTAAAGCTCTGCGCCCCGACACCGACAGCATACAGAGGCACGAAGCATCCCGTATGCTCGCCTGTGGTGAATCCGATGCCATAGTGGTCGCCGAGTATGCGGAATGTCTCCATAACGAAAGGCGAATAGCTCTTATAATAGGTGACGGTACGCTTGCCACTGTTGCGGTCGACGAACGTCTGATTGAACGCCTCGCGCAACTTGCCGTCCTGCTCCTCGTTGACAGGGATAGCGGTGTACATGCCGAAATCCTCGGTCAGCTTCTCTTTGATGTCGTCAAAAGTGTAGATGCGCCTCGACTTTATCATAGCCTCTATCTCCTGGTTGAATATATCCTTTGACTTCTTCTGGTGGTCGATCAGGTCCAGACGCATGTTATAGCCGGTAAATGTCGTGCCGAGACCCATGCCGCCGGTCTCGTGGTCGGCGGTGACCACTATCAGCGTCTCGTCGGGATGCTTCTCGTAAAATTCATATGCCAAGGCAAGCGCGTCATTGAAATGCGCCACCTCTTTTATGATTGTGGCGGCATCGTTGGCATGTCCGGCCCAGTCGATATTGCCGCCCTCGACCATCATGAAGAACTTGTCGGGGCTGACGCGCTGCATCTGAGCGAGACAGGCACGGGTCATATCCACCAACGTCGTAGCCTGCGGATCTTTGCGGTCTATGGTGTAACCGAGGTCGGAGGCGATGCTGTCCGTGCAGAGCATCACGATTTTGCCCGACGTGACAGTGTCAAGCCCGGCGGTGCCGCGCACGGTGACATAACCGGCCGAGGCAAAACGCTCAGGCAGGTCGGTAGGCTTGCCGTCCTTGCCCCGCAGTCCGCGCCAGTTGCTCCCGGCTATAAACTCGTATCCGCTTGCTGCGGCCTGGCACCCTATCTCGTAATACATGTGGTGTTCAGGCACATGGGCGTAGAACGCCCCTGGGGTAGCATCATCGGGAGCGACATTTGTCACGATGCCTATGCCGTAGCCGTCCTGCTTGAGGGCACGGGCTATGGAATACACCTCGGTAGTGTCCGCAGCCATGCCGAGCATACTGTTACGGGTCTTCGACCCGGTAGACAAGGCAGTCCCGGCGGCAGCGGAGTCGGTCACAGGACTCGATGCCGAGTATGTCGACACCAACCCCGTGACAGGGAACGTCAGCATAAGCGGCATGTCGGCCTTGCGGATGTCACGCATATAGCTTTCGGTGGCCATGGCATGTCCAGCGCCCATGCCGTCGCCGATAAAATAAAATATATACTTGGCATCACCTGCCATCGCCGCGACCGCACTGCACATCGCGGCCGCCACCACTGATGATTTGAGGAAACTGCTCTTTCTCATATCCGGGATACTATATCGAACTGATTTAAACTTATTGCGAATTAACATTTCGTGGCTGATTACGAGTCGTTTTTGAGCTTTCTGAGGGAGCGATGGGGTCCCATCGTGACCGATAAAAGAGAAGAAAACGGCCGGAAACAGACCGAAAGGTTAACACAACAGGTTGCATCAGTTCTGGATTTAACATTTTGGAATAAGTTTAAATCAGTTCATTGTGTCTTACGCAAAGATATGATTTTTTCACGACATTTTCACTCCCCGCCCGCGCCCATTCAAATCCTCCCACACCATCTCCCTACAAGGTTTCGCCAACATGCAACGCACCTGTTAGTGGATGAAGCCTATGCCACAGCGCGAACACATGGCACCATCCGTGTCCGCTAAAGCTCCGCAGGAGCGTAAAAGCAGTAGGGCGGGGCGCAAGCCCCGTTGCAAGGATGCGCCACATGGATTTAGCCCTGCAGGGGCTGGCGGTGCAAGCAGCGGTCAGCGGTTGAATGTAAGCATCGGCTCGATGATGTGGCGGTCGGGACAGAGGCGCGGCACTTTGCGCTGCCCTCCGAGCTTGCCTGTGGACGCGAGCCAGTCGTCAAACAGTCCGCGACGCGCCACAGTTATGGTCAGCCGCGACAGGAATATGTCGCCCGAACGTTTGGCCTGGTAGTCGCTGTTGACGCTCTGTAGGGCTTCGTCGAGCACGGCTGCAAACGCCGGGATGTCGGCAGGGGCGGTCTCAAATTCCACAAGCCACTGGTGCCGCCCCTTCGACCGATCGGTAGTGTAGACCGGGGCTGCGGTATAATTTGCCACCGATACCCCCGTCAGGCTACATGCCTTAGCCATGGCGGCATCGGCGTTATGTACCATCAGCTCCTCGCCAAAAGCGTTGATATACTGTTTGGTACGGCCTTCTACGGTGACACGCAGAGGCGATGTGCCATGGATGCGCACCGTGTCGCCAAGACGGTAACGCCACAGACCGTTGCACGACGTGATTACCAACTCATACACCTCTCCGTCAGCAACCTCCCACCCAGGGACTGCGACAGGAGACGCTTCAGCCGACCGCGCCACCGGGATAAATTCGTAAAACACCCCGTCGGATATCATCAGCAACATGGCACGGATGGCGGGATCATCCTGCACGGCAAAGAATCCCTCCGAAGCATTGTAGGTTTCAAGATAGTGCATCCGCCCTGCGTCGGTGATTGCTTCATACTGCTCGCGGTAAGGGGCAAAGGAGATGCCTCCGTGGAAAAAGACTTCAAGATTTGGCCACACATCGTGGATCGAACTGGCTCCGGCTTGCCTGAGCACTCCGCGTAGCACCGTAAGAAACCATGACGGCACCCCGGAAATATTGGTCACATCCTCACGGATGGACTCTGCTATGAGCCGTGGCAGCTTGTCGACCCACGACTCCATGAGTGCGGTATCGCGCGAAGGCACACGCAGCCGCTCTACAAGCGGATTGATATTGTCGATCAGATGCGCCGACAGATCGCCAACTTTCACACCGGCCGCCAGCCCGGAGATTTCGTTGGCAAACGAACCGCCGAGTATAAACGCCTTGCCACCGAAAATGCGGCTCTGAGGGTTGAAACGCAGATAATGCCCCACGCTGTAAAGCCCTCCACGGTAATGGTTCAGCCGCAGCGAGTCGTCGGTCAGTGGCACATACTTGCTCTTGCCGTCGGTAGTGCCTGACGACTGGGCAAAACGCTTCGTGACTCCGGGCCACAGCACATCCTTTCGCCCTGCCACGGCATCCATTATATCGACCCTGATGTCGGGATAACCGACCAACGGCACACGGCTGGCAAACTCCCTGTAAGTCATCAGGCGCGTGATGCCGTATCGCCGGCCGTAGACCGTCGCCGCACCTTTACCTACTAAAGTGCGCAGTACGCGCATCTGAGACTCCTCCACATCATCATGAGTCCTGAGAGCTTTCAGCGACACATGCCGGAAATACGGTCTGAGCAGCGGCGTGACGTTAACCATCGGCGTAAAACGTATAGGTTATCAGAACGACTGCATCTCAACAAGCCGCTTGTAGTAGCCGCCGAGAGCCATCAGCTCGTCATGGGTGCCCTTCTCCACTATATGCCCCTCGTGCAGCACACATATAAGCGAGGCATTGCGGATAGTGGAGAGACGGTGGGCTATGACGAGGGTGGTCCTCGACTTCATAAGGCGGTCGAGAGCCTCCTGTACAAGGTGCTCGCTCTCGGTGTCGAGAGCCGAAGTGGCCTCGTCGAGTATGAGGATTTTCGGATTTTTGAGTATGGCGCGGGCTATGGATATACGCTGCCTCTGACCGCCCGACAGGCGGCATCCACGGTCACCGATGCAGGTATCGTAGCCGTCCTCTGTAGCCATGATGAAATCGTGGGCATTAGCCACCTTGGCGGCGGCTATGACCTCATCACGTGTAGCCTCCTTGACACCGAATGTTATGTTGTTATATATGGTGTCGTTAAACAATATGGCCTCCTGATTGACATTACCCATCAGCGACCTCAAGTCCTGGACACGCAGGTCGCGCACGTCAGTGCCGTCAATAGCGATATGCCCGGCATCGACATCATAGAAGCGTGGCAACAGGTCTGCAAGAGTGGATTTTCCTGAGCCGCTCTGCCCCACGAGAGCCACCGTCTCGCCCGGTTTGATCGAAAAACTGATGTCCTCCACCACAGGGGTCGACGGGTCGTAGCCGAATTTCACCCCGCTGTATTCCACCATGCCCCCCTGCGGATTGACATCTACGGGATGCTCCGGGTCTTTGATGTTGTTTTCGGCCTTCATGATAAGGTCCACGCGCTCCATAGAGGCCAGTCCGCGCTGTATATTATAAGCGGCATTGCTCAGATCCTTGGCCGGATTGATGATACTGTAGAATATCACCATATAATATATAAAAGAGGGCGCAGTAATCGACGACGAGCCATGGAGTATAAGCGTACCGCCAAACCACAACACTATAGCGATGGTAATCGTACCCAGAAACTCGCTCATCGGATGGGCAAGGCTCTGGCGGCGGGCCAGACGGCACGACAATTTGTAGAGCTGCTGGTTCTCACGGTGAAACCGTTCCTTGACCTTCTCCTCTGCAGTGAAAGCCTTGATGATGCGCAGACCGCCGAGGGTTTCTTCGATATTGCTGAGTATCGTACCCCACTGCTGCTGGTTCTCAAGCGAGTTGCGCTTCAGGCGCTTGCCAACACGCCCCATGACCAATCCGGCCAACGGAAGGAGTATGAGCACAAACAGCGTCAACTGCCACGAGATGACTATCATCATCACCAAGCACGCGATAATCATCACAGGGTTGTTGAACATCATATTGAGCGATGCCATGATGGAGTTCTCTATCTCTCCGACATCGCCGCTCATACGCGCCATCACATCGCCCTTGCGAGCTGAGGTGAAAAACGAGATCGGCAGCGTCGTGACCTTGTCATACACATAGTTACGCAAATCCCTCACCACTCCGGCACGCATCGGTATGATGAGATATGATGCCAAATAGGCGGTACCCGTCTTGAGACCGGTCATCACCACAAGAAGCAGAGCCAGCAATGCCAATGTCGCACTCGCACCCCACTCCGTTATGCAGATAGTGGTGTAGTAGTAGAAGTTGTTGACCACCACATCCTTGAGGCTCGCGCTTCCAAGGGGCAGAAATGTATATTCGGCTTTGTTGATGCCGAAAAGTATCTCGAGTATGGGGATGATTACCGCAAACGAGAACAGCGTCAGAAACGCCGTCAGTATATTACATAGTATATTGCCGATGAAGTACTTTTTGTAGGGAGGTACAAACCGTATCAGCAGCTGCCAAAAGTCTTTCATGCCCACAAAGTTACTAAATATTCACAAAGAGGATGAAGTCGCCCCACAATTTATTTGGTGATGTGCTTGTCGCCCTTCTGACGCGCCACGCGGCGCAGATGCAGGTGCAACAGCAGTATGCACACCAATGTGAGGGATATCAGGCCGAAATAATACAGATAGTTGCCTGCGGCAAGCTCGCCGCGTCCGATATAACTCATCACGGCAAGATATATAAGCAGCAGTAGCGGAATCCAGGTTGAGCGTTTCATGTATTGATTAAGATGTGACTGATTGGTCAAGAAAAAATAAGAAAAAGCGAGCCGGAGAGGAGGAGCGATGGTGCGAATGACAAGTACGTCCCGGTCATCCGCCGGCGGCATGGAGGTGCTGCGGGGCTTCCTCTACTACCGGTTGCTTGAACTCGGACTCGTCGGGGTCAAATCCGCCGGCCTCGAGGGTATTGTATATCCTAAGACACGCCCAGGCATCTATAGCGGCATATACCTGCTGGGACTGGGTGAGCTCGGCGGCCTCCCAGTTGCTCAGGCGCTGCGACTTGGATATGCGCCCGCCGAACATTATGCCGTAGATTTTCTGGAGGCTCGCATCGGTGATGCCGTACTGCTTGACCAGTTCCTGAAGCTCAACAAAGCCGGAAGGCTCGAACTCGCCCCGACGGTGAAGCATCTGGAAATCGTCGCGCAGCGACAGACCTATCTTCAGTATGTCCCCGTCCTGCAGGAAATCCCTGACAGGGTCTATACCTATGTTGTTGAGGCGGAACAGGAACGCACGGTCAAGCGTCGCCACCTGCATCAAGGCCACCTCGTTCATTTGCCCTTTGCGAAACGACGGGCGTGTCTCCGTATCGAAACCCACACGAGACTGCGTTCTGAGGTATGCAAGCGCATCGGCGGCCTTCTCCACAGTGTCGACAAGACTTATTTTGCCGGCGAAAGTAACCATCGGCATCGCTGCCAGACAGTCTTTGGTTATGGCAATGTGAAAGTCTCTTAAGTCAAACATGCCGCAAAGATACGCATTTTTCGCGACATAAGTTAGCCGGCTGAATCAGAGCGACGATTTTGCAGCCTCTATCCTCAAAATTCCGTAAACGAAAGCGGAAGCAGCGAACGCACCGACGGCAGCACGTATATCTCATCGCGACCCACGAGAAGCACTTTCACATCCTTTGCCCCTATATGCTCGTATTCCAACAACGCCTGACGGCAGGCACCGCATGGCGACACCGGCTCGGCGACCTCCCGACCGTCGGTCCCCATGGCCGCAATGGCTATGCACTCAAACCGCGCATCGGGATAGGCGGCATGTGCATAATAGGCGGCGGTCCGCTCGGCACACATACTCGATGGGAAAGCCGCGTTTTCCTGGTTGGCTCCGCTGACCGTCTGCCCGTTACTGAGCAGTATCGCAGCCCCTACGTTGAAATGGCTGTAGGGTGCGTAGGCGCGGTGGGAAGCCTCACGCGCTGCATCCACCAAGCGGCGGTCAGCCTCGTCAAGCTCTGAATATCGCGCCACCTTTACCGTAGTGGTGATGGTCATGTCTTTCATGGTTAGGTATATTGTGATTTTACTTACAGATCTCGGCGGTAGGCACGGCGGCGGCGGTGCTGCCGACGCTCGAAATACTGCCACTGGAGCTGCACGGCATGGTTGTCTTCGAGTTCAAGATTGCTTTCGGCCCATTTGTAGCCGTTGGCTATATAGTTGGGGAGCAGGTGCGAGAAGAGCATCGCATTGACTCCCTTGTTCTGAAACTCCGGCTTGATGGCGACAAGCATCAGATCCACGATGTCGTTGTGACAGTAGAGTGCACGGAGGATGTGCACCCACCCCAACGGCCACAGCCGCCCCCGGCTCTTCTGGAGCGCCCTCGAAAGCGATGGCAGCGATATGCCTGCACCTACCAGGTTGTCATCCTTGTCGACTATGATGCAGATGTCGTCAAGGCGGAGCACACCGAGGTACATGTCTATGTAATGGTCGATCAGTGCCGGAGTCAGTGGCGAATAGCCGTACAGCTGGTCATACGCCTCATTGACCAAGTCGAAAAACGCTCGTCCGTAACGGCGTTTCAGCTCCTTGCGGCTCTTGACTTCGGCCACGTGCAGGTCGTATTTCTTGCTGACGATGTCGGAGATACGCTGGTATTTGTCGGGGACTTTGTCGGGTACGGTCATACGGTATTCCACCCAGTCGGTGTCCTTGACAAACCCCATGCGCTCCATATGGCGCGGATAATACGGATAATTATATATGGTGGCAATGGTGCCGAGTTCGTCGAACCCCTCGACAAGCATCCCCTCGTGATCCATGTCGGTAAATCCCATAGGTCCTACGATGCTTTCCATACCGCGCTGACGCAGCCAATCCGACGCTGCGGCGAAAAGCGCGTCCGCCACCTCCTCGTCATCTATGAAATCCACCCAGCCGAAGCGGCCCTCCTTGCGGCCCGAACGCTCGTTGACACTGCGGTTGATGAGCGCGGTGATGCGTCCCACGGGCTTGCCGTCACGGTAGGCCATGAAAGACTGCGCCTCACAGAACTCGAACGCGGGGTTGCCCTCCGGACGCAGCGTAGCCACTTCATCAAACACCAGCGGAGGCACGAAGCAGTCATTGCCCCTGTAATGGTCTATGCCGTATTCGACATACTTCTTCAAGGCCTGGCGCGTCTTGGGTATCTCTCTGATTTCTACTGACATTGGTTGTATACTTATGCTTCTTGTTTTTCTATCTGTTATGGCTGTGGGGCGTAACCTGACGAAAGCCAAGCGAGCACAGCAAGCATGACCACGAGAAAGGCGAGAATCCACACGAGCAGACGGCTGTTGTTGCGCCCCTGCAACGCCATATGCAGGTCGTTGGCCGAGCGGAAATGCGGCTTGCCCTTGCTCAGGCACTGCCGGGCTATCAGGCGCAGACGTGGATTGTGGCTGCCCATGGCATCGAGCGTCTCCGTAAGCACCCTGCCGAACTGGCGTATATCCTCCTCCACATCGTCGGGCTTGAGCGACTGTTTCTGGTCAAAACCCACATCTATCAGCTTGAGGTTGCCGATATTTTCGGTAAACTGTATGGTCTCCGGCCTGATAGGCTGGTGCACGAGATGGTTGGCCTCGATATACTCCATAGCCTCGACAAGCTCGTGGCACACCTTGCGCAGATGCTCCTCTGTGACTTTCTTTTCATCGATGAGCTTGCGCAGAGAGTCGCCGTACACGTCGTCGGTGATGATGCACATCCCAAGCCCGGGAACTTCCTCGAAGTCGTTGATCATCACGATGTTGGGGTGGCACAGGTTGTAACGCACGTCAAACTCGCGCTCTATCATCTCGCGCATCGCCGGGTCGTCGCGATACTGCTCCTTAAGCGTCTTGAGCATCACCCATTTGCCATATTTCTTGGCCGTGTACACGTCATAAAACTCCTCGTCCCACAGGGGCAAGTGCTCGATTTCAGTCCATTTCTCGTTATCAGCCATAGAAGTTATCCAGGTTAAGAGGCTCCAAGAGCATGTCTCAAGGTTAACACACTCCACGCTGCATCCTCGTCAGCCTCACAAAGTTAAACAGTTTTCCCCACAAATACAAAACCTCCACCCTCGCAAAAGGCTCGGTTTTTCAACCCCAAAAGAAGAATTCTTCAAACATATCGCTAATTTTGCACTTGCCAGTTGAACCTGCCTTGGAAGTTTCTACCACCCATAAGGCACTTTATGCGATGCCGCCACACCGGCTGTTTGTGGCTTTTTTGCTATCTTTGTGGCCATGTTTCAGACGATTAAAGCTTTCTGGTGGAGATGCACTGCCGCCACAGCCATGCTGGCGGCATGTTTCCTATGCGCCGCCGGACAGGACTCCATACCGGCCACACCGCTCCCCGTCGACAGCATCGCCGCCCCTGCGGACTCTCTCCCGGCGAAAAAGAACATCATCGAACGCATCAAGGCATACTTCGACGACTCCAACAAGCCCAAGAAAGACCCCAAAGCATTCGACATCGGTGTCATCGGAGGCCCGTTCTACTCCAACGAGGTCAAACTCGCCCTCGGCGTAGTGGCCACAGGCTCATACTCCCTCGGCGAACCGGACTCCCTGATACCGCGCTCGTTCGTGGCCATCAAAGGCAAGATTTCCACCTCAGGGTTCGTCGAAGCCGGGCTGGAAGGTACCAACATATTCCCCCGTGACCGCTTCCGCATCAACTATCTTCTTGACTACTACTATTGCCCCACCGACTACTGGGGTATAGGCTACGACAGAGCCGTCAACGACGACTTCAAGTCGAAATACAACGAGATATACTTCTCCACCCGCATCGACGGTCTCATGCGCATAGGCCGGCACATCTTCGTCGGTCCCGGACTGCTTTTCTCCCGTGTCAAAGCCACCAACATCACCGACTCGGCGGTATGGGCCACGCAACCGCAGCGCGTCACCTCGTTTGGCGTGGGAGTGTCGGGCATGTTTGACACACGCGACAATCTTACCGCCCCGACACGCGGAGTCACTGTGGAGTTCGAGCAGCTGTTCTACCCGCGCTTCATGGGCAACACGTCTCACTCATTCAGCGTCACAGCCCTGACCGCCCGCGCCTACCAGAGAGTGTGGCGCGGCGGCATCTTGGCAGAGCGCATCCACGGCCGCTTTTCCTACGGCAATGTACCTTGGAACATGCTTTCGACATTCGGCGGCAGCAACAACCTACGTGGGTATTACGAAGGCCAGTACCGCGACAAGTGCGAGATGGATCTCACCGTCGAGCTGCGCCAGCACGTATGGCGGCGCAACAGCCTCGTAGTCTGGGGAGGAGTGGGCTACATCGCCCCCAATCTCGGCGGCTTCCGCCTGAGCCAGACACTCCCCAACGTCGGCGTAGGTTACCGTTGGGAGTTCAAGAAAAACTCCAATGTCCGCATCGACATCGGATTCGGCAAGCACTGCAACGGCTTCGTATTCGGTATCAACGAGGCATTCTGACCGCCGCTAATCACACCACCACAGACACCCTGCCATGACAGCAAACGACAATCTCGACATACACTCATCTCCACCTGCCGGACGGCGCGGAACCGCCCTGTGGGGAGCATTTGCGCTGGCAGTCTACGCATCCCTGCTCACCCCCAACGTTGCCCTGTGCATCACCGAGCCGCTCGGCTTCTGGGGCATCCTTGCCAACACGCTGCTCCCCGGAGGTGTCTACCTATGGCTGATGACCCTGTCGCGACGCATAGGCCGGGTGACGTTATGGACATTACCCCTGATGTTTTTCGCAGCGTTCCAGCTCGTGCTGCTCTATCTCTACGGCCGCTCGGTCATAGCCTCCGACATGTTCCTCAACCTCCTGACCACCAACCCCGATGAAGCCGGAGAGATGCTTGCCGGACTGATGGTCATAGTCGTCGTGGTGGCAGTCGTCTACGGCGGAGGCATCGCTGGAGGCATCGTCGCCACAGTGCGCCGCGTCATCCTGCCGCAACGATGGATTGCCCGCTCACGCACCATGAGCTACATCGCCATGTCTCTCGGAGTGCTGTCGCTGTGCGCGGCATACCTGTTTTCGCCGGGTTACAAGGCATCCAACGACCTCTATCCCGTCAATGTGGCTTACAACATGGGACACGCGGCCGGCGTAGCCTCCGACTTGGCCAATTACGCCCATACCTCGGCCGGTTACACCTTCGACGCTCGGATGACCGCCGACGACGACTCCATACCTCGTTTGGTGATATTAGTCGTCGGAGAGACCGCCCGCGCCCACAACTGGCAGCTACTCGGCTACGACCGCCCCACCAATCCCCGTCTGAGCCGACGCGACGGCATTGTGGCATTCCCCCGCGTACTGACTTCGAGCAACACCACCCACAAGAGCGTGCCGATGCTCCTCAGTGCCGTCGATGCCGACACTTACAGCTGCCTACCCACGGCCAAGAGCATCATAACAGCTTTCAAGGAAGCCGGATACGCCACCGCAGTCATCACTGCACAGAAACCTAACCACAGCTACGTGGAGTTTTTCTGCGCCGAAGCCGACACCACCTGCTACATAGCCGACAAGGTGGCAGGCCATCCGCTGACCGACCTCGATCTCCTGCCCTACGTGCGTGACCGCATCGACAGCCGCGCACCACGGCAGCTGATAGTCATCCATGCCTACGGCTCGCATTTCGACTACCGCGACCGCTACCCGGCATCCATACGCCGCTTCACCCCCGACGGCCCTTTTGAAGCCAAAGCCAAGTTCCGTCCGCTGATGCTCAACGCTTATGACAACACCATCGTAGCCGAGGACTACATGCTCGACAGCATCGTCGCAATGGCTCTGCGGCATGACATCCCGGCCGCCATGCTCTATACCAGCGACCACGGCGAAGACCTCTACGACACCGATGACGAGCGGTTCATGCACGCTTCGCCCATCCCCACAGCCATGCAGATCCACGTCCCGATGATAGCGTGGCTCAGTCCACGTTACCGCGAGCTATACCCCGGCATGTGGGACACAATCGCATCCCATCGTGACAGCCTCGTGTCATCGTCGTCATCGTATTTCCACACGGCATTGCAGCTCGCCGGCATCGCCACCCCTCGGTTTGATGCCACCTTGTCGCTGGCAAGCCCTACCTACGCTCCGCGCACACCCATGTATGTGACAGACCACAATACCTCCGTGCCGCTCAAGGAGCTGCTGCTGCGCTACCGCGAACCGCTACCTCCGGGTCTGGAATAACCCCGCAGCCGCCATTTTATGCAAACATCTCAACGAAACAACTCAATGAAAATAGGGACACTCGATATAGGACACCGCCCGGTGATGCTCGCTCCGATGGAGGATGTGACCGACCGCTCTTTCCGGCTCATATGCAAGGAGCAGGGAGCCGATATGACATACAGCGAATTTGTGTCGGCCGATGCCCTGATACGCAATATCGCCGCGACAACGCGCAAACTCGCCATCGACCCTGCCGAACGCCCCACAGCCATACAGATTTACGGACGCGAAGTCGGCCCGATGGTCGAGGCGGCGAAAATCGTCGAGGAGACCGCGCATCCCGACATCATCGACATCAATTTCGGATGCCCGGTCAAGAAAGTAGCCGGCAAAGGAGCCGGAGCAGGGATGCTGCGCGACATCCCGCGTATGCTCGAAATCACCTCCGCCGTGGTCCGGGCGGTCAACATCCCGGTGACGGTCAAGACTCGCCTCGGCTGGGACCACAACAGCAAAATCATCGTTGACCTCGCCGAGCAGCTGCAAGACTGCGGCATACAAGCCCTGACTGTCCACGGTCGCACACGCTCGCAGATGTACACCGGCGAAGCCGACTGGGAGATGATAGCCCGCGTCAAGGAAAACCCGCGCCTGACCATCCCCCTCATAGGCAACGGAGACATCCGCACACCGTCACAGATACGCGATGCCTTCGACCGCTACGGTGTCGACGGCGTGATGGTGGGGCGAGCATCTATCGGTGCGCCATGGATATTCCGCCCGCTCAAAGCCGCCGCTCTCGGACTCGAGCCCTCCGAACCGTCCGTAGCCGCGAAATTCGCCCTCATCCACCGGCAGATTGCCGAGAGCATCGACCGCATAGACGAGTATCGCGGCATACTCCACATCCGCCGGCATCTGGCGGCATCGCCGCTGTTCAAAGGCATCCCCAACTTCCGCGAAACACGCATAGCCATGCTCCGCGCCGACACCAACGCAGCCCTGATGGAAATCCTGCACCACATTGAGCATGACATCATACCCTCTCTCGCCGATACTCCCGGCAAATCTCCGCAACCCTGACGCATCACGCAATCACAGCATAAGCCAGTCAACAAAAATCAAGGTGGATGACTGATTTAGTGATATATATGACTAATTTTGTGGACTAACCCATCATAACAACCAATCGTCATGAGAAATCTGAAGATAGCAAGCCTCTGCGCAGCCATGGCCGTCACAATGGCTACAGATTCCGCCATCTGTGCGCAGACCGTCAAGGATTACAGCCTCAAACTCAACGACTTCACCGAGCTTAAGGTTCTTGACGGCATCAACGTGGACTACTCCATCGCACCGTCAGCCGACAGCGTGCAGGCACATTTCGAAGCCCCCGACAACATGGCCTCGGCAATACGCTTCGAGCAGAAAGACAGCCGCCTGACAATCCGCCTGTCAGAAGAGATGATGGATGCCAAAAGCATCCCCACAGTACACGTGTCGTCAACGATGCTGGTCAAAATACAAAACAACGGCGACTCCACCGTCACAGCCAACACCGGCAATGTGCGTGTGCCGAAATTCCAGGCGAGGCTTGAAGGCAACGGAAGCCTCATCGTCGCCGGTGTAAGCGCCCCGGAGGTCAACGTGAAGAAGTTTACTGGCCGTGGCACCATCGCCGTCGAAGGCGAATGTACCACCGCATCCATAGGCAACACCGGCACCGGCTCGGTCAACTGCGCGTCACTGCTGTCGCAGGATGCCAAATGCAACGTAATCGGCACAGGCTCCATATACTGCCACGCCACAGGCACCCTGTCGGTCACCGGCATGAGCGGCACGGTCTATTTCGGTGGAAACCCCAAAGACATCAAATCACGCACCCTCGGGGTGAAGCTCAAACCCATAGAGCAACTCGAAGCCGAATAATTATAGGGTGAAGCGCGAGGTTGCCGACACTATCAAATGGTCGCTCATCGACAAAGTGGCGACCCAGATTCTCTATGCCGTCACCGGCATAGTGCTGGCGCGTATGCTCTCCCATGACGACTTCGGGCTCGTGGGAGCCGTCATGGTGTTCCAGGCGTTCGCCAACCTCTTTGTCGACAGCGGTTTCTCATCCGCCCTCATCCAGCGCAAAGCCCCCACACGCCTCGACTACTCCACGGTGATGTGGTTCAACATCGCCATGGCGGTGGGCATCTACGCGCTCCTCTACTTCTGCGCTCCGCTCATAGCCGATTGGTTTCAGGGCGATGCGCGCCTCATCCCGCTCTCGCGTGTGATGTTCCTGTCGTTTATCCTGACGGCCACAGCCATCGTCCCCACCAACCGCCTGATGAAGCAGATGGATGTGCGCATGATAGCCGTGGCCGACAGCGCAGCCCTCGCAGCAGGAGCGGTCACTGGCATATGGCTTGCCGTCTGCGGCTACGGCGCATGGGCCATCGTATGGCAGACCATCACCCTCTCGGCGGTCAAAAGCGCGGTCCTCTGGGCCACTACCTCATGGCGGCCGCTGTGGAGCTTCTCGTGGAAGGCTCTGCGGTCGTTCTTCTCGGTCGGAATGGGTGTCATGGGGGCATCGCTGCTCAACACCGTCTTTCTCAACATCTACAGCTTCTTCATCGGCAACCGCGCCGGCATGGCATCCCTCGGACTCTACACCCAGGCCGACAAATGGAGCAAGATGGGCGTGATGTCCATCGGGCAGTCGCTCGTGCAGGCGTTCCTGCCGCCCCTTTCGCAGATCCAGGACCGTCCCGACGAATTTGCCCATGCCACCGCCAAGATGAACCGCTGCGCGGCATACCTGACCTTCCCGGCCCTCGGACTGCTCGCCGTCATGGCAGCCCCCATCTTCCACCTCTTTTTCGGCACCAAATGGGACGCCTCCATAGTCCTCTTCCAGATACTGCTGCTGCGCGGAGTGTTCACCGTCATGTCGATGGTCTACAACAACTACATCCTCGCCCTCGGCCGTTCGCGGATGCTCATCATCAGCGAGACCCTGCGCGACGGTGTAGCCATAGCCGCCATCATCCCCACCCTCGGCTCACTCGCCCTCACATCCGGGGCCGACATCACCCTCGGCATCCGCATATTCCTCTGGGGGCAGGTCGCGGCCACAGCCGTCGGATGCATTGCCACCATGGCGATAGCCGCCCGCTACATCCGCCGCAGCGTCTGGCTGATGCTGTGGGATGTCGCGCCCTACATCCTCCTGACAGCCCTCTCCATGGCCGCCGCATGGTGGATGCCGGCACAGGTCGCCTCCGCACTCCCCCACGCCTCGTGGCCCTCCCACCCCGTAGCCGTCCTCGCCATCCAAGGCATCACAGGCGCAGGGGTCTACCTCCTCCTCAACACCCTCCTCGGCAGCAAAGTCCAGCGCGAAGCCCTCGCCTACCTCCGCCCCTCACGCCACCAGTAACACACTGAAAACCAACATGTTTACCCCCCCCCGAAACACTCAGACGCAAGCAGCCCGATCATCGCGGATCGTCTGGCTCGACCTGCTTAAATTCTTCACAAGCTTCCTTGTCGTCTGGGGACACACCCTGCTGTGCTGTCGGGTGAACGAAGATGCCGCCTGGACCGGCAATGCCACATTGCGATATATCTATTCCTTCCACATGCCGCTGTTCATGATGCTTACGGGGATGATATATGCCATGACTCTTAAAAGCGGCTTCCTGACCACTGCACAAAAGAAATTCCGGCAACTGATGCTCCCTGCGATAACCCTCGGACTCATCATCGCCGCAATCAACATAACGTTTGACATCAACGCATCCTACGGATCCGAACCCGATTTCCTTAAAACATTCTGGAACCAGCTTTGGTTTCTCAAAAGCGCTTTCGTCTGCTGCCTTGTAGCATATCCATTCTTCGCATATAAAGGCCGGCACGCCACCTTATATATTGTACTCGCTGCACTGGCATCCCAATTCATCCCCGAGACCCCGGTGCTGCACTACGTCTACATGCTGCCCTTCTTTCTGGCAGGAGGACTCGTAAGCTGGTACTCTGACATCTTCAATCGCCACTCCTTGACCATAGCCGTCGCTTCCGGCTTGGTTTTCTTGGCGACGCTGATGTTCCTGTCGGGCGAAGTCTATATAAAATGTACCCTGACATACCATTGGGACCAAATCGTCAGATTCCCGACCCTCTATCTCTATCGCGCCTATCGGATTCTGACAGGACTCTCGGGGTCGGTCTTTTTCATAGCCCTGTTCATCTGCCTTTTCGACTCGAAGCAGCCCCGCAAAGTTGCGTGCCTGCTCGCCGTATGGGGGCAGATGACCCTTGGCATCTACGCCTTCCACTTCATAGCCCTGCGCAAGTATGCCCATCTGCTGCCCTTCGCCGGCGAAGCAGACACGCCGGCTTTCACATTCTTCTACACACCCCTTCTCTCCATACTGCTTCTCGCAGCCAGCATCGCCCTGACCAAGCTCTCAAAAAGCAACCGCTGGACCGCCTGGCTGCTCATGGGAAGCCCCAGCCCCCTCCACAAGACACCGCACAACCCCATATAACCCCTCCGATTTATCCGCCGCACCTCGCTTCCCGAGGGCGTTGCAGAACTGCACATTTCAATCCTCCGACAATGCCAGACAATACAGCCTGCTGCGTAGGGACGCTCGGTCTGTGCGTCTTTGTACCTGAACAGTCGTGAAATCCGGCCCGGAGCGGTTTGCGGTTGAGGACGCACGTGGAGAGACGTACCCGCCGATGGCCGCTTTCAAAGTTCGAAACCTTCCTCCACCTCATCTACGGCAACATATTCTCCCGTATCCTCATGCGGAACAAAATCCCGAAAAGATCCATATTCCCCGATAACCAACTCTCATATTCACTTTTTTTGTGAATATGCAAACATTTCGTAACTTTGCCTTGTACCGACGTTGCAGACATGGAAATCCGGTTTGACAAACCATATCTCAGAGACCTATATGTCGAAGGCGATGCTGGCAAAAAACACCGTTTTCAGCCACAGATCATCAAACGTTATATCCGAGTCATCGACCTTATGACCGAACTCCCCAATGTGCTTTCGCTATTTCAATATAACTCCCTACGGTATGAGAAATTGAGCGGAGATAAGGCTGGTCTATCTTCTGTGAGGGTAAACGACCAATATCGGATCGAGTTCGAGGAGATTTTAAATGGTGATGAAGTCATCGCTTCTATCTGCAACATCACAGATTTGTCAAATCATTATAAATGACATTAAGAAACTGTTTTGAACCCCGAAAAACATCAAAAATATGATGGCAAATAATCTTACACCTGCCTTTCCGACACATCCAGGCGAGATTCTTAAAGATGAGCTTGAATGTCGTGGGATGTCGCAACGCAAATTGGCCGAGGATATGGGGATAAGCTATACGATTCTCAACGAAATCCTCAACGCCCATCGTCCGTTGACCGAAAAGACCGCACTGCTTTTTGAAGCCGCATTAGGGATTGACTCCGAACCACTGATGCGCCTTCAGACAAAATACAACATGCGCTCCATAAAACAAGACAAATCGTTCATGGAACGACTGACCAAACTGCGCCATATCGCAGCGTTATATTAGAGAGAGTGCCAGAGGTCTAATCAAAACTTACATCCATCATGGCAACATCCACTCACCCCGACGGCATCGCTGACCGTTACGATTATCTGATAGTAGGCTCCGGGCTTTTCGGAGCCACGGTGGCCCGCCGCGCCACAGATGCCGGACTGCGCTGCCTGGTGCTCGAAAAACGCACCCACACCGGCGGCAACATCTACTGCGAAAACGTCCACGGCATCAACGTGCACCGCTACGGCGCACACATCTTCCATACCTCCGACAAGGCGGTGTGGGAGTTTGTCAACCGCTACGTGGAGATGAACCGCTACACCAACAGCCCCGTCGCCGTAGCCCCCGACGGACGCATGTACAATCTCCCCTTCAACATGAACACTTTCTATCAGATGTGGGGAGTGCGCACCCCCGGCGAGGCTCAAGCCAAACTCGACGAGCAGCGTCAGGAGGCCTTGCAAGCCATGAAAGCCGACGGAGCGACAGAGCCGCGCAACCTTGAGGAGCAGGCTCTCGCTCTCATCGGCCGCGACATATACGAGCAGCTCATCAAGGGCTACACCGAGAAGCAGTGGGGCCGTCCATGCCGCGAACTCCCGGCATTCATCATACGCCGCCTCCCCGTCCGTCTGACATTTGACAACAATTACTTCAACGACACCTACCAGGGCATCCCCGTAGGCGGCTACAACCCCCTGATCGACGCACTCCTCGACGGCATCGACGTGCTTACCGGCACCGACTTCTTCGCCGACCGCACCCGGTGGGAGCAGATGGCCGACAAGGTCGTATTCACCGGCTGCATCGACCAGTATTTCGGCTACTGCTACGGACACCCCGACTACCGCACCGTCCGCTTCGAGACCGAAACCATCCAAGAAGCCAACTACCAGGGCAACGCCGTTATCAACTACACATCTGCCGATGTCCCCTATACACGCATCATCGAGCACAAGCATTTCGAGGCGTTCGGCGACGATGTCTATGCCAACCCTCTTACGGTCATCTCTCGCGAATACTCCGCCGAATGGCACGACGGAGCCGAACCGTTCTACCCCGTAAACGACTCCCGCAACTCCGCCCTCTACGACCGCTACAAAGCCCTCGCCGATGCCACCCCGGGCGTGATATTCGGAGGCCGTCTCGCCGAATACCGCTATTACGACATGGCCCCGACCATAGCCCGCGCCCTCGCCGTCCAGCTCTGACACGGCATGGACAAACGTTAAAATTCAGATTAAATAAAATACAATATTTTACACATTTTAAATATTAATTTAATGGGTAAGATTTCAACATTTTATTTAACCGAATTTAACCCTGACTCATAAATCACTGATAATCAGCTCTAATACACCAACTGTTGCACAAACGCAACATGCGATGTGCAACCGACAAAACGTATACATTTGCGCAAAAACCTATGCTTCACTACCTTTGTAGCATAAACGCAATAAGTGTAAAAATTGCTTAACACATTCTCCTCTATTCTCTAATCCTCCCTTCCAGCTCACAACATCTCTTACCAATGCAACCCTCCAGCGTCCGGAAATTCCTTCTAACTGCAGCTGCGGCCTTTACTTATGCAGGACTCGCAGCACAGACATACCACATCCCCGAAAACCACGAATACCAGCACCGCGACCTTCTTGCAAGCCAGACTCCGTTGATGGAGCACCTCAAGCTTGAAAATACCCAGAGATTCATTCAGGAAATCGAAGCCCGTGAAGCTCTTGATGCCGATGAACTCACATCGCAATTCTGGGACAACCAGTCGATCAACCCCTACGGAAGCAAAGTCTCAATCCCCGACCATAAGGACATCGATGTCAGCTCATACGTAGCCCCCGTCAAAGGCAAGGTCACCAGCGAATTTGGCTACCGCAGGCAGTTCCGCCGTATGCACAAGGGCATCGACATAAAGCTCAACATCGGCGACTCTATAAAAGCAGCTTTCGACGGCGTAGTCCGCATCGCCCGCTACAACCGCGGAGGTTACGGCTACTATGTAGTGATCCGCCACTACAACGGCCTTGAGACAGTCTACGGACACATGTCGAAATACCTCGTGCGACCCGGACAGCAAGTCAAAGCCGGACAGCTCATAGGCAAAGGCGGAAACACAGGCCGCAGCACCGGCCCGCACCTCCACCTCGAGACTCGCTACATGGGCATAGCCATCAACCCCCGCGCCATCATCGACTTCGAAAATTACACCACCCACCGTGACGTATTCGCCTTCGACCGCAAGACCTGCGAAAAAGCCGTCAACTACGCACCAGCCTACAGCAAAAACAAGAAAGCAAAATACGCCTCGAAATCCAAATCCAAGTCCGGCAAAAAGAAAGCGACCCGCCGCAAAGCCCGCCGCTGACACTCCCACATACCACATATGATATAGGATTTATAGGAGTCTTAGGACTCCTATAAATCCTATGTTTCAAATCCAATATCGGATATGATGTCACATTCGGCTTCACAAAATCATTTGGAAACCATCCGCTATATTGGGGAATGGAACTGGGCATGACGACAAGAGGATATCAAACCCCATCTTCATGGGAAAAGAGCGAAACGTCGTCTATCAGCGGCGGTAGCGACTATCATGGTTAATTCCAAGAAGAGAAAATGCTCTGCCACACAGTCATGTTATCTCCATTCAACATCGGCTATCGGTACATACATTTTGGAGTTTATGCCAGCTATGATTTTGCAGGCACGTACAAACGAGATTATACCGACCATATAGTCTCAACCTCCAAATACGGAAACCGCAACGACAAAACCACCACTACTACAGACATCAAAATCAGAGACTACGAAAACTGGAGGAAATATGATGCCGGCATCAGTCTGGGTGTCGGATACTGGTTCGGAAAGTTTAATCTCGACTTCACATGGCAGCGCGGTTTTATCGGCGTGTTTAAAAGCGGCGACGAACAAGTCAAAATCGGCAAACAGACACGCGACCAAGGCACCTCTTCACCAACAACTTCCAGCTCAAACTCGGTTACGCATTTTAACCGCCCCCCCACTACAGCCCCATCACCAACTTGACCCACAATATGCACCATTGCACCGCCCCCAGACGCAATGGTGCTTTTTTACGCAATCCACAATCCTCATCCGCAAATTGCAGGAGGCTGACGGAGTTCCGAATTTCCGCAACCCCCTCCGACATTCGTATCAACAATGGTGACAACTCCTGTAGTAGGGCTGCACCTGAACTGCACCCCAAAAGTTAGACAAAAAACTTTTGGAGTGCAGTTCGTTTA
>ERZ779874.379-NODE-379-length-53130-cov-53.966670_pt1 | contig 53130 bp, 43 predicted proteins | sample MGYA00511031_ERZ779874 | MGnify/ENA primary metagenome ERZ779874 (study PRJEB29588, sample SAMEA2156850) | human gut metagenome | biome: human gut; feature: human-associated habitat; material: faeces | place: Denmark | collected 2008/2010 ...
CAGAATCAAATCCCGGTTAAAAGGAATGAGTCCGGTACAATACCGAACTCTTTCATTAAATGGATAGTGTTTAACCTGTCCAACTTTTTGGGGTCACTTCACACCCCGGTGCAGCCGATGCAGCCGCCGTTGAGCACCCACATACGCAAAGCTCCCGGAGGGAGCGTAAAAACAATAGGGCGGGGCGCAAGCCCCGTCACTCAGCGGACGGCAAAGGCCAGCCCTGCAGTGGCTGGCGGAGCAAGTCACAACGATGCAATCCGCCCCGCCAAATGACACCATCTGTCACCGGCGGGGCGGACGCTTATAATCAGGAAAAATCTCAAGAATTGAAAGCCGCTTGAAGTGGCTGGTTAAAAAGCTGCCTTATAAAAATCTATATTTTGAATCAAAACAGCTTCTAAATGCCACACTGCTCAACAGTCTGAGCCGCTGACTTTACTTGGATGTCGGAGCGGCATTCTGGCAAGGTGCTACGGGACAAGCCCCAGGCTGAGGACAGTTGCCGGGACGGCGGCCGTGGTGATGGCGGGGACCCCTTTTGGGCATATCGCCTTTGCCGAAAGACGGGCCGTTGGCATAGCTGTTTTCAAGGAACTGCACATACTGCTCCTGTGTCAGGATGCTCTTGAGATCGTTGAGGTACGCCTGACGCTTGGCCTGACGGAGTTCCCGACGGTTCTTGATGTCCTTGGTCTTCTGCTGGAACTTCTTATTGCGAAGCTACTTGATTTTGGCCTGCTGGTCGGCAGTAAGGTTAAGCTCGGCAAACGGATTCATCACACACGAATCAGGCTTTTGGAAGTAGGGACACGGTGCACAGCCGTTACATCCAGGCCCGCAGGGGGGACAAGGCGCAGCCGGACAATTATTGTTATTGGCAGTCTGAGCAAAAGCCGATGTGGATAGAAGTGCTGCAGACGCAAGAGCCAGTGTCACGATTGTCTTTTTCATAATTGTAAATAGTTTTGTTTGTTAAGTGAGTATTCACTTATGTTGAAAAAAATGAGAAAAGTTAGTTACGTGTTATATTGAATGTTCTCTCATGTCACCGCCGTTATGTCAGCGATTACATTTTATAAGACGCTAACCACCGCTTATGGTTTAAACACCACCGCCGATTTAACCGCAATTAACAAAAAAAGTCAATCCCTGCCACCGGCATAAGCGCTGGCAGGGATTGACTTATAGCAGTGTAACCTACAGGGTTATCAAAAGGTTACTTCATGAGTTTGAGTGAAGCTGTGCCGTCGGCAGTGGTTACTTTGACTACATATACGCCATCGGATGCACCAGTCAGGTCAGCCGTAGAGGTAGCGGATGTAGCCACATGAGCGCCGCTGAGATCATATACATCTACCGAACGGATGTCCGAAGCTGCTGTGACTGAGAGGATGCCGCCACTGAGTACCGCGCTTACCGAGCCGTCGATGCTCTCGGCCTTGATGTCATCGATACCGCTCTCTGCTGCAACAGTGAAACGAACAGCATTGCTCAACTGCTTCAATCCCGTAGACGACATATAGAACAATGCTGCTGCATAGCGCTTACCCACCTCAAGGGCTGTCGGAGTGCCGAGCTTGATGTTGCTTTCATGAATCCAGTTTTCGGCTTCGATAAAGTACGTAGACGGAGTCGGCAGATTGTCGATGTTGTAACCTTCCAGATTTTCATTGAACACCAATACATACAGTTTATCGGCATAATATCCCGACTGGCAGTACACATCGAAGTCTACGCGGAAGTTGTCGAGTACCACTGACTCGGCATCAACGATGCTGAAGCCGGAGGCTGTCGTTTGAAGTGTGGCAGCTCCGGGAGATGTCTGTACGGTCACAGAGACAGGTTCGTTGATTATCATGCCTGAATTCATATCTACGTAAGCCACGAGATATGTTTCGCCTGCAGTAACCGATCCCATCACGATATTGACTGCCTCGGGGAGCTTCATGCTTTCACCGGCACGGAGGTCCACCACCATTGTGTTGCCTGCGGCCACCAAGTTCATATCAGAGGTAATGAAGCCGAGATTGACTTCCTGAAGCGCTTCAGAGTCGTTGTTGTTGACCGCTGTGGCTGTAACTCCGAAAGCCAGACCCTTATATACAGAAGTGTCAATGGAGAAGTCCGCCACATCAATCGACAACGGATACTCTTGAGCTACTTCGTAAGTACCGTCTGTATCCTTGGCAAAAAGGACATAGTTAGGCTGGCCGATAGGAGCGATAGCTTTCTGATAAGTGGAGCCGCCATCAGTCGAAGCCGCCGGGTAGACCTTGTACACACCGGCAGGAAGTGTTGATGGTATGGTAGCCGTAATATTATCTATACCGTAGTTGATATTTCCAGTCCATGTACCCAGATTTCCGTATACGGCAGTAGCGACAAGCTCATCCGTTGTAGCATCGCAGAACTGCATACCGACTCCGACATTTGTGCCAGTCCCGCCGTTATTGCCAAAACGGCCCTCTATGGTAAGTCTCTGTGATGATAATGACGGGGAGATAGAGCCTACTATGGCGAGCTGGAAAGGTACTATCTTCGGGATAGTAGCACCAGCGGGCTGCGCGCCGAGAATGGCTCCCTGGTTGGAGTTGTAACCTGCCACAGAGCCACCGATACCCTGCGATTCGGGATCAAGACCTGTGATAAGGAAGTAGCCGTCAGACATGCCGCCCCATCCCCAGTTAAGGTGGAAATAACCGTCGGCTGAATACCCGTCGACTATAAACGAGTGCCCACCGTAGTCATTGCGGCCTGAATACTGCACAGGGCCTACATTCTTGAGGTTGTCATAAATCATCTTCTCCCATGTGTCGATGTCATAATAATCACGGGTGTAGAAGCGTGTGGCTGCGTCATAACCGAAGTAGTTTTTCAGCGCATCTACCACAATAGACGTAACGGCACCCGACTCCGGGCCGTAACTCATCTCTACCGAGTAACCGCACGCCTTCATGAGGGTAGCAACAGCCTCAGCATTTTCATCTGAAGTGGTATAGTCGCTGTTAGGATACACATCAAGCATCTTGTCCCACTCAAAAGTCGTCGCGCTGAAATCCATCGTCATCGTTTCATCGGTATAAGAGCCGGAGGTGTTATAGAAGTCATCGTATTTCCTCCACGTATAAGTGACGGAACCTTTGCCCTGGGCCGGGTAATTATGGTATTTCATCAGCTGGGCCATGGCGGTAGCAACGCAGCCGGCGGCCGCTTTCATGCTCTGCCCATAATATGTAATATCGGGGGCATAGAGGTCATAGGGATTGCTCTGGTTCCATTTGGTTGTACAGAGGGGGGCTATCGGAGCCCATGAATCCCGGCTCGATGCAGCAGACTGCTTGGTCAAGTCTTTCATGATGTACTTGCCGGATTCCTGACGCTCGGCAGCCCATGCGATTTCGGCAGCATAGTTTTCAAGCCATCCACGGAGGTTGACAGGCATATCGTCAGGGTTGATAGACCCTGTCTCGGAATAGCCCAGCACAGGCACCGCAACGTCATCGGCGGCAAGAACCATATATCCTTTGTCGCCAGAATTTTCAAAAATGTAGTAAGCCGGCTGCTGCTTGGCAGTGTAGCCGGTTTTGACCAAACGGGTCGACTGGCCCATGCCAGCCACTTTTGACGGCATATTGCCCCGCGCACGCTGCAGAGCCTCGTCAGGAGAAAGGGTGCGTGCCCACGCCGGCATGGCGAGGAGCACCGAAGCTAAGAGTAAGACATGTTTCATGTGCTAATGCGTAATTAATTGAATTATAGAAAGAAAAGTAAGTGTCAAAGTCAGTCGTATCCACATCCCGGACCTACCGACAGGCATAGTGCCTGACATTTGTCAGTCTATAACCTTGCAGCCGGGAAGCCCCTGCCATATAAGGCCATTGATCACGGCTGTGTCGGCAGTAGCCACTGGCAGGCGGACTATCGATGCCGGGCGTGCATCCTTGATGACATGCTTCAGCACCTCGGATGGCGACGGCGACGCGGCGAGCCGCGAATAATTTTCAAACGTATAGTCGGTAAACACGGTCTGCTTGCCTACAGGTATCGTGGCCAACCAGTATCCGTCAGCAAGCGGCACAGGTGCGGCTGCGGCATCCGACGGCGAGGGGACATATATCACTGCGTTGCCTGACGGAGTCACGCCCACAGGGACATTTTGCGCATACGCAGGGTCGGCACGGTATATGATGCTCGATGCCGGTACGTCGAAACGTATATCGCCGGGCAATGCCGGTGTCTCGGTTATGCCGTCGATTCTTCCGGGCTGCTCGGATACTTGGAGCTGCTGGGTCTGCTTGGAGCTGCGGCAGCTGCAAGCACATACAGCTATAGCCAGCATCAATATTGAAGTAGTACAAGCATGTAACATGTGATAGCTTTTTTAATCTGCGATATCCTCCGCATATTAGTCTAATCGCAAATATAATCTATTTTTAATTATTTTCAATCTTTTTGGCATAAAATTTAGCAATCAGCGATGAAAATGACACACTCAAGGCTACAATTCAACGATAATAGGTAATAAAAGGACGGACATCCATCCGGAATGAACGTCCGCCCTGCATACAATGAGTGTCGTAAATCTGATTATATGTCACCGTCCGAGCGACGGCTATTGTTACTTGGCTTTGAGTTTGCGCTCGAGCTGGCGCTCTATGGCATCGAGGCCGAGGTCTATAGCTTCCTCAAAGGTGTCGGCAACTTTCGTGGCGACAAAATCGTCATATTGTGGAACCACAACCTTGATGGTGGCCTCTTTATTCATAGATGTTTCCGGTTTTACAACTTTGAGAATGTAATCGAAGAGTGTTATGGCCGGGTAGCGGCGCAGCAACTTTTCTGACTTTTTGTTGATAAACCCTTCAAGAGCGGCAGATGCCTCAAAATGGAGTGCTTTAATGTTAACTTCCATGGTTCATTCTCCTTTCTGGTTAAAGGCGCGCGGATGCGCTTGTTGGTAAATATTTTGTAAATCTCTGTGAGAGAGGTGAGTATATATCTGTGTAGTAGCCAACGACTCATGTCCGAGCAGCTGACGCACGGCAGTCAGGTCGGCACCGTGGTTGAGCAGATCAGTGGCACATGAATGCCGTACTACGTGTGGCGACAGTCGGGCTGCATGTACCCTGCCGTCAAGGCTGCGGTTGACCACAGCCCACACAAGCTGGCGGTAGAGCGGACGGCCATCGGGCCTGACAAACAGCGTGTCGGTAGTCGAAACACCGACCGTCTCGCTCCTGAGCTGCCTGTAACGGTCTATGGCCTCAGCCAATTCGGCTCCGAACGGTATGATACGGTCCTTGTCACGCTTGCCGTGGACTTTCAGCTCGCCACGCACTGTATCTACATAACCGTCCTCAAGGCTTATAAGTTCGCTGCACCGCATACCTGTCGTGTAGAGCATCAGCAGTATCAAATGGTCACGCACAGCGATGAAATCATCTGCATCGACCTCGTCGTCCAGGACATGCTTCATCTCAGATTCGCGTATATGCACAGGCAGCCGCTTGGACTGTTTGGGAAGTATCAGCTCAGCTGCAGGATTGGACTTACGGCCGTGCTTATCGACGAGATAACCGAAAAACGCTCTGAGCGACTGCACTTTCAGGCGTATGGAGGCAGGCTTGAGATTACGACGGCCCAACGCCAGCACCCAACGCCGCAGGTCATGCACCGATACTTCAGAGAAGTCATCAGCCAGAACATCCTCCACAGACAATCCCTCCCCTACGCTCCGAAAATCAAGCCACTGGGACAAATGCACCTCATAGGCATCGACCGTACGGGGCGAATAGCGGAGTTCATGCCGCAGATGATTGAGAAATTCGCTGATAAGACTGTTCATAAGCTCAAAAGCGAATTTACCTTAAAGCTCGTGATTTTCCAAATAAATGATATGTAAAAATTCATTAAATTTGTGATATGAAAGTTACACCACGTCTCGTAGGACGGATATCCCGCGAAAAACGCACAGTCAGCGCGATGATAAGGCTCTATTGCCGCCACCACCACTCAGCCGGACCTGAAGGCTGCAGCTGCAACGCCCTGGAGCGATACGCCCATGCCAGGCTCGACCGATGCCCTCACGGCGAGGAAAAACCGTCGTGCCGCCGGTGCACCATCCACTGCTACAGCCCGTCCATGCGGCGGCTGATGCAAGAAGTGATGCGCTGGAGCGGCCCCCGCATGATATGGCATCATCCGCTGATGGCCCTGCACCACCTCTGGGACGACATACGGCGATAAGCCATTATAATCCAGCATATGACAATAAATAAAGGTGACGCAATGCCGTCACGATAGGCAATGCGTCACCTGCAAGCTGGAATGGAAGTTAATCGGCTTGTGCGGCAGCTTCATTGCTGACACACAGACCGATGGGATGTCAGGCCGACCGATTATTCGTCAGCCTGTTGCTTTTCGGCGTAAGCCTTCAGCAGCTTCTCCTGCACATCCGAAGGCACCAGCTCGTAGCTGGCAAATTTCATGGTGAACGACGAGCGGCCGCCGGTGATAGAGCTGAGGGCTGTAGAGTAGCTCGCCATCTCCTTCAGAGGCACTTTGGCACTGATTTTCTCAAAACCGTTTTCGCTCGACATGCCCATGATTATGGCGCGGCGGCCCTGCAGGTCGCTCATGACATCGCCCATGACATCGGCGGGCACCATGACATCCACGTCATACACAGGTTCGAGAATCTTCGGACCTGAATTGCGGAACGCTTCGCTGAAGGCATTACGCCCTGCCAGACGGAACGAGATTTCGTTGGAATCCACCGGGTGCATCTTGCCGTCATATATACATACACGCACATCGCGGGCATAGCTTCCGGTCAGAGGACCTTGCTCCATGCGGTCCATCAAGCCCTTGACTATGGCAGGGATGAATCTGGCATCGATAGCGCCGCCTACTATACAGTTGCACACCACGAGCTTGCCGCCCCATTCAAGCGGTATCTCCTGAGTGTCACGGACATTCATCTTGAACTCCTGGTTGCCGAAGCGGTAGGTGTCGGGAGCCGGCATACCTTCGGTATAGGGTTCGACTATCAGATGCACCTCGCCAAACTGTCCGGCACCACCGCTCTGCTTCTTGTGGCGGTAGTCGGCACGGGCAGCCTTGGTAATGGTTTCGCGATAGGGAATCTTTGGTTCTTCAAACACGATGGGGAGCTTGTCATTGTTCTCTACACGCCACTTGAGAGTGCGCAGATGGAACTCGCCCTGCCCCTTGAGTATGGTCTGCTTGAGCTCCTTTGACTGCTCGATGATCCATGTAGGATCCTCCTCGTGCATACGCTGGAGGATTCCGGCCAATTTTTCGGCATCGCTCTCGGTGACAGGCCGCACCGCACGCTGGTACTTAGGTTCAGGATACTTTATGAAATCGAAGTGGTGCTCGCATCCCTTGGCATTGAGAGTATTGCCGGTACGGACATCCTTAAGTTTGACAGTAGCACCGATGTCGCCCGCGCACAGCTTGTCGACGGGAGTCTTAATCTGGCCGCACACACAGTAAATCTGAGCCAGACGCTCCTTGGAACCACGGTCCATATTGTCGAGGTCGTCACCTGCCTTGAGCGTACCCGACATCACCTTGAAGTAGCTGACCTCACCGATATGAGGCTCTACCGTGGTCTTGAATACGTAAAGGCTCAGCGGACCGTTGCTGTCAGGCTTCACTTCCTGACCCTCGGTGTCGACCGGGGCGGGCATATCCTCAACGAACGGCACCACATTGCCCAAAAATTCCATCATGCGACGCACACCCATGTCCTTAAGCGCACTGACGCAGAACACAGGGTATATCGAGCGGTCGATCAGCCCCTTGCGTATGCCTTCACGCATTTCATCCTCGGTAAGATGGCCCTGGTCGAAAAATTTTTCCATGAGGGTCTCGTCATTTTCGGCAGCGGCTTCCACGAGTTGCTGATGCAGCTCACGTGCATGTTCGAGCTGGTCCTCGGGTATATCCTCTATCGTGGGAACGCCTCCGTCGGGCCCCCACGAGTATTTCTTCATAAGCAGCACGTCGATAAAGGAATTGAATCCCGGACCGCTCTGGAGAGGATACTGTATGGCTATCACCTTTTTGCCGAATATGTCACGCATCTGCTCTATCACATTTTCGTAATCGGCCTTCTCGCCGTCAAGCTGGTTGATGGCAAATATGACAGGCTTGTTGAGCGACGCAGTGGTGCGGAATATATTCTGAGTACCAACCTCCACCCCATACTGTGCATTGACGAGGATTACGCCCGTATCGGTCACGTTGAGAGCCGTTATGGCGTTGCCCACAAAGTCGTCACCGCCCGGACAGTCGATCACGTTGAGCTTTTTGTTGAGAAATTCAGCATAGAATACGGTAGAAAAAACAGAGTAACCATATTCCTTCTCTACTGGAAAATAGTCACTCACTGTGTTTTTGGCATCTATGGTGCCACGGCGTTTTATCACTCCACACTCAAAGAGCATCGACTCAGTGAGTGTGGTTTTACCCGAGCCCTTGCCTCCAAGCAGGGCGATGTTTTTGATTTCGTTAGTTTGATAGACCTTCATGGTGTTAAGGTATTAATATTGGTAAGAAATGGTAAGGTTATTCAAGTCATGTAGACGGAATCGGGCGCAAAATAGTAAAAAATTTCGTCAAATGCATCAAAAAACGGATGTTTTCCAACACATTTTGACAATTATATGCTTTTAATATGAAAATCCCTCTTACATAATTAGTAATGAAACACTATCAATCTAAAGAATATGGCTACAGTAAAAGTAAAAGTAAAATTCCGCCCGTCGACAGTCGGAGGCCGTCCGGGCTCTATCGTCTATTTTGTAACCCACCGCCGTGCCACCAGACAAATTACCACGAAGCACAAAGTGTTTCCATGCGAGTGGGACGAAAGACATGCAAAGCTTGTCGCACCCCCCGGCAGCGAACGGGGCGAGACTGTCTATCACGGCACCGGCAGCGGCGAATTTCCCATTGCGGTTTTTGTGCCCGAGAACGTTGGCTATGCCCATCGCGTCATCGATCTGTCTGTCAAATTTGCCGATAGCGACGGCACAGCGCAGACCTTGAGCCTCACCCAGCTTGCGCCCAGCTGGTACGGCAACGACATCGGCTGCGAACGTATCGAGAGCAGTCCTGCCCCCTGGGGGTTCTACTGGGAAAGCGACTTCCAGATAATCTGTGACGTGACAGGCTGCAGCGATGATGACAGGACAGGATTAAGACAGTATATCGAGTGGACTCAAAGTTTGCACGACATGAGCAGCTGGCCTATCATCGGGTGGATTATCCAATCGATTTACGGCGACGACATACCCGACCTGTCGTCGTTCGTAGACATGGATAAATCCGGCGATTTTTTGGGCATCGGCGGAAAGGCTGACAAGGTAACAATCAGACTCGGCTCGCTCTCGACTTCCGGCATCGCCGAAAGCACAACGGACGGACAACAGAACACCCGCGATGTATATAACTTCAACGGCATCCAGTTCGTCAACGAAATAATCAACCAGATACAGAATATGCCCGGTTACGCTGTGACGACCGAAGGCACTGGCGTAGTCCCCACAAACAACGCAAGCATCGCCTGTATGAAGCTCAACAGCTGGGACATAATCAATGTAAACGATGAACAAATCCTCACTTTGACAGGCGGCGCTGATGTTATGGACCCTAAATGGTATCTTCCCGCGACTGGAGAAACGACAGGCATGGTTGATGAGGAGTATCCTTTAAGCGGCGATTACTGGACTTCGACGGCAGTAAGCGGCAGCAACCAGAAAGCCTACAAACATTTATCCGGCGGCTCTACATCCGAAGAAAGCCGCGACCAAAATCTCCGCATCCGTGCAATACGCAAAAAACCTTGACATGCCTGTCAGAAGCATTATCCATCACCATATGTCCCGTTTGAACCTTGACGGTATAAACCTTATCATGCCATTGACGAGAGCCGGCGCCCATAGGTTCTTGAACCATGTCAGAGTCCACGATGCCGCCCATAACGCTACAAAAGATGCCGCATACATTAGCAGCGACTCGGCAAAGGGGTGGGTTACAAAAAAATGCTTTTGTAACACATATATATGATAGGGTCCCGTATCCCCGTCCTGCAACAGATAGCATCCCAACGAAGCTCCCGCCACAGAGTTGACAAAACGGCTACGGAACGAAAAGCGCGTAAATATCAGGAATATCGCCACCGAACCCACAAGGCAAAGCACATTAGCATAATGTACCGAATATATCACACTATACTTCACGCGATAAGGCTCCGGTAGCAATTGCAACAAACATCCGTTTAACAGGCTACTCGCTACTACGATTACGATGAGCCACGCGACCGGTACACTTTTAAACGGTTTTTCAACTTTAATCCAATACCCGATTATGTAGAGCATCACGAACTGCGGCAGCATCCTTCCATATGACGAAGCATAATCGTAGGATAGCGCAGCATACACGTTATAACAAAAAGCCATCGCCACAATCACCCTGAGCTGCCGGCTTGTGGACGACTGCAAACCGATGTTTACCAAAGGAGCAAACATGTAGAGCATGACATAACAGCTTATGAACCACCACCGCGTGAACGGACGGAACATTTCTACACATAGTATCAGCAAATCGGACAGATCGACATTACCATTCTCCATCCAAGTCAACGATCTGTCACACACCGTGTCGACAACGATGAAAAACATCACAGTAACCAAAAGCAACAGGAACGACTTCCACCGCACTCTGATGCCGTAATAGCCGGAAATCAGTATAAACAGATTGACTCCGTAATAGATAAAAGAGTTCTGTAGCCCCAATCCAGATACTTTATAATCATATGTTGACCCGTGCACCACAAAATGATGAACCACTATCATCGACATAGCCACTATGCGCAGCAGCTCTATAGAGCTGTCACGGAGCGAGCTGCGGACTTCTTCGGATGCAGGTCTTTTACCCCCCCCCCGTAATATTATGATTATCAGCGTTTTGTATGTGCATTTTTATTTTTTTGCGTCTGATAATACCTGTGAAAGTCCGGCCTGAATTGATGCCCAGACGGCGCGCCGAGAAATACGACTGCGGATTGCACCGCGTGCAGCCGATAGGACCTTGAATATTGGTATCTGGGACACCCTGCCCGACAAGGACTCCACGCACATAGGCGGCTAAATCCACATGGGGTTTTGCGCCAAAGTTTCTTGACACATACTCGTCAGGAAACAGCGCAGCGACCTCGTCACCTACTTCAAAACACTTCCGGCATATACACGGACCGATAAACGCTTTAATCTCAGGGACTGACGCTCCACAGTCGACCATGGCGGCAATGGTGTTTTCGATTATTCCAGCAAGAGCCCCACGCCATCCGGCATGTGCCGCCGCTATCACGCCTGACGACACATCGGCCATCACCACTGGGACACAGTCGGCAGTGGAGACACCTATAGCTACACCCGACAAGGTTGTCACCACAGCGTCCACTCCAGAGGGAGACGACGGGCCTCCTATCAATATCGCCACATCGGCCGAATGGATTTGACGCGGCACCACTAAATTATCCTCTCCGATGCCGAGACTGCGGCACACTGCTGCCCGCGAATATCGGACATGCGCCGGGTCATCGTTGACATAATGGCATACGTTTATACCCGAATAGGGGTCCGGTTGCCGCGCATTGCCACGAGTGACCACAAAAGCGTCTATACCATCTGAAAGAGAATAGATATTGGTTATTTGCTCCATTGCTGATGCAAAGTTAGCGATTTTCGCTATATTTGTATTTGACTATTTCTTACTTACATAATCATGACAGAGTACACTATCGAATCAGCTAAAATATCTGACGCTCCAGCCATCGCCGATGCCATCATAGCAGCCGTCACCCCTGAGCTGTGTTTAGGGCTATGCGACGACTCACATGGCATAGAAGATGTACACGCCATGTTTGAGGCTCTCGCCCGCAGAGACGACTCCCAGTATTCCTACCGCAACACGATTGTCGCCAGGCTCGGCGACGGCAGAGCCGCAGGAGTGCTCATCAGCTATGACGGTGCCATGCTGGCTCCGCTGCGCAGGGCGTTCATCGAAGAATACTGCCGTCACTTCGGCACGGACATGGACGAGGCTTCTATCCATGACGAGACCGATGCGTCTGAAATATACCTCGATACGCTTGCCGTGATTCCTGAATGTCGCGGCAAAGGAATAGCATCCGCACTAATAGCCGAAGCGTCGCGCCGCGCCCAATCGGCAGGCAAGCCGCTCGGACTCTTAGTAGACAAGCACAACTCAAAAGCACGTCTGCTGTATGAGAAATCAGGGTTCAAGCCTGTAGGCGAACGCTTTTTCCTCAACGAGCTGATGGACCATATGCAGATGTGACGGCCATACACACCTAAATATAAAAACATATATACTTGACTCATCATGCAAAAGACCGGTAACGACCTTGCAAACACATTTACACCTGACGAACGCCGGCAGTTGACCCGCCTATACCGTCAGCTTCTACGGCATACAGCCTCAGTAGCCGCCCCTGACGACGCATCGCGTCTGCGGCACCTCATCAGCCGGTTAGTCGACGAGACTGAAATAAAGCGTACATCGTTTGGATTCCACCCGATAATACGCAACCTTACCACAGCCCTGTCGCTGTGTGAAGAGATATCTCCCGACAGAAACATGATTGTGGCCATGGTTTTGTTCACCCTGCGGCAACAGACTGACGGGTTCGATGCCGACATTGCCTCCGAATGGGGTGACGATGTCGCCAACCTCGTCGACGGGCTTGCCAAAGTCACGTCGCTTTATGGCAACAGGGCAGCCGTGGCAAGCGACAACTTCCGCAACCTGCTGCTGACATTCGCCCGCGATATCCGCGTCATTATCATAATGATCGTGGATCGCTTCGAGCTGATGAAGGCCATCAACCACCACCCCAACGACCGCATGGTACAGGAGATGGCATTCGAATCGCTATACCTCTATGCGCCGCTGGCCCACCGCCTGGGTCTCTACGCCATCAAGGGGCAACTCGAAGACATGTCGCTGAAGTACACCAACCGTGCCATTTTTACCGAAATAGCCCGTAAGCTCAAGGAAACGAAAAAAGTCCGTGACGAATACATCGCGGCATTTATCGACCCTCTGAAACGCCAGCTTGAGGCGACAGGCTTTGATTTTGAAATCAAGGGCCGCACGAAGTCCATATATTCCATATGGAACAAAATCAAACGGCAACACCACGACATCGACGAGATATACGACCTGTTTGCCATACGCATCATCATCGATACGCCGCGTGACAAGGAGATACCCGACTGCTGGAACGCATACGCATTGGTCACCCAGATGTACCAGCCCAATCCGTCACGCCTCAAGGACTGGCTGTCAGTACCCAAAAGCAACGGTTACGAATCACTCCACATCACGGTCAAAGGTCCACAGAACCGATGGGTGGAGGTGCAGATACGTACACGGCGCATGGACCTTATAGCCGAAAAGGGCCTTGCCGCCCACTGGAAATACAAAGGCGGCAAGTCGGAAGCCGAACTCGACTCTTGGATGAACAACATCCGCGACATACTCGAAAGCGGCGAAAGCGGACCGATGGGGCTGATGAAAAACATCTACATGAACCTGTATGACAAGGAGGTGTTCGCATTCACCCCCAAAGGCGACATACACAGACTCCCTGAAGGTGCGACCGTGCTCGACTTCGCTTTCAGCGTCCATTCGAGACTCGGATGCCTGTGCACCGGGGCCAAGGTCAACGGCAAAGTATGCAAAATCAATTACCGCCTGACGAGCGGCGATATTGTAGAAATCCTGACATCGCCCAACCAGACCCCTAAACAAGACTGGCTCAACATTGCGGTCACAGGCAAAGCCCTGAGCAAAATCCGACAGACGCTCAAGGAAGCTGCCAACAGCAGCGCCGAACTCGCCAAAGAGATGCTGCAACGCAGATTCAAGAACCGCAAACTCGAGCTGGACGAACCTGCCCTGATGCGCACCATCAAGCGTCTCGGCTACAAGACTGTCACAGAGTTTTACAGCGCAATCGCAGCCGAGAAGCTGGATGTCGACAAAGTCATAAGCGAATATGACGCAACCGTCCGCAAGTCCGAGACATCAGCCGAAACCCGCAGTGCCGGAGAGTTTGTCCTGGATTCAAAATCGTCCGACGACTCCGCCGACAGCCACGCCCGGTCAGACATACTCATAATCGGCGGTAAAAATCTCAAGGGCATTAACTATAGGCTCGCCAAATGCTGCAATCCCATATATGGCGACAATGTGACCGGATTCATCTCGTCGGAAGGAGTAGTGAAAGTACACCGCTCCGACTGCCAGAACGCAGTGCACCTTGCCGAACGCTACCCCTACCGCATCATCACCACGCAATGGGCCGGTGAGGGCAGCGGAGCACAGTTCGGGGCGACCATACGGGTCATAGGCCACGACGACATCGGCATCGTCACTAACATCACCTCTTTGATATCCAAAGAAAAAGGCGTGTTGCTGCGTAATATATCCATAGATGCAAACGACGGCCTGTTCCAAGGATATTTAGTAGTAGGTGTCAATGACACCCGCACTCTCAACAATCTTATCAAGAAAATCAAGACCGTAAAAGGCGTAAAAGATGTACAACGTAACAACTAAACCCATCAGACACGTGCTGCTGTGTGGAGTGCTGTCTGCAATAGCGCTCCTGACCGCATCATGCAGCAACGACAACCAGACACAGCGGGCACAGGAGATGCTCTCACGGGCCCGCACAGCAGCAGAGTCAGGGCAGTATGCGATGGCAAAAATGCTGCTGGACTCCATAGACTCCGTCTGCCCAAAGGCCATCGATGTCAGGCGTGAAGGCATCACCCTTATGGTGACAGTGCGCGAAGGCCTCATCAACACCCAGATCGCGCAGACCGACTCGCTGCTCGCCGTGGCACAGCTGCGCGGCGACTCGCTGCAACGCAGCCTGCACAAGGTGGACAATCCCATCGAGCCGTATTTCGCAGTAAGCGGTCTCGGCTCGGTCACCAACGGACTCGACCCCCGGCTGATGCCTGACGGCACCTTATATATATTGTCGCGCCTTTCATCCCCGAAAATCCGGCACACAGCCATCAGCGTCTCCGCCCCTGACGGCACGTCTGCATCCACATCATCCATCCCATATGACGGAGAGCGCAACGACGTAGTCGGTGGCATAGAGACCATCACCTTTATCGGCTCGGATGCCGACACCATTGGCTCATTCGTCAACGCGCACCGCGACGAATCTCTTACACTCCGCTTCAGCGGGACAAACGGCAAGTCGACAGAGCTGACGCTGCCTCGCGACCAGACAGAAGCTATCTCCGCAGCCTACAGCTATGCCGCCAACATCCGCGAACGCAAAATCCTCAATATCCGCCGCCGCGCTCTCGAAGAGCAGCTCGGCCTCAACCGCACCCAATCAGCCTCACTCCGCTGAACACAAACCTATCAGCATAACCCGACACATTGCCGCCCCCCTCATTCTCGTTCATTTTGCAATCTTTTTAAAATATTTATTGGCATTTTGCTATATCATACAAAAATTTGACGTATATTTGCAAGCGATTAACGGAAAATGACGGCAGATTTATTCTCCTCATCATGTCGTACAATCTCAATGCAAAAAAACAGTCTTTTTAAATTTCTATGTGTGGTATAGTTACAGTATTCGAGACCGCAGGCGACCAGCAGAGCCTGCGTCCAGAGATTCTTAAAATGTCAAAGAAAATACGGCACCGTGGTCCAGACTGGTCCGGCATATACTGTGGACGCAATGCAATCCTCGCCCACGAGCGCCTGTCGATCGTCGACCCCGAAAGCGGAGGCCAGCCCCTCAAAACCGACGACGGCAAAGTCATCCTCGCTGTCAACGGCGAAATATACAACCACCGCGAGCTGCGCAAGCATTACGAAGGCCGTTACAACTTCCTCACAGGAAGCGACTGCGAGGTCATACTGGCTCTGTACCGCGACAAAGGCCCTGATTTCCTTGAAGATCTCAACGGCATATTTGCATTCGCGCTATATGACGAGGAAAGCGGCTTCTACATGGTGGCACGCGACCCCATAGGGGTCATACCTCTGTATATGGGGTCAGACTCCAAAGGCCACAAATATTTCGCCAGCGAACTCAAAGCTCTCGAGGGCGTATGCGATGTCATCGAGCCTTTCCTGCCCGGACACGTCTATGACAGCCGCACAGGCGAGGTGAAGCGTTGGTACAAACGCGACTGGGAGAGCTACGATGCGGTCAAGGACAACACGACTTCCATAGCAGACCTCCGTCAGGCTCTCGAAGATGCCGTAAAACGCCAGCTTATGAGCGATGTACCTTACGGTGTGCTGCTTTCAGGTGGGCTGGACTCCTCCATCATATCGGCCGTAGCGGCCAAATATGCCCCTAATCGTATCGAGGCCGACGGACAGACCACAGCCTACTGGCCACGCCTGCACTCTTTTGCCGTCGGACTGAAAGGCGCTCCAGACTTAGCCGCAGCAAAAAAAGTCGCCGACCATATCGGCACCGTGCACCACGAAATCAACTATACCGTGCAGGAAGGGCTGGATGCCATACGCGATGTCATCTATTTCACCGAGACATATGACGTGACCACCATCCGCGCCTCTACTCCGATGTACCTTCTCGCCCGCGTCATCAAGTCGATGGGCATCAAGATGGTACTCTCAGGCGAAGGTGCCGACGAAATCTTCGGCGGCTATCTCTATTTCCACAAAGCTCCTGACGCGAAGGCATTTCACGAGGAGACGGTGCGCAAGCTCTCCAAACTGCACCTCTACGACTGTCTGCGAGCCAACAAAGCCCTGTCGGCGTGGGGTGTCGAAGGACGTGTACCCTTCCTCGACAAGGAATTTCTCGACGTGGCGATGCGCCTGAATCCTGCCGACAAGATGGCCGGACCGCAGAAGATGGAGAAATGGGTGCTCCGCAAGGCATTTGAAGATATGCTCCCCCATGAAGTAGCATGGCGGCAGAAAGAGCAGTTCAGCGACGGCGTAGGCTATTCGTGGATTGATTCGCTAAAAGAAATCACCTCGTCGCAGGTCACCGATGAAATGATGAAAAACGCCGCCCGGCGCTTCCCTATCAACACTCCCATGAACAAGGAAGAATACTATTACCGCAGCATTTTCGAGGAGCATTTCCCATCGGCAACGGCAGCGGCATGCGTCCCGTCGGTTCCGTCGGTCGCATGTTCCACAGCCGAAGCCCTTGCCTGGGATGCCTCTTTCCGCAACCTCAACGACCCATCAGGCCGCGCCGTCAAAAGCGTCCATACAGCCGCTTATTGACCCTGCTTTTCGGCTCTAAAAACATGCTGCAAAGCATATTTTTGCAAACATTAACACTTACGTTAAAATCGCGTTTCTACATGGTTAGATGCGCGATTTTCTTTGCTCTAAAATCGTAACTTAGTGACTGTAAGCACTCTAACATTTTGGTAAGACGGCAAAATTGCGTAACTTTGCACCAGCAAAAGATGATAGGTCTGTACTGACTGTCACGAATGGCCGAAAATCGGCAACCATTTTGAAAACTGTTATTTCTCATTTTAGAAACTGATTTGACTTCACTAATAGATTTTTTACTAATGATTTTAATGTGTTTCTAACTTCTGATATTTTCAATTTTCAAATGGTGATGTGAAACGAATTAACCCATGACATGATAAGGACATTAAAGATTACTGCTCTTTTTGCTGTTATCACTCTTACTCTCGCTGCCAACACCTCACGCATGGTCGATGCAGCACCCGGGCAGATAGCTCCCGACTTCAAGATCACCTCCTCAACCGACAAAACCGATGATTCCGCCTCTCCCTCATTTTTCATCTCCGACCTCAAAGGCGAATACGTACTGATCAACTTCTGGTCGACTACCGATGCCGCATCGCGGGTAGCAGCCGGCACATACGACCAACTGATGAAAGCCAACGACTTCGGCGGCCGTCTCAACCTCCTCAACCTCAACCTCGACGGCAACAAAGCCCTCTTTGACGCCATAGTGCGTCAAGACGGATTAGATACGGCAATGCAATACCACCTCGACGGTGAAGCAGCCCAGGAGCTTACCAAGCTTTATCACCTCGACGAAGGGCTGCGCGCACTCCTCATCGACCCCAGCGGCAAAATCGTCGCCATCAACCCCACCCCCGCCGACCTCACCGCCTTAGAGATAGTATAACACATAGAAATTTTCCTCTTTAAATAACAACACTGGGCTTCCAAAAATGGAAGCCCAGTGTTGTTATAACTCCCCTCTATGACTCAAAGGAGGGCGTTGGGGGTGCTGTCGGCAAACCAGTCGGCGATGGCTTCGGGGAGGGTCCAGTGGAGTTTGTAGCCTGACCGTGCCATCTTCTCTCCGCTGATATTGGTGGAGATTTGGAGTTTGCGAACACGCGCCGGGCAGATACCCATCGGTGCGCCACAGGCTCCTATTACTGCTGCCACAGGCTTGATAAGGCTGTTGGGTATGTATGGTACCGCCTGGGTGAGGTCGGTGACCTGCTTCATGGTGTCGACTATCTGCTCTATGGTATATGCCGGGTGGAAAGTGCAGTTATAGATTTCAGAACCGACAGCCTGATGTTCCACGCAATACATGATGAAGCGTACCAGCTCCTTGACATATATACACGCCTTGATGGTATCTTTGCGGCCTGGGTATGCGAATTTATGTCCCTTTATTGCCCAATATAGGCGTGTGAAGTTGCCGTTTTCGCCCTTGCCGAACACTACTCCGGGACGCACTATGGTAAGCCTGCGGTTGGCAGCATCACCCTTTTGCCACCCCTCATGTATTTTTTCAGCCACGAGCTTGGAGATGCCGTAAGCCGAGTTGGGCGTGGGAAGTGTATCCTCGCTCTTCAACTCCTCCGACGGTCCGTAGGGAGCTATGCTGGAGGTGAACACAATCTGCTTTATGCCATGACGCTCGGCAAAAGCCACGACATTTTCAGCCCCACGGATGTTGGTCTCGAAATACTCGTGGTCCTCATGTCCCGGAGTGCGGTGCACAGCGGCAAAATTAAATATTATGTCGTCAGGCGTGGGGGTAAACGGCATGTTTTCAATCGGTCGGCGTATGTCGCACTCCACATACTCCGACTGTAGAGTCTCGCCGTCACGCACCGCAGGCTTGTAATTTTTCACTACCGGATTGGGCGTACCCGGCTTGACTATATCGAGATTATATATGTTGGCATCAGGGTTAAGCTCTCTGAGCAGATTAGTCAGATGTGTGCCTATGAATCCTGTTCCGCCGGTAATGATGTAATTCATAATATTCTGTTAGAGTGTGTTTTAAAATATCTGTTAACCCGACTATCACTTTTTATATCCAAGGGTGCGGAGTATCTCGCGGTTGACCCGCGAACGCTCGCGGTCGAATATCCAGCCCCATTTGTTGAAGTACTTGACCATGTTGGTCATATGTATCTTAAGCATACGCTTGCTCTTGTAGCTGGCGGCACGGTGGGCATGGACGATGGTCACCTCGGGCCAGAACATAGTGCGGTAATGGCGGTGCATACGGCGTGTGATGTCGATATCCTCCGGGTACATGAAGAATCGCTCGTCAAACAGGCCTACCTTGTCAAAGGCGCTGAGGCGGAAAAACATGAAGCTGCCCTGATGGTAGGCTACGTTAAGCGGCGACTTATGGTCCCAGAACGCGAGAGTATAACGGTAGTTGCGCTTTTCACCCATAGCCTTAGGCATAAAGCGGCGGAATATCAAATCGGCCGGCGTGGGTAGCAACCGCACCACATATTGCAGCTTGCCGTCGGGATAGACAGTGTTGGGGATAAGCTGTGCAACATCGGAGTTGGCATCCATATACTCACGGATCTTGTCAAGGACGCCCTTGTCGAAATACACGTCGGAGTTTATCACCAATATGTAGTCGGCTTTCCACTCACGGGCAAGGCGTATCGAGACATTGTGAGCCGCCCCATAGCCGAGGTTGGCGTTATTGTACACATAATGCACCTGCGGGATGCCGTCGCAAAATCCTCGCAAGGAGTCAACAGGTGAATTATCGCTTATTACTATACGCTCCACTCCATTTGAAACAAGAGAGTCTATGCACTTGCCGAGTTCGGCAGTGTCGGTGTTGTATGTTACTATGGATGCTACTGTCATAAGCTGAGTTTTTATTATCAACTGATGACCTGGCATCCATATTCCTATGGATTTATGGCGCCGTCAGAGCCGCAAAGTCGGGGATGTTCAATCCATGTTTACGGAAGAATGTCATCATGCTCTTGACATGCAGCCATGATTTCCGTCCGATTTTACGGCTGGCACGTAGATGATTATGTGTCATTACAGCTCCGGGATGATAGATGACCGGACGGCCGTGCCGCCAAGACCGCAGACACAAATCCTCGTCTTCCATATACAGGAAAAAGTCCGTGTCAAACCCTCCAAGCTGGGCAAAAAACGACGTTTTAATCACTAATGCCGCTCCAAGCGACCAGTTGACTGGTTGTATGTTGTTATAGTCTAAATCTTTGCATAAGTAAAGTCCTGTTTTAGCAGACTGTGAATCGTCCGAAGCTTTGTTTTTAACACGGTTTAACAATATGGGGGGGTAATAAACCTCCTTACAGAAAACTGTTGGGAACCATCAGGATTAAGCAACTTAGGCACCACGATACCGACTTCATCATGTTGCTTAAGATACTCTACCGCCGTGTCCAATGCGCCTTTATGCAGCACTATATCAGGATTAATTATGGCAAGATAGTCGCCTTTGGCTGCCATTGCCCCTATGTTGTTATTGTCCCCGAAGCCTCGCAGACGGTCATTGACTATGACGCGCACCTGTGGAAACTCTTGCTTAAGGTATTCCACGCTACCGTCAGTCGAGCAATTATCAACGTACACGGCCTCGAAGTCCATAGATGGCCGTCCATCGCCATATAGCGACGGATACAGATTACTTATGAACTTCTTATGGTTCATACCGACTGTGATGACGGATATAACTGGATTACTCATAACTTTTCAATCTGCGAGTATATCGTTAAGACGTTGCCTTATGTTATCGCGTGAATATTCTTGTATAAATCTCTTCTTCAAGTCGCGGCGAGAAGCCACGTCGGCAGTAACAGAAGCCATCGCATCGACATAATCCTGCGGAGTGTCACACAGTATCATGCTGTCGGCAAAACCGTCAGGCAGCCCCTCGAAAGCTATCGGGGTACCCAGCACGGGAGTGCCGCATGCAAGCGACTCTATGACCTTGACCTTTATGCCCGCGCCCTGAAACAAAGGTGAGATGAGCGCACGCGCCTCGGAGAGCATCTTGTAGGGGTCGTCGACAAAACCGAGCACTTCAAACTTTACAAGCCCTCGGGACTTCTCGGCAAGTTCCGTCGGAAAGCCACGCCCTACAATCTTGACAGTGGTCGGGGTTTTGACTATCGGAGCGACATTCTCTATGAACCACCGCGCCCCGTCAAGATTCTCGCTACGTTTCCAGTCGCCGAACATGAAGTAATAGTCGCCCACTTCGGTCACCTCTTTGTTGACTATGTCGGGGTCGATGTAGTCAAGATTGACCTCAGCAGGGATGTGGTATATGTCTTTAATCAGCTCCACATCTTTCTGCGAGAAAGAGTAGACATGGGCATGAGGTATACGGAAAGCCCCACCCTCCGAACGCCGGCACACCATCTGCATCAATTTACCCGACTGGCGCAACGCCCTCTGGATGATGACATCGTGAGCCAGCAACAGTTTGGGTTTGCCCGGACACAGATAACGGCCATAGATAAACACATTACTATGGTTAAGTATCACTGCGCTGTAATCCTTACCCTTGATAAGGCGGCGCAGCCTGTGCAGCTTCGCCCAACTGAAACGTATGGAGAACACTGGATGCGACACAGGATAATTGGCAATGCCGAACAGCTTGGTCTTGGTGGAATTACGGATGACCTCCAGCACCTTGACATTATCACGTTCGGGCTGATACGGAGCCTCGTGGTCATACTTGAAGTACACCAAATCCACATCATAATCCTGCGCAAGGTCGTTGAGCATTATCATGGTGTTTTTTTCACCTGCAGCAGCCTTGTTGGGCACATAGGCTGTCAGAAACAATATGCGTGGCTTTGCCATTGGCTATCGGGATGGATTCTTATAAATGTTATCGTGCATCTACCTTTATACCACGGATGCCGCTGTTGGCGGCAAACTGCATGTCGCTGTCGCTGTCGCCCACCATCAGGCATGTAGCAGGGTCGACATCGGGATAATCTCTGAGTATGTCAAGAAACATGCCGTTGCCCGGCTTGCGGCGAGGGTCGGCATCGGTGAGAGCCGTGCAGTAATATATGCCGTCGATACGTCCGCCGTGTCGGCTGATTTCATCGCACATGCGCCGGTGTACATCATTGAGGTCGGCCTCGCTCATCAACCCCTTGCCTACTCCGCGCTGGTTGGTAACGATAAATATGCGGGGAACAGACGAAGCAAAACGAGCCAAATCGTCCATCACTCCGGGGAGAAATTCAAATTCCTCCCAGCATTTGACATAGTCGTTATGGCGCAGACGGTTGATGACTCCGTCTCGGTCAAGAAGCAAGGTTTGTACACCTGTGATGTCAATATCCGAAAGTGTCATAGCTGCTCATCAAACAGGTGTGGAAATTCGCGGTCGGCTTTATGATAGTCCTCCGGGATGCCGATGTCTATGAAATAACCGTCGGAAACATAGCCGTACACACAGCCTCGCGCACTCTCAGGCTCAAGCACCTCCTTCTCAAACGAGAATTTCTCAGGCAGAGCCGTCAGGTCGAGCCGTTTGCGCGATATGGCATACACACCGCCGTTGATAAGCCCCTCGGCACACGGTTCTTTCTCACAGAACCGCTCTATGCAGCCGCTTTCGTCATCGACCATGACACGCCCGTAGCGGTCAAAGTCACGCATAGGCTTCATGGCGATGGAGATGGATGCCGGGCGGCTCTCGTGCACCGCCATGAACCCGTCAAGGTCCACATCGAAGAAAGTGTCGCCATTGAGTACCAACACATTCTCGTCATGGCACTTGTCAAGGGCGAGACGTATGCCGCCGCCGGTACCGAGAGGCGCCTCCTCCTCGGCATAATCTATCTCGTAAGGAAACCGGCTGCCGTTTTCAGCAATCCAGTCCTTGATGACTTCACGCAGATAGCCTACCGAAAGCACCACCCTGCTGACAGGGTAACGCTTCAGATATGTAAGCAGATACCAGAGGAACGGCTTCCCGGCAACGGGAGCCATGCACTTGGGCACATCCTTGACTTCGCTGCGCAGACGCGTCCCGAGACCGCCCGCAAGTATTATTATTTCCATATAATAGGCTGTATGTATTATCCGAAGAAATATTCTTCAAGCATCAGACACAGGCAGTGGTACACCGGCAGATGCAGTTCCTGTATCTTGAAAGTCGCAGTCTCAGGCACACGGATGCATACATCCGCCGCCTTGGCCAACTTCGACTCCTTGGCACCGGAGAGGCCGATTACTTTCATGCCGCGAGCCTTTGCCATAGTGACGGCATAGAGTATGTTAGCACTGTTGCCCGACGTGCTGATGCCGAGGAACACATCGCCCGGACGGCCGTAACCGTTGACCTGCTGGGCAAAGCATAGCAGCGGTTCGCAATCGTTCATGTACGCCGTGCTCAAAGCTATATGGCCGTCGAGAGCTATCGCCGGAAGAGCCCTCTGGAGGTTTTCGGCAAGCACGGGGCCAAGCTCCGGGTCTATGTCCGACAGACGTGCCGCCACCTCCGGCGTCATCTTTCGCGGCAGTACGAAAGCTTTCATCAGTTCGCCCACAATGTGTTCGGCATCCGAAGCCGAGCCGCCATTTCCTGCCACGAGCAGCTTGCCATCGGCCTTGTATGTGTCACGCATCAGGTTGAATGCGTGTTCTATATCGTTGCGGCACCCCTCCAAAGTGGGGTAACGCCTGATGAGCGTGTCGAGATGACGTAGATAATCAGTGCTGTTCATGATGTGTCCCTGTGTTGTTTAATTGTTTAATTGCTTATTTGATTACCTTATCGGTAGGATAAATCTTCCACGAGTGCGCTCCCCCGTCGGAAAACTGGAACGGCATCACGAATCCGTCAAGCTGCGAAAGGGCCTTCTCCACTTCGGGTTTGCGTGTAGGTTCGACAACGAACATGATGAAACCTCCGCCTCCGGCTCCGCTGACCTTGCCCGATATGGCTCCGGCAGCGATAGCGGTATCCATCGCATGCTGTATCATCGGGTTGCTGATAGCTCCCGCCATCTTCTTCTTGTCCTCCCAAGCCTGACCGAGGATTCGTGCAAACTCCTTCATGTCTCCTTTAAGGAGGGCAAGCTTCATGTCGACGGCACTCTGCTTGATACGGTGCATCGCCTCAACGGCCTGCGAGTTGCCCGACGATGTGTTTTTGCGCTGCTCGTCGATGATGGCCGCGCTGGAGCGTGATGCCCCGGTGAAATACAACACCATCGATGCTTCAAGCTCGTCGACAATCCACCGCTTGATTTTCAACGGATTGACTATCACAAGGTCGTTCTTAAGGAACTCCATGTAATTGAAGCCGCCGAAAGCCGCCGCATACTGGTCCTGCTTGCCGCCGCTCAGAGCGAGGTCCTTGCGCTCGATCTCGTAAGCGAGACGTGACACCTCGTAATCGCCCAGAGGCAGCGAAAGCCATTCGACGAACGCTTTGAGGATGCCCACCACCATGGTCGACGACGTGCCGAGACCCGAACCGGCCGGGGCATCGTTGTATGTGGTAATCTTGAAGCCGCGAGGCTCTATGTCGGGGTAATCACGCATCACCCGGTTATACACACCCTTGATAAGCGAGGCTTCGCCGTCGATAGCCATCTGTCGCGCCAGCGGATAGCTCTTGAAGCAGCCCGAATCGTGGCTCGCAATGGTTATCAGGTTATCATCCGTTTCTTCAATCGTACAGTAGGCATACAGGTTGATAGTCGCATTGAGAATCAAGCCGCCGTACATGTCGCTATATGGCGAGACATCGCTTCCACCGCCTGCAAGTCCAAGCCGGAGGGGGGCTTTGCTGCGTATAATCATGATATGGGATTTTATAAAATAAATGTGTTGAGATTATTCTATACCGTCTCTTACTATCGGAAACATACAGATTGTCATCATTCAATACGCAAATATAACGAAAATATTTGATGAAATGAAATAGTGAAAGTCAGCCGATGGCCGATGGCAGCATCGATGTCACGCTTTCCCGCTTTTCAGATGTACGAGCGTATGCACCAGGCGCAACAAAGGATAAACGGACATGATAAGCCATTTCTGAAGCCTACCGTACCGCAACTCAGGTTTTGCGCCATAGAAACGTGCTATAGCACCCTCGACTTCACGTTTGCGAAGATACGGAGTGTAATGGAATATCATGCGGAACATATGGTAAGATGCCATCCAATCTCCATAAGCCAGGAAATTCACTCGGCACCATGTCATATAATCAGCGTATATCGACAGTTTGCGGATGAGACCTGAACGCTCGGTATTGGGGGTGATATTGGCATCGCTCGATCGCCATAACACATGAGGTCCCTGTATGGTGGCGATACCCTTCTCACGGCCAAGTTTAGCCCATGTAGCGATATCGCTTCCCCAGGCCATATCAAACTGCACGAAACGTCCGAGCCGCTCAAATGTGTCACGGCGGAAAACATACTCCACGACAAAACTGTCGATTGATGCCGAATTTTTGCGTTTGAGGAAATCGAGAGCATCCATAACCGCAGGAAATCGGCTTGCCGACTTGACGACACGGTCGTCACTGTCTATTATATCCACATCATAGTGATACAGATCAAACGAGCTGTCACGGTCAAGTTGGCTGTAGAAAGCCTCCACGCACCCGGATTCCAGCATGTCATCGTCAGAGAAGAGCCATATCCACTCCTCCTCACCTATCATCTCTATGCACCTATGCCACTGCCCCACCAGATCACTGCCACCCATGTTGTCGTCAAACCGGCGCACCACCATAGGTATGCTGCCAGCATAGCGCGAAGCAACGGACTCGAAGTCGGCATCCACACCATCGATACCTACATAGAGAGTAAACCGCTTGTCGGTCTGCGCGGCCAGCGAATCAAGCACACGCGAGAAGAAGCGCAGTTTATAGGCCGGCACTACGATAGCTAATGGAAAGGACATAGGGCTATGAACGTATGAGACTATTATAAATGTCTATACGCTTACGCGCTCCCGCAGCCGGCGAATAAAGCCTGCACAGCTTATCGTAGGAAGCATGAGCCAGAGAGTCGGCCAAGTCCGGCGAGGTCAGCAGACGCGACACCGCTTCAGCGAGTTTTGCCGGTTCGTCTTCTATCAGGCACTCTGTGTCCTTGGCAAACTCAAGCCCTTCGACTCCTACCGATGTCGTCACCACCGGGGCATGATGGATGACGGATTCAAGAATCTTCATGCGTATGCCGCTACCGACAAGCAGCGGTACAATCATGATATGCCCTTTAAGCGACTCGCCAAGGTCATCGACAAATCCGAGAAAATCGAGGTTACGGTAGCGCGACGAAAAAGCCTTTACCAATGACTGATCCCATTTGCCTATAATGCGGAAACGCACATCCGGGTGCTTTTCAAGGATTTTAGGCCATACATTGTCAAGAAACCAGCTGACACCATTGAGATTGGGGGTATGACCCGAAGGTCCTACGAAACACAGATGCTCAGGAGTCGCCACCCTGAAGTTTGCATCGGGAGTAAAAGGTATGAATGACGGGGATGCTGCAATCGGAGTTTTCACTCCGTCGCGCACAAGTATATCCCTGTCTACATCAGTCATCGTGATTATCTGGTCATATGAGTTAAGGGCGGCTATTTCGCGGGCCTTTATGGAAGCACACATATACCGCTCAGCTGGAGTGACCGACGGAAGGCTGTCAAGCCATCGCTCCTTGGCGACATATTGAATCTCGTGCTGTATGAATATTTTACGCACACCCTTTGGGAGCGCATATACCAGGTCAAGCTGCTCGTAGTATTCATTTTGCACAGCATCCACCTTCTCTGTGCAGATAATCCCGTCGATATAGTCGAGATATTCGTCCTGATAAATGGTCTGCATCACGAAAGGCTGTTTGAGCCATCGCGTGACAAGAAGCCTGTTAAGGCGGTAGAGGAAAAACAGCGAACGCTTCGACCCTTTATCATCATAATAAGCAAAGGGGCGTATCTTGACCTTCGGTAGCATACCCTTGAGCGTGTCAAGATGTTGCAACTGGCCCTTAGTGAATATCGGGAACACCAATACGACATCAGCGGCATGCTGGGTCTCCACCAACATATTGAGCGACCCCTGCTTTCCTCCGTCAGAAGCCGGATATGGCATCCAAGGAAGGGTTACTAATATCTTCATCTGTTGTATGACTTATCGTTTTCAAATACTTTCAATATCTCCTCCATCATCGCCTCATAAGCAGCATAATAGTCACGAGCCTTGCGCTGGCATGCCTCGCGGTCAAACGATAGTATGCTGTCTATTACCTCTGATGGCGACGGACACCTCCAAAACCGTGTCAAAGCATTGATTCTGTGGTCAAGCACTCCGAATACGTCCATGATGTCATGGATCTTGCTCGACTTTTCATCGACCACCATGCGGGCAAACCTGAGCGAGCCGTAAGTATCGAAACAATACGTAGGGACCGCATTGTGCAGCGCCACCACTACCGGGTGCATGTTCTCGCCTATATATGCCGAGGCATACTTGATAAGAGCATACCAGTCAAGTGGCGACAGCGGCGTAGGTATTTCGTAGTCAAATGTATGCTTGAAGTCCACCCCTGTAGGCATAGGCAGCGCCACACACGTCAGCCCTGCCTCGGCAGCTTTCGCTTTCAGCCCGTCCATCCACTCAGGGCGGTCGAGCATCACACATTTCATACTTACGAGAGCATAACGTTCAGGCAACCCGAAATGTTCGAGTATCGACCGGCGTGACGGGATGAACCCCTCGCAGTTATAGTTAAAGGCAAATACAGGATCTGGCGTTATTAAGGGGTCGATGGTTCCAGCGGAAACATATCTGACAAGGTCGCGGGTCCAGCGGTCGCGGACTGATATGTAATCAAATCCGCCAAGGCTTCGCCCCATGGCCTTGAGAGTCCTGCGTGAATGTGACTTATAGGGCGAATTCTGTGACGAGGCAGACATTATGGCCATAGGTATATGCCGCTTCAACCCTGACTGGAAAGTACCCCAGAAAGCATTGGGATACAGACGCTCGGAGGTCACTTTGTTGATTCTGAACACTTTCTTTGTGGGAAAATCTATCCTCGACCACAGAGAGGGACACTGCAACACCGCGTCACTGCCGATAATCACCGCCTCGATACCGTCACGTTCTATAACCTCGCAGATCTCGCGGTCGTCGCGGCAGAGGGAGGTCCACGGAAGATGTTCGCGCACAAACCTGAAGTGTGCAGCTGGCTGCGGCTGACGCTCCATCCCTGTAAAGCGTGCTGAAAAATCTTCAGGCTCCCATTTTATCAACACCGGGTCGTGTCCGTGGGATTTCAGATACTCCACAGTCGAGAGAGCCTGCAGATTTGCCCCGAAATTGGGGACATTAGCAAATGTAAGTATGCCTATTTTCATTGTGTCAAATTGGAAAAACGATTGTCAGGTGTACCTGCTACTTGACAGATTCATGTTGGATAACCAACGTGTCAAAGTTGCGGTCTTTAGGCCGCAGGACATATCTGCCCGACGAGAACCGATGGAAATAATATGCAAAAAATATCGTGAAAAGTATCTCCAGGTTGCCTCCGTCACCCTGAAGTACGAAAAAGAAAGCGCCATTGATACACATATATGCCAGCATACCTATGATGATGCATTTAGGAAGCGTCATCACATTGTACGGACGCACGGCCCTCATCACTATAAAAGTGGTCACGACACCGATTATCAATGTCCATACATATCCGAATTCGATATTCAACCCTCCCACAAACGAGTAAAATATCGATGGTTCCACACCTGTTATTTCACGCATGTAGTCCCATTTCTCCACCGTTGTGGCAAATTCGACCTTTTGTCCCATCAACTTCGAAAACAGCGTGAAGTATGCAGTACCCTCGGTATGTCTCGTAAGATTCGGCCACAATTCACCGACATAATTCACCGTCGGCTCGCCGAGATACCGATAGAACATATAGGAAGCCAACTCTCCGAAGCGCGAATTGGATATGGCTATAAAGGCAATAATGAGCGGCACCGCTGCTATGCCGAGGTACATGGCAGATTTCTTAATCATCCTGCCTTTGATGAATCCGGCCAGCAGAGCTATAAGCACCACCATGAACAAGAATTCCTGCATCATCACCGCACGGCTTGCATAAGCTGTGAAATAGTATATCGGGAATACTACCGAGGAGATAAAAAATATCTTGATAAGCCCCCTGTGGTTCTTTTCAAAGACCAAAGCATAGAATGCAACTATAATCATCACATTGCGCATACCCAGATACAGGCGGCTCAGGATGTTAAAGGCATAGAACTGGAATTGTACCAATTCAGCCGTATCGTACTGGTCATCACGCACATAACCTATATTGCTGGCAAATATGGCCTTGCTCACCGCCGGGAGGTAGATGAGATACTGTATGGCCTGTATGACGAGAACCACTTTGATGGTCTTGACCAAAACAGACTCGTCGGGCAACACCGCCTTGGCATATCCAGTGTTGGCTACCGTCATCAACGGCACGGCAAATATGGCAAATGCGACAAACAGGTACACCAGAGCATATCCGCTGTACCCCGATGTGCCTACCATGTAGCTGAAAAGAGGATGTCCATGAAACATCACTCCTCCCCAGGCGACAACCGCGAAAAATGCACAGACAATCATCCCTGCCGAAATCATCCGGCTGCGTCGGTATAGTACCGCCGGGAGCAATGTGTATGCTATCGCATTTAATATCAGGAGAGTCGAATCAGACACGTTATTCCAATTATACGGTTTAGAGTGTGTTAAAAAATGACTGCCAACGTATGGCGTTTTGCAAAGTTAACAAATAAAAAGATTGTCTACGAAGAAGTTTGTTTTATTCGCACTACGCCATCGGTCGTCCATCGAGCATCTTCAGCAAGCGATGGTACACTGTCTCTTCTGCGCCAGGGACAAACCGGCGGTTGAGTTTAAATATCGTAGTTTGCTGAAAATCAGGCATATATGGGGGGGGTAGCGGGAGACATTCTTCCAGTAGATGTAGGTTTTCGTGAGAATAAGGAAGCGTATCGACAATATGGCGGAACTCCTGATTGCGCCTATAGAGCAGCTCCATGAAGAAATCAATCAGCAGATAGTCAAGAAACATGCGGTGTCCGTCGGATATGTACCGGCACATGGCATCATAGAAGAATTTCATGACGTTGTTGTCAGGATACGAGAACAAGCAAAATGTACCCCAACGGTAGTCGGAAATCTCGCCCTCGGTAAGGGGATGTATCTTTATGGTACCCCACATGGGCGTCTTGGTGACAGCCCTGACAGGGTCGGTAAGCGTGAGCATGGTCGAGTCAAGCCACAGACCGCCATGGGTGGCCAGCAGAGCCGTGCGAACGATGTCGCTAAGATGCGTGATAGTGAAATCCCCCCGGTCAAAAGCTTCGCGCACAGCTGCCGGGAGAGTCACGTAATCAAACGTGTTGTGTTTGTCGAGCCATATTATTTCATGTTGTCCGGCCACTTTCTTAAGCTGATTACGGCACATATCCACCACCGGGGGCAATGGACCGTCCCATCCCTGCCACCAGAACACCCATATCGGACACGTATCTTCAAAGCCCTCCACATTGCGGAAAGACAGCGTCTGAGGCACCATGTCGCCGTATCTCTCAGCCAGATAGTCATTAAGGATTCTCTGTTTGCCCACACGGCAGCTATATTCGATTCGAGGCAACGAGATGAATCTCATAGCCTTTATAACACTCCACTGCATACGCAGTATCAGCTTGTATGGTATATTTTTACCAACGAATCTCAGTATATCACGCTGGTATACCAGAATCTTTTTCAACGAAGGGTTCATATTATGTATGTTGTTTCAGAAAGCGTTCGGAATACTGCCGGGTAACTTACTATACCAATGCGATTATCGTATACACGACAGCATTTAATACCAAAACCTGTATTCCTGTCATTATGTCTTATTAACCTGTTAATGCTATTTACTGATTTTTGTGCCAAACAGCAGAGCCGAGATATGCTTCTCCTTATGGATGAGTCTGCCGATTACCACACTGCCCGCAACCGCAATACACGTTATGGCTAAAGAGTAAGCGAATTGCAGCAGCACCGTAAGAGCCGGATGCTGCGAGATAATCCAGTCACCTACCTGAGGGAGCTTTATCACTAAAAATATATGTATGATGTATATCTCCATGCTGAACAAGCCGAGGTACTCGAACAGCTTGCAGAAACCATGCCGCCAACGATGCCCGTCTATTCGGTCGTACAAAATCTTAAACAGACCTATTACAGTCAACGATCCCAATATCGACACCATATATTGCCACATGCCTGTACTGGCGATACCGGCCACAATATCAAAGGCCGGGACATGGGTGTACGGCAGATACTCAACACCAAATGCCATAACATATAAGCAACTGATTATCAGCACCATACAGGGGGGGTATTTTGCAATAGGTCAAACTTACGGAGCAGTATCCCGACAATAAAAGCCGGAATACACCACAGACAGCGGTCAAACTCCACGACATTGTTTTCGGGAAGTACCGGGAGCAAATTTTTCACAATATAGAAAAACAACAGCCATGCCACAATGTCAATCCACGCACGGTTGCCACGATTAACGTATGACAGGACATAGGATGCCGCCAACGCCATAACGGATATTTCCCACAGGCCGAAAAGGAACCAGTAGCCATAATACCCTTTGGCTGCAAGCATGAGGAAGCCGGTGACAAAATACGGTATCAGCAACCGCTGTGACTTATTTTTCAGCTGTTTCCATAATTTATTCCGTTTCTCTGAATGGGTCAGTTCGCTGCCAATCATGGAGAGGAAATAGCCCGACACCATGAAGAACAGCGGCATATGGAACGAGTACACCAACCGCCACAGCACTCCCTTTGCCGCCGATGCGATAGGCTGCGAGTAATCCATTGCCACCATTTTCGCATCATCAGTGACATTCCAGCCTATCGCATGGGCAAACACCATCAGGAAAATGGCGAAACCTTTGACTGCGTCAAGATATTCTATTCTTTTGGATGCCATACGCCGATGGTTTTAAGGATTTTCTTGATCATGTTTTTGAATTTCTGGTAGTTGGTATCGTCAAAGTATCGTCTGTAGACGTAACCGAATCCGTGGGCATGGTAATCGCCCCAGAACTGTCGGCGGCGAGAGTCGGCAGCCGTGGGACGTTGCAGGCACGGCTGTAGGGCTTCCCGCTCGGTTATAGCCGACATGGTGATGGTATCCGCCACATCGCGAAGCATCCGCTCGCCGGCATCGGTGTTAGCCATCAGTAGCGATGTCCCTAACGGCGACCGCAAATCCGGGCGCATGTTGTCATCGTCCCAGAAGTCGGCGACAGTGATGTCAGAGGCACGGTTGAGGTTGGTGTACTTACATTCGTGGCATGATGGGCGGTCTATGAGTTTGGAGAAGAATAGCCGCCCCCAGTCGACCGTCTTGTCCTGGTCCACTAACGAACGTCCGTCGGCCAAATCATACCGGTATGTGAACGCATGGCTCCAGCCGCGTGTGGATTTGTCACGCATGTTGATATCGGTCAGCCGTCCTTTGAGCCGCCGGTTGACCAACGATATATAGTCGCTGAATATCTGCGGGCTCGGCACTGCGTGGCATACCACATCCATGGTCAGCAGATTGTCATACTTCTTGATAAGAAAGCGGAGCAAGCCGTCAATCTGGCACGGAGTGCCTGTAAACAGCACTTTGCGACCCGAACGCACCATGTCACGCGCCTCACGGTAAGCCTGGTATGTGTCCGACTGCGAGTATTTGCTTCCCTGGAATGCACGGCATCCCTCAAGCGTATCAGCCGAGCGGTGCACCACACGCATGTCATCGTCATAGACAGCTCCGAACACCACTCCCCCATCGGCAATCACCGCACTAGCCAGTGCCCAGAACGCTCCACCGCTGGCACTGCGCCTGAGTGCCGCCTCATCTTTGAGCCGCCCGGCATACAGGGACTTGTAGGTCTTTGCGCTCAAATCCATGGACTTACGCGCTATAATCGGGCAGACCCTGGCACAGAGTCCGCAATCGGTGCAGAGCGATTCGTCAATCTTAGGATAGGAGAAACCCTCGGCATCCACCACCATCGTGATGGCTCCGTGGCCGCAGACATTGGCACATGCCGAGCATCCGCAACAGTCCTCAACCCGCTCAAGTCTAATCATATGTGTAATCGTTTTCTGATCTGGTTGATAACAAACTCCCGTTCGGACCGCTGGCATCCTACGTAAAGTATCGCCCATGAGCCACAGGCCACACTTGCCAGCGATGTCGCCACGAATGTAGCCAGCGACGGCTCCATAACCAACGACAATGCCACAGGCACACAGCCCGACAACAGGCTGACAAGGAGCACATTGAGCAGCACTTTCGTGCAAAATGCCTTTACCGGCAGACCTATCATGCCCCTGAGCATCCACAGACGCGCTATCAGGCATGACACGGACATGATGATGGCAAACACCAGAGTGCTCTGGGGAGGCATACCCATGCGCAGCAGCACGTATGACCCGGGGAGATTGAGCAGCTGCAAGCCGCCGACAAGAAGCTGGTAGTTGCGTATATCGCCCGTGGCCAGCATCGCGGTGATGAGAGGTGTCGATACCGACTCGCACATGGCAAACGCCAGCACTAACTGCACGAATACGACCGTGTAACCGGGCACCTCCTCAAGCCACATATGCAGTATCCAAGAGGTATTTACAAGCACCGGCAGCGACAAGAACAGAAGCAGATAGAACGAGAACCGTGCTCCCCTGAACAGGAGAGAAAACATGTACTCCCTCTCTCCTGTGGCATACGATTTGGTAATCTGAGGGTTGAGAGCCACCATGAAATTCTGCACGAAGCTGTTGATGGCCGTGTTGACCTGCATCGCTATGCCACGGGCGGCATTGACCACAGGCCCGCAGAATATATTGAGTACGATATTCACGCCCTGGTCGCGGCATATGCCGGAAGCCGCCCCTATGAAGTTCCAGCCTGAAAAACCGAGCATCTTCTTCATCATGGGCCTGTCGATATGGCGCGACCACCGACATTCGGCAAAATGCCGACGGCAATAGATGGCATATGTCATCTGCACACCTAACGCCACCACTGCCAGCAGCACGGCATATGCCGCCAGCTTGTCACACGGAGATATGACCAACAGATAGACCACGAGCAATTTAAGCGATACCTCCAATATGCTTATATACGCATAGATGTTCATACGCTCGTGGGCTATGATAGTGGCATTGTAAGGTACACTCAGCAGATTGATGACAAAGGCGGCTATGGAGCATTGCAACACCCAGTTGGCAGCCCACATACGCTCGGCGGGGATGTTCATCTTGGCGTTGAGGAACCATACCCCCACAGTCTCCGCGAGCAGAAATATCACCAGCGATATGATAAGCTGTATGTTGACGCTTGTCGAAAAGACACGGCGCAGCATCAACATATGGCCCCGCCCCAGCTCGAAATTGAGGAAGCGCGTGACCGCCGCCGTAAGCGGAGCCGATATCATGGTAAACATTACCACCACTCCGCCCACCACATTGTACACACCGTAGTCCACCTCGCCGAGCACTGCAAGCACCACGCGGCTGGTGTAGAGCGACACGCCCATGATGAAGAGCATACGCACATAAAGCAGCAGCGTATTGCGCGCAATACGCCTGTTCTTCGAGGCTATGGTATTCTCCCGGATGTCAGATGCGTCGACAGGTTCGTCCATATGTCAGATGCGTTCCCTCTACATATTGTAAGCAAGGGCATTAAGAGCAATCAGTTATCCAATACGCAAATATACGAAAATTATCCCTATACCCAAACTCCACACTTCCTGAGTCTCTTACATATCATCCAGCGTCAGCAGTTGCGTCTTGATCTCATAATTGGAAAGTATGGCTGCTTTTACGTGTTCGACCTTTTCCATGAACGTCTTATGGTCATAATTCCGTCGTTGACGCTTCACCTCCGCAATAATGGCTTTTCTACCTTCGGCAAGGATGCCGACAATGTCTATCTCGTTGGCTTCGCGGCCTTTTTTCCGTTCCCACCACGACCCGATGGCTGAATATTGGTTGCTCTCCATCATTTTCAGCCGGAACCAACGCTCAAGCATCATTCCTGAAAATGTCCGATAGTCATTTTCAATTATCTTTCGCAGCAACACGAAGTTGCGTATTTCGACAACGGACTGGTTCTTGTCATAGTATCTGAACCAGAATTTAAAGAAATTGTCGTTTATTTCGTAACGGACTGCCTGAGTACGTGTCTTCGACATAATAGGGCGAAGACGTGTTATCAGCGAATAATCGTCAACCAGTCGACGAAGCTGCCCACCTATACTTATTCCTCCCAATGCCGCTTCAATATCCGATTGGGAGTTGATGCCTGATGCTATGCAACTAAGTATCGAAAAATAGATGCCATAATCCTTGCCAAACTCCTCAATAAGAATGTTCTTGCCTTCATCTGTGAACGGCGAATTTTCCCGCACGATATAATCCAACATTCCAGGGATTGACAGGTCGGTGTTTTCGCAAAGCAGCTCAACATACTTCGGTACACCTCCCGTAATTGAATACATCGCCAGCAGCTCGTCATTATTATAACCATGACGATAATCGGCCATTATCTCTTTTAAGGTCTCTGTACCGAATCCGCTGAGACGTATGATATTGTCAGCCCTGCCAAATAGAGGCTCCTTAGCACCCTCAAAAATCCGATGCATCATTGAGAACACCGAACCCATCAGAATCAGGTTGACATTAGTGTCTTTCCTGTATCTATCCCAAAGGTTCTGCACATCACTGAATACCGATGGGTTGATTTTTTCAAACTCCTGAAATTCATCGATAATCAAATTGAACTTGCGGGTCTTGGCAAGCTCCATAATCATACGGAACAACGATTGGAAACTTTTTGTTTCCGGCGCGACATAGCAATCAAGGGCTGACATAATCAGCTGCGAAAACTCCGCACAAAGGGCAGCCTCATTCTTGCGGCTGACAAAAAGATACACCGTAGGGCATTCCCCCCTTGTGGCTTCCACAGCAAGCGAGGTCTTGCCGATCCGACGCCGCCCGGTAATGACAGTCATCCGTGAATAGCTGCCAAACGAGAGCTTCTGTATGCGATGCAGTTCGTTTAATTCAGATGTCCGATTATAAAATTTCATAGCACGTCTTGATTTTGTTACCGTCGTAACCGTTACCATCGTAACAAAGTTAACAACATTAACTGAAACAAACAAATCAATAGACTGTTCGGCTACAATGATCAGCTACAATATCAAATGGCACTATCGGGTTAAAATCATCGGAAATATCGGATATATGGGATTTTTGACGTAAATTTGTCGCGGTCTTGCCAGATGGCACCAGCCGTCTGCACTACCGACGGCGGAGACATACGATGCAACTACCATCACATTGCGTGTCGCAAACCGTCTTGCGCCGTAAACTTTCACTTATACACCGTCTCTTGAAGGCTCTTTTCCTCAATATAGTCATACTGACGCTGTGCATGATACTGTTGACACCCGCCTACGGGCGTATGCGTGCCGACAGTGACGGCCATGCCGCGTTGCCGATGCCTGACTTCAGCGCCGATGCCGACACCGATTCCGTGGACAACCGCCAGCAGCTCGGCGAACTGCTACAAAGCATCAGCGAGACCGTCGAGCCTGACAGCCTCGGACAAGCCGCGCCCATGGCAGACACTACCGGCTCCGGCACCGTACCCTCCCGCGACACCGGCCGCCCACGACTCGACTCGTCAATGATGGCTCGCACCGCCATCTACAATCCCGAAGATACGATGAGGAAGCCCGGCAAACGCATAGTCCGCACCAAAGTCTCAGGCGACATGGAGCATGTGGTAGACTTCTCGGCCAAAGACAGCGTCAGGCTCGTAGGCTCCGACCAGGCATTCATGTACGGCGACAGCAAAGTCACCTACGGCGACATCAAACTCGACGCGGCCAATATAGAGATGAACATGGCCACCAACATCGTATATGCTGTCGGCCAGGAAGACTCTACAGGCACTGTCACCGGCGAGCCCATATTCGACGATGCCGGCACGAGCTACGAGGCCAAAACCATGACCTACAATTTCAAGACCGGCAAGGGCTACATCACCGATGTCATCACCCAGCAGGGCGACGGCTTCCTGACAGGCAGCCAGACCAAGAAAATCGACGACAAGACATTCTACATCAAGGACGGCCACTACACCACCTGCGACAACCATGACGACCCTCACTTCTATTTCAACCTGACCAAAGCCAAGGTTACACCGAAGAAAAACATCGTCACCGGCCCGGCATACATGGTGCTGGCTGGACTGCCGCTGCCGTTGGCGGTGCCTTTCGGCTACTTCCCGTTCTCTGAGAAATATTCATCGGGCATCATCATCCCTACATTCGGCGATGACTACAACAAGGGGTTCTATCTCGACCGTGGCGGCTATTACTTCGCATTCAACGACTATATGGACCTGCAACTCTTAGGTCAGATCTTCACCAAAGGTTCTTGGGGCATAAACGCCATCAGCCGCTATGCGAAACGCTACAAATTCAACGGCCAGTTCAACATCGACTACATCTCCACCATCGAAGGCGACAAAGGTCTGCCGGGATACTCCAAAAGCAACACATTCAAGATTGCATGGACCCACAACCAGGATGCCAAAGCCAATCCTAACCTCAACTTCTCGGCAAGCGTCAACTTCTACACCGCCGGCTACCAGCGTGACGCACTCAACGCTCTCTATACCCCCACATTTACCGAAAACCAGACCTCGTCGTCCATCAACCTGTCATACCGCCCAGCCAACTCCAAGTGGTCATTCAACATCGGCACAAACATATCCCAGCGTAACCAGGACAGCACCCTGTCAGTAACGCTGCCTACGCTTACCGCCAACCTTCCGCAGGTCTATCCTTTCAAGCGCAAGAAAGCCATGGGAGGAGAAAGATGGTATGAAAAAATAAGCGTCAACTACAATGGCTCGATGCGCAACGACCTGACAGCAAAGCAAAACCAGTTCTTTAAAAAGAATCTCATCAAGGACTGGAACAACGGCATCAAGCACGATGCCCGCACTCAGGCCACATTCGACCTCTTCCAGTATTTCCGCCTTACCCCCAGCCTGTCGCTTACCGACTACATGTACTTCAAGAAAATCAAACGCAGCTGGGACTACGAGGCCAACCGCGAGCAGCTCGACACCACGTATAATTTCTACAACATCTTCAACTTCAATGTAGGGTTGAGCCTCAGCACCAAAGTGTACGGCTTCTTCCAGCCGTGGAAGAAACTGTTTGGCGACAAAGTGAAGATGATACGCCATGTCATGACCCCGACAGTGTCAGTAAGCTGGCATCCCGACTTCAGCGACCCGATGTGGGGAGTGTACGACTCTTACACCTACATGAACTCTTCAGGACAGATGGTGACATCGAAATACAACATGTTCCAGGGCGGCAACATGGGGTCTCCGTCGTCAGGACGTGCCGGCATGGTGTCGTTCAGCCTCAACAACAATGTGGAGATGAAGGTGCGCAATGACAACGACTCCACCGGCGAGAAAAAGATTTCGCTCATCGAGAGCCTCGATTTAAGCCAGTCATACAACTTCGCGGCAAGCCCCGGCACCAAGCGGTGGAGCGACCTTCAGGCATCCATCCTCATCCGATTGGTCAAGAATTTCAACCTCAACATCAATTCCACCTGGGACCCATATGACTATATAAACGACTCAAACGGCCGTCCTATAGCCCATAAGACCCGTCTACAGGCCGGAAAAGGCTACGCCCGGCTCAACTCTGCCAGCACAAGTTTCTCATACACGTTCAACAACGACACATTCCGCCGAAAAGGCGACAAAAGTTCCGACAAAGGGAACAAAAACTCCGACTCGGCCAATACATTTGACGGCACGGCGCAAAGCGAAGATGATGCCGCCGCCGAAGAGCAAGCCAATGGAGGCGAAGGCGGCTCCAAACGCCTGCGCGGCGGCCATGACGACGACATGGAGCTCGGCCCTGACGGCTACATGAAATGGGACTGCCCGTGGAGCCTGTCGTTTAACTACAGCGTGTCATACAACGGAAACGGCGAATGGGACTCCGAAGCCCAGAAATACAAGGGCAACATACGGCAGAACCTGTCATTTTCAGGGAATATCCGTCCTACCAAAAACTGGAACTTCAGCCTGTCGGGAAGCTATAACTTCGACCTGCACAAAATCAACTACATGACATGCAACATCTCCCGTGACCTCCACTGCTTCACCCTGACTTGCAGCTTCGTCCCCATAGGCCCATACAAGAGCTACAATCTCCACATAGCCGTCAAGTCGTCGCTTCTCTCCGACCTCAAGTACGACAAGCGGTCATCGTCGGGCGACGGCCTGCGCTGGTACTGATATACATATAAGTGTCCGGCCGGGTCGGGTCGCTTATAAGGCCTTATAAGATTTATAAGATTTATAAGATTTATAAGATTTATAAGATTTATAAGATTTCTTCGCTCAAATATAACCTGCGGGGCGCATCAACTGAGATGATGCGCCCCGCAGGTATTTTACTATGATGATTTTACGCTGATGATTTTACCAGCTTTCAAGCATTTGGTGTCTCCTCCACCCCGGCAAGCTCAGGGTCAATCATAATGCGTCCGCAGTATTCGCAGACGATAATCTTCTTGTGGAGCTTGATTTCCATCTGCTTCTGCGGCGGTATACGGTTGAAGCAGCCACCACAGGCATTACGCTGTATGTAGACCACGCCGAGGCCGTTGCGGGCATTCTTGCGGATACGCTTGAAAGCCGTAAGTGTGCGAGGGTCGATTTCAGGCTCGATGGCCTTGGCCTGTTCGCGCAGATTCTCTTCGTCCTGCTTGGTCTCGTTGACGATTTCTTCAAGCTCTGCACGCTTTTCGGTAAGCACATGCTCCTGATTGGCCAGCTTTTCCTTGGTCTGCTCTATCTCTGCCGCCTTGGCTTCAGTAGCTCGTTCGGCCTCATAGATATGCTTGTCGGCAAGCTCTATTTCAAGCGTCTGGAACTCTACCTCCTTGGTCAACAGGTCAAACTCGCGGTTATTCTTGACATCATTGAGCTGCTCCTTGTATTTGGCGATTTTTGCCTGAGAATCGCTGATTTTAGCCTTCTCGCTGAGCACTTTCTGCTTGAGTTCGGCTATGTCGCGCTCATAGTTTGCAATACGGGTCTGGAGTCCCGCCACATTGTCCTCGAGGTCGCGTACTTCCAGCGGCAACTCGCCGCGCACTGTGCGGATGCGGTCAATCTGTGACAGAAGTGTCTGGAGTTTGTAAAGTGACTTGAGACGCTCCTCTACGCTGCGTGTCTGGTCAGCTTTGTTGCTATCGTTAGCCATAAATGCTTCGTTAGAGATATGTTATGGGATTGGATTCTTGTTGGGATAATTTCGCTACAAAGTTAGGAAATTTTTGGCTAATTATCCGATATAATATAGATTTAGTACACTGTTCACTCTCAAAATGGCCGATATCGACAAGCTGTATTTTGCCGGCATAGTCCACAAACCTGTGGTATGAGACATCCGATGTCAGCATGATGTCGGCACCGGCACCTACAGCCCTGTCGATCAACGACGACCCTGAGCCGCCGCAAAGAGCCACCCGGCGTATCCCGGATGAGCGGCACGGAGCCTTTAGAGGGTCGCTGACTCTGACCACAGGTGAACCGAACACTTCCTTGACTTTAGCTACAAATCCGCTCAAATCAAGCATGACATCAAGTGATACTTCACCTATCGCTCCTGCTCCGCTATCCGCATCAAGCGGAGTGACATCGGTAAGGCCGAGCATACGTGCCATCTCCAATGACACACCCCACGGGTCGGAGGCATTGTCCAAGGCGGTATGCAGCGAATAGACCGACACACCGTTAGCGATGGCAGCCATCACTGCCTGCTGCACGAGAGTGTCGCCGGTAATCCGTTTGAGTCCGTGGAACAGCAACGGATGGTGGCTGACAAGCAGATTGCACCCTGCAGCGACCGCCTCCGTGATGCGGTCAGGCACAGGGTCGACGCATATCATCACCCCCGTGCATGGAGCATCGGGGTCGCCTACCTGCCATCCGCAATTATCATAACCCTCCTGAAGGCACAGCGGAACTGCAGATTCAAGCTCGCGGGCTATATCCTTATTGTATACGGTCATCAGCCTAAGCTATCACTTTTCAGGCTCGACAAGACTTATGTTAAGCTCCTGCAGCTGAGAGTCGTCGATAGTCGACGGAGCGTCGATCATCGTGTCTCGGCCGGAATTGTTCTTCGGGAAAGCTATGACATCGCGTATGCTGTCAAGCCCGGCAAGAATCGACACGAATCGGTCAAATCCGAAAGCCAATCCGCCGTGAGGGGGTGCACCGTACTTGAAAGCATCCATCAGGAAGCCGAACTTATAACGAGCCTCACCTTCGCTCAGGCCAAGCAGGCGGAACATGGTATTCTGCAAGTCCGACTCATGGATACGGATCGAACCGCCGCCAAGTTCATTGCCGTTGACCACCATGTCGTATGCTGTCGCCCTCACAGAGCCTGTGTCGGAGTCCAGCTTGTCTATATCCTCAGGGTTGGGTGCCGTGAACGGATGGTGCATGGCGTAGTAACGCTGCGTCTCGTCATCCCACTCAAACAGAGGGAAGTCTACCACCCACAGGCACGAGAACTTCTGCGGGTCACGCAGCCCCAGACGCGAACCCATCTCCAAGCGTAGCTCACAGAGCTGCTTACGGGTCTTCATAGTCTGGCCGGCAAGTATCAGCATCAGGTCGCCGGGCTTGGCATCCCCACGCTCAAGCCATTTCTTCAGTTGGTCGTCGGTAAAGAATTTACCGACGCTGCTCTTGATAGAGCCGTCCTTTTCAAGCTTAACCCACATCATGCCTTTGGCACCGACCTGCGGACGCTTCACGAAGTCGGTAAGCTGGTCAAGCTGTTTGCGTGTGTACTCCGCACATCCGGGAGCCACGATGGCACCGACATATTCGGCATCATCCATCACAGAGAAACCGCTGCCGGCGGTGAGATCCTTGAGTTCGACAAACTGCATACCGAAACGCGTGTCAGGCTTGTCGCTGCCATAGAGACGCATGGCATCATGCCATGTCATACGCGGGAACGGCTCGGCAAAATCTATATCCTTGACATACTTGAATATGTGCTTCACGAGACCCTCGAACATCTGCAGGACATCCTCCTGCTCCACAAACGACATCTCGCAGTCGATCTGCGTGAACTCAGGCTGACGGTCGGCGCGCAAGTCCTCGTCACGGAAGCATTTCACTATCTGGAAGTAGCGGTCAAAACCGCTGACCATAAGAAGCTGCTTGAATGTCTGGGGCGACTGCGGCAGTGCATAAAACTCGCCCGGGTTCATGCGTGAAGGCACCACGAAGTCGCGTGCGCCCTCGGGAGTGGACTTGATAAGCACCGGGGTCTCCACCTCTAAGAAGCCCTTTGAATCAAGATAGCGGCGTATCTCGAAAGCCATGCGGTGACGCAGCTCCAGATTACGGCGCACAGCGTTGCGGCGCAGGTCGAGATAACGGTATTTCATGCGCAGATCATCTCCTCCGTCGGTGTTGTCTTCAATGGTGAACGGAGGCACCTCGCTGGGATTGAGCACATTGAGCTCGCGGGCTATAATCTCGATGTCGCCTGTAGGCATGTTGGGATTCTTGCTCGTCCGCTCGGCCACATCGCCCTTGATTTGCACCACAAACTCGCGCCCGAGCCGGTTGGCAGCCTCGGTAAGCGCGGCATCGATTTCCACGTTAAACACTATCTGGGTGATGCCGTAACGGTCACGGAGGTCGACAAATGTCATGCCCCCCATCTTGCGGGTGCGCTGCACCCATCCGGCGAGAGTCACATTCTCGCCCACATCAGAGAGACGCAGCTCTCCGCATGTCCTGGTCCTGTACATATTTTAGCTTATATACTGAGGATTATATTTTAATTCTGACTACTTGCTGCAAACAGCCGATCATACGTATCCGCGTATGATACCCCGCTTGGAGTTACGCACAAACATCACTATCTCGTCACGCTCTGCGGTGGCAGGAAGCTCTGCCTCGATGCGCTCCACGGCATCAGTGTTGTTAAGTCCCGACAGATAGAGGTAGCGGTATATCTCCTGAATCTCGCGGATTACCTCGCTCGAGAAGTTACGGCGGCGCAGACCTATGGAGTTGATACCTGCATAAGCTATAGGCTCACGCGCCGCCTTCACATAAGGCGGAATATCCTTATTGATAAGCGCACCGCCCTGTATCATGACATGGGGGCCGATATGGCAGAACTGGTGCACCAATGCTCCGCCACCTATGATAGCATAATTGTCTACAGCCACTTCACCGGCAAGCTGCACAGCATTGGACATGATTACATTGTCACCCACCACGCAGTCATGAGCCACATGGCAATAGGCCATAATCAGACAGTTCTTACCCACTACGGTCTTTCCTTTGGCCGCTGTGCCTCGGTTGACAGTAACGCACTCGCGTATCACGGTATTGTCGCCTATGATGGCTGTTGTCTCCTCTCCACGGAATTTGAGATCCTGCGGGATACCCGAAATGACAGCTCCAGGAAATATCGTGACATTCTTGCCTATACGGGCACCTTCAAGGATGGTAACATTGCTGCCTATACGTGTGCCCTCGCCTATCTCAACATTTTTATCGATGGTGACAAAAGGCTCGATGACGACACTGTCAGCTATCTTGGCATCGGGATGCACGTAGGATAACGGTTGTTTCATAATCAATAGGTTGGTGTGTCCTTATGTCTGGAACCAGAACTTAAGGTATTTTTTATTTGTTTTTGATAATCTGGGCCATGAATTCACATTCGCTCACCATCTTGTCGCCCACAAACGCATAGCCTTTCATGACCGCGCATCCGCGACGCAGCTCGGTCATAAACGACACGTGGAATATGAGCGTGTCGCCAGGGACTACCTTCTGGCGGAACTTCACATTGTCGATCTTCATGAAGTAGGTGGAATAATGCTCGGGGTCGGGTACCTGTGACAGCACGAGGATTCCGGCTGTCTGTGCCATGGCTTCGACCTGAAGCACGCCGGGCATCACTGGTTCCTGCGGGAAATGCCCTTGGAAGAAAGGCTCGTTGGTCGTGATATTCTTGACTCCCACTATATAATTGGTGTTCATGTCGATAATCTTGTCGATGAGCAGGAACGGATAACGGTGGGGGATCAGTTCGCGTATCTGATTGTTGTCAAACAGCGGGGTAGCATTTGGATCATAGACGGGAGCCTGTATATCCTGACGCTTCACCTCCTTGCGTATCTGCTTGGCAAACTTTGTATTGATCGAGTGTCCGGGGCGTGTGGCAAGTATCTTGCCCTTGAGCGGACGGCCGATGAGAGCCACATCGCCTATCACGTCGAGCAGTTTGTGGCGCGCAGGCTCGTTGTCCCAAACCAGGGGCACATTGTTGATGAAACCGAACTCTTTGACATCCTTGTGAGGCACGTCCATCAGGTCAGCCAGACGGTCAAGCTCGCTTTGCTCCATAGGACTGTCATATATGACTATCGCATTGTCCAAGTCGCCACCCTTGATAAGATTGGCCGACAGCAGCGGCTCCACCTCACGGACAAACACGAACGTGCGGCTTGAAGCGATCGATTCCGGAAACTCCTCGATACGCTCCATCGAAGCATACTGGTTGGGCAGCACCGGCGAATTGAAATCAATCATCGTGGTGACACTGAAATGGTCATCGGGCAACACCAATATCGAAGCCCCGGTTTCTTCGTCCTTCACTTCGATACGCTGCTTGACGATATAGAAATCCTTATCGGCCTTCTGCTCCTCAAGACCGGCGGCAGCTATCTTCTCGCAGTATTCCTTGGCACTGCCATCGAGGATAGGCATTTCGGGACCGTTGAGTTCTATGATGCAGTTGTCGATGCCTGAAGCATACAGGGCGGCCATGGCATGTTCTATCGTGCTTACCTTTGCATCTCCCTTGGCGATGGTGGTGCCGCGCTGGGTGGTGACGACATTTTCGGCCACCGCATCGATCACGGGTTCTCCTTCAAGATCTATACGCTTGATTTTGTAACCGGTATTCTCGGGTGCGGGGTTGAAAGTAGCCTCGATGACTGCTCCTGTGTGAAGACCTTTACCGCTGACGCTGAAAGGCTCTTTAAGTGTTATCTGCTTCATATGGTCGGTTTGATTTGATTTTTATCTCTAAGGTATTAGTGTTAGATGTATATGTGTGCGTCGCTGGCGGGCATGTGCATCCGGCAGGTTTATTTGTCCTTGTCAGGCCGTTTGCGGCATTTGTTTATCATCTCTCCGCAAGGGCCGCTGAACAGGTCGTGGAGGCGTTTGATATACACCACGTTTTTCGCATATTCCCTCATCGGGAGGGCTGGCGTGCCCATATAGCTTGCATTGTCAGGGACTGACGACGGTATACCCGACTGGGCTCCTATCTGCACATTGTTTCCCACAGTGATATGCCCTGCAAAACCCACCTGGCCGCCGATCATGCAGCGCTCGCCTATGCGCGTGCTGCCAGCCACACCTGACTGGGCGGCCATGACCGTGTCGCTGCCTATCTGGCAGTTGTGGGCTATCTGTATGAGATTGTCGAGCTTCACACCGCGATTTATGACCGTGCTGCCCATCGTAGCGCGGTCCACGGTAGTGTTAGCCCCGATTTCCACATTGTCGCATATCACCACATTGCCTATCTGGGGTATCTTCTCGTAACCGTCGGCACCGGGGGCAAACCCGAAACCGTCGGCGCCGATCACCGCACCGGCATGTATGATACAGTGCCTGCCTATACGGCACGAGTGGTATATCTTCGCACCCGGGTAAATGATGGTGCCGTCGCCTATCTCCACACCGTCGCCCACATAAGCCTGCGGATATATCTTGACATCGTCGCCGAGCTTGACGCCGTCGCCTATGTAGGCATACGCTCCGATGTAGAGCCGCTGGCCGAGGGTCACTCCTTCGCCTATATGGTTAGGAGTCTCGATGCGCTCAGGGAGCTTCTGCATCATCTGCTGGGCCATGGTCAGCAGCTTTGCCACCGTGGCATACGGGTCATCCACCCTGATAAGCGTCGCTTTGATGGGATGTTCGGGTACGAAATCCTTGCGGACGAGCACAGCCGACGAGCCTGTCTTATATATATATGGTGTATATTTGGGATTGGCTAAAAACGACAGAGCTCCGGGAAATCCCTCCTCTATCTTGGCGAAATCGTTGAGAGTGACGTTGCCGTCGCCTTCAACGGTCCCGTTTACCATAGCTGCGAGTTGGTTGGCAGTAAACTCCATGAATCTGTATAGTTTGTTTCAAAATGCAAATTTCGCATTTTTTTCCGAATAAAGCCGTACCACCGCCATAAAATCTACGATATTATCTTCCGCAGGCAGTGTTACTTGAAAAGATTTATATATAACTAATTTTTGTTAAGCAAGTCGCAAAAAATAATGCACAAATTAAATCGCAGTTGTTTTTGAGATTATATTGGGCTTGAATGAAGGAGTATAGTGGACTATACGACTGAGTGAAAGCACGATATAAGCCGAAAAGAACAAGATTTATTGGGTAAGCATTTAAGACTTACATATAGCGTTTAATTTTTAAGACTTACTTAACCACTTACACGCTAAATTTATTTTGTAATTCTGCAAAAAGAATATACCTATCTGAAATCAAAAGAGTTAGAAGAATTACCCCTTTTTCGGGTAATGAGTTGGCAACCGTCCTAATTGCCGTAGTCTGCATTGCTTTGCTTGTTTAGGTAACTCTTGTGGATGCAAAATTAGTATAATCTTCTAAAATCTCAAAAAACGAGCTACAAAAGAGGATGGAAAATTTCTATTTGCTCTTTTAATGCTGTTTCAGAAAGCCTTATATTCCATTCAAAATCTTCATAGCTTGAAACTTCTGTTGGAATATGAAACTGATATTCAATCAGACGAGCATCGCTATCATCACCATATCCTCGCAAGCTATATGATTTCAGTCCATTTTTATCCGTTGTCGGATGGACAAACATACCGATACGCCCTTTCATTCGATATAAGTAAGTAATGACTTGGTTTACATCGGCAACATAATCAATCTGGCTCTTGTATTTGGCATCTAAGATGATGCTTCTTTTTTTGTCATAAAAATCAGGATAACGCAAAAAAGCGTTTCTTCTCTTATTCTCTATCAGACTATATCCCAACCAAACACCTCCAGTATTCTGCCTGTTATTCGGATGCTTGAATCCTAACGGAACAAGCAATGTGTTTAAATACTCTTCCCAAAGCCATGATACATCAAACAGAATGCCATAAATTTCATCCTTGTTTTGTCCGTATCTTAATCGTTCATGGCTTAGTATTTTCAAGCAAAGCTTTTGTAAAGGTACATATTGTGTATAGTAGGGGTGGACAACAGGTCTCAATTTGCTTTTGATAACCTGCAGCCTGTCTTGTTTCTGATACGTTGAGGTAGCCGAAACGATTTGGAAAACATTTTCTTGCGTATCTACGTTTGTGTGTAATACCATTTCGCCCAACCGTTTAGTGCGAATATATTCTACCGTATGACGTATCAGTTGGGTCACATGATTGTCATAACTGAATTCCCTCGTGCGGTATGCCACACGCCCGTTGAAGGGCACATTGCACTTGATATGCCGACTGATGTCAATCGTGCCTCTAAGGTTGCAGTCGTTATATTCGTTTCGCCGATACTCCTTGTAAAGACCTTGCACCAACGCTTTATTCAGGAAATAGGGAAACAGATGCAGCAGGAAATCAAACACCTGCTCGTCTGTAGCCGTATGCTTCAGATTGAACAGATTGACGGATAAGACCTTTTTCAACATATAATGCAGGAAATAGTCATCACCGTTCTCCGTCCCGAACCGTGAGCGGATAGTTATGTACATATCATTCAGACCAATGAATCCTGCTAAATTGCCTGTTTTCACCACATAGCGGTTTCCTTTAGGTGCAATGTCAAACAGGTGTTGCTTGCCTATGCAGTCTTCACACTCCTGAAAGGATAAAGGGAAAACGAGCAAAGGCTTTCTCTTGTCGTCCACCAAAGAAGAAACCGGAGTGTTGGCAAAAGGCAACAACCTTTCCACATTCTCCGTCAGAAGATGTTCGCTATTGTCTTTCCACTCCATCATTCGTATACACCTTCCGAATAATACACTTCTTCCAATTTTTTCAGGTTATCAGCCGCATTGAATGACCCTCTCAGGTATTCAAAAAGCACGCCTCGCAAATGGTTTTCCCATAATTGCCGATAAGCTTCCGGTAAATTATTTTTATAGTCGTATAGTTCCATTTTTTTGAAGTAGGCACCTCCAATATGATAAGCTGCGCTAAGCCCTTCAATACCTTCATTGGTTTCTTCGTTCCAAATGGCGTTGTTCAGGCGATTCATCTTGCTTACAATTTCATCTTTCAATTCTCCAAAACTATCCAGCATGCCAGTATTCTCGTTTGCCTTTATTTCTTTCCATGCAAAACGGCGGCGCATGGCGAAATCCATACTTTCCACACTCCGGTCAATATCATTCATTGTCCCGATGATATAGACGTTTTCCGGAACATAAAAGCCTTCATAGAACGGGTCATCCTCATTGGTTATCATGTTTTGATATTGAGTTTTAACCCGTCCTTTTTCACCTCGATAGCCAGGGTCTATACTGAAGAACAGCTCTCCGAATATCTTGGAGATTTCACCACGGTTTATTTCATCGATGATAAAGACATAGTTCAAGATATCTTCTTCTTTCTTGTATTTTTCAAGAATATAATCTCCGATTGTTTTTGTATATGTATCATTGGGATGACATTTTCTTGTTTTTAAATAATTTATCATTTTATCATCAGAAGCGACCCAATTTGATTTTTCAGGAACTGAAATGACTCTATTATCATTAATAGAAACTTTAATTATCGTATCACTTCTGAAACTTTTCAGTTCTATCGTTGAGTTTCTTAAGTCCTTTTTGAATTGTTGTAGCATTGATGCGTAATCACAGCTTCCATTTCTTTTTATCGCCCTTTTACAAAACTCCTTAAGCACCCCGTCTTTCCGCTCAAATCCTATATTTCCTCTGCTATCGAGCGGTGTCGGCCTTAAACCTTCAACAAAATCTGTATAATCATACGACGGATGAAACTGCACGAACTCATATTTCGCTCCCATAGCTGTAACAATCTCACGTGCCAAATAAGTTTTTCCTGTGCCTGGCGCACCAGTCAGAATAAGATTCTTATTTGCCTCCAATAAAGCTATATATTCATTGCACCTATTTGTTGTTTCCATATCTGTATGATTTGCTTTTAGTATATAATCAGTAATATATTGTGGTATATCTTTTTGTGTCAGTGTACCATAGGGCTGCCACATTTTTTCTGGAGCATGAATATGCAAGTCGGACGTAGGTATAAATCCTTGCTCTTTAAAACAAATCCATGCAACATTAATATAATGAGAGTAATAAGTTTCCTCACCATCATCATCAACTCCTGCTTTATGAATATTTTCTTTAAATCGGTAAGAAGATGTCGCTATTCCTATGCCCCAAAGGCCGTATGCGTTATTCGTGCAACAGATAATGTCCCCCTCTTTAATTTGCTTTATTAAAGTAAAAGCCGTAATGGCTTTAGCATCATCCACATATTCTTTTGTTATTTCTTCCAAAGTGTAGTTAGAATAATCTGTATCATTCCATCCTATCGCCATGATTCCTTTCTTAAAAAAACTTTTCCATGCATCCTCTTTCTGTCCACTGCAATGGGTAGGACAAATGAAATAACATTTGTGGTCAGATTGCAAATCTGATATGTCTTGATTATAAGGGATAAAAAACTGAGCAGATTCTTTTTTGATGCCAATTGAAAGCATAAAATTCTTGAATTGTTTACTCAAAAACTCATTCTCTGATATTTTATACAATTTATTCCTACGAAAATATTCATTAGTTTGTGTACCATCTCCATGATTTTCTGTATGCTTGGCTATATTATTGTTCTTATACCCGACAAAACGGCTTGGAGCAAAAAACAGCATATTTCCAAATGGTTCAACTATATACCATTTGCCTTGTTTAAATCTGTTCAATGCCCAATCCCTTTCTTCTTCCGAATTACTTCTGAGATAAGAGTAAAGAGTATATATGTTTTTTATAACATCGGTTCTATTTTCAATGAAATCTGTTCTTTCCATGTTTATATCTTTATTGTGCAAATTTACAATTATTCTATGACTATCAAATACTTGTGAGCCAATTTTAATTAAAAATGATACAATCTCATTGGAACTTATAAAATAGTTTTGGTCTGCCCAAAACACAAACTTGCTATCCTTCCGTTGGCATTGTTTATAATCCCAAGCCTTTGCTTTTACGAGGCGGTGTAACCGTCCTTCGAATGGATGAAAACAGCCTGTCAAACTGCTCCTTGAACCATTCCCCTATCACTTGCCCGTTGATGGCAAGTGCGAGTTTAGACCTGTCTTTCGGGTCTTTTACCACTTGGAAACCAGCTTCCTCAGTTTTGAACTTCCGCCTGTGCTCCTCCGAATAGAGTTCGCCTTCGTAGAACAACGGCTTGCCGCTGATGAGCGTGGCGGTCTGCCTTTCGCTGAAGCCGACTTTAAGGCAGAACCTCTCCATGTACACCAACTCTTGGAACAGCGGAAACCATTTCTTGGCTTTTTGGATAATGGATTTCAGGAATGACACTTCCTTTTGGTGTTCCGCTTCCTTGTCCGCCATTTCCCTGCGGTGTTGGGCTTGCAGTTCCATCAGCTGGCAGCTGTGTTCATCCTGCTGCCGCTGCATCTGCTGTTGCAACACTTCGATGCTCTCGTCACGGGCTGCGACCTCGCCTTGTAGGGTGCGGTTGTCGGCTTCAAGCTCTTTCAGCTTGCCGCTGCCCAAAAGAGAACCGACCTTTGCCACGAATGCCGCTTTCGCCTCGGTCTTGGCGGCTTCCAGCTTTTCAGATTTGATTTCTTTCCGTACTTCGTCAAGCTGCCGTTCCGCCTGTTGCTGCTCGGTTTGCAACTGCCGCACGTTGGCTTCAAGCTCTCCCGTCTGCCGTTTCAGGTCACGGTAGTATTGGGCGGTGGTGGTGTGCCGTGCCTCCGAACCCCGTATGCCACGCTGCAAGCCGTATTTCGCCATCGCTGCGGCGTAGCTGTCGTGGTAGGCGACAAGCCTTTCACGGGTCAGGAGGTCATCGGCACACAGACGAACGGCGTTGGCTTTCTTGCGGTAGGTGCGTTTGCCCTCCGTCTGCTTCCGCTTGGCTTTCCTGCGCTCGCCCGTCACTATCGGCACGACCGTGGCATGGATGTGCGGCGTATGCTCGTCCATGTGCAGCACAGCCGATACGGTGTTTTCCCTGCCGAATGTGCGGTGCAGCCATTGGAGGTTGTCATCGCACCATTCGGATAGTCTGCCCTCGTCCTGCACTCTTACCATGTCCTCGTGTGTACCCGAAAGCACGATGCGGATTGCCCTCACTTGGTCGGACGTTATCTTCCGCCTGATGCCTGCCGTGCGGATGCGGTGGCTTATCGCCTCGGTGCGGTCTGCTACGCCATCGGGAAACTCCACCAGTTCACGGTTGAGGTGGGTGCGTGTGGGGTCTGCGTTCTTGGGCGTGGTCTTGCGTTCGATGTGGTCGGATGCGCCCGTGTCAGCCGAACCTTTCGCCTTGTTGATTTGGATGCTGATATATCCCATGTCTGTTTCTTTTTTTGAGGTTATACAAACTTGTTTGTCGGTTTCCGCCTGCCTGCGGTCATAGCCGCACGGTGCAAACGGGGGTGTCCAGAGGGGTGCAACCCCGCTGGCTCATTGGGGCGTTTTTAGCATTAGCGCCAGCGGTGCGTGAAGGAAACGCCCTAATGAGCTATGGCTTTTTGTTTCCCAAAAGCCTGCGGCGGTGTCGCTGTGATGTCGGCTGACATTGGTTGCCTTTTTCTTTTCGCCAGCGACATCGGCTTTCCCTTGTCGGTCGGCAGACCGGAAGTCCGTCCGACCAGCCTGCGGATGGCGGTGTTCACCTCCGTTACTTTCCCTGCGGAGTTGACGAGGGGTGAAAATCCGATGAATTGATGATTGGATAGTCTAATACACTGACAGCTAATAGAATAACCTTTCATCAGCGTTTCATCAAACCGCTCGCCAAAAGAAAGATGTGTGGGGCTGCGTCCGCTTTCTCTTTTCATCAGCCTAATCCTTTTGTTGAGCGTTTGATGAGTATGTAAGTTGCTGTTATTCTTTACATTTATATATGCTTTCATCATTTCATCAAAATATCAGAGCATTTCCAACTGCGCTTTGCTTACCGTGTAGTAGCGTCCAATTCTCCTAATGGGTAAGTAGCGGCATTCACGGTTGTAGTCATATTGGTAGGTCGTGTAGGAAAGCGAGTTGGATGCAGGTGTTAGTTTCCAACATTCCTGCACCACTTTCCGAACCTGCGACTTCTCCACCTTGACTTGCGAGCATACGAGCAACGGGATGATGTCATTGAGGCAAAAAGAAACAGAACTGACACCCACGCTTGCCATGATGTCGAGCAGCAGTTCAGCCATCTCTATCTCCAAACGGTTGCGGTTGCTTCGGATTATCTTCCGCAGGGCAT
>ERZ779874.393-NODE-393-length-51949-cov-55.970420_pt1 | contig 51949 bp, 55 predicted proteins | sample MGYA00511031_ERZ779874 | MGnify/ENA primary metagenome ERZ779874 (study PRJEB29588, sample SAMEA2156850) | human gut metagenome | biome: human gut; feature: human-associated habitat; material: faeces | place: Denmark | collected 2008/2010 ...
ACTCTTTCATTAAATGGATAGTGTTTAACCTGTCCAACTTTTTGGGGTCACTTCATTTTGAGACAGCCTCTTTTTTATATTCAACCTATTTTAATTGCAATTTCTTTAGATATTATTTCATGTTTAAAATAATTTATGTTTTGTGTTTCATATAAAATTATTGTTATATTTTACATTTATCTTTTAGTATATTTATCATATCATCTTCATGCTCCTGACAAAGGGTGTTTCTCCATTCTTCATTTGAGCCGTGCTGGATAATTTCACCCATGATACGAAGTTTCAGACTTCCCTTCCTGACCATTTTTTCATAGGATTTCATTTTTGACTCAGGAGAAAGGTTGGAAAATTTTGAGTTTACACGTCGGGAAATGATGCATAAGTTTCCAAATGTATCCTTATCGTCCCAAGAAGCAAATGAATTTTCGGACGGATTTTGCGGGTACCAATGCTCCACAGAATTACGGAACTCAAATTCAAAATCCTCATATTTTTTCTTATCATTTTTCCATAACAGATAGTCCAGGAAATTAAATACGACGTGAGGAGTCTGCACACCCAGCTTATAATTGCCCCCATCCAAGAAGTTTCTTCGGGTTGCCTGTGCGGCTATTAACTCTGCGGCATCTATCAGTTTAGGATTTTGATCATCATCATTATTAAACAGCCATAGGAGGAGCTCAGTAATCCAGTGCATGACTTTGGGTGATGTATAGGACACACGGAGTGCGGACTGAATCATCAAACATTCTTTATTGCGAGGAGCATACGTTCGCTCCCACTCATTGCTATAATTCAACTTGGTATTGGAATAATATGCTTTCTTTTTGGAACCCTGCCCAGAAGTAAACAATTCTTTCAGGCTCCATTCGCCCTCATTATCTTCGCCCGAATATTCGCGCTTAATGATAAACTTATCGAAAAGGTATCGGGTCTGTAATAAATGAATGATAAACATTTGAGAAAATTTTTTCTTATCCATAGGTTTTCCATTCATTTTTCCCTGACTGATTACGGTCTTAAAATCCGAAATCAGTTTTTTATCATCCAGCAAATCACCCAAAGGTTTTTCCAAAGAAACTTCATTTAATTCCACAAACACCCTGAGGGCATGAAGCAGGAAATAAGGGAAATCTATGATGCTGTCAAAACGAACGTGTCTGTTATCGTCAAGCATGCCATCCACATCGTCTATCTTGAATTTGTTGCTGACAATTTCTGCTATGGTAGCACCTTGTTCCGATTCCTCGGTCACGCCGAAACAGGGCTGATAGTCTGCCCATTCGTCAGCAGGCCAAACATTCCACTCATTTCCGAAAACTTTCTCCCGATCGGCTGGCGAGAAATGCATCTGAACATAACCGGTCATATCGCTACAGGCATTCCATATTTTTGAAAAGAACTCCTGCTGTCCTCTATCATTCAGATATCCCATGAGCTGGGCTTTCAGAATATCGTGCTGCTCCAGCTGCTCTCCTCGGGTGTTCATGATTTCGAAATAACGATTCAGGTCGGTATGTTCGGGCACTTCTATTCTATAGAGAACAACATGTGCCAAGCGTGACACAAAATCATCTCTATTCAATCCTGATTTTTCTTCAAATTTTTGACGAATAGCCCGAATGCCATTCACAATAGGCTGCTCGACAGCACTTTCGTCATCTATCTTATCATCCAATATTTTCTGAATACGTGCTAGCGTATAGTTTGAGTTTGGACGGCAGTCAAAAGAAAGCGTCTGCCCCAACTCACCTTCCAAAGCTCCTTCGGAAACCAAATACTGCAGCAGAAGGAACAAGGTGGTAAGACGTTGCTGTCCATCAACTACTTCGTAGGTATCAGCCTTACCTTGGACTTTTGAAACAATAAGCGACCCGATATAATAATTTTCAGCGGAATCTATATCAATGTCATTAATATCATCTATCAACTGCCCAATTTCCTTGTCCTCCCAAGCATAAGCCCGCTGGTAACGCGGAATGACATAGTGGGCATCTGTATCGAAAAGGGTATGCCCGTCTAAAATTCTTAACTCTTCTACCATCTCAAATACTATATCCGTTTAATATACAAAGGTTGCTATATAATTCTTTCCATTCATCATTTGCCCGATCGTCGACGCTCAAAGTAAGCCTCATACCGGCAATTTCAGTATGCCTGCGAGCATAAGCTATCATCGCTATTACGGGTTTGGCATTGCTGTATCTGTCAAAATCGTTTCTCCCGATGGCATACCGGTTGATTGTATCAAAGCCTAAATGAGTCATGTCAACCCTGATCATCATAGCCCAGGTAAACAACTTTGTGACCGCCATAACATCGAAATTATGAAAACGGTCGTAATAGCACAACAAAGCGCAAAAGAACAGATTGCGGGCATAATTAAGCCCAGTTGATGAAGACTGGCAGGCCTTATCGAAAGCCTCGACAGAATCAGCGCCTTTCCCGTCTGTCAACATTTGCTTTATTTTATCGAAATTCGGATTGGTGATGATTTCCTCTTTTATGTTATGCAACATTTGCATATAATGATCGACCATTTCAAAGAAATCACTTCCGGAAATAAATGGCTCCGTAAGCAGGAAGTAAGGCATGGCCTTGTTGGCTCTGCGGGCATAGGTATAGCCCGTGTCCTCTTCGATACCCTTATAAATATCAATATCGGCTATGGTAAAATTTCCGCATTTACGACATTTGGCCCAGTTCCACAACGGAAAAAGATAATGATCAAACAACTCCCGAATGGCTCGGGGATCCTTTGATTCCCATTTTATCACCGCATGCTGCATCTCATATTTATCATGTATCTCTCTTAAATGATAGGCTTTAAGCAAATCGTGTGGATACAAAGCACGGCCACGGGTATTCTGGGAATCGAACAACTGAAAAGCTTCACTGATTTTATCGACCGTGATGACTACCACCTCCAGTATATCTTTCAGCGCTTTCGTAAAAAGTTTTTTCCCTTCCTCATCGACAGAAGAAAACCACTCACTTATTGTCTTATAGTTTGCTTGTATGTTCTTTTGGGTAATCTTATTAGAATACTCTACTTCCGACAAAGCACAAGTAAAACTGGGTTGTAAATACAGAGATAAGAGCAAAAAAGACAAGATACGCTGCTGACCATCTACCACCTCGTATTCGCCGTTTTCATTCTTATATAATATGACTGTACCTATACGGTATTTAAAGTTTGCATATTTTCTACTCTCTTCCATACTCTTCTGGATATCCAGGAGCAGCTCTACGATGTTTTTGTCCGTCCATTTATACGGCCGTTGATAATTAGGAATAACTAAATTGGCTTTCAATAACTTATCAATAAACCATATCTGTGGAATATTATTTTTTAATCTCATATTAAAGTCACAAATTATATCCAATAAACTTTTGTTTAGCTCGCAAAAAATCAAAATCTCGTCATTTTGCAAAGTACTCAGTCTTCAACCAATAGGCATAAATCGGGTCCTGAAACGAGATTTCACCGGCTTTGTTATCCAATATATCATTTTTGATAAGAGCTGCCTTTGAACGGGATATTGAGGTTGTTGAAGAGATTTGATAGCGATGCATCACTTCGGTCGAACTGATGGCCTTTTCTCCTGCTATAAGAGCCTTAAGGTAGTTCAGTTGCTGTGTGGTCAGCGTTTCGGTGATTGTTACAAACAACAGACTTAACTGCTCCACCAATGCCGAGTGTGCCTCACGCACGATTTCAACTGTACATACATCCTTCGTCCTGAGCCATGACAGCTGTGCCAGTTGTTGTGCGTAGTATGGATGGTTATCTACGAGTTCTACAATTAAGTGGCTTGCTTCATCGCTGATGTTCTTGCCGGTATCAGCGAAACGGCTCTTGAAAAATTCTACGAGGCAAGGCGTCTCAATCTTATTGAGAAACATCAGGTTACCGAACTTGTAGAAGGGTTTGGATGAGTCGGTAAACACTTCCATCATCATGTGGCGCTTGCTGCCATAGAGACAATAGGCCACACTCTGGTGCAGCTGCCAATGTGAACGCAATTTTTTCTGGAAATAGTCTGGGTCGGTAAATTCCGCGATATTTTGGAACTCATCTACGCATATAACGATTTTCAGACCCTTCTTCTTGGCAATCTTTTCGGCAAGATCGAGCACTTCATCGGGATTGCGCTTTACCTCCTCCCAATCAAAGTCGATTGAAACCTCATTGGTGGGGTCTGTACCGATTGAAATCTTGGGAACAAGATGCGAAAAGAAACTCTTCGCACTCTCGATTGCTTCCTCCCATTTTGTGGAAGTGGCGGCAATAACCTTTTGGGCGAGCAGCGAATAAAAATGCTCTTCGCTACGTACATTGAACAGGTCGATATGACAGATTCGGAGGTAACTGTCCTGCGCCATCGCCAATCTTGCAGCCTTATTTACAAGCGAACTTTTACCCCAACGGCGAGGAGAGATAATTATCGTGTTGATTAACGACGTAAAGTTCTGAACCAAATCGGCTGTTTCTTTCTCACGGTCGGTAAAATTCTTCTCGGTTGCAATCTTTCCAAATATAAATGGAGTTTCCATGACGCTCTATTTTTGATTTCCAACACAAATATAATACATAAAATGTAATTACACAAGTTGTCATCACAAAATGTGTGTATGCGTTTTCTGTGTAATATAGCTATTGCATAGTCTGTATATCTATATAGATCATGGAACAGAAAAGTATAAATGTCTTCATTAATATTTTTATATGATTGGAAGTGATAATTTATGTGTAGATTCCAAAACGAGGATTCAAAAAGCGGCAAGCGTTTTGAAAAATGGTAAAAAGAGCGTATATTTGCCTACGATTTTACGGCATGTACGCCGCCAAGGTAGCTCGAATGGTGGAATGGTAGACACGAGGGACTTAAAATCCCTTGACCATTGCGGTTGTGCGGGTTCGAGTCCCGCTTCGAGCACTTCTCACTTGTAGACAGCGGATTGATTCCTGTTCTCGCTCTGATTTATCTTGATGTAAGGTATATGTCGCGGTGCTTGCGTATATTTGAATTTAGTGCCATTTCCGTGACGTTATTTAATAATAGGGGTTATAAAAGCGGGCTGGATATAGTATACGTTGATGTGTCGTAAATTTACCCATAATGCTGCTAATATTCGTTTCGTCTGTCATACGCGGTCATTACCAGAGGTTGATTCGTTGATATTGCCGTATTCGGACGAGTTATACGCTTCGATGGTGCATCGGGCAGTCTGCTCTATGGCTTCGTTATGGCCTGTCAGGGCGGCGAAGGGGGCAAACTGGGCAGCCCGGGCTGCAAGCGGCATGGGGATACGGGTCTTGCACGCAGGCCGTGGCAGGTTTATTATGTCGTCATATCTGCTCATGCTTTGTGTCCTCCTATCTGGGCATTTCGGTCGCGTTGGGTCGCTCCTTCGGCATAGTTGAGGCCGCGTAATATGGCGTTTTTGCCATATTTCCGTTTTATGCTGAGCACGGCCTCTTGGCATCGCCGCTCTTTGGCTAATTCGCGTCGGTGCGCTTCTTCCTGACGCGCCAACAGGTCATAGTCGGTAAACAGTTCAAGTTGCTCGGATTTGAAAGGCCGCTGTGCGGCATCGTGTTCGCTGACGAGATGGTTGATGGAAAGCGAGAGCCTCCTGACGAGGAGGTCAGGATGCACGATGCGGTCAAATAGCCGGCCGACGGCTTCTGACAGCAGTTTGCCTGAAGATGTCGGGCATGGGAGGTTTGCCGTCCCGTGGGAGTGCTGCGGTACCGCACGGCCATACCAGTCGGTACTTATCTTACCGTCGTATTTCGCTCTTATAGCCGGGTCGGTAAGGCTCGCCGCATCGTATCCTATGGAGAGGATAATCTGGTCGGTGAGGAGATGCTGGCCCACGAGGTCGAGTGCTATGCTGTCGGCCATTTCCAACGCGACGGTGCGTGCCTTTGCCGCAGTATATCCGCATGTGAGGACTTGTCCTGAGCATAACGACCTCGATTCGGGGCGGTATGCTTTGACCAATTCCATCGTGACAGGTTCATATCCCCATGCGTGGTCTATCAGCAGTTCGGCGTTGATGCCGAATACTTTGTACAGCATATCTTCGTGATGCAAGGAGAACCGGGCCAGATCGCCCATGGTCAGTATGCCCATCGAGTGCAGCCGGTTGGCGATGCCACGGCCTACGCGCCAGAAGTCGGTCAACGGCATATGCTCCCATAGCTCGTGGCGGTAGCTCATCTCGTCAAGTTCGGCTATGCGCACCCCGTCGCTGTCGGGAGGGAGCTTTTTTGCCACTATGTCCATTGCCACTTTGCAGAGATACATGTTGGTGCCTATGCCTGCGGTGGCTGTTATGCCTGTTTCGGCGAGTACCTCGCGTATCATTTTCATGGCTAATTGGTGCGCTGTCATGCGGTATGTGCCGAGGTATGCGGTCACATCTATAAAAACCTCGTCGATGGAGTACACGTGGATATCTTCTGGGGCGATATAGCGGAGGTACACTGCGTAGATGCGTGTGCTGTAGTCGATATACAGAGCCATGCGCGGGGTGGCTATGAGATAGTCGGCGGCTATTTCCGGGTGTCCGTCCAATTCGCGTCCCGACACGCTGTGTCCGCTACGTCCACGGTGCCGGTTGACCTCGCGTATTTTCTGCTCCACTTCAAAGAGTCGCGGACGGCCACGAAGCCCGAATTTCTTCAACGCCGGGGACACGGCCAGGCATATGGTTTTGGAGGTGCGGTTTCGGTCGGCTACGACAAGGCATGTATCAAGCGGGTCCAATCCGCGCTCCACGCACTCTACCGAAGCGTAAAACGATTTCAGGTCGATAGCTATGTACTGCCGCTGTGTTTCCATCCTGTGACTTGCTTATCTGCAAAGATATTGTCTTTCATGGGCATATGCAGGGCATATGCGACTTAATAAAGGTTAAAACGAAGTGCTTCGGCGTTTATGCAGCCCTGCCGTGCAATACGGCTTCTTACTGAAAACGGCTTCTTACTTAAAGTAGAGTTTACGGTAATAGTGGTGGTGCTTGAAGAAATGCAGCAGGCATATGATAATGAATATGCCGCCTATCCAGCCATGGATTACCTGTAGGCGCGGATTGAACGGAGCGATGAACCCGCGCACGAAAGCGGCGGCCGCGCTCAGTGCCGTAACCACCAGAAAAATGAAAGAGATTTTAACGGATGGTGATTTTTTCGGATAGGTCTTCCACCGCTTCGCTCCGAGATTGAGCAGCAGATGCCAGTAGGCCGTAGCGATAAACACTGCCCCGACGGCTGAGTGTGTCCACATCAGCCACGGTGTATATCTTTGCATGAGCAGCATCGCGACGGCAGTGGCCGATGTCAACAGAAAGCTCGCTAATAATAATGTGTTGCAGAGCGCGAGTTGTGATTTCTTAGTCATGTGGTATGTTTGATGTGTCCGTGTAACCAATAGTGCCGTTCGTTTTCGTCCATACGTTCGATTGCGTAGCGCAGTGATGTACGTGGCAGTCCGTCATAGTGCGCCGACAGATAATCCCGCAGGGTGCCGATGTCGCGTTTGCCCACTTCGCGTAGCATCCAGCCGGTAGCTTTGTGGATGAGGGGATGCGGGTGGCGGAGCAGCCGGGTGGCGATGCGCAGGGTGTCGTCAAACTGGTATTTGCGTATAAGGGCTAAGGTGGAGACTATGGCGATGCGCTGCTCCCATAGGTCGTGGCTGCTGGCGAGCGAGTCCAAGATGTCGCGTGGTGGCATCGTGCCGTCGGGCATCGGTGTCAGTAGCCATTCGCCTACGATTCCCGGGCATGAGAGATCCACCAAGTCCCAGTTGTCGGCTTGCCGGGCATGGCGCAGATAGTGCTTCGCAATAGTGTCGCGGTGGCTTGACAGGGCGTCGCTGCCCGTTGGCCGCAATGTGCGGTGGGGCTTCATCTCCTCCACCAACAGAAGGAATCCGCACAGCCGCGCTTCATGCCAGGGGCTGTAGAGCAGCCGTGTAATCTCGTCAAGCGGCACCTGCAGCCTCGCTTCTTTGACCACGGCGCGTGTCTGGGGAACTTTGATGCCGAGAAACTTGTCGCCTTCGCCGTATTCCCCAGGTCCGGTTTTGAAAAATCGCATCAGCACCTGCCGCTGTTCCTGATTCTCAAGTGTCATCAAGGCTGCTATGACATCGTCTGCGGTAATCATGGAGTTAGAAACGGTTTAGGTTTCACACGTAGATGCTCATGCTCATACGGTCAAAGGCTGGCGCTTTTGAGGTCGCGGCGCGTCTTGAAGAATATCTGCCCCGAATTGATGGTGTTTTGCCACACGATGTAGGCGGCGGGAGCTACGGATGTGATGGGGTTGAAAAATGTCATTGCCATCCATACGGCAAGCACTGTGTTTTTCTGTCCGAGGCTCTGCGCTCCGGCTATGCGGTCGCCGCAATGCGCCCCGATGCGCCGGCCTGTGACGAACTGCGCTATACATGCCACACCGGCTACGAGAGCCAAGGCCATCATCTCCCCGATTTTCGAAGCCGGGGCGGTCACTACGTATGACACCGCACGACCTACGACGATAAACAGTGCAACCGCCCAGATGTAAAACGACAGCGACTGGTGGGTGGCGATGGCTTTGTGTACCCGTGGAGCCTTCCACAGCAGCAGAAATGCGCAGGGGAGGGGCAGTATAATCAGCGGCACGACCTTGTAGGCGATTTTCAGCATCGCATCAAGCATGTCTATGTGATGTCCGCTGGAGGTGTCCATCTGTGCAAACAGCACCGGCGCCAGAATGGCTACGCTTACGTTGCTTATGATAGAGAATGTGGCTACCTTGGATATGCTGCCTCCGAGCATATTGGTCACAACCGGGGCGGATGTGGCGGTAGGGCAGAACACGCATATGAACGCTCCCAAGGCGAAGTCGCTGCCCAGAGGGAGCAGCGCGAAATACAGCGCGAGCGACCCCGCCAACTGCACCGCAAGCAGCAGCCATGAAAAATGCGTCACACGAAATTCCCGTGGCTTGACCTTGCAAAATGTAATCAGCAGCATGATGAAGATGAGGTAGGGAGCGATGAAGGTGATATATCCGATGTATTCGTGGAATATCCACCCGGCAAGCATAGCGGCGGGCATAATCCACGGCTTGATGCGCTGGAGTGTAGTGTGAGCTGTCATAACTATTGGAACCCTTAAGTTTTCGATTGTGTACCTGCTGTAATTGACACGGCAAAGTTACGGCAAAATACAGCGCAGTCAAAGGATATGACGAAATAATTGCCTCAAAGAACAGTATAGTATATGAATTGGCAATGTTTGACTCTAACAATCTCGGTCTGTCACCCCCCCCCGATTTGTTTTGCAATCATCCAGATCTCTTGGTAAGAGATACTTAACTACGAGCAAAATTATGAAAAATTCTCAAATAATGGCTTTATTTAGTTAATTAATTTAGAATTTTTTCGTTCCGACCAACGCTCTATTGCATGATTGTTTAGCAAATCACAATGAAGACAATATGTATTTATGTGATTATTAATATGTTGTAAACTGTCATTATCTCTTACCAAGCGATACTTAAAAGATGAGACACTAAACGATTATTAACCAATCAAAATCAATTTGTCATGAAACGCATTAAAGTTATTTCGTGTTTGTTCGCTGCAATTTGTTTGTTGAGCTCTTGTGGCGGCTCCAAGCAAGTTACAACTCCAAGTGGAAGCTCAAAAGGCACAAAACAGGCTCCATGGGGAACGGAATTTGAATTGAACGAATGTCAGCTGTTGGCGGAAGAAAGCCCGGCGACTCGTGCGTGGGGCGAGGCTACTAATCATAGGCTTTCTTTTGCAAAATCATATGCTGAAGGCCAGGCCAGGGCAGCATTGGCTCGTGCGGTAAGTGCGATAATCAAAACTGCAACAAGTGAATCGGACTTGTCGTGGGAGAAATATTCGGGAACGATAGCCGAAGGCCAGAGCGTGACCGATGAAGGAAGCAAGGGCGATGGGATGATTCTGCAAATTGCTGAAGAGGTAATCGGAAATACTGTGGTTATTAAAACAAACCAGTACATGCAGCCTAATCGCCAATACCATGTATTCGTATGCGTAGAATATCAGGGAGATGCAAGCTCGATGTCAAATAAAATCGTTGACCGTGTCAAGCAGCTTGTCCCAGATGAGGACAGGATAAAGATGGAATATCAGTTCCAGAAATTTGCAGAAGAAATCGAAAAGGAATTGGCTAAAAGAAGCAAATAACAGCAGGAATGAGACTGTCGAGATTTGTGCTTTTATTGTCGGCTTGTCTGTGCTGCCTGATGGCTCATGGGCAAGTCGATGTAGAGCAGATTAAAACCGATTTCCGATACTGGAGTGCTGAGGGGCACGGTACCACTATTGACGAGGCTGACAAGGACGCTTTAGGTCAAATCAGCCGACAGATAGCTATCAGCATACTATCTAAGTCGGATGATACGCACATAGGTCAAGGTGGTCAAGACTATTACGTGCAGGAGAGTACCATCAAGGCTTACTCGTTCGCCTCGTTGCAAAATGTATCAATGATAGTTTTAGAACCCGAACCAAATGCAAGAGTGTTCAGGTGGGTGGCCAAGAGCGAAGTCGACAAAATGTTTGAACTGCGCAAACAGAAAATACTTGATTATGTCGAATCTGGGAGAAAAGCGGAGCAGCGGCTACAGATTGATGATGCGTTGCGCTGTTATTACTGGGCGTTGATGCTTGCGACGGCGCATCAGGATGCGAAGCAGCCGGCCGTTTATACAGATTTCAACGGTGAACGAGAAAACAGCGTGGTGTCTTTGCCAAAGAAAATAAAATCGGTCATTTCAAATATCAAAGTCCGTTTGGATGATTGCTTTGCCAAAGACAACCGGTATGTCACAACAGTGAGGTTTTCCTACGACGGGCATGATGTGGCCAGCGTTCAGTTCCGCTATTTTGACGGACAGTCATATGTCGGACCGTTGACTGCTAAAGACGGCGTGGGCGAGCTGGAATTGCTGTCGCTGCCAGCTGACAAAAAGGTCAAAATACAATATGAGTACGCTTTCCGCAAAGAGGCGGAAGGGCTGGATTCGGAATTGATGTCGGTCTTTGCGTCTGGGCGGTCGGCTCCAACTATCGACAATGCGTTGGTCGAACTTCCGGTGAAGGTGGATTTCAAGAAAAACGTCATGGCCGAGGATAAGAAATATAAGGAAGGAGTATCGGCACCTGTGACTGACGCAGCCGTTGCCGACATGGCTGTCGAACCGATTTCGCAAAAACGCCGTATGGAGCTGGATTTTGTGAAAGACACTCCTGAGCTTGCCAACATATTGCAGCAGGTGGAGACCGCTATAGCGAAAGGGTCGCCACAAGACGTATATACTTACTTTACACCTGAAGGATACAAGCTGTTTGAGACACTGCTCACCAAGACTGGTAAGGTATCTTTGGCCGGGAAGTCGCAAACTTATGAGTTTGTGCGGGCAAACGGTCAGATATTGGGACGTTTCTGCAAAATCAAAATAAAGTTCCGCAAAGGGAAAACGTATATGGAAAACATTGTTTTCCGATTTGATGAAAACAGCCGAAAGATACAGTCCATCGCGTTGGCTCTTACCAAGAAAGCCGAGGATGATATTTTCAACGCAGCTGCCACGTGGCCTGAGATCTCACGTTTTACCATTTTGCAGTTTATGGAGGATTATCAGACTGCATATTTCTTGAAACGATTGGACTATATCGACAAGATTTTTTCAGATGACGCTATAATAATCAGCGGAGTCGTGTTGAAAAAAGCATCCCGCGAGGACATCGAGGGGATGCCCATTGACTTCGGTCGTCAGGATGTGCTTTTCAAGCGTGAGACCAAGACGCAGTTTCTGTCAAAGTTGAAGCGGCATTTTAATGACCGGGAATATATCCATCTGACGTTTGAAGACAACCAGACCAAGGTAATCAATGCTCCGAGAATACCTAAAGGGACAGCTTTTGCCATACAGATTAACCAGATGTACAATTCTGAGGGATACGAATCTCCAGGATATTCTGACCGTGGATATTTGACACTGGTTCTGGATGCATCCAAGAAACTCCCCATCATCCATGTGAGGTATTGGGAGCCGGAGCAAAATGATCTGATGACTTTAGATGAGTTTATGCAGAAATGGTCCTTTTAATTAAACAGCTTTTAAGTTTCAAAATTCAACTCTTAAATTTATGGAAAAGATATTGTTTATGATTTCTGCTATAGTGGCATCACTCTGTGCTTATGGGCAGGATGTGCAGAAACCGCAATTAGAACTCCAGTCATTCCGGGAATCCAAATCGGAGCATGGTCTGGCAAATCTTAGCACCCTCTTTATTGATGGTTGGCCTAAAGATGTCAATGGAGATAAAGACTGTGCTTGGGTGCGCGTGCAGTTTGAGAACATGCCTATGCAGGATGCTGAAAATGTGGCCTTTGATTTTGGAAGCACTGGAGGCATTGCCAAAATTGTTAACAGGTTGAAAGAGGAAGAGCATGAAATATGGCTTTTCGTTACCCCTACCAAGAATGCGATTATGGAGGCGATGCTTGACAAATATGGAAAAAGTAACCGCCTGTCAGGTATCAACCTGGAACCGAAACATGTGTATGATGTGGTGCTGAAAAACAACCAGACCATGTCAATCAGTGTCATCACTAAGCCCGAAGGGATCACCGCGACATTGGAGAATTACGGCACGGCAACGACCCCGGCGACTTTTAGCGGAGTCACGTTGGGCAAGCAGACATTGACCCTAAGCCAAAATGGAAAAACACTGAAGAAAGATGTTATTGAGGTGACGGAAAATAATGTCAGGTTTGACTACGATTTGCGACAGAGGAAGATGATGACTTTTAAAAGCGATCCTTCGGATGCAACCCTGTATATCGATGGTAAAGAGGTCGGAAAAACACCATATATCGCCGAACTGCCATATGATTCTTACAGCGTGGTAGCAAAACTCGGGCCTGGAGAGACGGATTCGCTCGCTATTACGGTAGGTGAGCTTTCTGCTGATGAAATAAAATTGGAGCCTGTCAAGAAAAAAACTTTTGCGGTGTTTGCGTCGTATGGCGGACGAAAAGTAGGTGCAGACCTATATATCGACGGAAAATCAGAAGGCTTCAACTCTGAATCGTACACATTGACCAGGCCCATCGGAAAAAGTTACAAAATGCAGATGAGGTATGGAGGAAACAGCAAGACGAGGAAAATCAAAGTGACTCAAGACATGGATGTCAATCAGGAATTTAAGATTTCCGCAAGCAATTCTATCGTATGGCCTTGGCAGCGTGAATATGACCCATGTCCGATAGGCTTGTCGATGGGCTACGTTACTAAGCAGTGGATTACGACCGGCGATGGAGAAAACTTTAAGGAAAATGTCTGGGGCGATCAAAACAAACGCCTCCACGGATTACAGATAGGTCTGCATTTCCAGCCTTGCTTCAGTTGGGGTCTTGGCCTGTACACCGGCTTGTTCTATGAATTTTATATGTCGCAGAACGATGAGATGAAAGATAACGGCTATATGGATGAATTCCAGGAGCATAGTCTGTATGTCCCGGTCCATGCATATTACCGCATCCCATTTGCTCGAAAAGTAGCATTGTCTGTACATGGAGGTATCGGTATGGATTGCGGTATTTCGGCAAGTTTCAGTTCCACGGAATATGAAGATGCAGGGTCGGTGACTGACTATTACGGCGAAGATATGTGCCCTAAGCGGTTTAATTTATCGGCCGAGATAGGTGTCGGTGTCCGCGTCGGACCGGTTCAGATAAAGGGGCAATATTCAAGAGGCCTGACAAACCATAAGTTTTATTCACAGTTAGGTGACTACAAGACCCGTCAGGATAAACTGTCGCTTAGTGCCGCATATGTGTTTGGCAGCCACGAGGATTAAAATGAATACTCTCTTATGTTTCGGAAAGTAATATACGTCCTATCGTTTCTCTTCATTTCTTGTATGGTGAAAGGCCAGAGCCGTGAATCATACGAAGAGATGAGGGAACGGTTGGGGCGCGAGTTTTCGTCATTCAGGGAATCAGCAGAGAAGGACTTTGAAGATTTCAGAAATAGGATCAACGAAGAATACGCTTCGTTGCTCAAAAAGTCGTGGCAGGAATACAATGCCATCAAAGGGATTCCTGTGCCGGACAGGGACAAGACTGTCCCCCCTGTCGTTTACCCTTACGATGATAAAGATGAGCCGGTTAAAGACAATCTGAAGCCTTTCGATGAGATTGTTCCAGTAGTCAAGCCGAAACCACAGCCTGACCCTATCGTGCCGATAGAGGAAACGCCCGCGCCTGTGGTTGACAGATACTATACATTCGACTTCTTTAACACCAAGATGCAGGTGCGGATTGACGATAAGCATCGTTTTACGCTGCGTAATTGCAGCGAGTCGGAAGTCGCGAGAGCATGGACTGTGTTATCTGGTTCGGCTTACAATAACGTAATCAATGATTGCCTTCGCCTGCGTTCGCAACACAAACTGTGCGATTGGGCGTATCTGTTGATGCTGCGTGATTTGTCGGACTCCTTTTTTAAAGGGTGCACCAACGAATCCGTATTGTTTGCTGCCTATCTTTATTGCCAGTCGGGATATAAAATGCGGCTGGCATGTGCGGATAGCCGTCTGTATCTGTTATATGCAAGTAATCATCTCATATATGATAAAACCTTTTGGACGATAGATGGCGAACGGTTTTATGCCTTGGATAGCAGTGTGAAGCGACTGAATATATGCCAGGCTGCTTTCCCTAACGAGAAGCCGCTTTCGTTGCAAATATCTACAGAACCATTGCTCAGTCAAAATGCCTCGGCGCAACGCTCGTTGCAGTCTAAACGGTATCAGGATGTCAAAGCTGTTGTCAACACGAATGAAAACCTGATAAAATTCTTTGACTCGTACCCCACATCTATGATTGATAACGATTTCGGTACACGGTGGGCAATGTATGCCAATACTCCGTTGAGCCAACAAGCCCGCCAGGAGTTATATCCTGCGTTAAAAAGAGCAATCAGTGGGAAATCGCAAATCGATGCGGTCAATCGCCTGTTGAATTTTGTGCAGACAGCGTTCGTGTATGAATATGATGACAAGGTATGGGGCTGCGACAGAGCTTTTTTCGCCGATGAAACTCTGTACTATCCCTATTGTGATTGCGAGGACCGTTCAATTCTTTTTTCCCTATTGGTGAGAGACTTGTTGGGATTAAAGGTGGTGCTGGTCTACTATCCGGGACATTTGGCGACGGCTGTGAATTTTACGGAATCCGTGACAGGTGACTATCTGGCAATCAACGGAAATAGATATGTCATTTGTGATCCGACATTTATAGGTGCTCCAGTGGGAGCAACAATGCCTAATATGGATAATGCAAGTGCCAAAGTGATTTTGCTGGAGTAAATTGTCTAATTTCCATGTCCTAACAGTCCAAATAGTGTTGTTTATTATTATGAGTTGTCAGGAGAGGACTCGCCGATGTCCATTCCTGACAACTTTTTTTGCACAGAAACGTCATCTTGATTCTTCGCTCCATTATTCAAATTTCGTGATAATTCATTATATTTGTTGTAATCAGGTAGGTTTTATTTGACTATCAACAGATTGGATAAAACTCGCACGAGAACGGGCAATGGATAAGAAAAAGCCGGACTGTTCCGAACCGCCATATTTCTCATGCTTTCAAATAACTCTTTATCTCACTTGCAAAGATAACACCTTTTTTCTGAAAAAACAGCAAAACAAGTCACAATCAGTCTGGATACATAATCACGAGTCATGACTAAACCTTTAAAATAACAACCTGTTCAATAACTTTATTTTGATACGCTCAAAATATTATTTATGAAAAAACTGTGCTAGCAAAGTTGAAATTAATTCTTTACTGGCACAGTTTAATATACATCCTTCATCATTAGTATCCAATGACTAAGAATAGACGCTATTAAAAATAAAATGTTTTATACTCAATGATCATATACTGCTCATTAAAGTATATACTGTCCTCACGCAAAAGATAACCTATTGCGATAAGTACCATTTCATGCGGATAATGAATTGTTTTCATTATATCATTAATACTTATCCGGTTTTCTTTATATAAAAGCCTTTTTATTTCAGCAGTTATTGTTTCAATTGAATCTGATTTCATAAGCCACCAATAGAATTTAAGTATTTAGATTTTGCAATATGGTAATTGGTTTTTGCAGATATAACCTCAAAATATGCTTTCTGCCAACTGGCTTGTGCTTCCAGAAAATTAGCCAATGTTTCCATACCTGTTTCAAAGCTTTTGCTGCTTTCCTGCAAATTCTCCTCTGCATAACTGAAAGCATTTTCAGTAAGTTCGACCTCCAGTTCAGCTTCATTCAGAATATTATAGTTTCTTGTAACTTCCAATTGCATCTTTTCAATCATTTCATCCCGCATGACCTCTGCTTTCTGCAATTCAATTTTTGCAGATTTTATTTTTCTGTGTCCTTCTCCCCAATGGAAAAGAGGAATCTTTACAGCCAACATTACAGAAAATATGTCATCTTTCAGAAACTTATGTCCGTTCATTCTAACTCCATCTATATAATTATATCCGGCTACAAGTCCTATTCTTGGCAAATAATCACTTCTTACAGACTTTATCTGCTCTCTCTTCAGATTGATATTTTCAGACAACAACTTATATTCAGAACGGTTTTCTATTATGAATTCATCATTTCGGAATACTGCCGGTTCAAATTCTATGGTTCCTGAGATTTCAATATCATCACTCAGAGGAATTCCCATTATATGACATAAAGCCATTTTCGACAGTCTGATTGCATTTTCGCTTCTTTTCATGGAAAGATTGGCTTCGTTCAGTTTCACCTGTACTTTGAGCAATTCATTTCTGGGTGACATACCAGTTTTATTCATCTTTTCAATATTATTAAAGAGCTCTTCCACAAGGTTCTTGTATTTGATTGAAACCTCATATAGTTCCTTGGCCTTAATTACATTCCAGTATGCTTCTTCCGTTTCTATACGGATTTCGGAATCGTTCTTTTTCCGGTTCAGTACAGCCATATTTGTGCCAATTTCCGACATATTCCTTGCCGCAATAATTTTGCCACCCATATAAACTGGCTGTTCAAGCTGTACACCTGCAAAATAAGTATTGCTTATATCAAGGGCCGCAGATAAAGAAGGGGCAAGTTCCATCGAAAAATCCTTATTGGCATAAAGATAGCCTCCCGATGCGGACAGTTTCGGAAGAAAACCTGCTACCACATTCTTTTCTTGAAGTTCTGCCTGCTTTATCGAAAAATCTGACAGTTTCATCTTTTTATTGTTCTCTACCGCAATCCTGCAACAGTCATCAAGAGTGAATACTCTTTGAGCATAACTGAACGATGATAGCAGGATTATAAATATGCCTGATAAAAGTCTTTTCATTTTAATCACATTTAATATTGAAGAATAAAGCATAGAATACAGGAATAATCATTAATGTAATGATTGTACCAACAAGAAGGCCTCCCATAATGGCTACAGCCATAGGACCAAACATAGCATCTGAAATCAGAGGTATCATACCAAGGATAGTAGTTCCTGAAGCCATCATTACCGGTCTTAATCTGGATGAAGAAGCTGACAACAGGGCTTCAACAGGCTCAACGCCAGTCTTGATCTGAGCAGTTATCTCATCTATAAGTACAACTCCATTTTTTATCATCATACCTATCAATCCCAAAGCTCCTACAACAGCAACAAAACTGAAAGGCTTTCCACTGACGAAAATGCCCATTACAATACCTATGTATGCAAGCGGAAGACACAGAAAAATAATTAACGGTTTCTTGAAATCCCTGAATAGAAATACCAAAACCGCAAACATGAATATGACCGCTATGGGCAGACTTCTGAAAAGATACTTGTTAGAATCTGTACTTGCCTTATACTCACCCAGCCATTTCATGGAATAGCCGTCAGGGAAGTCAATTCGTTCATTAATTTTCTTTTCAAGAGCAAGGCGTGTATCTTCAGCGGTAAATCCGTAGGCATTATTACACTGGACTATGACAGCACGCTGTCCGTTATAACGGTAGGCGACTGGATCTTTCCATTCAAAGCTGATACTGTCCGATATTTCTTTAACAGGCCTTCCGGATGTCAACCTGTCTATCAACAACTGTTTCCGTTCAGGGTTCATAAGCATTCGCTGGATACTTTCCTCTTCTGTCACAGCAGTAATATTAGGCAGCATAGAATTGACAGTAACATCTTCGAGACTGTTATATCCTATGTTCTTCAGGTAAATATTTTTTAATATACTGCCATCATATAAAGAACCTACAGGAATACCCTCTGTTACTGAGAGCAATGACAATCCAATATCTGTTTTTCCAAGTCCTGCTCTTCGGGCATTATGCTGGTTGAAGTTAATGTCCATGTTGATGACTGGATCATCCCAATTATCTGTAATAAGCATTGCAGAAGGTTCCTCCCGCATAATATCCTGAATTTTGTTTCTCAATTCCTTCAGAACTCCCGGATCTGGGCCGGAGACCAGAATTTCTATAGGAAATTCCATATACATAGTGTTATATTTCTTTAGCCGGATAAAGGCATCAGGATAATGACGATTCATATATTCCTGTAAATCCTGCATACAGTTGTCTATGTCCTTATGGCTTTTGAAATCGATAATCAATTCTCCGTATCGAAGACTTGGATCAGCTACTGAACGTACAAGGTTGTATCTCGCCGGCGTGCCTCCGAGAGATGTGGTTACGTGCGTTATGGCCGGATTTGTCTTGAGATACCTCTCTATTTCTTCCAGATCTTTTTCAACCTTCTCGATACGTGTTCCCTCCGGCATCTTATATTCCATATAAATCTGGTTGTATGTCAGATCCGGGAAAAATGTCTGTGGTAAAAAACTGAAACAGCAAACACTGACAATTAACAGCAGTACAATTCCGATAATAGTCCCGGCTTTATGATGCAGCAGGAAAGTAAGCATACCGCGAAATTTTCTGTATAATGGTGTATTGAAAATATTTGTATTGTCATCTGCCGTCTTAATCTTCAAATAATGTTCTGAATGAATCGGGACATGTACCAGTGCCAGAATCCAGCTGAGAAGCAGAGATACGGCCAATACGATAAATAAGTCGCGGGCATATTCTCCGGCCATATCCGGGGACAGCGAAACCGGCATAAAAGCTATGACAGCAATAAGGGTAGCTCCCAAAAGCGGACGTGCCGTGATATTAGCCGTGTGAACAAGTGACTGAGGCTTTTTCATACCACGCGCACTGTCAACCAAAATACCATCCACAACCACTATTGCGTTATCCACAAGCATACCCATGGCAACTATAAATGCCCCTAAAGACACTCTCTGAAGAGTTCCATCAAAGAAATATAGGACTACAAAAGATCCCAAAACTGTAATTACCAGTCCTGTTCCTATGATGACACCACTTCTGAATCCCATGGTAAGCATAAGAATAACTATAACGATAAGTACTGATTCTATAAGATTTACAATAAATGTATCAATGGCATCACTTACACGCTCAGGCTGGTAAAAAACCTTGTTGAACTTGAACCCTGACGGAAGTCCGTTTTCCAGCTCTTCAATCTTTTCGGTTACAGTATTTCCGATTTTTAGAATATCATAGCCTGATTCCATGGCTATTGCAATACCATAAGCCCTTTTACCGTCATATTTCATTTTGTTACGCTGCGGTTTCTCATAGTCCTCCTCGATATCAGCTATATTTCCAAGAGTGAACGTATTACCGTCATGACCTTTCAGAACCAGATTTCTAATATCTTCCAGATCTCGAAAGTTTCCGGGTACCATAACCTTCATACGCTCATCGCCACTATTAAAGAAGCCACTATATACTGTCCTGTTCTGATCTTGCAGTGTCATCAGTATTTCAATTGGAGAAATTCCCAGACGGGCCATTTCTTTACTGTCTATATTGACATTTATACAAGGTGTTGCAGTTCCATATATCTGGACATTTCTTATACCTTCTATGTTGATAAGTTCACGCTGTATGAAATTTGTGTATCGTATCATATCACTGTCTGAAAAACCATCAGCCGTTAACGTATAGAACATTCCATAGACAGCACTGAAGTCATCAAGTACCATTGGTACTGAGGCACCGGTAGGCAATTGGGTATGAACATCGACAATCTTTTTTCTCAATATATCCCATTTTTGTTCCAATTCGCCATTGGGTACAGTTGTTTTCAGAACTACCTTTATAAGAGACAGGTCGTTCAGTGATTTTGATTCAATATAGTCTATATCTCCCATCTGACGTATTGCCTTTTCAAGCTTGTCAGACACTTCCAGTTCAACCTGATGCGCAGTTGCACCAGGATACACAGTCATGACCAAAGCCTGTTTGACCGTTATTTCCGGATCTTCCATTTTGCTCATGGAATAGAAAGACCATAGACCGCCGATAACGAGGAAAGCTATAAACAGCTTGATCAGGGCCTTGTTTTCCAAAGCATATTCCGCCATACTTTTCATAACATTCCTCCTATATTGGTTGATGACACTTCTTTCATTTCTTCCACGGTCTGCCCTTCAGACAAACTATTGATTCCGGTTATGGCTATTCTGTCATGAGGTTCCAACCCTCTTACAAATGCCGTTTCTCTTTCTATCCGTACTAATTTAACGGGTGTACAAGCAGCCTTCCCATTATTGATTTTCCATACACATGTGTTTCCTTTATCCTGAAATAAAGCCGATGCAGGCAATGATAATGATGGGGTTGTGCTTGAATATGCTAATCTTATATCTACATTCATACCGACTGACAGGACTTTGGTAAATTCTGCTGGTATGTCAAAGGAAACATTGTATAGTTGTCCGTTTGATGCATTGCAGTTTTGGGCTTTTAATGTTATTGCGGTAGATAGATTACCGCACACAAGTTCTGCATATATAAGATTTTTCAATCTGCTATAATCTTTTAATGCCATACTTATGTCCGCCTTGTACCCACCTTCCTGTTTCAGGAGCAAAACGGGCATTCCGGCAGAAACAATCTCTCCGCTGTTTTTGAAAATATCTGATATGAAACAGTCAAATGGAGCTTTTATTTCCGTGTATCTCAAAGCATCTTCAGCAGCATTGAACTTGGCCTCTGCCACTTTGTTTGCAGCAATGACTTTCTCATAATCGTTTGGAGAGACTGTGTTATTTTCAAACAAGGCTTGTATGCGTTTCGTCTCTTTTTCCGATTGTTTGAATACAGCTTTTGCAGCATTATACTGGACTTCAAAATCATGCTTGTCCAATGTTGCTATAATACTGCCTTTACGGAAACTCATTCCTTCATTTTCTGGTAAGAATGCAATCTGGCCATTGACCTTAAAAGCTATGGTCACTTCTTTCTCCGAATTTATAACTCCAGGGTATTTGACATACTCAACACTGTCTCTATTTCCTACTGTTAATGTTTTAACCAGTACAGAAGAATATTCTTTTCTTCCTGAATCTGTTTTACAGGAGGCTGATGCAAGAATAATAATTCCCACACTCAAATACATAAATAATCTTTTCATTGTCTTAAACTTTAGTTTTTGCAAATTTCATCAAACCCAATGAGAAACGCGTTTCCATTTACACATGCGGAATGTTCTAAAACCCTTTTTTTACTATGTGGTTTAGAACAGTAGTTACTGGATAAGGGAATATTATATTCATTTCACCATCAAAAATGTTCTATTAGTAAGAAATTCTTTGATGGAAATATGGATACAATTATATTTGTAATAAAAAAATATGAATCAATTCAAGAACCTGGATATAAGAATAGCAAAGAATCTTATAGGCGATATAGATTATGTAGATAACGATTTTATTGTACTGGATGATCTCTCTAAATTCAAGATTCCCAACGATTCACCCATCAGACTTGGTGCATTTACAATAAGTTTGTGTCTTAACGGACATATAACTACTGATATCAACATGATAAGGTACGACGTACAGCCGGGAGATATGGTAATAACACTTCCTAAAGATATAATAGAACACAAGGATGTTTCGTCTGATATCAGGGGAATTTTCTTTATTGTTTCACAGCGTTTTATTGAAGAAGCTTTTCCGAAAATAGGAGAAATACTTCCGATTTTTCTTTATATCCAAAAATACCCTAAAATTGAATTGACAGCAAATCAATGTTTCAATATACAGCAGTTTTATGATTTCTTTATCCAAAGACTTAAAGACCAGTCAGTATATAGAGATAAAATGATAAGCTCGATACTGCAGGCTCTGATTTATTATATCTCCGGCTTATTGATTAACTCTGATAAACGGGAAAAAAAGGAGAGAAAAGAAGAATTGCTGAGTAAATTTATTCAGCTGATAATAAAACACTACAAGGAAAACAGAACACTGGATTTCTATGCAGAAAAACTGTTTATTTCAACAAAATATATGTCAGACATTATAAAAAAGACAAGCGGACTGACAGCTCATGACTGGATAGACAGATATACCATTCTGGAAGCTAAGATTTTGTTACGGTCAACCAATAAGACAATCCAAGAAATATCCAATGAGCTGAATTTCCCTAATCATTCGTTCTTTTCAAAATACTTTAAGCATCACATGGGTATGACTCCTAAGGCTTACAGGCAATCTTAAACATATAATATCTAGAAACAAAAACATATCGGGAAAAACGAGCATACCGTAGCCGAGTCCCCATAACCACAGGCAAAGGTAATTCGTGTTCTTCCCGTACAAGCAAGGCCAAGCCCTTCGGGTTCGTGGAAAAAATCATCCTCGCCCCGGAGGGCTTGCGGTATTTTTTCCCGAAGCCATGCATGTACGGAACACGACCTTTTTAGGCCTGTAGTTATGGGAACTCCGGCCCCAGAAGCCGGACTAACAAAAAATCAAATGTTATGTTACAGGCAACAAAGAACAAGTACACGGTGGAAACACTCAAACCACTGAACATTCTGTACGATCATGAACACTGGTTGACACAGCAGGACGTGGATATGGCCAACGGCTATGTGGAACTGATAGAAAGGACACGCTCGGAAAAGACTCCACAGATAGGTGACAGACTCATCTATGTGGACAGATACGGGAAATATTACGGCAATGCCCTTATTGAAAACAATGATGAAGAGAGCGGTCGGATTTCCATCTGTGAAGAACCTTATATTCCCTTTGTATGGGAGCAGGACGCCAATATCCGGCTGAGCGTCAGCGGAGGGGCCTTCCACCATATTGACCCCAAGCAATTGAAATTCGTCAGATGGACGGAAGGTGCATTCAAGGACTGGGGAAACTGCGGAGCGTGTGCCAACGGTGCCGTCACATTCACGGCAAAAGTACCGTTATGGTCCTATTCCGAACCTGATCCGCTCTACGGTGATTTCACCACGGAAACATGGAGACAATATTATTTGACCAAGGACACGGGTCCGGACGCACGCAACCTGTACCAGGGCTACGACATAGCTTTCAGGACCGAAGAGAACTTCCGGCAGTTCCTGAAGGACTATGAAGGGACTGTGTTCAAGGGCAACTGGGAAAACCAGATCGTACTCTGGTGTTTCCGACATGAAAACCGGTTCCTGCCGCAGCACGAATGGGACAAGATAGATGCCCCGGCCATGGAACGGCGTCTCAACTTCCATCCCGAACAGGTCAAGCTGGTCAAGGACATGGACAGCCACATCACCTACTGTTACCGTATCAAACCCGAAATTGACAATCTCTAAAACAATACAGTTATGCAGACAACAGCAACAAGAACAGCAGGCAGCCACACTGACCTGCTTACAGGTATCCTGAACGTGCAAGTAAGGAACGAGGACAAAATTACAGAACAGGACCGGCAGTATTGCCAGCTACAGCAGGACCAGCTCTACAGGACACTTGACCGTATCGACCGATGGTATGACATCTTCAAGGAAGAAGCGGAACGGTATCGGGAAATCAAGAGCTTCAAGTATGAGGATAACGGTAAGGTCTCCATACGGAATTTCTATTTCAACAACAGCGGGGAAGATGACTATACCCACAACGAATTCAAACCGTTTGACCTCATCAACGAGCTTGCGGACAACAACTGCAATGCCAACGCGAATTTCGCGAATCGAATCATTTCCTATTTCAACAGGACCTACAATGTAGATGTACCCATTCCTGTAATCGACGAGAAGGCCATGCGCATGGGATTCCGTCCGGTCTACCAGACTTACGTGGACATGGTCATCGAACACCTCGGCGGAAAAAGTTTCCGTGAGACCGCAGAGGAAGAACTGCTGGCCCGTTTCCTGAAAACGGTACAGCCTTCCCGCTGGAGCAAGGTGAAGCCCGAACTGAAAAAGGACAAGATAACTTTCCCTGACATCGTATCCTGGGATAGCATCCATCTGGAATACCACCGGGAATATGAGTTCTCGTATGACTGCGGAAGGAAAGTGGACATTTTCTGCGAAGGTATCGCATACGGAGCAGATGACGTGATAAACGGTTCAAGCGGTATGGTCATCGGCCTTGACAGACGCGATGTGGATATAACCGAATGGTACAACCTCACCCTGAGCAACGCAGAACAGATCAAGTTCTACAAGAACGGACGCATCGACGTACGCTTCAAGGACAGCCAGGCCGCAGAGAACTGCTACAGAAGGCTGCGGCTGGATGAAATCACACTCAGAGAAGAGTGATTCATGAAATACTTATTCAGACACCCCGTAAGACATCCTTGCGGGGTGTCTTCGTTTCCAACCATTAAAAAAGAAAAGACATGTATGCCATCATACCCCAACAGATTCCTCAGGACAGGCGTGCCGAGATCAACGAGAAAATCCTTTTCGCCATAGACTCCGGCAAGGACCTCGTTCCGAAGGAAAGCATCTACAACTGCTACACGGGAATCGGAGGACTGCACAACCTCAGGCAGTCGGATTTCACCAGCTACCATGAATACGCCGAGGCCAAGAAGGAATTCGAGATGGGACAGTTCTTCACCCCGCACGACATATGCCGAAGCATGGTGGAGACCCTTTCTCCGACATCGGCGGAAATGGTACTTGACATGTGCTGCGGCATGGGCAACTTCTTCAACCATCTGCCCAACCTGCACAATGCCTACGGATTCGACATTGACGGCAAGGCGGTGGCCGTTGCCAGATACCTCTACCCGGAAGCTCATATCGAGAAATGCGACATACAGCTGTACAATCCCGAACAGCGTTTCGACATCATTGTCGGAAATCCGCCCTTCAACCTGAAATTTGATTACAGGCTGTCGCAGGAATTCTACATGGACAAGGCTTATGACGTGCTCAACCCTGCCGGAATCCTGATGGTCATCGTCCCTCTCTCCTTCATGCAGAACGAGTTCTGGGAAAAGACACGCGTGGCGAAAATCAACTCGAATTTCTCCTTCATCGGCCAGACCAGGCTGGAACATTCAGCCTTCTCTACGGTGGGCGTGCAGAATTTCGCAACAAAAATCATGGTATTCCTCCGCCGTTCCCTCCATATTGAAATGCAGCCCTACAACGCGGAAGAGTTTGTCAGCATGGATGAGCTGAAGAAACGCATAGCCGAAGTGCGGAAAATGAAACACCGGCTGCGCCTCCAGCTGATGCGGGAGTGCAACCATATAGACAAAGAAGAGCTGGAACAGTTCGAGTACAGGCTCGCCAAATACATGTACGAACTGAAAGCCCATGCCGTGCTGAACAGGCATGTCGAAAAGGCGGAGGCGCTGGTGTCCAAATTCCGCAACCAGAAACCGCCGGAAAATGCCACCCGGGAACAGATAAAGGAATGGGAACGCAAGAAACTGACCACCGGCAAGGTTCTCGGCATCATCCGCAGGTACATCACCTCGCAGAACGTGGTGCCGCGCAAGGAAGTGGCATTAGTGAAGACATCCTACGGCTTCAAGCTGAAGCAATATGCCCCGCGTCTGCTTGACAAGGTCACGCACAAGGCCGCAGGCATCAACGACCTCATACTCGGAAGGGCCGAACTCCCGATGCCGGAAAACGTCACAGAAAAGAACATGCGGCAGATCCGTGCCGCCAGTAAACTGATACGGCGCAAACAGAGGCAATACGAGACCCAGAATCTCCAGTTTGCGGAAATGCGGGAAGATGCCGGCCTGAAGGAATACCTGGACCGCACCACATTCATCAACAAGGACGGTGAAGTCTGCGAATTCACGGACTTGCAGAAACACGACCTGAACCTCGTGTTGCAGAAACGCTACGCCCTGCTGAACTGGCAGCAGGGTTCAGGCAAGACTGCCGCCGTCTATCACAGGGCGAAATACCTGCTCAAGTTCAGAAAGGCAAAGAACGTCATCATACTTGCCCCGGCCATCGCCACCAACATGACCTGGATACCGTTCCTTACCATAAACAAGGAACGCTTCCGTACAATACAGACCGCCGGCGACCTCAACAACATACCGGAAGGGACATTCCTTGTCGTCTCCACCTCCATGCTCCGGAAACTGAAAAGAGGACTGATGCATTTCGTGAAACGCACTTCCGGCAAGCTGTGCCTTGTCTTCGACGAGTCGGACGAAATCACCAATCCCACATCGCAGCGTACAAGAAACATCCTGTGCATATTCAGGAGGCTCAGGTACAAGATCCTCGACACGGGAACAACCACCCGCAACAACATCGCGGAACTGTACAGCCAGTTCGAACTACTCTACAACAACTCCGTAAACATGATATGCTGGAGCCCGCAGGTCTACCACGAAAACAGGGACCACGAGATAGAGGAAGAGAACAACCCGGATTACGGAACACCGTTCCCCGCCTTCAGGGGGCATGTCCTTTTCCGTGCCTGCCACTGTCCGGGGAAAGCCACTGTATTCGGCATCGAGAAACAGAACCAGGACGTGTACAACAAGGACGAACTCTCCGAACTTATCGGCAAGACGGTCATCACCCGTAAATTCAGGGACTTCGCAGGAGAGAAATACCGGATACGGACACATACCGTCCGTCCCTCGGAAGGAGAACACGAGGTATACCGTGTCATCATCGAGGAATTCTGCCGCATCTGTGAGCTGTACTACAACAGCACGGGAGACACGAAAAAGGATGCAGGACTGAGACTCATGAGGCAGATCAAGCTGCTTATCAAAGCCTGTTCGGTACCTCACCTGATAGAGGGATACTACGGTGACAGTTATCCTTCCAAGACCCTCTATATTGAAAGGCTCATAAGGACAATACCGGGTAAGGTTGCCATCGGATGTACCACATTGGCGGCCTTCGACCTCTACGAGAGCTATATCCGGGAACATTTTCCCGACAGACCTGTATTTGTGGTCAAGGGAGATGTAGCCTTCAAGAAACGACAGAGCATCGTGACCGAATTCGACTCCACCATCAACGGCATTCTGATATGCACACAGCAGAGCCTGAGCAGCTCCGTGAACATACCTACCTGCAACGACGTGATACTGGAATCCCTGCAGTGGAACATCCCCCGTATGGAACAGTTCTACTTCCGTTTCATCCGTCTCGATTCCAAAGAAATGAAGGATGTCCACTACGTCACCTACGAAGATTCGGTAGAACAGAACCTGATGGCACTGGTACTGACCAAGGAGCGTCTGAACGAATTCATCAAGACCGGTGAGGTCAAAGAACAGTCAGAAATCTTCGAGGAGTTCGACATCACAATGTCTGTCATCGACAGCCTGCTCATCCGCACGCAGGACAGTGAAGGCAAAATACACATCAGCTGGGGAAGCCAGCGCATAACAGAATAAATATGAACCGTATGAAGAAGACCGGGAGTTCCATTCCCACCGACAAAGGTAAGCCGCGTCCCCATCGGCTGAGCAAGGTCAGGCCGCAGGCGGTTTTCAGGAAAATCATCCTCGCGGAGCTGCGGTATTTTCCCGAAAAACCCTGCACAGCCGGGACACGGCACCTTGTCGAGGTCGGTGGAATGGAATCCCCGGCATCCACATACATAAAAGACAAGTAATATGGATCTGAACAATGCAGAGATTGCCGTGACCACACAGCATCTCATTGACATAAAGGATTACAGGGACTACTGGCTGCACCTGTCCGACTACAGCGACATGGGCGAGTTCCTGAGTGCCTGTTCCGACCTGTTTCCCGGGGAAAAGGAACCGGAATACCGGTATCCGAAATGGGAAAACATTCCGGACACACTGATCAGCCGTGAATGGCTCTGTCCCAACTTCTTCGAGATCAGGGATGCCCTTGAAAGGCTCGAAGAGGAAGAAACGGAGTTTTTCATAAGCTGGAGCAGAAGTTACGGATATGACATCACCACGGATGACCCGCACATGATGGTATCACACTACCATGACCTGTACGGGGATACCGTCACGGAAACGGAAGAAGACGCGGACACGGGAGAAGATGCCCTGATATACACGGGCGTATCAAGCTACTACTGCGACATGCTTCCATTCCGTTACGAAATATTTGATGACAATTATGACTAAAAGACAAAAGATATGGAAATCAACTTCAAAGGACCTGTAATGCCTATCGACCCATACTCGCAGCTGGCATTCGTGGAAATACTGAACATACTACTGACGGCGGGACACATCGTGGACGTGAACCGCTTCCTCATAAGCAGGAATGTCAATCCGCAGTTCGGCTCACTGTCAGGCTATTTCAGATGGTCGTTCGCCGGAGACCATTTTACCCTCTGGCAACGCACGGACTACAATTCAACGCTATGTTTTAACCACAGGATACTCGATCTGCCTTTCGGTGTCCTGGCAGCAAAAGACAGCGGGAAAGACAAGGAAACGGCAAACTGAAAATGAAACGATATGGAAACTACGATAAAAATACCCAACCGGGAAATCGCGCTCGCGGCATTTGACAGGCTCCGCCGGGAAAAAAGGAAGGATGCCGCACTGAGGCTGGCCGGGTGTATGCTCAGAGGGACATACATATCCCTCGGCATCGGTGATACCGACTGGGAAATAGACACCGCACTGCACAAATGCGGCGGTGAGCCTAAAACCGGATACGGTCATATGGCACATTTTCACTTCGACGGCGAGACGGAAATGGAAACAGAGAAATATGAAAGGCTCAAGGAAGAGAACGAATGACAAGGGAGCGGCCGAAAGGTCGCTCTTCTCATTTATAAACGACATGTACGGGAAACAGAATCCTGCCGTACACAGGTAACAGAAATGGAAGAACAGGAAAGACTGACAATGGAATTCGTGAAATCGCTCATGGACAAGTCCTACACGCTGGTATGGGTGGACTACAACGACAATCTCGACAACTGCCGTGACACCATCCAGAAGTGTCTGGAAGAAAGGAGCTGTGAAAGTCTGTGGGAGAAAGTGGACGAATGGTACGGTGACGCCGAATGGGAAGCTGTCCGTGAAATCGTCTCAAAGCTGAAGGATGAATGTATCCGTTTCCATGATTTCGGGGAAGAGGAAGTGGACAAGTTCTTTCAAGAACACGAAGACGAAATCAGGGAAGAAATCTATGACAGAAACGACTCTGACACGCTGAAAGAACTTCTCAAAAACACGGATGACATCCCCGTGCGTGTCGAGATGCTGTCAAACTACGACTGCATCAATTCCAACTGGCTGGAATCGCAGGAAGGATACCGGTACAAGGAATCCTATTTCGGGGATATGATAGACGCGCTGAACCTCAATCCAGCCAAAGTGAAGAAAATGCTGGTGGAGAAAGGCTACACGGTATATGGCCGGTTCCCCGACAAAAAATACAGGGACGGCAAGGAACAGGTATCCTATGAACAGTTCTACCATGAACTCATCAACTCCTGCTGCGGTGCCAACCTGCTGACCTATATCGGCAAGGTAAGCCTGCAGGAACTTTATGATGCCGGATTCTCGCTTGGGGAAGTCATTATTCCCAAAGGCAACTGCTGCGGCATCTTCAGCTCCATGTACGGCGGTGGAAGCCTCCTGGAAATGGAACTCCTGAAAGATGTCAGACTGAAACTGGAAGTCAGGGACTATCACGGATTCCGCTTCCGTCTTGACAGCGAGAACTCAAAATATGAATGCTCCATCAAGCATGTGTACGGGGTATGCGATTCCTTCTTCGGAGAAAAGATAGGTCTTGTTGCTTCATAAATCAAGTATGGTCAATTAAAGATATCAAATCATGGAAAAGAAATATGCAATCATCCTATTCAAGGGAAAAGAATACCTGTGCGGACACGAAGACGGCTGCCATTACGATGTGTCCTGCCCGGTGAGGACATTCACTGAAGGAGAAGACGACTTCAAAATTCAGGAATCCGGGAAAAACCGGTCTGAAAGGACATTCCGGTACCATGAAAAGGAATTCAGACTTGTCACCGGCTTCTACCCGAACGGATGGCCGGTTCTGAGTCTGGAATCACCGGACAACGGGGAACTATACACGGTACTTACCGTCAATCTGGAAGACTCCCCGGCATTCGGGATTCCCGACCAGGCATTCATTGACATAAACAACAATCCGGAAGCGATGGAATTCCTCATAAGGAACAGCCTTGCCGAAGATACGGGATACAGACGCAAAAGCGGATGGGTGGAATACCCGATGGCCAAACTGAACCTGGCTGAACTGTACCGGTTGTCACCGGAATCGTTCGAGAACCAAGAATAAGAATCAACAATAGAAATCATTAACCAAATCATAGGAATTATGGCAAAGTACGATGTAAGAGTAAGGTACACTTTCGAGGGTACCTACAAGGTCGTGGCGGAAGACCGCGACGAGGCGGAAAGAATTGTAACGGAAGACTGCGGTCTGGTATTGGGCGGAAACATCCACACTACCCGCGATGATGACGAGGTGACAGACTGGAGATTCAGCAGTCACCCTGACATGCAGATCCTTTCTTTCAGGGAACGGGTTGGCAAAGGCAAGGTCAGATACACGTCCATGTGTTTCAGCGACAGGATTGAAGAACTGAGAAAGGACATAATCGAAGCCATCAGGCAACTGCTCGATGCGCACGGCCTGAAAAAAATCACGTTTACCGACAACGAAGAAGACCCTGTATGGATCATCTGGTTTGACGATAATGCAGAACCATACGAGTGTTATGTTACAGGAATTGAGGTTACTGACAAGCACATTACCGTGTTGGCAACAATAAAGGACAGTATGGAAGAGGTTTTCTGTCAGAGTCCTTTCGAACTCGGAGCCAGCAACATTGATTGGCTTAATCAAATGTACGAAGCAGTAAGGCTTCAACTTGAAAATACAAAAGGAAACTCTTGAAACGAAAGACAATATGGCAACAAAAATCAATATGGACAGATACGTCTGGGAAGGATGGACTGTCGGAGCGTTCATCAAGGAATTGGCCCCGCAGGTGGAAATGATCATGAGCGGGCAAAGCTGGAGGGAACCTTTCAGGAACAAACAGGAACTGGCGGACTGGTGCAGGGACAACCAGCCCTATTACAAGAAAAGGATCCCTGAAGTGAACAGCTATTTTGCAAGGATGTATAACCTTAAATAAAAACAACATTATGAAATATCAAGCGGAAAATGCAGTCTCCAGCTTCTTCTACTATATGTGGAATGCCTGGTGCGAGGAAGAGTGCAGGACAGTATTCAAGGAAATGCACCCACACTTTTGGGAAAAATGGTCTCTGATGACGGACAAGGGAATATTCGGAGCCGCTGAACGGTTCTATGCGGAACTGACGGACCGTTACAGGGAAAAGCTGGTGGAACGGGCCGTCAGCCTGTATGACGGCAAAGCCAGACGCAAACACCCGGACGATTCCGAAATCAAGGTGTGCAATGATTGCGGTTCAACGGAGATTGAAATCCAGGCATGGGTGGATGTAAACACGAATGAATACCACAGTGACGTGGACGATGACATCTGGTGTTCCCGGTGTGAGGACAATGTGGAGACCTGCTCCAAACAATCCTTTCTGGAAAAGATGCAGGAATGGTGGAAATCCAACAGCACCGATAACCTTGAATACCTGACCGGATTCAAGACATCTGATTTCCCTTCAGCCAATTCCGGACAGACATTCGCCGAGGCCGCCGACGAATGGTGGAACGGCAAAAACTATGACGAGAAGAGGAACATATACCAGACAAACAATTAAAGACAACGGATATGGCACGGAACATCATTGACCTGATCTGCAACTCATGCAGTTGCGGCAAGGAAGAGGCACAGGAATACCTGGACGACGAGATAAGAAACCTGCAGGAACTTCAGGAAGACAACGACCTGAGAAGCGAAGACTTCGAAATCGCGTGCAGCAACCTCGGACTCGACCAGGACTGGCAGATATATTTCATCAACCGTCTTGCGGGACTTTAATATCTACACTATGACTTATTTTCAGAACATACACTCACTGGCGGAGCTGAAAAAAGAATACCGCCGTCTGGCAATGCTTCACCACCCGGACAAGGGTGGTGACACTGCCCTCATGCAGCAGGTGAATACCGAATTCGGAAAGCTGTTCGAGGTCTGGAAAGACAAGCCTTGCGTTTCCACAACCCCGACAGGCTACGAACACGACTTTCAGGATGCCACCGCAAAGGAATACACCGAATACGTGTACAATGAATACCGCTGGAAAGGGCGCAACTACAACGGGCAGTCCGCGCCGGAAATCACGGAACTGGTCAGGGCATGGCTCAAGGAGACCTATCCGAGATACACCTTCTCGGTCCGCAGGGACGGATACAACTCAATCCTTATCCGGCTGATGAAAGCGGACTTCGAGGCTTTCACCAGAGAATCCGGCAAGGTACAGGGAGACATCAACCACTACAACATCCAGGCATCGGACAGTCTGACCGACCGGGCCAAGGAGGTGATGACAAACGTCAGGGATTTTGTGATGTCATACAATTTCGATGAAAGCGACCCCATGACCGACTATTTCCACACCAACTTCTACCTCACGCTCGGAATCGGCAGCTATAGACAGCCGTACCGGATGGAACTGCCGAAGATTACGGGAAAAGACACTCCTGAAGTGTTCAGGTATCCTGAAGGACCTGCACACAAGGCTATGCGACAGGCACTGGGCAAGGCGCGTTTCGGCTTCATCGAGAGCCGGAAGCATATCGGGGAAATGATACTCGGAGAAGACTTTTACGGCTCACAGGGAGAACATTATTTCTGGCCCAAGGAGTATTCAAGCGCGAAGACGGCACAGAAACGCATCGGAAAACTGGAGGCAGCCGGAATGCACTGCGAACTGACAGGCTGCAACGGCGGATACATACGCCTGCTCGGATATACTCCGGAGATGGAAAGCAGTCTGGAACGGGAAAGGCAGGAATATGCCACGGCATACCGGAAGTGGGTGTCAGAACACGGCATATCCCCAAATACGGGAACAGTACACCAGAACATTTCAAATCCAATCAGACAGATACAATTATGACAAACAGGGAAATCATCAGAGAACTGAAACGCCGCGGCTACAGCCGGGTGGACATTGATACGGACAATAGAGCCGCAAAGACTTTCTACACCTACCGTGGCGGGCTTCACATAAACGGTACGGGAAACCTGTCATTCCATATCGTACCTCCACAGGACAGTCTCGGACTGGGACGGTTTGCAATATGCGCCACCCGTAACGGGGAAAGCTCACAGCTGGGGACAGACCAAGCCCCGTTCTTTTTCCGGTGGCTGCTTGCCTTCCTCAAAGGTGAGAGAAAAGAGAAAGAGATAATAGATGAAATAATCTACAAAGCGGATTCACATGAAAACGGCACAATTTAGCCATAAACCTAATAACACAGATATAAGTTTGATGGCCCTGAATTTTTATTTTCCTCCCTGCAAAGGTAGTCCCGTGTCCAACGTACCCGGACAAGGTCAGGCCCCTATGGGGTTGGCTGAAAGAAAATCATCCTCGCCGGTGGCTGCGGTATTTTCTTTCGCCAAACCTTGCGGGTACGGTCACGGGACAGTCAGGCAGGTGAAAAATAAAAAATACCGGCTCCCGGAGCCGGACGTGTTTAACAGATAAAATACAATGAGTCATGAAAATCCTGAATGAAGAACATTTCCAGAATGTAAAGCGTTACGCCGAATCCATCGGTGACACATCACTCCAGAATTGTCTGGACAGACTGAAAAAATGGGAGGAGAATCCAGACCATCCAAGCGAAATCTCGCTCTATTATGATCATGCCCCGTACTCGTTCGGCTTCACGCAACGCTATCCAGACGGAAGCATCGGCATTGTAGGCGGTCTGCTCTATCACGGAATACCCGACCAATCCTTTGCCGTGACACTTGAACCGTTCCACGGATGGCAGATACATACCTAAAAAAAATAGACAATCATAATATTAACTTTATAAAATTCAAGATTATGGAAGCAATGGCAGTATTGGAAAAACAACAGCAGTTTGATTTTCAGAACAACGGAATCGAAGTAATGAACTTCGAGACTCTCCAGCGTACCTACAAGGAGAATGATATCTACGGCAAGCCTGTCCAGGGCATCTATCACTACCAGGTCCTGCAGCGTATGATGGACATTTGCGAGAAGTACAACCTCGATTACGAGGTGGAAGAAATCTTCGCGGCACAGAACAGGAACAAGACACAGCCGGGAGTAAGCATTCTCCCGCAGGTGGAACAGACACACGGGGAAAAGGCCGTGGAAGCCCACATCCTCCGACGAATCTTCGCGACCATCCGTATCAAGGACTGGGAAACGGACGAGCTGACGACTACGCTGGTCGTCGCCTACCATCAGGACGGCATACAGGCGGCCATAGGCCCATGCGTGAAAGTATGCCATAACCAGTGTATCCTCTCGCCGGAAAGGAGCATCTGCAATTACGGAAAGAACAAGGTGACCACGGAAGGGGTATTCGAGACGGTGGACGGATGGCTGGCAAACTTCAAGGTGAACATGAACGAGGACATTGCAAGGATTCAGCGACTGAAACGCAGAATCGTCTCCATGGAGGAAGTATATATGTATATCGGACTGCTGACAGCGTTGCGTGTCTCCCATGACAGTTCGGACAGGAACCTGTCATCCTCCGTGGAAACCTACCCGCTGAACCAGAGCCAGATTTCCATCTTCACGGAAGAGGTGCTGAAACTGGCCCGCGAAAAGGGACAGGTTACCGCTTGGGACTTGTATAATGTAGCGACTGAGATATATAAGCCGGGCAGAACGGACTTCCCGGCACTGATTCCGCAGAACGGAGCAATGGCGGAACTCCTGCTTTCCCGTCTGCCCTCAGAGGTGGAAATACAGGATGCCGTTCTGGTAGGCTGAACAGCTACAGAATGAAATATTCATATTATTTTTGCATAGAAACAAACCAATGACATATCAACAACCCGGACAGGCGTTCATAACCGACGCCTGTCTTCACTATATAATCTTAACAATATGACTTGGAAAAAAGCAAATATCATCATAGACGGTCAAAAAATGGAAGTTCCGGCTCCCGACATCATATCGGCAAGCCGCAGCACGGACATCCCGGCATTCTACGCGGACTGGTTCTTCCATCGGCTCGAAACCGGCTATTCCGTGTGGAACAACCCGTTCAACGGAAAAAAGAGCTATATCTCTTACCGGAATACAAGATTCATAGTGTTCTGGTCGAAAAATCCCAAACCTCTTCTTCCTTATCTGCCGATCCTGAAAGAAAGGGGTATCGACTGCTATATCCAGTTCACTTTGAATGATTATGAGAAAGACGGACTGGAAACTGGTGTTCCTCCACTGACGGAACGCATTGAAACATTCAGGACTCTTTCCGATATATTGGGCAAAGAAGCCGTAATATGGCGGTTCGATCCGCTGATACTCACAGACAACATATCCGTGGATACTCTGATTGAAAAGATCGAACGTGTAGGAACGGAGATACACAATTGTACGGAAAAGCTGGTTTTCAGTTTTGCAGACATAGACTCGTACAGAAAGGTCAAGGCCAACATGACAGACAGCGGAATCCCATATCATGAGTGGAATAAAGAAAAAATGGAGGAGCTTGCCGGAAAACTGACGGTACTGAACCGTAACAGAGGATGGAATCTGGAGCTGGCTACCTGCGGCGAAAACCTGGATCTTGGCAAATACAGGATATCCCGTAACCGCTGCATCGACGGTGACCTTATAGCACGTCTGGCATGGAAAGACAAGGAGCTGATGTCCGCATTGGGCGTCATCATACAGGAAATGCCGTCTCCAGCCTTTTTCGACATGAATGACCTTCCTTACGGTGCCGTGCTTCTCCCTGACAACAAATACTTCGTCAGCAATCACAAAAAGGATCCGGGACAACGTGCCTCATGCGGATGTATGGCAGCCAAGGATATCGGGGAATACAATACCTGCCCTCATCTCTGCGAATACTGCTATGCAAATTCAAGCAAAAAAACGGCAATCATGAACTGGGAAATGCACCGGCAGAACCCTATGGCGGAAACGATAACCGGAAAGTAGAACAACAGACGAGGAAGAAACAGACAGTCAAAAGACTGAAAGATTCTTCCTCATTTTTTATTCCTCGAAGAGCAGCATGTATTCCACCTTCCTTCTCCGTTCAATACTTGGAACTACCTTACCTTTGTAACACCGGAAAGAAACATACTCCTTATAGATATTCCGGTCTCCGGCCTCCAGCTTCTTCAACAATTTGCTTTTGGGTATCTTGCCGTAACCTTTCAAACGGTATGCCCCCACATTATAGCTCAAAACAGCGACAATCAGCGAATCACGTTCCAGGTAACTGAACATACGGCACAGCTTGCGTAAATCCGCTCTCAGGATTGAATCACCCTGTTCTTTTGTAATATCATTGGTCAGCCTTTCCCCGGGAAGGACCTTATGCCCGTACCCGACATAAGGCCAGTGTCTTTTTTCTCCATGCCAGCCCTCGAATCGCTTGATACACTCTACGGCAAGGCTGAACCTGTCCTGTTTTTCCTTTACCGGATTCTTCGCCCGCAACGGTATGCTCCCGAAGCAGATGATGGCGAAAAACGCCGCAAACAACTTTGCTCTTATTCCCATAGGCAGGTCAGGTTCATTGTGATACGATGACGACAGGCAGTTCCTTGCCGCCGGGAGTAACCACGGTATCCTCGTCTTCCGTCTCATTGTTGAAATCAAAGGTCAGCTGGAAAAGCTGTGCCGGCTCGCTGTTGTCCTCAAAATAGATGTCGATGCTCTGCTGGTCCTCACACTCCGAGGTGTAATAAAGGCGGAACACCTCCCTGTCCAGAGGATAACGGTCGTTGGGCAGCAGCAACATCCCGTCGTCCATGCGCAGTTTGCCTTTACCGTCCGGCTGGAAGTAGCGGATAGTATATCGGGCGTCGGAGAACCGTCCTTCCCGTTTCAGTTCACAGCGGATTTCCACGGTCTCGCCTTTAACGATACGTGTGGGAACCGGCATCGTCTCCACCGTAAAGGGATAGGACTGCTGCACGTCAAGGTCATCGCTGCACGAGGTCAGCATACCAAAGGTAAGGCCCATCAGGGCGCATACAAGGGCATACAGCCCTTTTCTGTTCATAATCGGTTTCATATTCATTTCTTGTTTTAACGGTTTATAAAAAAATTACTGTTCTGGCGGAAAATTGCTTTCCAGATATTCGTTCAGGTCCTTGCATCCGGCATACAGGTCGGAACAGTCGTCAATCCTGTCACCGTAGCGTTTCCGAAGGACGGCCAGCGTCCTTTTTCCGGCATCGTCATTGTCCAGATAGCACCGGATCTTCCCGTAATTGTCCAGATAAGGGAACGAGCGTTCAAGCAGGGCCACCGAATTGAGGACCAGATAATCCTCACCGCGGCTGATGCCGAGTACCTTCCACGAAAGAAAGTCGATAAAGCCCTCAAAAAGGTTGCAGGTAAGCGAGCCGTTGCGGATAAGGGAAATGTCCTTGGGCGGCAGGCACCATTTCATGAACCTGGTCCGCAGCTCATAGCCTCCGCCCATGTTCCTGAAGCCGACGGCGAAATACCGCCTGCCGTACAGCCGGAACCGTACTTCCTCGCACTCTGCACGGGCAATTTCGGCAGGAATGCCGCGTCCCTTCAGATAACCGAGCAGGACATTGCAGTACAAGGGACTCCGTACCACTTCCTCAAAGCGGGAAGCCTCTTTCCGCTTTTCTGCCCTGATACCTTTATTCCCTTTTTTCTGTCCGGCATATTCAGGTATTGTGCCTCCATATACTCCGGCGATAAACCTTGCCTGTGCCATGAAGCCGTCACTTCCTGAAAGTTCTCCCGCAAGGGTGAAGATGTCACCTCCATGCCCGGTACCGAAGTCGTGCCATACACCCTTGCGGGTGTTCACATGGAACGAAGGTGTCCTTTCCTCACGGCACGGGGAGAGATACCAGCATTCGTCGCCGTGCCGTCTGACCGGCTCCTGTCCCAGACGGGACAGGAATTCCTCAATGGGAATGCCTCTGATCATCTCTATATCCATAGGCGTCTAATTGATGATGAAACGGACTCCAAGCCCGAACTGTGTCGTGAACTTTCCCAGCGAACTTCCCCATAGCACTCGTTCGCGCACATGGGCAAGCAGCACGATACGGTCCGTCACATAGCTTTCCAGCTCCAGCGTCAGGGCTCCGCCATAGACGAAGGCATCCCGGTAGGAAAGCATGGAACCGTCATACAGAACCTTTTCTCCCCAGTTCAACGTCTCATATCCCACCAGGGCGGAACCGCCGACAGAGAGGAAGAATATCTTCGCCGGGTCGGACAGGAACTTCAGGTAATAACCGCCCTCGGCCGTAAACTGGGCCCGTGGAACGGAAGTCCCGCGATAGCCGTAGTTCTTCAGCAGGTATTCCACGCCAGCCACCCAATGGTTGGCCCTTTTCGTATAGCCCGATACGGCAAACCCCGTGTACCAGTCAACCGGAGATTGCAGGCTTCCGGCAAAGCCTCCCCTGAGTTCCACACCCTTCATTCCGGGAAGGTAACGCTGGGCGTATGCCTGCCCCGATGACAGGGCAAGCGATACGCATACGGCAAAAAGAAACAGATACTTCTTCATGGTCATTTCACTTTAAGTTCATTGATTACCTTCGCTCTCACGATATCTTCACTCTCCACGGTGAAGCTCTGGTGACGGCCTCCGCTCTTCTCGTGCATCTCCACCACCAGCATCTTGTCGGCGGGAATGGTGAACTTGTCAAAGACAAAGACGGTACGCTCGTCCTTTTTTCCGGCAACAGCCGTGGCATAGTTGTAGGCACGCAGTGGAAATATCACCTGCTCCTGGATGGCCGTGCGCTTGAGTACCTTCTTGTCCACAATCTTGAACGTCACGAAATCCACCTCATAAGGTACGTTCGACGTGTTCTTCACCTGGGTGTGGAAATAGAGCAGCCCATTGTGGGTATAGAGCCCGCGCAGCAGGTACTGGATGCCGAACGCCTTGCTCCCGATATGCTTGATATGACGTCTGTTATCCTTGTGGATGGCCTTGGATATAAGGTGTACCAGCTTGGGCGACTCGCTGCCGAGTTCCTTCAGGTAGATGTCAAGGGCATTGTTCGGGCGGTTCACCTCGCTGCCGTCATGAACAAAATCGGCCATCTCGATGTTGAGCAGCAGAGGCTCGTCGGCATACTTCACATTGAAGGTGTAGAAACTTCCGCTTTCGGTAATCACCGACATGTTGGTCTCCTCACGGAAGTTCTTTCTGGTAGCCTTTACCCTGATTACATTCTCTGAACCGTCCGCCTTGCCCGCAATCAGATTCGGAGAACCGAGATCCACATAACGGACAGCCGAGGGAAAGATGATATGGGTTGTCTTGTCATACGTCACTTCCAGCCCGTATGGCGGAATCATCCGGTCAAAGGTGAGCTTTCTGGACAGCCCGTGATAGAGGTCGCCGTCCTCCTGCTGCGGATAGATATCCGCTTTCAGGGTCAAATCATTTACGGCCGTGGTATCAGCCGACTGTGCATGTGCACTTGCAACGCCGCCTGCGAGGGCAAGCATCAAAAGAATCTTTTTCATGTCTTTACTGTTTTAATGGGTTATTGATTGTTGTTCTGATAAAGCATCAGTTCGTAGCCTGATTTGAGATGCACCTTCTCCTCGCGCATCTTCTTGGAAATGTACTGCGACACGCCCTGTATGGCCCCCCGTCCAAGCTCGGAGAGAAGCTGGTCGCCTGCCGACTGGTTGGTGATGGAGATGGTCGTGCCGAGATTCTGTCCCATGTTGGCGGCCACTTCCCTTACCGCATTCGCCTCCGTCGAACCGGGAATGAATATCCCGTCCTGTCCGTCACTGTCCAGCACAGTCAGTTCCACGGGAATGACATTGCCGTCATATTCGACCTGCAGGATTTCAATGCCAAGCCGCTCGCCCTGGATACGTCCCTCACCGGTCAGCAGGGTGTTGCGGGGAAGCACGTACTTTCCCACACGCATGGCTTCCAGCAGCCTGAGACGCACGCTTTGTCCGCTGATAATTGTCTGGTCGCCATGCACGCAGGCCCGTATGGTATTCCTCGCCATCTGTGTCCCGGCACTGCCCACAGCTGTATGGAAGCCGATATCCGCACCGGAAAGCAGCCTCGCGAACTGTACCGAATCGGTAAGAGGCTGAGGAAGGGACGACACGACCGGAGAGGACACCAGCCCGACAGGAACGGCTTTCGCCTTCCTCTCCCTTGAGGGACTTTCCGTCTCCTGACTCTCCGCTGTTCCCGTGCTGCCGCCCGAAGGCATATATTTGGCGGCAAGCTCATAGGACTTCTCCAGCAGAGCCACCTGCTCCTCGTAGCTCGGTCCGGCCGTCTGCGTTGCGGCAGCCTGGCGGAGCTGTTCCACCTCTGCTTTCAGCGCCTCCTTTTCCGGGTCTTCCTCCGGACTCTCGTAAAAGCTGCCAAGCGTGGCGTTGATGTCGTTGTAGGCCGAGGCGGAAGAGGCGAAGGCACCCGTCCTGCCGTTTCCTACGGAACGGTACGCACGGCTTTCATTTTCACTTGCGATTTCCTGTGCCGTTTCTGTTTCCGGGACATTCTCCTGTCTGTGTCCATCGGCCAGGGCGGAAAAGTCGGCCAGCGTACGCTTCTTCTCCTCCTGCCGGCGAACCATGTCCGCCTGCTCATAGGCAGCCATCTTGTCCGCCTCGATACCCGTACCCCTCGGGTCGGGAAGTTCGGCATTGAAGCCCGTTTTCTTTTCCGCCTCTTGCCTGTCTTTCTCGGACGGGGCGAAAATTAGCCACATGCACCCGAGGAACAGCAGGAACATACCTGTGAAAACCAGATATTTCCTGATTTTCTGCTTCTGTTTCAATTTTTCTGCATCTGTACTCATAATCTTACCTGTTGAACTGGTTAAAAAACTCTTCCATCTCACGGATTTTCATATCGGAGAGGGTATCCGCAGGCACAAAGTCGGGAACCTCAAGCGGGGTTATCCTGATGATGTCCTGCCGAATGTCCTCCCGCCCGATGTCATAAACCGCCCGGAAAATCATGTAGAAATTGACCAGCGCGAAAAGGGAAGCCATCACGATGACGGCGATTGCCCTCTGACGGGGTGTGAGCCTGTCACAAAGGCCGCGCAGCCTGCCCCCGATACAATCCTTGAACTTTACATACATTTTTCTCATACATACATTGTTTTATCTGTCATACATTCTGATATCCCTGTTCTCCAGCACGTGGAACCCTTCCAGGATGAACCCGTGCGGATTGTTGTCACTGCGGGTGGAGTTCCGCAGCCTGCCATGCGTGACAAGGCTGCGTTCCGTCACGCTCTTCTCACGGATGATGAAAAGGCGTGCGTATGTCATGACATCATACGGATAGGTGTTGAAGTCGCACTTCACGCTGTCTATCTCGATACGCTGGCTGACATTGCCCGAAATGATTCTATTGTAGTAGCCCTGTTCGGCCAGATCCCCGTAATGGGAATAGGCGGAACGGTCGCTCAGGAACATGGCACGCTGCACATTCCCCTCGATGGCACTCTTATCGGGGGCCAGCGTGAAGAACAGCTCATGGAAGCGTCTGACATGCTCCCTTGCCTCTACGGGGCGGTTCTGATCCAGGTCCTGCGAGAGGGCGAGCATGAGCGATTTCCCCTCATCCAGCACATAGATTTTCTGGCGCTGGGCTTCGGCAAAGCTGTACGCCTTCCACACGGAATAGCCCACAAGCAGGGTGCAGACACCCAGATAGACGATTCCGAACAGGCGCAGATGCCGGAAGCTGGTCTCGATATTTTTCAGTGATTTGAATTCCATTCTTATTCGTTTTATGATTGTTACTTGATTAGTCTTCCGGCCACATTTCCTACAGTAGCACCTGCGGCACCGCCCACAATGGAGCCTGTCTTGGAAGCAGCCTGATTCACGTTCTTGCCGTAATTTCCTGCACCTCCACCGGCCTGAACAATCCAGTTGGCCACGGTCGGAATCGTGAAATACCCGATGATGCCGATAATCAGGAACGTGATGTACACGGCATTGGAACTGTCCGGAATGAAGTTGGGGTCGGACAGCTGCTCGATGTCCCTCTGAAGCATCAGAGTCTGTATGCGTGCCAGCACGCTGCTGAAAAGGTCAGAGACGGGCAGCCACAGATAGATGCTGATATAGCGCACAAACCACTGGCTGAGGGAAGCCTGAAAACCGTCCCAGCACGAAATGGCAAAGGAAATCGGTCCGAGAATGGAAAGGACAATCAGGAAGAATGTCCTTAGCGTGTCCACCACAAGCGCGGCCGCATTGAACATCAGTTCCAGCAGCTCACGGAAAAAGTTCTGCACGGACTTCTTCATGTTGTACATGGCACGGTCCACATACATACCGCAAGCCTCGATAGCGTCCAGAGCTCCCAGTTCATCCAGTTTGTTGTCAAAAGCCTCCTTGTCCACCAGGTAGGCCGTCTCGGGATTCCTCCGCATCGCCTCAATCTCCAGCTTGTCCTTCTGCTGCCGATACTCATTCATGTCAAAGGTCTGCGTCTCCAGAATCCTGTGCGTTCCGGTCACGACGGGTGACAAAATGCTGTTGAGCGTACCCAGCACGATGGTCGGAAAAAACATGATGCAGATACCCAGAGCAAACGGACGCAGCAAAGGGAACACGTCAATAGGTTCGGCCCTGGCCAGTGACTGCCAGACACGATACGCCACATAAAAGAGGGCTCCCAATCCGGCAAGGCCCTTGGCCACGCCGGTCATCTGCGAACAGAGCGGCATCATGTCCGTGTACAGACTTTGCAGGATCTGGTGCAGATTGTCAAAATTCACAGCCAACAATACCATAAGCAATCCTCCTTGAAATTACCAGTAGCGTTCGTTGGGTGAACCGTACAGAGCCATCACACGGTCAAGATCATTCTGTTTCTTGGCACGCAGGTACGACACGCCGATGTTCTTGTTGGTATAGTACTGCACCAGACTGCGGTATTGCAGCATGTCGGTATAACAGCGGTCGATGATGTCCATACGTTCCTTGTCGTTCATCGAAAGGCCGTTCTCGTTGACCACCGTCTTCAGGTCCGTCAGCAGATTGGCACTCTCCTCCAGCAGTTTCGTGTAGCCGAGGGCGATGGCACTCAGTTCCTCAGGGGTGAAATAAGGGTCGCTGAGCATACGCTCATAACTGGTCACATAGATTTCCGTGATGTCGCCGACCATCAGGATGGTCTGCTGCACCTTGCGGGCATCGCGTACCAGATTCTTCACTTTCCTAAGGCCGTCATAATACTCCTTGCCCTGCTTGTAAATCTTGACCGTCTCCTGAAAATTGTTGAGCATGTTGCCAGCCGTCGAGGACGTGTGGACGATGTTCTTGGCGGCATTGATGATGCCCTGGGCAAGATTCCCGGGATCGGTCACTACCCATTGGGCGTGTGCCCTGCCTGCCGAAAGGAGGCAGATACAGCATAAGGCTGTCAGAATTCTTTTCTTCATGTTGTTAATCTTTAATGGTTGATAAATCTTTTCCGTTAGTTCAGAGTCCCATCTTGCGGCCTTTCGGCTTAGGACGGACGTTGATGTGCGGTTTTCTCCGCAGTGTTGTTACCGAAGAGACCGTGCGGGCAGGCCTGATATTCCTGAAGAACTCGTCCGCATAGGGACGTCTGCCGGTCATCCTGACAAATCGGGCATCCAGTTCCCGGTAAGCCTTCTCCCCCTGTTTCCGTATCACATCCTCCGGACTGCTCCTGTCAATGCCGTATTTCACGAGAAAATCCGGACGGATATGTATCGGGTCATGTACGGAACCCGGCGAGGCGGCAATACTGCCCAGCCTCTCCAGTTCCCCGTTCAGCTTGTCAAGGTATTCAGCCGGAGGACGGGGACATACACTTTCAAAAATCTTCTCCACCGCGTGTGTCAGTCTTGCATCCACCTCCAGAATGTCGGGTACTTCCCCCGTCTGCCTCTTCCGCAGGTATTCGTCAGGAGCCATCCCTTCAAGCTGATGGAACAGACGGTAATCCTCCGTGAGCCCGTAATAGTCCTGTATGGAAAGAGGAATATTCCAGCCCTGCATCAGGGACCAGTAGAGGGATGACACGACCTCACGGCGTTTGCTTTCATTAGATTCCAGATCGCTATACATAAATTCAGAAGTTTAATGGGTTGATAAATGATTTCACTTTTTCCTCTTGCTCTCGGCCAGCTGCTTGATTGCCAGCTCGATATTGCCACCCAGCTTCCGGGTAAGCCGCATTACTTCAAGCTTTTCCGTCTCCTCGGTCGTGTAGGTGCAATACTCTTCCGGCGAGACCTCGGTGGCATAGACCGCCGACTGTGTTCCGCCGAGACCTATCCACACTTCCTTGTACTTGCGGGACGGGCTGTTGGCCATGTTGATGGAGAGAATCTGAGCACGTTCCTTGTCGGTCAGGCCCAGCAGGGACTGGATTTCATCGAACTTGTTGACATACTTCCTCTGGTCCAACAAAATCTTGCAGTCGCTGTTGTTGATGATGGTTCCCTTGACGATGGGTGACGAAATGATGTCTTCCACCTCCTGGGTAACGACAACAGCCTCTCCGAAAAACTTTCGGACGGTCTTGAAAAGGTAGCGGATATAGTTGCTCATATTGGCGGATGCCAATGCCTTCCAACATTCCTCAATAAGTATCATCTTTCGGATACCTTTCAACTTTCGCATCTTGCTGATGAAAGTTTCCATGATGATGATGGTGACAATCGGAAGCAGCACCTTGTTGTCACGGATATTGTCCAGCTCGAAAACAATAAACCGTTTGCCAAGCAAATCAAGCTGTCTGTCGGAATTCAACAGGAAGTCATACTCGCCACCCTTGTAATAAGGTTCCAGCACATTCAGGAACCCCCACACGTCAAAATCCTTCTCCCGTGTACGCTTGGTCTTCAGGATTTCCTGAAATTCGTCTCGGATGAACTCATAGAAGGTGTTGAAGGACGGAACTACGGTACTGTCCGTGTGTATCTTCTCCAGAAAGAGATTGACCGCGTTGGAGAGCGCCACCTCCTCGGCACGTGTCGGCGGCTCGTCATCACGTTTCCACAGAGTAAGGATAAGCGTCTTGATGGACTCCTTCTTTTCGATATCAAAAGTACCGTCCTCCACGTAGAAAGGATTGAAGGCTATCGGATCGCTCTCCTCATAAGTGAAATAGATGCCGTCTTCGCCATGCGTTCGGGCATGGATAAGGCTGCACAGTCCCTGATAGGAATTTCCCGTGTCCACCAGCAGCACATGCGCTCCCTGTTCGTAATACTGGCGCACCATGTGGTTGGTGAAAAAAGACTTTCCGCTGCCCGAAGGTCCGAGGATGAACTTGTTGCGGTTGGTAATCGTACCGTTCTTCATCGGAAGGTCGGAAATGTCCAGATGGACAGGCTTTCCGGTCAGACGGTCCACCATGCGGATGCCGAACGGCGAGAGCGAATCCTTGTAGGAAGTTTCCCCGATGAACAGGCACAGGGCCTGCTCGATGAAGGTGTAGAAGCTTTCCTCAGATGGAAAATCACCGGCATTGCCGGGAATGGCCGCCCAGAAGAGTGTCGGCACATCGACCGTGTTATGGTGGGGCTTGGCCTCCATCAGGGCAATCTGGCTGCCCACATCATTCTTGATACGCTTCAGCTTCTCGCGGTCATCGCTCCATGCAAAGACATTGCAGTGCGCACGGATGGAAGTGAGTCCCTTGCTGTGCGCCTCGTTCAGATACTCCTCAATCCATTCACGGTTGATCTGGTTGGAACGGCTGTAACGGGACAGCGAGTGCATGTTGCGGGCGGTCTGCTCGAACTTTCGCAGGTTCTCCGCCGAATCATCTATGAAGAGATACTGGTTCACGATATGGTTGCACGTGAGCAGTATCCCTATCGGCGCAGCAAAGGAGAGGCGGCAATCGCTGCGGTCCGTGGACAGCCGTTCATAACGGCTGTCCGTACCCACGGATGACGGCAAATCCTCAGTTTCAGAAAGGGTATGCAGGCAGAGCACATTGTCGCCGACCTTCATTTCCCCGGCTCCGAGAGTGATGTCCTGCAGGCTGGTCGTATTTTCCTGCGAAAGCGAAAAATACTTTTCGATAATGCCCGCAGAGGTTTCCGTACCGGTAATCTCTTCGTCCGTCAGCCTGACCATGCGGAGCAGACCGCTGTCGTTCACGATACGCTCGAACTGCCCGCAGCATTCCAGAAAGCGTGCAACGGTATCCTTGTCCTGCATCTCCTTGGGGATGATGAACCCGCGCGTGAGGGCATTGAAACTGCTTGTCGTGCGGCTGTGTTCCTTCGTGGTCTTTGTCAGAAACAGATAGCAGGTATGGTTCAGGTACGGCCGCTCATTGAAATGCCTTTCAAAACTGCGGCTGAGGAAACTCAGGTCATCACGGCAAATGTCAGGTCTGTAGCTCTCCTCGATGAAGATGTCCTGCTTGTGGACAATGCTGTAGTTCGGTAGAACCCGGACAGCCTTCGCCCATGTGGAATGAAGGGCCTCGTATTCGGCGCGTGTCAACGTGAACACTTCCGGCAGCTCCACCCTGTAGGCCACGGTAATGTCGGCATCCTTGCTGATGATGCACCCGTGCTCGACGGCCATCAGCGGAAACCGGCTTTCCAGCGTGGCGGCTTTCATTACATTTCTCATACATTACGTTTTTTCGGGGTTGGACAAATCAACCGGAGAAAACCTTTCCGGCTGATGATGTAGCGGGGATGGCGGCGCAGCGCCTGCAATTTCATCAGTCCCCATTCACCGTATTTCGCGTTCAGGCGAAAAGTCACCCAGACAAGCACCGAAGCGCAGATGACACCGAAACCGATACATACCCACTGGTCGATACCTGCCATGTACATGATGACAAACAGGACGAACAGGGCGAGCAGTCCGCCGGCGAAGATGAACAGGTACTGGCTTTTCAGCCCCTTGAACTCAGGGCTGCGGCCGATTCCCTTGTTGATAGGATACTCCGCCATAATCAGAGGAAGAATGAGCGTAAGATTGTGGCGGCTACGATTAAAAAGATACAGGCGCCGAACCAGCTGGCTGCCGTCTTGGAGGTGTCGGGATCTCCCGAGGAAAACTTGGAATAGACCTTCACGCCTCCGATAAGGCCGACCACGGCTCCGATGGCATAAATCAGTTTGGTTCCCGGATCGAAATAGGAAGTGACCATGTTGGTGGCTTCAGTGATACCGCCGATACCGTTACCCTGGGCGAAAGCCCCTGTCGTTGCAAGCAGCATCATGGCTGCAAAAAAGAATCTTTTTTTCATGTGTCGAAACTTTTAATTGGTGAGACAAAAAATGATTTCGACCACGAATATATAACGCTTAATTCATTGATTTACAACACTGACGATGCGTGACATCGGGTGTCATTACGTTACATCGGAAAGGGATTTCCAAGCGATATGAAAAAGAATTTTTGGCAGCCGATTGAAAAAAGGAGAATATAAAAACGGGCACTCTCCATGAAAAAATGAGAACGCTGCAACTTGTCAGAATCAAAAAAGCGAAGTCTGAAAACCGGGCGGCTTTCAGACTTCGCTTCATGTCATGTGAACGCAGTTTACTCTGCTGCTGAATCGGAAGAGAAGACACGCTGTTTCCTCTGTTCCTCCTTTTTCTCTTTTTGCAGCTTCTTTTTGAATTCCATTTCCTTCAGAATCTGTTTCAGCGGCCTGACAGTTTCAGGCTGATCGCGCTTGAACCTCTTGAAGTAGATATTCTCTATGAACTGTGGAAGCGGAGCTTTCCACGGCTCCTGTCTGTGGTTGTCAATCTTCCCGAGTTTGTCAGGATTCAGACCAAGTTCACGTGCCATTTGCACATGCTTGTCCGACAGACGGTGACGCTTCTGAGCAGCCATCCATTTTTCCAATATTGCTTTTGTTACTGCCATAATCATTCATTTTTTACAAAGGTACGAATCTTGCCATTATGATAACGATATGACTATTTGTATTTTATTCGATGTTGTTTTCTGAAAATGAAGAAGGCACGCCGATATCACATCGACATGCCCCCAAAAAATATGGCAACAAAAGAAACAATTAAACGAATTTACCTATATCGAAAACTTCTTTTTTCTTCGGAGTCCCCCTTCGTCTTAAAAGCGGGTTTCCGGCTTCATCTAGATATTCGTTGAGCAGATGCCCGATTTTATGCTGACATCCGATTTCGTTTTCAAGAAGATTCAATACTTCTGTACCGGATAACTTGTGATAAATTGTCATGCTCGCACGAAAAGCCTTCTGTTCATCCCGGGTAGCGGAAGTCAGCACTTCCACAACATTATTCATTTCCTCGAATGTCATTGCCGTGTTGAAATCAGGATCAGGCTCCGCACCCACCGGAGCCATAAGTTCTTCCTTTTCCTCCTTGGTCAGCCCTTTGTTTTCCTGTACCACATCCTCAGGATTGATTTCTTCATCTTCCTCTATAGGTTCCTTGACCAATGGTTCGGAATGTGTAGGCTTTTTTCTTGCCACATCGGGATCTTCCAGATAGACGATCCTGGTCTTGCCGATCACGTCGTTATCGTCAACCTGTGAAGTCCGTTCTACAGTTACGGGCTTCTCCCGTACCACTTTTGTTTCCGACACATTTTTCTTGCGTCTTGCCTTTTCCCTGGCTTTTTCAGCTTTCTTTTCCTTGTATATCCGATATTCTTTACGGTATTTCCATAACTTGATACGGGCTATGCGCATCATACGGTACACTTTCTCCCAAGCGTCATACACTTGCTGACTGAAGATGAATATCCACAATCTGTAAAGTATGAAGACCGCGCATAGGACTTTGACTGCGAAATAAATTTTAATTTCCATAATCAGCTTTCTTTGTCTTTGTACAATTTCATAATCTCAGGTGAATATTTTTTCAGATGCTCGTCCACAATATTATTGATGTAGCCGGACATGGTAGCTTTGGGGTCTATGACCATAAGCATGTATTTGATTATACAGGCATTCTCCTGCTCGATACAGACCTGTGCCCGCTTTGCCAACGGTTTACAAGTAAGGTATTTTTCTTTGTAAATGGCACATCGCTCATCAATGCCGGGCGATTCTTTTTTTTGTTCCGGAAGGTTTACCGGTTCTGCATTTTTCACAGCCTCATTTGATTTGGCTGTATCCTTTTGTTTCAAACCGGACTTTCTGCCGAAAGTCATTTGTACAAGCCTTGCAGAAGCATGAATGGCTATCACTAATACAAGAAATACCATGATAATAACGACTACAATAGTCATAGTGTCAAAAAAGTCTCCCATAATTATTTTTTATATAAAGGTTCATTATTGATTTGATTGTAATAGAGGCCGTCTATTTCCTCCTTATATTGCTCGAAATGAGCGGTCAGTACATTGTCAATGAATTTCGACATACTGATTTTGGGGGCTACAACCGATAAAAACTTCTGTATAAGCCGATAATTGTCGATACCGATATAAGCCTGCTGCCTTTGCAGAACATTTCCTCCAGAAAGGAACTCTTTGCGGTACGAATCCGTGACGTCCTTTCGTTTTTTGGGTTTGCCTGTACTTTTCTCAACAGTTACAGGTCCCGGATTGTCCGCTTCGCACTCATTCCCATCGGATTCATCAGTGGTTATTATATCATCCACGGATATGTCTTTCCCATAATTGGGTATATCCCCGGCCATAATGCCTCTGATCATCTCTTCGTTCACGGTTACTTGTTTTTTTGCCATAGTATTTATTTTTTGAATTTGACCAATAGTTCTTCCGCCAATTCTGTCAGTCCGCTACCCTTCAACGATTTGGCCGGAGGAGGAAACAAGGTACTACGAAAGAAGTTTCGGGTTGTCAAGGATAGTTCCTTGTTGTAGCGGTTGGTTTCCGGGATGATGGTATCCAATACCGTAAATTCCAATTTTTGCATGATGATATTGTAAGCGTCGAAAACTTCCGTGGAAGCGCGGGCATCTTTACGGGTCCAGAAAAAGAGGAATTCTCGCAAAGGAGTTTCCTTGCTTGTCTTGGCATAGTCCCATACGATAGTTGAGAACGAAAGACTGCTTTGCATTACAATACGGTCAGGAATAATCGGGGTTATCACATAGTCCATGTTCACGATGGTGTTGATTACGCCGGAAGAATTCACTGTGCCGGGCAAGTCCACGATAATCAAATCGTAATTCCCATTATTCATAAGTTTATCAGCGGCATCACGGGCATTTTCCGCTTTTGAGCCGACAATCGTATAGGCTTTCTTCCGGATACGTTCGTACTGGGATTTCAGCAGTTGTTTGAAATAATCACTGTTTTCAACTGTGCGCATGTCCCTTTCCTTCATACGTACCAGGCTGTACTGCGGATAATCACAGTCGATGACAGCTACATTCAGTCCTTTCAGGTAATGATAATACCCGGCAAGCATAATCGTCATGGTCGATTTTCCCACTCCGCCTTTCTGGTTGCAAACGGCAACTAAAACTGTGTCTTTTTTCATTTTTCTTTCTTTTTTTATAGTTAAACATTAATTGGATTCGGTATTCCAGTAAGTAAAGAATGACTGGATATATGCCGTAATACGGTATCTAATCCATTCAGTCCGACGGTCACTACTGCACATCACAAGTCAGTTTGTCAGGCATTCCTTACTGCCTGTGTGCAGTACTCCATTCGTGCATCATTCCAGTCATACATTCTCTCATTCAAACAGTCAGTCAGCAGGTCCTTCAGACACTCTTTACCGCACATATTCTGTCGTTCATGCCGCAAATAAAAAGGAAAATTTTCATACCGGCACTATGTTTCGGGTGAGGTGACGACCCGTGTCATCAAATGACATCTTGTTACATACAATATGTTGTTTTACAGATAGATATACCGACGTAACTTTGCCACCGACAACGGAATGGATACCGGATGGAGCTATCCCGAAGCTGAAGAATGAGGCTGAAGGTCAAAACTCAATTTGACTTCAGGCAAATTCATGTTCAAGCGAACATAGCAAGTTGTGTTTTGGGCAGCCCGAAATGATTCGGGCATCCCAAAACAAACTTGCCACTCGCCTGAAGGCTCGGAAGGGATTTCCTCCAAAGTCGGAAATCCATGACGTAAAATCAGAAACAGAAAATCTCAATGCGTATGGAAGAAAACAGTAAAAGAAGAACAAGAAGAAGCACGGGCAGAAAACCGAAGACCGACCCGGCAGTATTCCGCTACGGTATCAAACTGACTTCGGAAGAGAACGGAAATTTCGAGCTGCTGTTTGAAAAATCCGGGATGAAACAACGGGCAAGATTCATCAAGGCGATGATTTTCGGACGTGAAATGAAGGTCGTCAGAATCGACAAGGCTGCGATGGACTATGAACTGCACCCCAAAAGTTAGACAAAAAACTTTTGGAGTGCAGTTCGTTTATGA
>ERZ779874.397-NODE-397-length-51696-cov-4.212002_pt1 | contig 51696 bp, 39 predicted proteins | sample MGYA00511031_ERZ779874 | MGnify/ENA primary metagenome ERZ779874 (study PRJEB29588, sample SAMEA2156850) | human gut metagenome | biome: human gut; feature: human-associated habitat; material: faeces | place: Denmark | collected 2008/2010 ...
TCGGCCGACGCCGTGAACCTACCCGGAGGTGGTCGCTTGCGGGTTGGCTCGAAGGTACGCCATGAGCGGTTTGGCGAGGGCGAGGTGTTGGCGATCGAAGGAACGGGCGGCGATACGAAGGCCAAGGTCGATTTCCCGAATTTCGGCCAGAAGCAATTACTCCTGAAATTCGCCAAGCTGACGATCCTGGATTGAGGGCGCCGCGTGATCTTTTTCACCCGCTTTTGCCCTCATTTATTAATTTTTACTATATTCGCGTTATAAATTGCTGGAAAATAGAAGACTTAATGATAGATTTCGAGAAGATACCGTCTCCATGTTATGTGATGGAGGAAAAATTGCTGAGAGATAATCTTTCCCTAATAAAAAGCGTAAAAGATCGTGCGGGCGTGAATATTATTTTGGCCTTTAAGGCGTTCGCCTTGTGGAAGGCGTTTCCCATTGTCCGCGAGTATATTCCTTATTCGACGGCGAGTTCCCGTTTTGAGGCCCAGTTGGCTTTCGAGGAGATGGGCAGCCGGGCGCATACCTACTCGCCCGCATATACGGAGGCGGATTTCCCCACGATATTGAAATATAGTAGTCATGTGACTTTCAACTCGCTGAGCCAGTTTGAGCGTTTTTATCCGATGGTTCAGGCGGATGGCGGACGTGTCTCGTGTGGCTTACGGATCAACCCGGAGTATTCGGAGGTGGAGACCGATCTTTACAATCCTTGCGCGCCGGGATCGAGAATGGGTGTCACCCGCGATTTGCTGGGCGATCGCCTGCCGGAAGGTATCGAGGGATTGCATTTCCACACCCTGTGTGAGTCGACCTCTTATGACCTGGAGAAGACCCTCGCGGTGGTTGAGGAGCGTTTCGGCCAGTTCTTGCCCCGGCTGAAATGGCTGAACATGGGCGGCGGCCATTTGATGACCCGCGAGGGATACGATGTCGAGCACCTGATCGGATTGTTGCGAGGCTTCAAGGCCAAATATCCCAATCTGGAGCTGATCATGGAGCCGGGAAGCGCCTTCGCCTGGCGGACCGGGTTCCTGTTGACTACGGTGGTGGATATCGTCGAGAATCATGGCATCAAGACGGCGATTATCGACGCGTCGTTTACCTGTCACATGCCCGACTGCCTGGAGATGCCCTATAAGCCGGCTATCCGGAACGCTACGGACGCCGTGGCGGGTAAGCCGACCTACCGGATTGGTGGCAACAGTTGCCTGAGTGGCGACTTTATGGGCGACTGGTCGTTTGACGAGCCCCTGAAAGTGGGCGACAAATTGATCTTTGAGGATATGATCCACTATACGATCGTCAAGACGACGATGTTTAATGGTATTCCTCATCCCTCATTAGCGATGTGGAGCAAGGAGGACAAGCTGGTCATGTTCCGCACGTTTGGTTATGAAGATTATAAGAACAGAATGGATTAAGGAGATTAGAGTATGGGCTTTTTTAGTTTTTTCACGAAGGAGAAGAAGGAGACATTAGACAAGGGCTTGTCGAAAACCAAGCAGAATGTCTTCACCAAGATCACCCGTGCGATCGCAGGAAAGAGCAAGGTCGACGATGAGGTGCTGGATAATTTGGAGGAGGTCCTGATCACCTCCGACGTGGGAGTCGAGACGACCCTGAAGATCATTGACCGTGTCGAGAAACGGGTGGCCCGCGACAAATATGTGACGACACAAGAGCTGACTGGCCTTTTGCGCGATGAGATCGCGACACTCCTGACGGAGAATAATACGGAGGATGGCGTTGGTTTCGACGTGCCTGCCGACAAGAAGCCCTATGTCATCATGGTTGTGGGCGTGAATGGCGTTGGAAAGACGACGACGATCGGCAAATTGGCCTACCAGTTCAAGAAGGCGGGCAAGTCGGTCTATCTGGGAGCTGCCGATACCTTCCGTGCGGCCGCTGTCGAGCAACTGGTTATCTGGAGTGAGCGGGTTGGCGTGCCGGTCGTAAAGCAGAAGATGGGTTCCGATCCGGCATCGGTCGCTTTTGATACATTAAGCTCGGCTAAAGCGAATGGCGCTGACGTGGTGATCATCGATACGGCAGGCCGCTTGCATAATAAGATCAACCTGATGAACGAGCTGACGAAGATCAAGAACGTGATGAAGAAGGTGGTTCCTGACGCTCCGCACGAGATCTTGCTTGTCCTGGATGGCTCGACCGGGCAGAACGCGTTCGAGCAGGCTAAGCAATTTACCGCCGCGACAGAGGTGAACGCGCTTGCGGTGACGAAACTCGACGGAACAGCGAAAGGCGGTGTCGTGATTGGCATCTCGGACCAGTTCCGTATCCCGGTGAAATATATCGGCTTGGGTGAGGGCATGGAGGATTTGCAGGTCTTCAACCGGCGTGCGTTCGTGGATTCGCTGTTTGGCGAGTGATGTTGTCGTTTGAGAATGGGTTATGAGGAAGAATAAGGTGGATATCGTAACGCTGGGTTGTTCGAAGAACCTGGTGGACTCGGAACAATTGATGCGGCAGTTCGCCGCGAACGGCTATAAGGTCGAGCATGATCCACATAAGATCAATGGTGAGATCGTGGTGGTGAATACTTGCGGTTTTATAGGCGATGCCCAGGAGGAGTCGATCAATATGATCCTCGAGTTGGGCGAGCAGAAACGACAGGGCCGTATCGGCAAGCTTTTCGTGATGGGTTGTCTCTCCGAGCGTTTCCTGGGAGAGCTGGAGCGGGAGTTGCCGGAGGTGGATCGTTTCTATGGCAAGTTCAACTGGAAGGAGCTGATCTCGGATCTGGGGAAAGCCTATCATCAGGATCTCGCGAACGATCGTGTTCTGACGACCCCCCGTCATTACGCGTACTTGAAAATTGGCGAGGGCTGCGATCGCACCTGCTCTTATTGCTCTATCCCGATCATTACGGGCCATTATCAGTCTCGTCCGATGGAGGAGATCGAGCGTGAGGTGCGCCTGCTGGTCGATAAGGGGGTGAAGGAGCTTCAGGTGATCGCCCAGGACTTGACCTTCTATGGTTGGGACCTTTATCGCCGTTTCGCCCTGCCTGAATTGGTGGAGCGGATTTCTGATATCCCGGGCGTGGAGTGGATCCGTTTGCATTATGCCTATCCGACCCGTTTCCCCTTCGACCTGTTGCGTGTGATGCGTGAGCGGGAGAATGTTTGCAAGTACCTGGACATCGCTTTGCAGCACATCAGCGATCATATGCTGGAGAAGATGCGCCGCCATATCACGAAAGAGGAAACCTATGCCTTGATCCAGCGGATGCGTGAGGAGGTCCCCGGCATCCATTTGCGGACGACATTGATGGTTGGCCATCCGGGCGAGACCGATGAGGATTTCGCGGAGCTGCTTGATTTCGTGAAGCGGGCTCGTTTCGAACGGATGGGCGCTTTCGCCTACAGCCATGAGGTCGGCACCTATGCTTATAAGCATTACGAGGACGACGTCCCGGAAGAGGTCAAGCAGGAACGGCTTGACGCCTTGATGCGTGCCCAGGAAAAGATCTCCGCGGAGATTAATGCCGCTAAGGTGGGGCAGGAACTCAAGGTGATTGTCGACCGCGAGGAGGAGGATTTTTATGTCGGGCGTACACAATTCGACTCGCCCGAGGTCGATCCTGAGATGTTGATTTCCAAGGAGCGTCCATTGGAATTGGGCCAATTTTATCAAGTTCGGGTGACAGACGCGCAAGCGTTCGACCTTTATGGCTCGGTCTTGTGATTTTTTCTTCCCATTTATTTGCCTGTTGGCGAAAAAATCACTAATATAGCGGAGTCTCGGATATGGAGGTCGATATGAAAAATAAGGAATTCATCACGGAGCTGGCAAATCGTATGGGTTGGTCGCCGAAAGAGGTGACCGAGCTCATGGCGACCTTCAGCTCGGTGCTGAGTTCACGGTTGGTGGATAACGATTCAGTTTATCTGCATGGTTTCGGCCAGTTTGAGGTCAAGAAGAAATTAGAGCGGGTGACAGTCAATCCCGTGAATGGTAAACGATATCTGGTGCCGCCAAAACTGGTGGCGATATTTAAGCCGGGCATGACCCTGAAATCACGATTAAAGGAATTGGGGGAGAATGAATAATCGCTTGAACACACAAGAGCTCGCCGAACTGATTTCCCAATACACGTCGAAGGATAAGAAAGAGGTGGAGGCATTCCTGCGGGAGTTTGTCGCCCTGGTGGTCGACGGCGTCTGCCGTGATCAGGTTGTCAAGGTGAAGGGCGTGGGTACTTTTAAGATTATCCAGGTGGAGAAGCGGGAGAGCATCCATGTGAATACGGGTGAGCGTTTCTTGATCCCGGCGCATTATAAGTTTTCTTTCCTTCCGGATAAGGACCTGCGTGAGCAGGTGAACAAGCCTTTCTCGATTTTTGAGACAACCGAGATCGGTGATGACGTGGATTATGCCTCTTTCCAGGAGAGTGACAATCGGGAAGAGGGTGATGAGGAGGAGTCGGTCGAGGAGGTGATGCCCGATAAGGAAATCCCGTTGTCATCCAATGATCCAGAGGAGCGGACGGAGGATTTGCCTCTCTCTGAGGAGGAGCCTTCTGCCGAAAAAGAACCTGAGGAATCCATTAAGCTTGTGGATGAGCCTGTTCCGGCCGATCCTGAGCCCGATCCCAATCCTGAGCCTGTCGAACCAGAGCCTGCCGTTGAGCCGGCACCTGTTTCTGAAGCGCCGGCTCCCGAACCGGAGCGGCCCGGGAAATCTTTGGGTTGGGGGCGTTATGTGATGGTGGCTGTTGTAGTGCTGGCTTGTTGCGTCGGTGCGGCCTATTGGTTCTTGCGTCCTGTGCCGGGAGACCCGACTAATGCGGTGCCTTCGAAAGGGCAGGATTTAGTGTTCGAGAAGATGGATACGATTGCTGTTCCCGTAAATACCGTTGAGGAGTCGCCCGAGGTGGAGCCTGTAAAGGAGGAGAAGCCTAATCCAGTGATCGACTCGGTTGTCATCCGTCATGGCGACCGTTTGACGGAGATTGCCCAGGAATATTATGGACACAAGGTGTTCTGGGGTTATATCTATAAGTATAATGAGTCCGTTATTCAGGATCCGAATAATGTACCGATCGGGACGACTTTGTTGATCCCGTCGCCTGATTTGTATGGCATAAACGCTAAGGATCCGGAGTCGCGGCGTCGGGCTGCCGAGTTGCAAACGGAGATCCTCACCCGGAAATAGTCCTTTTTTCCCCTCTTCGTGGATGAAGATGGATAAATTCCAAACAATTTTTAATAGATCGGTAAGTTAGTATTATTTAACTGGAAAAGTAAGGGGGACGGATTTAACATATCTAATTTTGTGCGATTGAAAAGGGAAATGGATAAATCTATAAGAAATATAGTCATAAAAACAAGAAATATATGAGTCAGACAGTGGACATTCGTGAGTTGAACGCACGGATTGAGAGTAAGAGCTCTTTTGTGAACATGATTACAATGGGAATGGACAAGGTAATCGTTGGACAAAAGCATTTGGTGGAGTCGTTGTTGATTGGTTTGCTTTCGGATGGGCATATCTTATTGGAAGGTGTGCCTGGTTTGGCAAAGACCTTAGCGATTAAGACATTGTCTTCTTTGATCGATGCGCAATACAGTCGTATTCAGTTTACTCCGGACTTACTTCCCGCCGATGTGATCGGTACCATGATATATAGCCAAAAGAATGAGGAATTTCAGGTAAAGCAGGGTCCGATCTTCGCTAATTTCGTATTGGCCGATGAGATCAACCGTGCGCCGGCAAAGGTACAGAGCGCGTTGCTCGAGGCGATGCAGGAGCGTCAGGTGACAATTGGCGAGAACACTTATAAATTGCCGGAGCCCTTCCTGGTAATGGCGACACAAAACCCGATCGAGCAGGAAGGTACCTATCCGTTGCCTGAGGCGCAGGTGGACCGTTTCATGCTGAAAGTGATTATCAACTATCCGAAGAAAGAGGAGGAGAAATTGATTATCCGCCAGAATATCTCGGGCGAGAAGGTCGATATTAAGCCTGTGCTGACAAAAGAGGAGATCATCGAGGCCCGCAAGGTGGTCCGTGAGGTCTATTTGGATGAGAAGATCGAGCGTTACATCGTGGATATTGTCTTCGCTACCCGTTTCCCGGCAGAGCATGGCCTGGCCAATTTGAAGGACATGATCTCGTTTGGCGCTTCACCCCGTGCGTCAATTAGCTTGGCGTTGGCCGCTCGCGCTTATGCGTTTATCAAGCGTCGCGGTTATGTGATTCCGGAAGATATTCGTGCTGTTTGTCATGATGTGATGCGTCATCGTATCGGATTGAGTTATGAGGCCGAGGCCAATAACTTGACTTCTGAGGAGGTGATCAGCGAGATTTTGAATAAGGTAGAGGTTCCTTGATCCGTCTCTTGATTGGCTAAATTGTGAAACAAGATTCTGTCAATCCGAATATGGAAACAAGTGAATTGTTGAAAAAGGTCCGTCAGATCGAGATTAAGACTCGAGGTCTCTCGCGCAATATTTTCGCCGGACAATATCATTCGGCCTTCAAGGGGCGTGGTATGGCGTTCAGCGAGGTGCGTGAGTACCAATTCGGGGATGATATCCGCGATATTGACTGGAACGTGACAGCCCGTTATGTGCGTCCTTATGTCAAGGTCTTTGAGGAGGAGCGCGAGTTGACGGTGATGTTGTTGATTGATGTCTCAGGCAGCCGGGATTTTGGTACGGTCAATGTCATGAAAAAGGAGGTGATCACGGAGATCGCCGCCACTTTGGCCTATTCCGCTATCCAGAATAATGATAAGATCGGCGTGATTTTCTTCTCGGACAAGATAGAGAAATTCATCCCGCCACAGAAAGGTAAAAAGCATATCCTTTATATCATTCGCGAGTTGATCGATTTCCAGCCGGAGGAGAGCAAGACGGATATCAGTGCGGTACTGAAGTATATGACGAACGCGATCAAGAAGCGGTGTACGGCTTTCCTGATATCCGATTTTATTGACAAGGGCGGCTTTAAGGACGCGTTGACAGTCGCGAACCGGAAGCATGATCTGGTCGCGATCCAGGTTTATGATCGTCGTGAGACAGAGTTGCCCCCTGTCGGACTGATGAAGATCAAGGATGCGGAGACTGGCGAGGAGCGCTGGATAGACAGCTCTTCAGCCCGGGTTCGTGAGGCATATAAGGCTTGGTGGGAGAAACGTCAGGCGGAGATGAGCGACGCGTTCAAGAAATGCAATGTCGATTCGATCTCCATCCGGACGGAAGATGATTATGTGAAAGCGCTGATCGCTTTGTTTGACAAACGTAATTGATAATCGCAAATGAAATTGATGAGAAAAAGTGTCCTGTTTCTCCTTTTGGTTCTTTGCCCTTTCTTGGGGACGAGCGTGTTCGCCCAGCGGACGTTGATCGATGTGGCGATTGACTCGGCGGCGATCTTAATTGGGGAGCAGACAACTTTACATATGACAGTGACGGCCGATAAAGACCGTCCGGTCCGGGTTTTGATTCCTGCTGATACGCTCATGAGCGGGGTGGAAATCTTGAATATTTCCAAGCCGGACTCGGCGATCATTGAGAACGATCGCTTGGTTATCAAGCAAGATCTCTTGATCACCTCCTTTGATTCATCTCTCTATCTGCTGCCGCCGGTAATGGTCGTTGATGGAAGCGATACGATCGCGTCCAATCAGGTGGCCTTGAAGGTCTCGACAGTGCCGGTGAATGTGGATAAGCCAGAAGAGTTTTTTGATATCAAGAACATTTGGAATCCTCCTTTTGTCTTGTCGGATTATTATCCGATTATTTTTGGGATCCTGCTGGCGCTGGCGCTGGCCGCTTTGGCTTGGTATATCTTCAAGCGTATGCGTGAGAAACGGTCGTTGATCCCGTTCAAGAAACCGGAGCCTCAATTGCCACCTCATGAGCAGGCGATCAAGGAGCTGGACGAGATTAAGGCGATGAAGATCTGGCAGCAAGGACGTAATAAGGAGTATTATACGATGATTACGGACACGTTGCGGCGTTATATTGTCGGACGGTTTGGGATCAACGCGATGGAGATGACCTCTGCCGAGATCTTGGAGATGATCCATAAGAACACGGAGGCGCAGAGCGTTTACGACAGTCTGGCGCAGATCTTGTCGTTGTCCGATTTCGTGAAATTCGCGAAGATGGTTCCCCTGCCTGATGAGAATGACTTGAGTTTGATGAACGCTTATCTTTTCGTGAACCAGACAAAGATCGAGGAACATACGACGGATCAAGAAGAGCATCCGGATGCGACAGCTGGTGAGTTGCCTGAGGAAGCGAAGGGAAAAGATGTGGATGTCTTAAACAAAAGAAAGGACTAGAAGCGTATGGTGTTTGCGAATCCGAATTACTTATATTTGTTATTGCTCCTGATCCCGATGATCGGGTATTATATTTATAAACTCCGCAAAAGCCAGGCCAGTTTGCGGGTCTCCTCATCAGAGCCATTCAAGGTGGCCGGAGGAACTTCCCTTTTGGTTTACATGCGGCATCTCCCGTTCGTGTTGCGGACATTGGCGGTGGCTTTGCTGATTGTCATTCTTGCTCGTCCTCAGTCGACGGATAATTGGTCGAGCTCTTCTACGGAGGGTATTGACATCATGTTGGCGATGGATATTTCGGGCAGTATGCTGGCGCAAGACTTGAAACCCAATCGTCTTGAGGCGGCCAAGGATGTGGCGGCTTCGTTCATCAATGGGCGGCCGAACGATAATATTGGCTTGGTCGTTTTCTCTGCGGAGAGTTTTACGCAATGCCCCTTGACAACGGATCATACCGTGTTGTTGAACCTGTTCAAGGATATCCAGAGTGGAATGATTCAGGATGGTACGGCTATTGGCTTGGGATTGGCGAATGCCGTCAGCCGTGTGAAAGACAGCAAGGCTAAATCGAAGGTGATCATCCTCTTGACCGATGGATCGAATAACGCGGGAGAGATCGCTCCGGTCACGGCGGCGGAGATCGCGAAAACCTTTGGGATCCGTGTTTATACGATTGGTGTCGGAACGAAAGGCGAGGCGCCTTATCCTTTCCAGACCGCTTTTGGCGTGCAATACCAGAATATTCCGGTCGATATCGATGAGCCGACCTTGAAACAGATCGCCGCGACGACGGGTGGACAATATTTCCGGGCAACGGATAACGCGAGCCTGAAGGAGATTTACTCGGAGATAGACCAGATGGAGAAGACCAAGATCAGTGTCCAAGAGTTCAGCAAGAAACAGGAGGAATACATGGTTTGGGCGCTTTGGGTGTTTGGTTTATTGTTGATAGAGTTATTATTAAGAAATACGATTTTGAGGAATATACCATAAAAAAAGAGGATTATGTTTCGTTTTGCTCATCCTGACTTTTTGTATTTGCTTTTTATCTTGCCTTTTTTGGTTGCGTTCTATGTTTATGTGGTTATCCGTAAGAAAAAGGCAATTAAACGATATGGCAATCCGGCCTTGTTGGCCGAGTTGATGCCTGATGTCTCTTTTAAGCGTCAGCATCTGAAATTTTGGTTATCGCTCGCCGCAATCGCGATGGTGATTATTGTTATTGCCGGTCCGCAGTTTGGTTCTAAGCTGGAGACTGTCAAGCGACAGGGAGTTGAGATAATGGTGTGCTTGGATGTCTCTAACTCCATGTTGGCGGAGGATGTTTCTCCGAACCGTTTGGACAAGGCGAAGCGTATCCTGGCGCAGTTGACGGATGGTTTCACGGAGGATAAGGTTGGCTTGATCGTTTTTGCGGGAGATGCCTTCACCCAATTGCCGATCACTTCCGATTACATCTCTGCCAAAATGTTCCTCTCGTCGATTGATCCATCTATGGTCTCAACTCAGGGAACGGCGATTGGCGCGGCCATTAACTTGGCGATGCGGTCGTTCACGCCTAATGAGACATCGGATAAGACCATTATTCTGATTACGGATGGCGAGAACCACGAGGACGATGCGGTGGGTGCCGCGAAGGCCGCTTCCGAGAAAGGCATCCATGTGAATATCGTGGGAATGGGAGAGGCGAAAGGCGCCCCGATTCCAGTCCGTGGCAGCAATGATTATATGCGGGATAACGCAGGTAATGTGGTCGTCACGAAGTTGAACGAGCAGATGTGCCAGGAGATCGCCGCCGCAGGCAATGGTATGTATGTCCGGGCGGATAATACGAATTCCGCCTTGCGTGCGTTGGAGAAAGAGATCGACAAGATGAATAAGTCGGAGATGGACAGTAAGGTCTATTCGGAGTATGATGAGCAATTCCAGATTTTCGCTTGGATCGCGTTATTCTTTTTGCTGGTTGATTTCTTTACGATGGATCGAAAGAATCGGATCTTTAAGAAGGTGAAGTTATTTTCTTGATTGGAGGGCGTTTAAGATGAGATACGGACAATGGTTTGTTTTGGGTGGAGCCCTTTGGTTTATGGGGATCAGCCCGGTATTCGCTCAAAAGGCGGAACGGAAAAACGTGAAGGAGGGCAATAAGCTTTACGAGAGCGAGAAATATACAGAATCCGAGATCGCTTATCGGAAAAGTTTGGAAGTGAATCCCCGCTCGATAGAAGGAACTTATAATTTGGGTAACGCGCTTTATAAGCAGAATAAATTTCCGGAAGCAGCGGAGCAATATCAGTTGGTGGCCGGACAGGCAGAAAAGATGATGGAAACGCCGGAAGGACGTGGACGGCTCGCTTCGGTCTATCATAATTTGGGAAATATCTTTATGAAGGGGCAGGATTACGCAAAGAGTGTTGAGGCATATAAGCAATCATTGCGTGTGAATCCGGCGGATGATGAGACCCGTTATAACTTGGCGTTGGCCCAGAAGCTTTTGAAGGATCAGCAGAACCAAGATGAGAGCCAGGATCAACAGAATGAGGATAAGAAGGAGAACAAGGATCAGAATCAAGATCAGCAACAGCAACCTCAACCTCAGCAGGATGATCAAAAACAGGATAAGACGCAGCAACAAGCTCAACCGAATGAGCAGATGAGTAAGGACAACGCTCAACAAATGCTGGATGCTTTCTTGCAAGACGAGAAAAATACGCAAGAAAAAGTGAAGAAGGCGCAGATGCAGCAATCTCAGCGCCGTAAAACAGAAAAGGAATGGTAATGTTTTAATGATATAATGAAAAGATAATAGGATGAGAAAATTGATTTTCTTATTTGTTTTGGTATGTATGGTCGTCGGCGCACGAGCCACGGATGTGGTATTCAAGGCAAATGCGCCAGAGGCTGTAGTGATGGGGGAGCAGTTTCGGTTGACCTTTACCGTGAACGCTGAGGGGCGCGATATCCGGGTCCCGACTATTCCCGATTTTGAGGTGTTAATGGGACCATCACAATCGACCTCCTACAGTAGTAGCTGGGTCAATGGACAGAGTAAGAGCGAGACTTCCGTCAGCTTTACTTATATCTTAATGCCAAAGAAAGAGGGAACATTCACGATTCCGGCGGCGACAGTCAAGGTGAATGGCGCTAATTACACGTCGAATAGCTTAACCATTAAGGTTCTCCCGGCGGATAAGGCAGGCAAGGAGGCGGCGAGTGATGCCGCGGCGAGTGGGCAGATTTCCAATGACCGTCTTTTTGTCACGATGGATGTTTCTAAACGCAGCCTTTATGAGCAAGAGGGTCTTTTGGTTACTTTCAAGATTTACTCTTTGGAGAATTTTCAGATCACCAACTTGAAATATCCGGAATTTGAGGGCTTCCTGGTTCAGGAGATTGAGTTGCCACAGCAGAAGCAATTGACTCTTGAGAATTACAAGGGACGTAATTATCAGTCAGCCGTGATGCGTCAGGTGTTGCTTTATCCGCAACGTTCCGGCAAGATCACGATTGGCGCTGGCCGTTATGATGCGTTGGTTCGTGTCCGGATGCAGCAACGGACAGGTAGTTTGTTCGATGATTTCTTTGATTCCTATCGGGATATTAATAAGGTCCTGACGACTAATCCGGTGACGATCGACGTGAAACCGTTGCCCTCTGGAAAACCGGCCTCTTTCTCGGGTGGTGTGGGCAGTTTTACCATGAGTTCCGAGATTAGCGCCAAGAAGGTGAAGGCTAACGAGGCGGTTACGATCAAGCTGAAGTTGAGCGGTAATGGAAACGTTAAGTTGCTTAAGAATCCGGAAGTGAAGTTCCCGAATGATTTTGATATCTATGATCCGAAAGTGGAGACTGATGTCAAGACAACGACAGCGGGAGTCAGCGGCTCGAAGACGATCGAGTATATGGCGATTCCCCGTTATGCCGGCAAGTTTGAGATCCCGGCGGTCGAGTTCTCCTATTTTGATATCAAGTCGGGCGCTTACAAAACTCTGAAATCTGAGGCATTTGAGCTGGAGGTTGAGCCGGGCGAAGGAGGTAATACGGCCGCTCCCGTTGTCTCGAATTTCAACAACAAGGAGAGTGTCAAGTATTTAGGAAAGGATGTCCGTTACCTGAAGACGAAAGGGTTCCGCTTTGTGACTCCGGACGATATATTCTATGGTTCATTGGCGAATATTTTGTGGTATGTCATTCCGGCCCTGTTGTTTATTGCCTTCTTCGTGATTTACAGGAAACAGGTTCGCGAGAACGCGAATATCGCTTTGGTCCGTACGAAACGTGCGAACAAGGTGGCGACGAAACGGTTGAAGATTGCGGGCAAGTTGATGGCCGAGAATAAGCGGGAGGCTTTCTATGAGGAGATTCTCCGGGCTTTGTGGGGTTATTTGAGTGATAAGTTGAGCATCCCGCAAGCGGAGTTGACAAAAGACAATGTGGAGGCAGAGCTCGCGAAGTATGGCGTGTCCGAGAACTTGATGAGTGAGTTCATGGATATCTTGAATACTTGTGAGTTCGCGCGTTATGCGCCTTCGGCGGAGACTGACGCGATGGATAAGTTGTATCAACTGACGGTTGACGCTATTGAGAAGATGGAGAGTACGATTAAGAAATGAGAAATATGAGATCCGTTTTAATAATATTCCGAATTTTGATTGTGGCCGTGATGATGGCGTTCCCGGCCTATGGCCAGGAGTCCGAGCTGAAAGAGGCGGAGGCCGCTTATAACGGGGAGGATTATCCGAAAGCGATTGAGATGTATGAGGCCGTATTACAGAAATATGGCGAGAGCGCGAATGTCTATTATAATTTAGGTAATGCCTATTATAAGGCAGGCAAGTTGGCACCGGCGATCTTGAATTATGAGCGTTGCCTGTTGCTGAATCCGGGTGACAGCGATGCCCGGTTTAATCTGGAGCTGGTCCGTCAGAGGACGACCGACAAGATCGAGCCGTTGGGCGAGTTCTTCCTTTCCAGATGGTTTCACGCGATCCAGGATCGGGGCTCCTCGAACTCGTGGGCTAAACTTGGAGTGGTTTGCTTTATCCTGTTCATCGGATGCCTGGTGCTGTTCTTCTTCTCTCGTTGGATCCGTTTGAAGAAGATCGGTTTTTATTGTGGTCTCTGCCTGTTGGTGGCGGTGATTGTGTCGAATATTTTCGCCGGCAACCAGAAAGAGGAGATGCTTAACCGGAATCGGGCGATTGTCTTTTCTCCGACAGTAACGGTCAAGAGCTCGCCGGATGTGAGCGGAACCGATCTGTTTGTCTTGCACGAGGGCACTGACGTGACGATTAAGAGCACGTTGGGCGACTGGAGTGAGATCGTGTTGGCGGACGGGAATGTGGGATGGATGCCCAGTAAGGATATTCAAAAGATCTGATTATGCTTGAACAGTGGTTGGTTTGGGAGCGTGACCTGTTTTTCGCCTTGAACGGAAGCGATTTTGAATGGCTCGATCGTGTCATGTGGATTTATACGGGTAAAATGGTTTGGTTGCCATTGGCCGTTCTCATTCTTTTCCTCCTGTTTTATAAGCGAGACTGGCGCGAGGCAGTATTGGTCTTGTTGATGATCGTTTTGGTCGTGACGCTTTGTGATCAATTCGCCTCTCATGTTTGCAAGCCGCTTTTTACCCGTTTCAGGCCGACGCATCATCCCGATTTCGCGGATCAGGTTAAGACGGTCTTTGGCTATCGGGGTGGGAAGTATGGTTTCATCTCAAGCCATGCGGCAAACGCTTTCGGCTTCGCTGTATTTATGAGTCTTTTGTTTCGGGATCGGCTTTTCTCATGCCTCATCATTTTATGGGCCGTTGTCGTGTCCTATTCCAGAATCTATCTGGGCGTGCATTTTATAACCGATATCCTGCCGGGAGCTTTGTCGGGTGTGGTATTTGGCCTGTTGGTTTATTATTTTTACGGTTGGATACGGCAACGATGGTTGCATAGGCGGGATCTGCCCTATTCCCATGAACGATCGAGATGGATCAGCTGGGGAATAGGAATAAACCTGGTTGGTGTGATCCTCTTGAATCCGGTCTTGATAAGCTTCTTAAAATAAAACAGTTTGAAAGGATATGCCGTAAAGCATATCCTTTTTTTCATTATTTCTACGCTTTTATTTGCGTTCTCCAGATATAATGACTAAGTTAGTGGCATCAAAATAACAAATAGGATGTATTAACCTTATAAAAATTAGTGAAGCCATGACAAAGACGATTACATTTAACGAGCTTAGAAGAATTAAAGATAGTTTGCCTGATGGTAGTACCCACCGCATCGCTGATGAGTTGGGTGTATCTGTTGAGACGGTCCGTAATTATTTTGGCGGGCAGAATTTTAAAGAGGGAAAAAGTTGCGGTATCCACATCGAGCCGGGTCCTGACGGCGGTTTGGTGGTATTGGATGACACGACCATATTCGAACGTGCCCTTCAGATCCTAGGTGAAGCCCAAGGTGAGGCTGAGGCACCTCAGGCGTAAGAAAAAAAGAGAAGATTTTTTAAAAATCCCAAGTATATGTGTTGTCCATATATGCTTTGGGATTTTTTTGATATAAACAGGATGTCTAATTCTTAAATCATTAATCGGTATGGAAGATAAATTAGTGACATTGGCGATTCATACGTTCGAGAAGGCCCAGATCTTGAAAACGATCCTGGAGACAGAGGGGATAGAGGTGTATATTCATAACGTCAATCAGATTCAACCGGTTATCTCCGCCGGTGTAAGGGTTAGGATCAAGGAGAGTGATCTTCCCCATGCGTTAAGAATTATCGAGGACAATAAATGGATGGAGAATCCCGAGAAGGAAGAGGAGGTGAGGAACAAGTTGATCCTGATCCCGATCGATTTCTCGGACTATTCCATTAAGGCTTGTGAGTTGGGTATCAATTATGCGGCTATGGTCGGGGCGAAGGTCGTGCTTCTGCATGTCTATTTCAGTCCCTATTTCCCGACAGCGATCCCGCTGGGCGATACGATGGCTTATCAGATAAACGAGGAAGAATCCGTACATCATTTGCAGGAGCGGGTACAGGCGGATATGAATGATATCTGCGAGTACATTAACGAGCGTATGGCCGCGGGAAAATTGCCAAAGATAAAATACGATTATGTCTTGCGAGAGGGTTTGCCTGAGGAAGAGATCATGGCTTACAGTAAGGAATGCAGGCCCCTCTTGATCGTCATGGGTACGAGAGGAAAGGGACGTAAGGATGCGGACCTGATCGGTAGCGTAACGGGTGAGGTCATCGACGTGAATCGTGTTCCCGTCCTGGCGATTCCGGAGGATGTGCCTTTTAATGACCTGCGTGCGGTCAAGCATCTGGCTTTCGCCACCTCATTCCGCCAGAGGGATTTAGTCGCTTTTGACGAGTTCATGGGGTTGATCAAGGGATTGGACGTCAAGATCCATCTGTTTAATATCTCGACCAGCCGTGATGAATGGAATGAGATCCGTTTGACAGGTGTGCGCGAGTATTTCCAGAAACAATATCCCGATGCGGACATCAGTTACACGGTCTTGAGTGATGGCGACCTGCTTTTGGCGGTCGAGAAATTCGTGGTCGAGCAGCATATCGACATGATTGCCTTGAGCACCTATCGTCGCAGTATCTGGTCGAGAATGTTTAATCCGTCCATCGCCCGACGGATGTTGTTCCACACCAGTTTGCCGCTCTTGGTGATGAACGCGAGATAGTCGGTTTTTGATTCCATCGCAGTGGAGTCGGGATTACACTGCAGTGTATTTCCAATTTCACTGCGATGGAATTTTTTTGCCGTTATTGTCGGGGTTGGCGGTTTGGGAAAATTCATAAACGGCTATACTGCCCAAATCCATCAAAAGCGTTACCTTTGCGCCCGGAATCAGAAAAGAGGATCGTTATTTTAAGATGGGCGATAAGAGTGGATTGGGGCGTTTGGTCGCCTTGTTGTTTTTGACAATGTTGTTTTGTGCGGGCATGTATTTCTTGCCTGCCTCTGTTTTGGGTTATAAGATCAAGCGGGTGGATCTTTTGTCGGACTTTAAGGTCGAGGAAAAGGCGTTGTCGCTCGATTCCTTGCGCTTGATGTTGGAGGAGCCCGACACCATTCAAGTGGATTCTGCCTTGATTCGTGACTCGCTCCAGCGGGTGGCTGGTATCGATTCCGCGATGCTGGCGTTGAGGGATTCCCTTTATCAGACGCTTTACGCGGCCCGTGAGGCCGATTCCCTGGGAAAGCGTGTTGAGGATTATTCATTAGGACATATCGGTTTGTGTCATTTCTTCAGTGCCATCAAGCAAGGTGAGACATTGGGGCGTCCCGTGCGTGTCGCTTTCCTGGGTGATTCCTTTATTGAGGGAGATATCCTGGTGGCAGACTTGAGAGCCGCCTTGCAGCAGGTATTTGGAGGTGAGGGCGTGGGTTTCGTGCCCGTCAATTCGGTCGCCGCCAAGTTCCGGCCGACGGTCAAGCAGGAGGGCGAGGGCTGGCAGACCATCTCCATGTTGGATTCGGCCCAAAATATTTTCACGCCTTCCGGCATGCTTTTCCTTCCGGAAGGTGAACGTCCCGAAATTCGTATCGACGCTCAGGATACTTATACAAAACAGCCTCTGCCTGACGCCTTGAAGTTGCTTTACGCCCGGAATGGGCATGCCCGTATTCGCCGGGTGATGGACACGCAAGCCGATACCTCTTTCTTTGAGCTGCCGCCGAGCGACCGGATCACTGAATACCAGTTGAATGGCTCGTTCCAGAAGATGACGCTAGGTTTCTCGGAGGTTGAAGGATTGGAGATGCTCGGTACCGTGATGGAGAGCGAGTCCGGTATTATTGTCGACAACTATTCGTTGCGAGGTAATTCGGGCATGGTGCTCGACCGGCTGGACTCGGCGCGTTGCCGGCAGCTCAATGAGGTGCGCCCTTACGACTTGGTGATTATGCAATATGGCTTGAACGTGGTCAACGACACGATCATGAACTACAGTTGGTACGGCAGCCGGATGCGTAAGGTGGTCCATCACGTGAAGGCCTGCTTCCCGGAGGCGGATCTTTTGCTGGTGGGCGTTTCCGACCGGAGCCGGATGGTGAACGGCCAGTTCGAGACGATTCCCGCCGTCCTCTCATTGCTCTATACGCAGCGGCAGGTGGCCCGCCAGACGGGTATTGTCTTCTGGAACCTGTTCGGGGCGATGGGTGGCGTGAACAGCATGACACGCTATGTCGAGAAGAATTGGGCGGGAAAGGATTATACTCATTTGGGCTTCCGTGGCGGAAAGGAGATCGCGAAGGCCCTGTTTGACGCGTTATTATTGGAGAAGGTATTTTATGATGAGGTCGATAAACAGCTGGAATAGTTTCTTGAGGATCGGGATATTTGTCCTGCTCCTCTCTTGGGGGCATGGGGAATGCCTTATGGCCGGAAGCGGGTCGGAGAAGGATTCCGCGGCGGTCAAGCGGGAATGGGTCGCTCCACCCTCCTTGTCCTCGACGATGTTGAGGCTGGGGAGCGACACGCTGATCCTACCCGCCGACTCGACGTTGTGGCGGGCCTTGTTCGCCCAGCTGGATTCGTTGAGGCAGGGAAAGGACACGGTGATCTCGATTGTGCAACTGGGCGATTCGCATATTCAGGCAGGTTATCAGAGCGGTATGTTGATGCGCCTGTTCCATAAGGATTTCGGGAATGCCGGACGGGGCTGGATCTCGCCCCTGAAATTATGCCGGACCAACGAGCCGGACGACTATTTCATCCGCTCGAGCCTGAAGAACTGGATCTATGCCCGGGCGACGCAGCGGAAGAAAAAGACCTCGATCGGTCCCGGAGGCGTGGGGCTTTACGCCAATGTCTCGGCGATTGATATGGACCTGATCGTGACACCCAAGAATGGGGCGGGCTATGCTTTCAACGAGGTTTTGCTCTTTCAGGGCAGTCATGCCCGGCCATTCGAGCCGACCGCCAAGTGGAAAAAGGCGGTAAGTGTCTCAAGGGGCGATACGGCTATCTGTGGAGTCGCGGTCGATACTTTCCGGATCAACCGGCTGACGGATACGCTGAATCTCCGGACGGTGAAGAACCCTGACACCTCGTTCCGTAATCAGTATTTTGGCTTCAGCCTGCTGAACGGGAATCCCGGTGTGCTCTATCACTCGATCGGGATTAACGGGGCGATGTACGTGAACTATACGAGCGAGGAGTATGTCTGCCGGCTGGCGGCTTTGCGCCCGGCGTTGCTGATCATCTCTCTTGGGACGAACGAGTCGTTCGGTCGCCGTTTCTCGAAGACGGAATTTGCCTCGCAGGTGGAGGCTTTCATCACGTTGGTCAAGCGATACATGCCTGGGACGGCCCTGTTGCTGACCACTCCGCCGGAGTGTTATCGTCGGGTGACGGTCAACAAGAAACGGACTTACGTGCGCAACGACAATACGGAGAAGGTGGCGGAGGTGATCCGTGAGGTCGCCAAGCGGGAGGGGCTCGCTTGCTGGGATCTGTTCACGGCGACCGGCGGCCTTAACTCGTCGAAGGCGTGGCAGCGGGCCGGCCTGATGCGCACTGACCGCATCCATTTTGTCAAGGAGGGGTATTTCGAGCAGGGACGTATGCTCTACAGGGCTTTCCTGAATACCTACAATAATTTTCGGTAATACATATCATATATAATTATAGTCTAGATAAAGATGTTGGATTGGATGGGATTGAGTTTTGAGAATGGCGTGTTGAGGATCATGGATCACGAGTTTACGTGGGGGCGGCTGGCCGACTTGCTGGCCTATCAGCCCGACGCGCCGATGTTGTTCAGTAGCGGGCTTTTCTTCTTCCTCTTTATCGGTTTCTCGGTGTTCTATTACCTTCTGAGGAAAAAGATGATGGCGCGGATCATCTACGTGACGCTCTTCTCCCTTTATTTCTATTACAAGAGCAGCGGCCTCTGGTTCGGCCTGCTGGTCTTCACGGCCACTTCCGATTTCTTCATCGGGCATTACTTGGCCAGGGCCACCACGGTTCGTGCCCGCAAGGCGCTGGTGACGCTGAGCCTCTGCGTGAACCTCGGCATGCTGGCCTATTTCAAGTATTTCAACTTCCTGCTGGGCTCGCTGACGTTGATGCTCAACGACCTGGGCTTCTATATCGGTTCCGACCGGCTGCTGTATCTGGAGTTCCAGAACTGGGACATCTTCCTGCCCGTCGGTATCTCTTTCTTCACCTTCCAGAGCATCAGCTACGTGATCGATATCTATCGGGGGCGGATCGAGCCGCTCAGGCGATGGATCGATTACCTCTTCTACGTCTCCTTCTTCCCGCAGCTGGTGGCGGGACCGATCGTGCGGGCACGCGATTTCATCCCGCAGATCCACCGCGATCCGCTGGTGACCCGCGCGGCGTTCGGCGAGGGACTTTTCCTCATCTTCTGTGGCTTGATGAAGAAGGCGGTGATCTCGGACTATATCAGCCTCAATTTCGTTGACCGTGTGTTCGACGCGCCGACGCTCTATACCGGCCTCGAGAACCTGATGGGCGTCTATGGCTACGCCTTGCAGATCTATTGCGACTTCTCGGGCTATTCCGACATGGCCATCGGTTTGGCGCTCCTCCTGGGCTTCCGGTTCAACATCAACTTCGACTCGCCCTACCAGTCGGCCACGATCACCGAGTTCTGGCGCCGGTGGCACATCTCGCTCTCCTCGTGGCTGAAGGATTATCTCTACATCTCGCTGGGCGGCAATCGAAAGGGGCGCCTCCGCACCTACGCGAACCTGATGATCACGATGCTCCTGGGCGGCTTGTGGCACGGCGCGTCGGTCCGTTTCATCCTGTGGGGCGCCTTGCATGGGGTTTCGTTGGCGATCCATAAGTTCGTGATGGGCCGTTGGCCAAGCTTCCGGCAGACGGGAGCGGAGATGTCGCCCGCGCGGCGCGTGATCGGGGTGATCGTCACCTTCCATCTCGTTTGCCTGGGCTGGATCTTCTTCCGGGCCGACTCGATGGAGACGGCGGGCGCGATCCTCGGGCGCATTTTCACCGCGTTCCATCCCGAGATCTTCCCGCAGTTCGTCGCGGGCTATCCGATGGTTTGCGCCCTGATGCTGATTGGCTACGTCACCCATTTCCTGCCCAAGCGGTGGGACGAGGCGGTTCGCGACGCCGTCACCCGCTCGCCGCTGGTGGTCCAGGCCCTGGCGCTGGCGGTGTTGATCTTCGTCGTGACCCAGTTCCGGAGCTCCGGCGTGCAGCCGTTCATCTATTTCCAGTTCTAGCGCGTTCGTGTGGATAAATTTCTTTCGGAAAATTGTCTATGCGTTAAAGCGCGGACAATCTGAAGTGATTTGGTTTATCCCCGCTTGCATGCACGGACAATCCAAAGTGGTTCGGTTTATCCCTGCTTTCATGTGCGGACAATCTGAAGTGGTTCGGTTTATCCCTGCTTTCATGTGCGGATAATCTGAGGCGGTTCGGTTTATCCCCGCTTTCATGTGCGGACAATCCAAAGCGGTTAGGCTTATCCCCGCTTCCATGTGCGGACAATCCGAAGTGGTTCGGCTTATCCCCGCATTAAAGCATGGATAAATTTTTTACCTGTTTTGATGTGCGATCAATTAGCGGAGTAACGGAATGTCGGCTCGTCGGCTTGGAAATTGAGTTGGATGCTCCTCAAATCGCGTCCGGAGATGTTCTGGAAGACGGCGAGGTCGAACTCGGGGATAATCGCGAGGATATGGTCGAACACGTCAGCCTGCACAGCCTCGTAGAGCGTCCAGTCGGTCTGTGTCGTGAAGAAATAGATCTCGATAGGCAGGCCCGTCTCGGCTGGTTGGAGGTGGCGGACAAGGCAGGTCATATCCTTGTTAATCGTGGGCAGCTGATAGAGATAGCGGACCAGGTAGGCGCGGAAGACGCCGAGGTTTGTTTGCCGGCGGCCGTTGACGGGGATCGAGTCGTCGATCTGCCGCTCGTGGTTATAGGCGGCCAGCTCTTCCTCCTTCTGGTCGATATAGGCGGTGAGGAGCGAGATGCGGCGGTATTTGGCCAGCATCTCGGGCGTGCAGAAGCGGACGCTGTTCATGTCGATGTTGATGGATCGCTTGATGCGGCGGCCGCCCGATTCCTTCATGCTACGCCAGTTCTGGAAAGCGTCGCTGACGAGGGCGTAGGGCGGGATGGTGGTGATGGTATTGTCGAAGTTGCGCACCTTGACGGCGTTGAGCGTCACCTCGATAACCGTTCCGTTGGCGCCATATTTCTCCATCGTGATCCAGTCGCCCGGGCGCAGCATGTCGTTGGCCGAGAGTTGTATGCCGGCGACGAAGCCAAGGATCGTATCCTTGAAGACCAACATCAGGATAGCCGCCGAGGCGCCGAGTCCGGCGAAGAGCGAGACGGGCGACTTGTCGATGACAACGCTGATGACGAGGATCGCCCCAATGAAGAAGAGCGCCACTTGCAGGATCTGGACGAATCCCTTGACCGGCTTGTTCTTCAGGATGTTCCTTTGGCTGTAGATCTCCTGGATGACATTGAGCGACGCATTCAGGAAACGGAGCGAGACGGCGATGATGTAAATCCCGCAGATCTTTTGCAGGAAGATGAGCAGCTGTGGCATCTCGTTCTTTGGGAAGGCGATGGGCAGCAGGATGTAGGTCAGGATGGCGGGGATGATGTGCATCATCTTGTTGATGATCTTGCGTTCGACGATCAGGTCGTCCCACTGGTTCTTCGTCTTGCGGGCGACGCGCTTGAAGGCGTTGAGCATGACGCGGCGGCAAATATAGTCGATGCAGAAGGTGATAAGGACTATGGCAGTTAAAATCAGAATATTGTCCAGATAATTCGGCTCGTCTTTAATGATGTGTAAGTCAACTAGTAATTGCTGGACCCAGTCTTGTATCTCGTTCATGTTATCCGCTATTTTGTTTTTATATACGCAAAAATAGAGAAATAATATTGTATCTTTGTTTAACAATCAAGAAATAAGCTATGAATTCTTCGTTTCCAGATGAGATTAATGAGGCCCAAGGACTGAACGTCAGACCTGGGGCTTTGGATGTCGAGGTAGTTGAGTTGGATAATGGCTTGACGGTTTGGCTGAATGAGGATCATAGCCAGCCCAAGATCATGGGGGCGGTCGTCGTTAAGGCGGGCGCTAAAGAGACGCCGGACACCGGGATCGCGCATTACTTCGAGCACATGATGTTCAAGGGGACCGACAAGATCGGGACGATCAACTATACGGCAGAGAAGGCGATCCTCGACGTGATTTTCGGGAAATACGAGGCGTTGTCGATGACCGACGACCCCGAGGAGCGGGCCCGCCTGTTGCGAATCATCAACGAGCTGAGCGCCAAGGCGGCGGAGTATGTCATCCCGAACGAGTTCGACCAGATGATCTCCTCGTTCGGCGGGACGGAGATGAACGCCGTGACCTCTTATGATTATACCTTCTATTTCAATTCTTTCGCGCCGCAATACCTGTCGCATTGGGCGGAGCTCAACAGCGAGCGCCTCCTGAATCCCGTCTTCCGGATGTTCCAGAGCGAGATGGAGACGGTCTACGAGGAGCGGCGGCGTTATAACGACACCATCAGCCACGCGGCGATCGAGGAGTTGACCAAACGATATTTTTATCCGCATCCTTATGCCTATCCGGTTATCGGGAGCATGAAGTATTTGCGCAATCCCAATGTGGTGGAGATGCGTAAGTTCTTCGAGCGTTATTATGTCGCCTCAAATATGGGATTGATCCTGAGTGGCGATTTCGATAAGGCAACAGCGTTGCCGATCATCCGTTCCACCTTTTCCCGGCTCCGTAAGGGGCGAGTGCCTAAGGCGGAGGTAGTGGAACTTCCGGATTTCAACGGTAAGGAGACCGTGACGATCCGGATGCCGCTCCCTTTCTTGCGGGTGATGGCTTTGGGATTCCGCGGCGCGTCGAACCGGAACAGCGACCTGACGGCGCTTAATGTCGCCGTGCGGATGCTGAACAACTCCAATGGGACGGGCTATCTCGACCGGCTGACGATGGAGCATAAGGTGAAAGGGGCTATGGTATTGAACAAGAACATGAATGAGGCGGGAATGCTGGGCGTGCTCGTCTTGCCCAAGAACTGGTTGCAATCCTATGGCGCGGCCGAGAAACTGGTCTGGAAGCAGATCGATCGGCTCAAGTCGGGCGATTTCACGGACGAGTTTTTCCAGAGCCTCAAGTTGGAATTGAAGAGGGAACGGGAATCGCTCCTGGAGAGTATTGATTCGAGGGCCGAGGCGATGATGCGTGTCTTTTCGGAAGGCAAGAGCTGGCAAGAGTATCTTGACGGCGTAAGACGGATTGATTCCTTGACGAGGGAAGAGGTCATGGAGGTTGTCCGGAAATATTTCTCGTCGGAGAATTATCTATATGCGGTCAAGAAAACAGGCGCCAATCCGACCGATAAAGGGAACGTGCCGACGCTCTCGCCGATCGTCCCGAAAAACCAGGATCGCCTGTCAGATTACAGGAAGCACCTGGAGGAATTGCCCGTTAAGGAGCGGGCGATCCGTTTGTTGGATTTCAAGAAGGACGTGCGTGTGACTCCCTTGTCGGATCTGGTAACGTTATATACGAGTCCTAATCCCGTGAATGGAATATTCTCCCTGACGCTGGCCTTCGGTATTGGAGATTTGGAGTGCCGGCAAGCCCCGCTTTTGGCGGCTTATCTTCCCTTTCTCGGGACCGAGACAATGGATTTCGAGACCTTCAGGCGTAAGTTGCAGACTTTGGGAAGCACGCTTGGGGTGACTTCGTCCGACTCGGATTTCTTGATCACCGTTCATGGATTTGATCGTTATTTTGCGGAGAATATGACCTTGTTGGGAGAGTTCTTGGCTCATCCCAAGGCGGACGAAAAGAAGATGAAACTCCTGTTGGACGAGGAAAAAGTGACGGTCCAATCGTGGCCCAGCTCGAGCGAGAGCTTGGGGCGGATACTTTTCGAGAAGATCAAGTTTGGGGATGAGTCACGTTTCCTGACGAAACTGTCGGCCAAGGATATCAAGAAGTTGAAGGGAGAGGATTTGCTCGCGACTTTGCGCCGGATCATGACTGTCGCTTGTGGCATTCATTATTGTGGGCAGACAAAGCCGGAGGTTGTCGCCGAGCAGGTTCGGCGGGTGATCCCGATCGAGCAGATTACGGTCCCTTCCAATTCGCCTTATGTGAGAACTTTGGAACAGTACGATAAGCCTAGCGTGTTTTTCGTGAACAAGGGAAATATCAGCCAGTCGATCATTTATGCCTATTCCAATATCGGGCCGTTAGCCGATGTGCGGGCACGTTTTGTCGCTCGCCTGTTTAACGCCTATTTTGGCGATGACACCGCCTCGCTTCTTTTCCAGGAGATCCGAGAGTTCCGTTCGTTCGCTTATCAGGTGGATGGTGGAATTATCATGCCTCCCTTCATTCATAGGGAGAAGTCGGCCTATTTCTATATGTGGCTTTCCACCAGATCCGATAAGGCAATCGACTCGATACGGGTGTTCGAGGAATTGGTGCGTCAGTTGCCTTTGGATGAGAGACGGCTGGAGCAGGTGAAGAAGCATTTGAGGCATGGCCTGTCGAATGATTATCCCGCTTATCGGGCATTGTCCTTGAGGGTGGCCGGCATGATTCGTGATGGCTTTAAGGAGGATCCGAATAAGTTGTTTCTCGAGGAAATGGAACGGATCACGATCGAGGATATCCAGGCGTTTTATGAGACCTATATCCGCGACAGCATACGGGTTTATGCCGTCGTAGCGAACCAAAAGGATTTGGACCTCAAACAGATGGAAGAGTTTGGCGAGATCATGAAATTGGCGGGAAAGAATCTTTATCGTTAACAGCAGGATTGGTTTGAATACCCGGATTTTTTCAAGTATTTTTTAGGGAAAGTATGTACAGCAAAGATGAATTAAAGAAATTAAAGATAGAGTTTTGGGAAAGCTTCGCGGCTTATTGTGAGGTGCAACCCTATTTGAGGCGGCGACGGAAAATGTGGACGCTTTATAATACGAAGGTCAAGGGCGTGGAGCTGAAGTTTGACGCTAATCGTAAAGGCGCTTACGTGATCCTGGAGGTGAACCATCGTCAGGAGGAGGAACGGTTGGAGATGTACGAGCGTTTGACCTGGTATAAGGAGACGCTCGAGAAGGATTTTCCTGACGGTCTGATCTGGGATTGTTGTTTTGTCCGCGAGACAGGCAACGAGGTGGCCCGGATTTATGTCGCCAAGGAGGGATTGGACCTGCATAGGCGAGAGCATTGGGGCGATTTCTTCTCGTTCATGGCTCGGCAGATGTACTTGCTTGAGCGTAATTTCATGAGTATAGCGGAATATTTGAGGGAATGATTATGGGAAGCAAGATATGGATGGTCGCCTCAATCGTATTGATGGGCTTGCTGGCTTGTGATGACGAAAAAAGACTGGGTGAGTTGGAGCGACCGGGCGTGAGTCGTGAGTTGGCTGATTTCAGGAAGGCGAATTTCAAGGAGGTTCGTTATGACTTGCGCTTCTCGATTCCCGAGGAGCGGGTTGAGCCTGTTACCGGTCAGGTGACGGTAGCCGTGACGATCGAGGAGGATGGTCCGTTGATCCTTGATTTCAGGAATGGCGAGGTGCGTTCGTTGTCGTTGAACGGGGATACGGTTCCCTATCGGGTAGCCGATGAGCATGTCGTGATCGATAAGGAACATGTCCGGAAGGGCGAGAACCAGGTGTCGCTCTCTTTCGTCTCGGCTGATCAATCGTTGAATCGACGTGACGATCTGCTTTATACACTTTTGGTTCCCGATCGGGCCAGGACGGTATTTCCCTGCTTTGACCAGCCCAATATGAAATCCCGTTTCTCGTTGACACTTGAGTTGCCCCGGGCTTGGGAGGCAGTCTCGAATGGCGCTATCCGTGAGATCGATAGCCTGTCGGTTGAGGGACGAAAAAGGATCTCGTTCGCTGAGACGGAGCCTTTGAGTACCTATCTGTTCTCATTCGTCGCCGGACGTTTAGAGCGTGAGCGGTTTGAGCGTGATGGGCGTGAGATCTCGATCTATCATCGGGAAACCGACCCGAAAAAGCGGGCGCAATGTCCTGATATCGCTGATGAGGTGTTTGATGCCTTGGCCTGGCAAGAGGCGTTTACGGGTATTGACTATCCATTCGCCAAATACGATTTGATTATCCTGCCCGGTTTCCAGTTTGGCGGTATGGAGCATACGGGCGCTACCTTATATAATGATCGCCGGATGTTCCTCGACGAGCATCCGACGTTAGACGACCGGTTGGGAAGGAGCGCTTTGATTGCTCATGAAACCTCGCATATGTGGTTTGGCGATTATGTGACTATGGATTGGTTCGATGATGTTTGGACCAAGGAGGTTTTCGCCAACTATTTCGCCTCGAGAATCGTGGAGCCTCTTTATCCGGAGGTAGATCATCGGTTGAACTTTATCTCCGATTATGTCCCGTCGGCTTATGCGGAAGACCGGACCGCCGGTTCCAACCCGATTAAGCAGAAGTTGGATAACCTGTCGGACGCAGGTTTGGTTTATGGCAATATTATTTATAATAAGTCGCCAATGGTGATGGAGATGCTGGTCCGAGTGTTGGGTGAGGAGGCTTTTCGTAAAGGCATCCGTGAGTACCTGACGGCCTATGCCTATGGAAATGCCACATGGGAGGGGCTGATCCGCATTCTTGATCAATATACGGATGAGGATCTGGAGGCTTGGAGCCGGGTTTGGGTGCATGAGAAGGGCATGCCGGAACTGTCAGCCTCGGTTTCGAATGGGCGATTGATCGTAACGCAGCGTGATCCATGGGGACGTGGACTCTTATGGCCTCAGCGATTGAGTTACCTGGTCCGAACGGGCGATAAGACGGAGGTGATCGATCTGGAGATGACTGGTTCCACTGATCGGACAGAGGTTGGTTTGACACTTCCGGTCGATTCCTCAACAATTGTTATTCCTAATCGGGATGGTCGCGGATATGGCTTTTTCCGGGTTGGCGAGGCCGAGTCGTCTGCTTTATGGCAAGAGATGCGGCGGTCGGATGATGCGCTTCTGAAAGGTTCCCTATTGATCACCCTCTATGAGAACCTTTGCCGGTCAACAATCTCGCCGCAGGCTTTTAGTGATGAGATTCTAGCCTATTTGCCTCAGGAGAGAAACGCGTTGCTCTATTCGATGGCTCTCGGTTACTTGGGTAAGTGTCAGGCCCGTTACGACTTGGATGCCCGTCCGGCGGAGGCGGCATTATGGCGGATCGTGACCTCCGATCCCGATCCCGATCCAGTCCGGCGGTCGCAAGCCTTCCGGCTTTATCGGTCAGTTGCCGAGTCGGACGAGGCGACGCAACGTCTTTACCGCATTTGGAAAGAGCAGGTTGAACCGGCGAATTGTCCATTAAGTGAGCGCGATTATATCAACCTTTCCTATACTTTGGCTTTGCGGATGCCCGATCAGTCGGACGCGATTGTGGCCGAGCAGCGTACCCGGATCACCAATCCGGATCGGTTGCGGGAGTATGATTTCATATCCCCGGCCGTCTCGCCAGACGCGGCAAGGCGTGATAGTGTTTTTGCGGCTTTGCTGATTGCCGAGAACAGACGTGTTGAGCCGTGGGCCTCGTCCGCTCTCTCTTTCTTGAATGACCGCTCGCGTGAGGCTGAGTCCGTAAAATATATCCGGCCAGCATTGGAGGCGATGCCCGAGATCCAACGAACAGGCGATATTTTCTTCCCGAAATCGTGGGCGGGCGCCTTATTGGGAAATCATCATTCCGAGGCCGCTCGCCACGAGGTAGAAGCCTTCTTTGCCGCTCATCCGGATTTTCCGGTGATGCTTGGCAATAAGATCAAACAGCAGGCAGATTTTGGGATCTTGCCGGGGAAATGATGATTCTGTTAAGACAATAGTACATGTCAGGTTACACATACGTTTGTGTAAGCCGTCACGATCGTTTGTGTAAGCCCACACATACGTACGTGAAGGGCGACACGTACGTATGTGTGATTTTGAGGATGGTTTATAAGATTTTTTTCAATCTTGATTCTATAGCTCCCTTATTCCTAGCGAAAATCTCCGCTAATTCTTCTATGCGTTTACCTTCTGAGTATAATTGTTTTAGTTGGCTGTCATCTTCTTCCGTCCAAGGCATGTATGCGTTGGCGTGAAGCTTTTTTTGTTTTTCTATGTATGATATTTCCGTGTTTTTGTTCTCAAGAGTCGTTTTACCGGAAGTGATCACATATTCTTTTATGATCGCTATAAAGCGTTCTCCATACATGTTACGTTTATGTTGGCCGATTCCAAATGTATTTCCGAAAGCGTCAAGCGTTGTTGGGCGTTCTGTCGCTAGAGCATGAAGTGTTTTGTCGGACATAACGACGTATGTTGGCCAATTATTCGCGTCCGCTATCTGTCGTCGTAATTCGCGTAATCGTTCAAGCAAGGCTTTGTCTTCTTCTTTTACTGTTTGTTTGGCGGTATTCAAGTTCTTGTTATTTTTGACTTTATAATCTTCTCGTTTTATTACGGCAAATTCTACTTGTTTACGTCCATATAAGATGTCCTTGCCTAGTTTCGTGACTTTAAGATGGCGATCTTCGTCATAGGCGATTTCCATGAATCCCATTTGTAGCATCTGTAGCAGATAGTCATGCCAATCACGGAATGATATATCACGTCCTACACCGAATGTTTTTAACGATTGGTACCCTTTTGAGATTAACTCTGCCGAATATGAGCCTCTTAGTATTTCCACGGTCATCGTAAAACCTATTTGTTCTTTTGTACGCATTATAGCGGATAATGCTTTTTGCGCAAGGGTCGTACCGTCGAAGCGTTGAGGCTGAGTAAGGCAAACGTCACAATTTCCGCAATTATGTTCTGTCGTTTCTCCAAAATAATTCAATAAAATACGTCGCCTGCACACTTGCGCTTCCGCATATTCTTGGATTCGTTTTAGTTTTTCCAGATAGATTTCTTTTTGCCCGCTTTCTTCCGCGAATTTCCGGAGGGTTATCAAATCTTGCAGGTTGTAAAATAAAAGAGTTTCCGTAGGCAAACTGTCGCGTCCTCCACGGCCTATTTCTTGATAGAAACTTTCAATGCTTTTGGGAAGGTTATAATGGATGACAAACCGTACATCACTTTTGTCTATGCCCATTCCAAAAGCAATCGTCGCTACGATGACGTTGATATGGCCTTTGATGAAAGCTTCTTGTACACGGTTGCGTTTTTCAATTTGTAGTCCGGCATGGTAAACTCCTGCGGATACACCAGCTTCGTTAAGTTTTTGGGCCAATTTTTCTGTCGTTTTGCGAGCTAGGCAATAGATGATTCCGCTTTCATGCTGATGACGTTCGATGATGTTCATGATGGTACGGAATTTGTCTTTGGCGGAATATCCTCGTTTCACGTCCAGACTTAGGTTCGGACGGTCAAAAGAACTGATAAATAATTGAGGATGACTCAAATGTAAACGTGAAATTATGTCCGTTTTCGTTATTTTATCCGCAGTTGCGGTTAAGGCTATTATAGGTACTTCTGGAAATCGATCACGCAATATATTCAGTTGGGTATATTCCGGGCGGAAATCATGTCCCCATTGTGATATACAATGTGCCTCGTCAATTGCGAAAAGAGAAATCTTTATATTTTGAGATAACCAAGGAATCTCGTTTATTAGGCGCTCTGGAGAAAGATACAGTAATTTTACCATCCCTTGCTGGCATTTTTCTTGGATTATCTTGTTGATGGATTCTGAGTTACCACTATTTATGGTCTCGGCGGGGATGCCGTTGGCTTTTGCGGCCTCCACTTGGTCTTTCATTAAAGAAATCAGGGGAGATACAACAATAGCAGTTCCTTCTAACATTAATGCCGGTATTTGAAAGCAAATGGATTTACCTCCACCGGTTGGCATTAATACAAGTGCGTCTTCTTTCTGGAGTACATGGTTAATGATCTCTTCTTGCATGGGACGAAAATGATCATAGCCATAGCATGATTTTAATAATAGTTGAGGTTTTGTCATGTGATTATTATTTTGTTATTGTTTTATCTGTCACTAGAATTAGTGACTTTATCCATGCGCTAAATTTAGGAATAAACATCACATGAGCAAAATAATCTAAAGGAAAAAATTAAATGAGTGGTAGATGCAAAGAAGAATATCTTTGGTTACGCATAACAGTGCGTTTCCAATACACTGCAGTGAAAATCCAATTCCACTGCAGTGTATTGGAAAATGCACTTAAGTGCCCCAATTTTTTGTCCGAAGGAAAAAGTAGTTTTTTCCGAACAGGATTGGAGTTTTCTTCGGACAAAACTTTCGTTTCCTTCGGACGAAATTATGGGTTTACATAAATGGGAAAGAATGGCGCATTAGGGAATAGTTGGCCTATCTTCGGAACCATTCAGCAACAGTATGAGTTAAAGAAAATCCCTGCTTTGGCCTGGCCTCGACTCGATGCCGTTTATGCAGGAGGCTAGGGCATCAATAAAATGGTCGACCTCTTTTCGGGAGATGCATAATGGTGGTAATATTCTTAAAACGCTAGTCCCGGAATAACCGGTGAATATATGATACTCGTAAAGCAAGCGTTCACGGATTGGAGATACCGGAATGGATAATTCAATGCCAATCATTAGGCCTTTGCCCCTGATCTCCTTAATGAGAGGGGATCCGAGCGACCTTAGTTTCTGGATGAAATAACTTCCCACCTCATTCGCGTTTTCAATTAGTTTTTCATCTTTCATGACCTGTATCACCGACAATGCGGCAACACATCCCAGATGATTGCCTCCAAAAGTTGTACCAAGCATTCCTTTCCGGGGTTTGAACGCGTCGCTAATTAATACGCCGGAGAATGGGAATCCGTTGGCTATCCCTTTGGCTACAGTGATAATATCGGGTTTTATGCCATACCATTGATGGGCGAAGAATTTACCCGTTCGTCCATAGCCAGACTGGATCTCATCAAGAATGAGGATGCTGTCGTGTTTTTTTGTCAAGTCACGCAAAGCAGTAAGAAAATCTTTGTCGGGTATTTGTATGCCTCCAACTCCGGAAATCCCCTCAATAATGACAGCGCAAACGTCCCCATTTTGGAGTTCTTTCTCGACCTCCCGGATGTCCATCTCCGCGAAATAAACATTGTTATTCGAGTTGATGGGAGCCGTGATGTGTGGATTGTCGGTGACTTCGACTGCAGCTGAGGTTCGTCCGTGAAAGGCGTGCTTGAATGCGATGACCTTTTTCTTCCCCGTGTGAAAGGAGGCTAGTTTAAGGGCATTCTCATTGGCTTCAGCTCCGGAATTGACAAAGAATACGCTGTAATCGGGATAGCCTGAAATCTTCCCTAACTCATGGGCCAATTCCTCTTGGAGTTTGTTTCTGACAGAATTGGAGTAAAACATGAGTTCCTGCAATTGTTCGCTCATGCGTTTGACCAAATAGGGGTGTGAATGTCCAATGGATATGACGGCATGTCCTCCATAAAAATCCAGATATGACTGGTTCTTATCGTCAAAAACATAACATCCCTTACCTTTTATTATATTGATAGGGAAAATAGAATAAACGTCAAATAAATTCATGATTGGTCGTTATTTATAGTCGGACATGATGGGAGGATGTCGATAGTCATTCCATCCTGCCGTATTTCATTTCTTCACCGTTATTGTCGTATTGTTTACGTTTGCCGGTTGGTTTGCCGATGATTGTTATTCTCACGACTGCCGTATGGTCGATACTCCGTTGAATAGCCTCGTCAAAAGCTCCCATATGTTTAGGAAGGAAACGTTGGCAGATCAACTTGAGCGCATGTATCTTTTCGTTAGTGTCTGTCACCAGTTCCGCTTTGCCGAATGCGATGGCCGAACGATATTGAAGCGTGAAGGAGTCATCCTTAGGTCCTACCGTTGGTTGGCATTTTGTTACCGCAGAGAGGCATACCTCGGGATGAGCGGCAATGGCGTCGAGCTTGTCACCCTCGAGCGCGCAGTGAAAATACCAAATATTGTCTTCCTCGCTGGCCAATGATAGGGGAACGCCATAAGCTGAGCCATCTTTTCTCGTGAAGCTGACGGTAATATATGGGGCTTTACGCATGATTTCTAAAGCCCAGTCACTATTCATCTCTCTACTCGCTTTTCTCATAATATGATATTTTTGTGTTATTTTTGTTTTGATGAACCAATCTGATTTGCCAGACTGGACGATATTTATGCAAAAGTATCATTAGCTTGCCTATAAGCGCATAAGAATTCTGGCAGAAAATGAGGGTTAACACAAATTATCATATGGATTAGAACACTTTTAGGAGAAAAAAGTTAGGGAAGGCCTTGCGCGTAAGGAAAAAAAGCGTACCTTTGCACCGCAAAAATAATTTATTAATCATTTTTATAAACAGCTTTTGTATGAATAATTACGAAACCGTTTTCATTTTAACTCCCGTTTTGTCTGACGCACAGATGAAGGAAGCGGTAGATAAGTTTACGGGTCTCCTGAAAGAGCAAGGAGCGGAGATCGTAAACGAGGAGAACTGGGGATTGCGTAAGCTTGCTTATCCTATCCAAAAGAAGACGACTGGATTCTATCAATTGATCGAGTTCAAGGCTAATCCTGAGGTAATCGCCACTTTGGAGGTGAACTTCCGTCGTGATGAGCGTGTGATCCGTTTCTTGACATTCCGTCAGGACAAGTATGCGGCAGAGTACGCAGAGAAGAGAAGAAACTTGAAATCAGCTAAAGAAACAGTAAAGGAGAATTAATCATGGCAGCAACACAATCAGAAATCCGTTATTTAACTCCGCCTTCAGTAGACGTAAAGAGAAAAAAATATTGCCGTTTCAAGAAGAACGGTATCAAGTATATCGATTATAAGGATCCTGAATTCTTGAAGAAATTCCTGAACGAGCAGGGTAAGATCCTTCCCCGTCGTATCACGGGTACTTCTTTGAAGTTCCAGCGTCGTGTCGCTCAGGCCGTTAAGCGTGCCCGTCACTTGGCGTTGCTTCCTTATGTAACCGATTTGATGAAATAATTAAAGTAGAGGAGACAGAATATGCAGATTATTTTGAAAGAGGATGTAGCTGGTTTGGGCTACAAGGACGATATCGTAACAGTTAAGGACGGTTACGGACGTAACTTTCTAATCCCCACACGTAAGGCCGTTATCGCTTCTGAGTCGGCAAAGAAAGAGTTGGCTGAGGTTTTGAAGCAACGTGCTCATAAATTGGCTAAGATCAAGGCTGACGCTGAGGAGTTGGCTGCTAAGTTGAAAGAGGTTTCTTTGACTATTGGCGCTAAGACTAGCTCTACAGGTACGATCTTCGGTTCAGTTACGAACATCCAGATCGCTGACGCTTTGGCTAAGGCTGGTTATACTGTTGATCGTAAGATCATCTATATTAAGAACGTTAAGGAGGTAGGTCATTATACAGCAACTATCAAGTTGCACAAGGAGGTTTCTGTAGAGGTTCCTTTCGAGGTTGTATCTGAGTAATTCTATTGGGGCTTTGCCTCATGGGGTTCCTACCATACGAACAATATAATTATCCCGGCAAGACAATATGCTTTTGCCGGGATAAATTTTATCCGGACGTTTCGTGCTAAACAGGCTTAATCGCCCGGATTTTCTTGGTGCTTGGCTCTTGCTTGTTATCAAAAAAGATTAACTTCGCGAACAGGTTTGTTTTTTATTTTCGACGAATGAGACGTTTGCGATTGGCCTTGTTTTTGGTGTGGCTGTTTCCGGTGTTGTTGATGGCGGAAGTGGGTAAGCCATTTGTCGTGGTAATCGACGCTGGTCATGGTGGAAAGGATCCGGGCGCACGGGGAAGTGTTGTTAACGAGAAGGTGATCAACCTGAACGTGGCCTTGAAACTTGGCCGGATGATTGAGCGGGAGATGAAAGATGTCAAGGTGGTTTACACCCGTTCGACTGACCGTTTTGTGGAATTGACGGAGCGGGCGGCTATCGCCAATCGAGGAAAGGCGGATCTTTTTATCTCCATACATACCAACTCGGTGAAGAAGGGAAGTAGTGTCCGGGGAACGGAGACCTATACGCTCGGTTTGGCCCGTAGTGATGAAAACCTTGCCGTGGCTATGCGCGAGAACTCTGCGATTTTGTTGGAGGATAATTATCTGCAGCGTTATGAGGGATTCGATCCGAATTCAAGCGAGTCGTATATTATCTTTGAGCTGATGCAGAATAAGCATATGGAGCAGAGCATCAGTTTGGCATCGGATATCCAGAATGCGTTCTCTTCCTCAGGGCGTGTGGACCGGGGTGTTCGGCAGGCTGGCTTCCTGGTATTGCGAGAGACGAGCATGCCGAGCGTACTGGTGGAGTTGGGCTACATATCAAACCGGAACGAGGAGCAGTTTATGAATTCCTCGAAAGGACAGGATCTTTTGGCAAGGTCATTATATAAGGCGTTTGCCAATTATAAGCGAAACTTTGATTTGCGCTCGGGTAAACCGGTTGCCGCGGTTGTTATGGAACCGGAAATGGAGGAAGATCCCCTGGAGGTAACGGAGGAGCAGACGGATCGAAAAGCGCCTCCGGGAAGTGAGGCGGATATCTTGTCGCGAAAGAGAGAGGCACAAAAGGAAAGTGCATCTGAACAATCGTCGGGCAAGACGGTTTATAAGGTGCAATTCCTGACGTCCGAGACGAAATTGTCCAAGAACTCTAAACGTTTGAAAGGGTATAAGGATGCGGAGTACTATGTTGAGGACGGCATTTATAAATATACGTATGGATCGACAACCAGTTTCAGCGAGATCAACCGGATCCGCCGTTCCATGCTGAAAGATTTCAAGGATGCGTTTGTTATCTCGTTTAAGGATGGAGAACGTGTTCGCTAAATCATGTGATTGAATTAATTTTATATGTATCTATAAAAAGGAAGCAATGAAAAATGTGTTGACAAAAGAGGCGAAAATAGGTTTGGTGACGCTTGTGAGTTTGATCCTGCTGTATGTTGGCATCAATTATCTGAAGGGGATCAACCTTTTCCAGCCTGCTAACCGCTATTATGTGACGTTTGAGAATGTGCGTGACGTGACGATCTCGAGCCCGGTTTATGTTGAGGGCTTCAAGGTAGGTCTGGTTCGTAACATAGAGTATGATTATTCAACAACCAAGAAGATCACGGTCGAGATCAGCCTGGAGGAGAAGATGCGGATCAACAAGGGCAGTTACGTGGAGATCGAGAGCAGTTTCTTGAGTGGTGCCTCCTTGCATATCCATTTGAATACTTTTGTGGATGATTATTTGGAATCGGGTGCCATCATTGAGGGCCGTAAGGGGCCGGACATGATGCATGACGTACAGGAGGATCTTTTGCCCAGCGTAACAGCCATGTTGCCGAAGATCGATTCAATTCTTGGTGGTTTGCAAACCTTGATTAACCATCCGGCGTTGGTGCAATCGTTGGAACATGTGGAGAAGACGACCTCAAACTTGGAGGTTTCTACCAATCGTCTGAACCGGATGCTTGATCAGGATATGCCGGTGATCGTGGAGAACCTTAAGACGATTACGGATAATTTCTCGACTGTTAGCGCTAATTTGAAGGATCTCGACTTGAATTCGACTGTCAATTCAATTAACGCGACTTTGGCGAATTTGAAGATGACAACAGACAAGCTGAATTCGACGGATAACAGTATGGGACTTCTGTTGAACGACCGTCAGTTGTATGATAACTTGAACGGAGCGACCGAGAACGCGTCGAAGTTGTTGCTCGACTTACGTGAGAACCCGAAGCGTTACGTTCACTTCTCCGTATTTTGATAAATAGCGCATAAAACTTGAAAAAAGTTAAAAAAGCTATAATCGAAAAGAGAAGATAAGGGAAGAAATGACCAATTGTTTCACGGTCTGACCTCGTTTAATATCTGTGATTTTAGGCGGGTTATCGGTACTTAAGGCCTTGTTTGGGCCGTGAAACAATTGGAGTTGTTTCGATAGAATGAGAGTTAAGATATTGATACTCTTTTGTTTGTTTATAAGTTGTTGAGGCTTAGAATAATATTAAATAATCAATAAAACCAAGCGGAAGACCACTTTTTTTTTCGGATTTTATTTGTGTTCTTTGTATTCCATTTCAGTGTAAAATTAAGTTTAGCGGAAGATAGTTATCATGCAAGGGGACTGCCAGATTTTATGGAATAAATGCTTAGCGGTAATCAAGGATATCGTGCCTGAGGCCGCCTTTAATACTTGGTTTAAACCAATTATCCCATTGTCGTACGAGGGGAATAAGTTTACGATCCAGGTGCCTAGCCAGTTTTTCTATGAATATTTGGAAGAAAAATTCGTCAATGTATTGAAGGTGACGATTTACCGTGTCTTTGGGCAAGGGACGATCTTGAACTATCGTGTGATGGTAGACAAGTCGACCGGTGGCACGGTGGATTATCCAGCCGAGAATGCTGCCGCAAATGCCGGTATGCGTAAGCAACCCATGCCGAATGTTACTCATGCTCCGAATCCTTTCGTGTCGGTTATGCCACAAGATCTCGATCCGCAGCTGAACCCTAAGTACAGCTTCGAGAACTATTTTGAGGGAACGAGTAACAGGCTTGTCCGTACGGCAGGTGAGGCGGTAGCCCAGAATCCGGGAAAGACGACTTTTAATCCCTTGTTTATTTTTGGCCCTTCAGGTGTGGGTAAGACACACTTGTGTCATGCCATTGGGCGTCGTATCCGTGAGTTGCATCCGCAAAAGAAGGTGCTTTATGTTACTTCGCATCTGTTCCGCGTGCAGTTTACTGACGCGATCCGAAAGAATACGACGAATGATTTCCTGAATTTTTATCAGAATATCGATGTCTTGCTGCTGGATGATATCCAGGAGTTGATAGGCATGGATAAGACCCAGAATACATTCTTCCATATTTTTAATCACCTGCATCAGCTGGGTAAGCAGTTGATCCTGACTTCGGATAAGGCTCCGGTAGACTTGCAGGGTATGGAAGAGCGTTTGATTACGCGTCTGAAGTGGGGCTTGACGGCTGAGTTGAGCCGTCCTGATCTGGACTTGCGTAAGAAGATCCTGAAGAATAAGATCAATCATGATGGTATTGTTATTCCTGATGAGGTATTCAATTTCATTGCGAACAACGTGACAGAGAACGTACGTGATTTGGAGGGTATCCTTGTCTCATTGATGGCGAATGCCGTGATCAATAATCGTGAGATTGATCTTTCGTTGACGAAGCGTGTCGTGAGCCAGGCGGTTCACTTGGAGAAGAAACAGCTCTCTGTTCAAATGATCCAGGAGACAGTATGCAAGTATTTCAACCTGGAGCAGGCGACAATCCAGACAAATTCCCGTAAGCGGGAGGTGGTTCAGGCGCGTCAGATTACGATGTACTTGTCGAAGAAATATACGGACAGCTCATTCTCGAGCATTGGCAAGATTGTGGGAAAACGCGATCATGCGACAGTCCTTCACGCTTGCAAGACCATAAAAGACCAGATCGAGACCAACAAGTCGTTCCGGGCATCGGTTGAGGAGATAGAGGCATTGTTGAAAAATTAAGGGATTACATTGTTGTTTTTGAGGAGGGTCGACGCCTGGGTCAGAATGGGTCCGGGCGGCGATTTGACGTGCCTGAATGTCGGGTAAACTGTTTCTTTTTGGTTGATATTCGTTTATGAAAGATGCTTGTGATGCCGTCAAAAATATATACATTTGAGGGCGGAAGTATGGGCTTCCCTTTAAAAAGAAAATAACAAAAAAATAATATAACCGTGGATCGTAAGATTTATACTTTTGATGAGGCTTTTAAGGCTTCAATGGATTATTTTACTGGCGATGAGCTTGCCGCGAAGGTGTGGGTCAACAAGTATGCCCTGAAGGACGCTTTCGGCAATATCTATGAGCAATCGCCAAAAGATATGCATCATCGTTTGGCGGGTGAGATTGCCCGTGTGGAAAAGAACTATCCGAACCCGCTTTCGGAACAAGAGTTGTTTGATCTTTTCGATCATTTCCGTTATATCATCCCTCAGGGAAGCCCTATGACCGGGATCGGTAACGATTTTCAGATCGCTTCGTTATCTAACTGTTTCGTGATCGGTATTGATGGTATGGCCGATTCGTATGGCGCCATTATCCGGATCGATGAGGAGCAAGTGCAATTGATGAAGCGCCGGGGCGGTGTGGGTCATGACCTGTCGCATATCCGTCCGAAAGGCTCACCGGTCAAGAACTCGGCTTTGACCTCAACAGGATTGGTCCCTTTCATGGAGCGTTATTCCAACTCGACTCGCGAGGTGGCTCAGGATGGTCGTCGGGGCGCGTTGATGTTGAGTGTCTCGATCAAGCACCCGGACTCAGAGTCGTTTATTGATGCGAAGATGACTGAGGGTAAGGTGACGGGCGCGAACGTTTCTGTTAAGATTGACGATGAGTTCATGCGGGCGGTGATTGGAAATGAGACATATCGCCAGCAGTACCCGATTGATGCCACAGAGCCTCTTTATGCGAAAGATATTAATGCTACCGCTTTATGGCATAAGATCATACACAACGCTTGGAAATCGGCGGAGCCTGGTGTTCTTTTCTGGGATACGATCCTGCGTGAGTCTGTCCCAGACTGCTATGCCGATTTGGGCTTCCGGACGGTATCAACCAATCCTTGTGGTGAGATCCCCTTGTGTCCATACGATAGTTGCCGTTTGCTCGCTATCAACCTTTATTCTTATGTAGTCAATCCTTTCACGAAGGAGGCCTATTTCGATTTTGACCTGTTCAAGAAGCATGTCGCTTTAGCGCAAAGGATCATGGATGATATTATCGATCTCGAATCGGAGAAGATTGAGAAGATCCTTGAGAAGATCGATTCCGATCCCGAATCGATGGAGGTTAAGCAGAGTGAGCGTCATTTGTGGGAAAAGATACAGCGTAAGACCTTGATGGGACGCCGTACAGGTGTGGGTATCACGGCCGAGGGTGATATGCTGGCTGCTCTTGGTTTGCGTTATGGCTCGGACGATGCGATTGATTTTGCGGAGAAGGTGCAGAAAACATTGGCATTGGCCGCTTACCGTTCGTCTGTTGAGTTGGCAAAAGAGAGAGGCGCATTCGAGATCTTTGACGCTAAGCGGGAGGAGAAGAATCCTTTTATTGGCCGTTTGCGTGAGGCCGATCCGGAGTTGTATGCCGATATGTTGAAATACGGTCGTCGTAACATCGCTTGTTTGACAATCGCTCCGACCGGTACGACAAGCTTGATGACACAGACCACGTCAGGTATTGAGCCGGTCTTCCTGCCGGTTTACAAACGCCGTCGTAAGGTGAATCCGAACGATACGGAGGCTCGTGTGGACTTCGTGGATGAGACTGGCGACGCATTTGAGGAATACATCGTCTTCCATCATAAGTTTGTTACTTGGATGATGGCGAATGGCTATTCAACGATCAAGCGTTATACGCAGGAGGAGATTGATGAGCTGGTTGCTAAATCGCCATATTATAAGGCGACCTCGAACGATGTGGATTGGTTGCAGAAGGTCCGGATGCAAGGACGTATCCAGAAATGGGTAGATCATTCGATCAGTGTTACGATCAATCTTCCGTCTACTGTCTCGGAGGAATTGGTTAATGAGTTGTATATCGAGGCTTGGCGTTGTGGTTGTAAGGGCTGTACGGTCTATCGTGATGGTTCCCGCTCGGGTGTCCTGATCGCTGCCGACAATAAGAAGAAGAAAAAGGATGATTGCATGCAGCCGCCAGTGATTGTCTCGACACGTCCTCGTGAGTTGGAGGCTGATGTGGTGAAATTCCAGAACAATAAGGAGAAATGGATTGCCTTTGTCGGTTTGCTGAATGGCCGGCCTTATGAGATCTTTACTGGTTTGGCTGATGACGATGAAGGTATCATGCTGCCAAAGAATGTTGTCAAGGGTTCGATCATTAAGAGCTATGACGAGGATGGCAAGAAACATTACGATTTCCAGTTCAAGAATAAGAGGGGTTACAAGATGACTATCGAGGGATTGGATGGTAAGTTCAATCCGGAGTATTGGAACTATGCGAAATTGATCTCGGGCGTGTTGCGTTATGGTATGCCGATCGATCAGGTCATCAAGCTTGTACAGGGGATGGAGCTGAATAGCGAGTCTATCAATACTTGGAAGAATGGTGTTGAGCGGGCTTTGAAGAAATATCTTCCGAATGGAATGGCGGCTAAGGGACAGCAATGCCCGAATTGCGGATTGGAGACTTTGGTTTATCAAGAGGGCTGCCTGATCTGTACCAATTGTGGTGCTTCCCGTTGTGGATGATGTTTTTTGAGTAGACTGAATTAACCTGTATTATCATGAGGATCACATTTCATATTAATTTTCATACGGTTTGGGGCCAACGGTTGTATGTCGTTGGCAACATACCAGAACTGGGAAGTTGGAAATCGGCGATCGCGAAGCCGATGACCCATGTGGGAAATGGCGACTGGGTCTTGGACCTGGAGATCAGGCATGTCCCCGAGAGCTTGGAATATCGTTATCTCCTGAACGCCGACGATCATCTGTTGTTCGAGGAATGGGAACGAAACCACGTGTTGAGGCTTGACGCCGGAGTTCCGGCTTATACGCTTTTTGATACTTGGCAGGTGAAGCCTGAGCATGTGGCTTTCTATTCTTCCGCGTTTACGAAAGGTTTTTTTGCCCGTTCTGGTCATGCGCCGAAGCGGGTTTCCCAAGGCCGGAAATTGATATTGAAAGTGTTTGCCCCATGTGTCGAGCGGCATCATGAGTTGGCCATTTTGGGCGATGTGCCCTCTTTGGGTTCTTGGGAAGTCGGGCAGGCGATCCGGATGGACGACTCCGCCTTTCCGGAATGGTCCGTGGAGTTGGATGCCGAGCTCATAGGATCACGATTCGAGTATAAGTTTCTGGTAATCGACCGGACGACGGGCGAAGTGGTCCGTTGGGAAACGGGAGAGAACCGGGTTTATGATTTGCCTTCCGTAGGAGAGGAAGAGACAATCGTTCTTTCCGGCATGATGTTCCGTGATGACGAATCCAATTGGAAATGCGCCGGTACCGTTATCCCGCTTTTCTCACTTCGGTCAGAGCACGATTTTGGTATCGGTGATTTTGGTGACCTGCGGCTTATGGTCGACTGGGCGCACGAGACTGGGCAGAAGATTCTCCAGATCCTGCCGGTGAACGATACGACCACGACTCGTACTTGGATCGATTCTTATCCTTATAGCGCGATCTCCATATATGCCTTGCATCCCATCTATCTGGATGTCTCGTCGTTTGACTTGGGAGATCCGGACCGGATGGCTTATTATGAGCGGATCCGTCAGGAGTTGAACGCTCAGGATGCGGTCGATTATGAGAATGTCCTGAAATATAAGTTGGCTTATTGCCAGGAGTATTGGGCTCGCGAGCGAGAGCGGATTGAATCGTCGGATTCTTTCCGGACCTTCCGGGAGGAGAATGAGGACTGGTTGATGCCTTATGCTACCTACTGTTATCTGCGTGACAGTTACGGGACTTCCGATTTTACGAAATGGGAAGGAAACTCATTATATAATAAGACTCGAGTACGTGCTTTGTGTTCGCCAGAGAGTGAGGCTTGGGAGGAGATCTCTTTCTCCTACTTCCTGCAATATGAGGCAAGCCGCCAGTTTAAGGCAGCGTCAGACTATGCCCGGAGCAAACAAGTCGTGCTGAAAGGCGACTTGCCGATTGGGGTCAATCGTACTGGTGTGGAAGCTTGGACGGAGCCTGATTATTTCAATATGAACGGGCAAGCGGGTGCGCCACCGGATGACTTCTCTGTCAATGGCCAGAACTGGTTCTTTCCCACATATAACTGGGAAACGATGGCACGTGATGGATATCGCTGGTGGAAGAACCGTTTCCATCGTCTGGAGGAATATTTTGATTGTTTCCGGGTGGATCATATTCTTGGTTTCTTCCGGATTTGGGAGATTCCGTCGGAGTATGTCCAGGGCTTGTGTGGCCATTTTAACCCGGCGTTGCCGTTTACCGTTGAGGAGATTTCTTCTTATGGTTTCCACTTTGATGAGTTGCGGCATACTCGTGCCCAAATCAATGGAGCTTATCTGCAGGAACTGTTTGGCGAGGATGCGGAAGAGGTGCTCAATACTTTCCTGGTGCCTGTTTCCGCCAGCCATTACGCGTTGAAGCCCTATTGCGATACGCAGCGCAAGGTGGAGACTCTTTTCCTGGACAAGACAGACGAAAAGTCGCTTCGGGTTCGTGACGGGCTCTATGCGATCGCCAATGAGGTCCTGTTCTTGCGTGATCCGAACGATAAGTTTAAATGGCATCCGAGAATTTCGGCCAATGCCTCTTATGCTTATCGGGAACTGGGAGCGGAGGATCGCTATGCCTTCGACCAACTCTATTGGCATTTCTTCTATCATCGACATAATGATTTCTGGAAGGAGACCGCTTTGCGACGTCTCTCTCCGTTACTTGGTTCCACCAGCATGTTAATCTGCGGAGAGGATCTGGGTATGATCCCGGCTTCGGTTCCGGAGGTCATGCATAAGGAACAGATCTTTAGCCTGGAGGTGGAACGGATGCCGAAGTCGGCGAACCGGGAGTTTACCGATATGTTTAATCTGCCTTATCATTCGGTTTGTACGACCTCGACTCACGATATGTCGCCCCTGAGAAGCTGGTGGAAAGAGGATCAGGGCAAGACCCAGCGTTATTACAACCAGGTGCTTGGTCGTTTTGGTGCGGCACCGGCGGAATTGGCGGCGGAATTGGCGGGTGAGATTATCTCCAACCACCTGAAGACCCGCTCGATGTTGGCGATTATCCCATTGCAGGATTGGTTTGCTATCGATGATGCGATCAAGCGGCCCGATGCCGAATCTGAGCGTGTAAATATTCCTGCCATCTCGCCCTATTATTGGCGTTATCGGATGCATGTCTCGTTGGAGCGCCTGATGGACGAGAAGAGTTTTAACGGGAAGGTGGCCCAGCTTGTCCGGGAGTCCGGGCGATGAGATCCGGCGTGGAAACGCCTCTTTAGAATCGGTATCGTGAGCGATTAATAACAGGCATTTTGGTGTCTTAACAATGCCTGTTCAGTTTGGCTTATGATGGGCGATATGACAGGTCCGTATGTGAAAGACCTCACATACGGACCTGTTTTTTCTTTATTGAATCGCCTTGTCCGTATAATAATGGATCATCTGGACGATGGCCTCCTGGCAGGCGGGACAGAAGGGTGCGTAGTCGCGCATCATGCAATGATCCATTGGGCGATAGATCCCTTTGGGTACATAGCCGCCGCCCTCGAAGACGCCTGCCTTATCCATGTAAGGCTCCTCGAGCGGAGTGGGGATCGGCGTGCCGGCCGGGAGGAGATGTTTCCATTTCGAGTCGAAGTCAACCAATGTGGTGATGTTGGGTTCCCAAGGCTCGAACTTCAGGTTATAGAATTCCTCGTAAGCGACCTCGGAAGTAAAATACTCGTCAGCCAGGCCAGCGAAGCTATGTCCGAACTCATGTGCGAAGACGGAAAGGGTATGGGCATTGTCGGCCGTGCCGATGGCATAGAAGTTGTACATGCCGCCACCGCCGTAGGTATCGGTGTTGACTAGAATGAAGATGGCGTCGCACGGGGTTTCCCAGACGGCGTCGCGGATGGCCTTCATGTCGGGCGTGGTCAGGTAACGGTCGATGCCGAAGGTGTAATAGCCGGAGTTGAGGGCGGTATTCTTGAAGACACCCTTGCCGGACGAGTCGGTCCCGGATTCTTCAGAGGGCAGGTTTACGGCATAGACGTTGAACTCTTCCCGGTATTGATCGAAAGGCGGGGTCTTGAAGAGCGCTTCGGTGAAGCGACGGGCGTCCGCCTCGAACTTGGCCTGCTCCTCGGCCGTGTAGCCTTCAGGGATAAATACCAGGTCTACCTTCTCGGTCGCCTCGCCTTTGGATTGGATGGTCACGACAGGATTCTTTCGCAACGGGCTCCGGTCGATGAAGATGCTCGACGGGTCGATCTCCTGTTCCAGCAGGGGATGAAAGCGCATGTCGTCGCGTTCACGGGCGCTCAGCTCAAGGCGGACAGTCGCCTTGGGATAGGGGATGGAGACGCTGTTGCTCCAGGCTTGCGTCTCGTTCCGGGCCTGCGCGGTGGTGCGCCATTCCTCGAAAAGGGTATTGAAGCCTCTCGAGTAGATCAGCTTGCCCGAGGCCTTGTCATAGACCTTCACGAAATAGCCGCCGTAATTGAACGGGTCGACCAGGTTCTTGTGCGGGCCACTCCAGACGGGTTCTTCCCGCAGTTGTTGGATGCCGGCTGTTTGCTCTTCGCTATTGCCGCTGAGGATGAAATCGACGCGGAGGCTCTTACCGGTAAAATAGGTATCGTAGTCGCCTTGGGCCATGAGTGACAAGGAGCCGCACAAGCCGAGGGCGAGAAGGATAAATCGTTTAATCATCATATATTATTCTAATAGGTTTCACTTGCTCTTTAATTATTCATAACCTCTTACTCCCTGATCCGTATCTCCTGTTCCGGTAATTGTCCGGCACGGGTAGTGTTGAGGGTCGCTTTCAGGGAAAGCGGGTTCTCGCCATAGATACGCACCGTAAACTCCACCTCGTTGGAGGATTCCCCTTGGGCATAACCCAGTTCCTTATGATAGTTATGGTTGGGCTCTTGGCTGTCGGCAGGCCGCCACGGTTTGGGTTGGGTAAGCGACTCGTTGAGTACCCGATAGTTGGGGCGCTCGCCCTCGGTTGCCTGGCCGATGAAGGTGACGTTGAGCCGGTCGGACTTGACGATTTTGACCAGATGGGCCTGCTTGAGGGCGGTCGGCAGCTTGCCGATGTTCTTATAGGTCAGGCGCACCCGATAGTCGGTCGAGTCGGTGCGGTAGCTCTTGATCTTCTTCACCTCGTAGTCGCCCCATTCCAGGCGGGGAAGGTGCTTGATCATCGCCAGGTTGAAAAGCGCCTCGTTCTTGATCCAGGGCTCGACGTGGCCCGAGGGTGCGTTTTGTGAGAAGAACTTCGGATCCCAACCGCCGATCTCGACAGCGCCCAGCGTCGGATGCTGGAAGGCGGTCCAGTTGGTGAAGCCGCGGCCCTGGTTCTCTCGCTCGTCCCAGATCAGCTGGTCCAGCTCGTCCTTCTCGCCGTCGTTGTTGTAATCCTCCTTGGGCTTTCCGTTGTCCCAGATCTCGTCGCCATACCAGATAGCGCCATAATAGAAATAGCCGAAATCGGGCCCGTGGCCGAAGAGTGGCGTCGGCGTGCGGTCGCCATTGTAGGCCACGTAGACATCACCCGCCTTCTCATAGCCGGTGATGCTCTTGCCCACCTGGTCAAAATGCTTGTACCATTCGAGATCCTCGGGATACATGCGCTCCTCGGGGGCGGAGGTGCTTGGGGCTCGCAAGTGCATCGGCACGCGGGTATCCATCGAGTTGACGACGTAGATGTTGGGGTTCTCCAGCAGGAAGGTAACAACCGAGCGGGTCTCGATCTCGCTTAAAGGAAAGGTGCCGGCCGTGTTTTGCGACCAGCCATGTCCCGTGGCCTCGTACATCGGTCGCCAGTTCTCCGGATAGTTGCGGTGCAGGTCGAGGCCGCCAATGCCGTCTTCGCCAATCTTACCGTCACCGTCATGGTCAATGCCCTCGCTGACCACCTTATATTCGCCCTTACCCTTGCCGACATATTTCATGATACGTCCGCTCTTGTCGCGTGGGTCGATGATGTAGTCGCCCTCTGGATCCTTGTAGCGCATCCGCAGGATTTTGTCGTCGCCATTCAGGTCGATGGGCGGGTCCTCGTCCAGCAGGCTGTCGCCGTCGTTGTCGGTCGGTCGGACGGTGCTCCGGTTGGCCTGTGCGGTATGCATATAGAGGTTATGTCCGTCGGGATTGTTGATGGGGCGGAGGTAGATGGTATTGTTATCGATCACCCGGGTGATCTCCGGGTCTTTGCCGTAGTTGTCGAGCAGGTAGCTCATGAGCCAGAGGACGGACTCGGCGCTGCTCACCTCGCCGCTGTGGCGGTTGCCCTCGAAATAGGCGGCGGGCTTATCGGTCGCCTTGCCGGTTTTCTTGTTGGTGACGGTCATCTGGAGGATTGGTCGCCCCTCATAGCTGGTGGCCACCTCATAAAGGTCGACCAGGTCGGGATATTGGGCGGCAAAACGCTTCATGTGATGATAGATCACCTCCGACGAATGATATTTGTCGAAGGTCAGCCGGTCGGTCGGCTCATACTCGACGTGCGGATCGTGGACTTTCGGGAAGAAACTGATGCCGTGGCGGTAGCCTCCGACCGTATAAAAACGGCTGGTATCGGCCTCGGGGAAAACAGGTCGTTCGAGGGGGCGGATCTCTTGCGCCGCCATCATCAGTGCGGGGGCCAGCAACGTGGCCAGTGCCATCGCTTTTCTAGTTCGTCGGATTCTCATAATAATTCAGGATTTAAAGTGTTTGACCTGGGACAAATGTAACGGAGATCCCGGAGATAAGCAAGCGTCCATCTGTTTATTCTTGGCGTTCGGCTGTTGCGGTTGGCCGGATGGTGGAAAATCCAGAACAGCTTGCCATCCTGTCAGTTCGAGGTCTCCGCCGGTCAAAACAGCGTGCTGTTCTGGTTGTCCGAGGTCTCCGCCGGTCAAAACGGCGAGCTGTTCTGGTCATCCGAGGTCTCGCCGGACCTGCTCCGGGGCTTTGCCTGCCCGTTAACTTGTAACAATTTCTTAATTTGTTGTCATGGTTTTGTAAAATCTTTGCATTTTTCCTGTTATATCAGCCTTTTACTTTCGCGATAGTTTTAAAGCAAGGTTAAAAGTATATAGTAAACTACTGATTATTGACGATAATTAAAACGTGTCATGAGAAGAGGTGTTTCGGTTGTTTTATTGGGCTTGTCGATCGCTTTCAGCGCGAATGCCTTGGATATAAAAGGAAAAATCAAGGATCGGAAGTCGGGCGAGGAAATTATCGGCGCGACGGTCTGCCTGAAGGAGGATCCGACGAAAGGAGTGGTCTCGGGGCTTGACGGCAGTTTCTCTTTGTCGTTGAAAGAGGGACAGACGCTGGTCTGTTCTTATATCGGTTATAAGCCGGTCGAGTATGTCGTCCGGCAGAAGGAGGGCGAGGTCCTGATCGCGATGGAGAGCATGGACGTCGAGCTCGACGAGGTGGTGGTCGTTGGCCGCAACCCGGGTCATACGGAGGCTGGCGCACGTGGCATCGAGCGTCAGGCGATGAACGTGGTGAACGTGATGAGCGCCAAGGCGATCGAGTTGTCGCCAGATATTACGGTGGCCAACGTCATCCAGCGCATGTCGGGCGTGACGATAGAGCGCAACAGCAGTGGCGAGGGGCAATACGCCATCTTGCGCGGTATGGACAAGCGCTATAATTATACCCTGATCAATGGCGTGAAGATCCCGAGTCCCGACAACAAGAACCGCTTCGTGCCGCTGGATATTTTCCCTTCCGAGATGCTGGACCGCCTGGAGGTGACCAAATCATTGACGGCCAATATGGAGGGCGACGGTATCGGTGGCGCGGTGAACCTGATCATGAAGGACGCGCCGTCGGAGCGGCAATTTACGGCCAACCTCTCGACCGGTTATAACTCCATGTATCTCGACCGCGATTTCCAGTCGTTCAACAGCGGGGCAATTGTCAAGCAGTCGCCTTACGAGGCAAAAGGCTTTCCGGAAGATAACCGGGTAACGATGGACGACTTCACGACCGACAACATGCGGATGAAATGGAAAAAGCCGCTGCCCGACCTGATCGGTGGCCTGTCATATGGCGATCGTTTCTTCTCCGACAAGTTGGGCGTGATGGTGGCCGCCAGCTATTTGAATACCTATCGGGGCAAGGAGAGCCAGCTCTATTACCAACCGGGCAAGAGCCATTATGGTGTTGAGTACCGCGACTATTCCGCCCAGCAGACCCGCATCGGCGCCCACGTCAAGTTCGATTACCAGATCTCGGACCGGCATAAGCTCACATGGTATAACGGTTACATGGACATGCGCGAGGCCGAGGTCCGCGATGGCGAGGATGAGAAGGAGCGCGCTGTCCGCATGAAATGGAATCATCAATACATCATCAACTCGACTTTGAAGGGCGAGCACGCGTTCCTCGAGGAGGGTGCCTTGCGCCTGAACTGGTCCGCCGTGCTCTCGAAGGCCTTCAGCGAGACGCCCGATAACGTGGAGATCTTCATGTTGGGCAACCACGTGCAAAGCTCCGATGCGGCGACCCGCCGTTGGGAGCATAACTCGGATCGCGACAAGGCGGGATATGTGGACTTGAGCTACAAGTGGAAGCTGGACAACGGCTCGGCCTTCGACTTCTCGGCAGGCGGTATGTATCGCGACAAGAACCGCGACAGTTTCTTTAATGAATATACTTTCAACTCCGCCACGGGATCGGGCGATCCGCAGTACCTGGGTGAGGACTGGAACAATTTCGACGAGATTCTTCTGACGCCCCGTCGTTACGGCAACATCAGCGACCCGTTGAACTACGACGCGACCGAGCGCATTGGCGCCGGCTATGGTATGGTGAAATACACTTGGGACAAGTGGGAACTGATTGGTGGTGTCCGTGTCGAGCATACGGACCAGGGCTACTCGCTGAAGTTCCCGACCGAAAACGCCGATCCGGAGGGCCGGCAGCGTTATATCGATGTCTTGCCCAGCTTCCATGCGAAGTATGGCGTGCATAAGAACGCGAACATCCGTTTCTCGTATGGTCGCTCGATCAACCGGCCAAGCTTCTTCGAGATTGTCCCCTACAGCATCATCAACGAGGATTATAAGGAGAAGGGAAATCCCGATTTGAAACATACCGTGGCCGACAATATCGACCTCCGCTACGAGTTCTTCCCGAAAACCTCAGAGCAGTTCATGGTCGGCCTCTTCTACAAACGGCTGAACAACCCGATCGAGTATGGCTTGCTCAACGAGGGACAGGATGTCTATTATAAGCCGATGAACTTTGGCGACGCTACGAACCTGGGTGTCGAGATCGACGTGATGAAGTATTTCAACTGGTTTGGTATCAAGGCCAACTACACCTATACCCATTCGAGCATCACGACCGACAAGCGTGTGATGGAGGGCTCGGAGGTCAAGTCGGTCAGCCAATCCCGTCCTCTGTTCGGACAGGCGGCCCACGTGGCGAACCTCTCGTTGCTCTTCAAGAGCGCCAACCATGGCTGGGAAGGACAGCTGGCCGGCAGCTACACGGGCAAGCGCCTGAGTGACATCTCGAACTGGTTCGACGACGATATCTGGGAGGCGGGCTATGCCCAACTGGATGCTTCGGTCGAGAAGAGCTTCAAGAACGGGATCAGCATTTACGCCAAGGCGTCGAACCTGCTCGATGTTCCTTTGACCCGATTCATCCAGAAGGGACCGCACACGGATAGTGTCGACTCGGAGCGGGTGAACGGCAACGTGATCGAGCGCAAGGAGTGGCGTGGTCGCTCGCTGATGATCGGTATCCGCTATAAGTTATGATAGTTAGAGATTAATTAATAATGAGAATACAACTAAATTAAGACATTTAAGGTTATGAGACTGAAGAATTATTTGCTGATCGGTTCAGCGTTTTTGGCTACATCCCTGTTTATGGCCTGTGGCGACGACGAGGTTATCTCCAACGAGGATCCTGTCAATCCGGGCACGGATGATGACAACGACGACAATGCCCAAGTAGACGAGTCAACCATCATTTGGCCGGCTGATACGGTTGTGACCTTGACAGAGCACTATACCGTACCTGAGGGCAAGAGCCTGATCATTAAGGAGGGTGCCCAGATTATCGTCAGCACGCAAGGCGTTGGCGCGAACCATATTCCTGTAGAGTTTACGGTAGACGGTAACCTCTATTGCGAGGGTACGGCCGAGAAGCCGATCCGTTTCTCGATCGCCGAGGAGGATCGCAAGGCTGAGAATATTTTCCAGGAGGATTATATGTGGGGCGGTATTGTCGCTACGGAGACTTGCCAGGAGATGCTGATCGACCATACGATCATCGAGTATACGGGCGCCCAGGTTATTGAGGGATCTCCAGCGGCAACGGCTGGTATCTATACGGCCGGTGACGACGCCTATCCACAAATTACGACCTATAACATGAACGGTAAATATGTGATCACTAACTCCGTCTTGCGTAATGGCTGGTCGGATGGTATTTACATGATGGGCGGACAGGCTATCATCGCCAACAATACTTTCGCCGCCAACGGTTGGGATGGCGCTGAGGCGGTTAACGTGAAAGCCGGTTGCCAGGTTGATGTCGCAGGTAACGTCATGTACAGCCCGAACACGAACGGCTTAAAGCTCTCCAGCTCCGGTCAGAGCGAGAACCGCGGCCAGGCGAAGGTTCAGGCTTACAACAACACGATTATCAACGCCGGCTGGCGTCGTGATGGCGAGAAGGGCGGTTGTATCTACGTGGAGAAGAACGTCTTGGCCAATGTGTTCAATAACTTGATGGTGAACTGTAAGTTCCGTGCGATGACCCCAAGTTTCTCAATTCCTGATAACCCAGAGGAGGGATACGACGATTCTTCAGTGATCGATTATAACTTCTATGCTTCCGGCTCACAGAAGAGCGAGATCACTTTCCCCGACGAGAGTGGCGTGGCTTACGCTTGGGAGGGTTACAATTACGAGCATGAGGATTACAATGTCGGTGTCGTTGACCTGAACAGCGTGATCGCGACAAAGGATGACCTGAAAGATCCGATGTTCGTGAACTACGACGTGAATGGCGTATCCTTGACCAATTATATTTACGATGAGAACTGGGACTTCTCGGTACGGTCGGGATCTCCGGTCTTGTCGGGCGCCTATAGCGGCTCAGACGCGAACATGCAACCCTATTTCGGGGCGAATGGCTTGACTGTGAATGGCGAGACCTATGTCTCTCCGGCAATCCAGCCTTGGTTCGGCGCCTATGGTGAGTAATTGAATAGAATAATAAAAGAATGAACAGAAGGAATTATTTGCGTACCCTCTCCGCGATGATGGCAACCACCTTTTTGGGTGGTTGCGCCGCGGGAGGTGACAAGGAAAAAGAGGTGACAGCCCAGGCGGAAGAGGCCAAGGCTGGCGGTGTTCCAGTGAAGGGCGGGATTCCGGCCCTGCCCGAGGAGAATAAGAACTTTTTCTTGGTGAGCGATTTGGGTCGTAATGGCTATTATGAGCAGAAGACGATCGCCGAGCTGATGGGCCAGCGGGACAACATCTATTTCTCCGTGTCCTACACCACCCGGCAGCCCCGGGTGGGGGAGCAGAACGGCGTAAACTACAACTTTGTCTCCCGGGAGGAGTTTGAGCGGATGATC
>ERZ779874.400-NODE-400-length-51617-cov-5.892731_pt1 | contig 51617 bp, 46 predicted proteins | sample MGYA00511031_ERZ779874 | MGnify/ENA primary metagenome ERZ779874 (study PRJEB29588, sample SAMEA2156850) | human gut metagenome | biome: human gut; feature: human-associated habitat; material: faeces | place: Denmark | collected 2008/2010 ...
AGTGAGGTGTTGTTTTTATGAGTAGAATAAATGCAGATATGAAAATATGGCTTTTTGACCTTGCACATGGCAACTTAAATGATTCTACTGTTTTATCTGGTTTTGTTAAGTATTATGTTTTGCATGATATGAATGTACATGATGTTGTGCGTGATATTGTGTTTAATACATCTTATGGTGATGAAGGTGTGGTAAGAGCACGTGAAACTCTTGTTTCTATTTTAAATAAACTTTCACTTGCTCAAAATATAGAAATTTTGCCATAAAGTATATTTCATTATTTGGTACATTATGGCAAGTGTCAAGGATGCCGTAGGCACTTGCTTGTCCTTGACATGGTTCGCAAATAAAACACTGCTGATAGCCAGTAAGAACGGCGTAGCCGTCCCTTACTGGGTTGTTTATAGGATGAAATTGGGAGGTTAAGAAAAATGATGCTGTTTGTTCGAAAACGTATGGCTGGAAATTTACAAGCTTTAAGACAGATGCGTGAGTTGTCGGTTGCTGATCTGGCGAGCCGTTCGGGGTTGTCGGTTGACACTCTTCTGGCTCTGGAGTCCGGTAGCGTGACTGTTCCATTTACGTTCGAATTGCTTTTGTTGCTTTGCGTGGTGCTTGATGTTGAACCGAATGATTTTTTTGAGGGATTGTATTGTTGAATAGCAAAGATTCGATGATATTGAAGTCTGGTAGGTGTGTGGGCGAGGTGTCCGCAGTGCGGACTCCGCACATCACACCAGAGACAGCGAAGCTGTCTCCCTATACTTGACAATAGCAACACTTCTTACCCTTTTTTGTAAATTCACTGTACATTGCTACGTCTCCAGTGTGTGCGGTGATGGGGTGAGGGGGTTCCCTTCTCCGCACAAGCTGGGAGCGTGGCAGTGCCAGCGAAGCGGCACACAAGCGTAGCAAAATAAATGTGTTTAGCCCCCATTTACTAACAGGGGGGCACCAAATTCAATGATGGAGGAACAAACTTTATGAAATCTCACGAAGAATATAATGATAAACTTATGATAAAAATTGACTGGCTCTCTTTTACTGTCCAGAAGTCTATGACTCCTAAAGGCGTTATAGAATACTTTGGCATGGATATAGAAGAATTTAAAGAAGAAGCACGCGGCTTGAATGGCTATCGTAAACAGTATACGTACCGTGTAAACGGAAACAACGGACTCATTCGTGTTTTATATGATGGCCAAATGGGTATGGGTGTGCATGTTGACGTTTCCGGCTCTGCTATCCATCATTTCTTTGAAGCCTTTGAAAACAAACTTACTTGTGATACGCCTTTTGGTGAGAAAGCACTCCAGCTTCCTGAGGATTTTGATTTTCAAAACAAAGAAAATATTGTTGTGCTTCTTCTGGCTTATATTCGCCGTATCGCAAAGTTTACCCGTATCGACGTGGCTCTCGATGATTTTGCATCTTTCTTCACCTTGGGAGAAATAAATGCTTTAGTTGAAAATAAACAGATGGTCACAAAATTTCGTACATATAAGCGTGTTGTTGAGTCCAGCGTTTCTGATTCTACTATTAAGGGTGAGACGATCTATGTAGGCAGTAATAAAAGCGATGCCTTTATTCGTATCTATAACAAAGCATTGGAGCAAAAAATGGATGATATGGATTGGATTCGCTGGGAAATCCAGTTGCGTAACTCTCGTTCAGAAGCTTTTGTTGATATGCTTTTGTCAGATGAACTTAAGCCTGTTCCGTTTGCTTCTGCCGCTGTTTCTCTGTTGGCTGGCTTTCTTCGCTTCATTGAATTGGATAATGCAAACCGTTCTCGCTGTTCTACCTGTAAAAAATGGCTGGAGTTTATCGCTTCAGCTTCTGCACTCCGCTTATCTGTACCTAAAAAAGAAGCTTCCATTGACACAAAGCTGGAATGGATACAAAGACAGGTCATGCCTACGCTTGCCGGTCTGATCTATGCTTATGATGGAGATTTTGAAAAAATCATGGGCGATTTTACTATGCAATTCTATAGAAACTCTTATGAAGCACAAAAAATGTTTAAAGAAGCTTACAAGCGTTTAATGGAGATCACCGAAAAGGATAGTGAAGAAAATGGACAATATGGAAACGGCATTGAATAAATTTCTGCTTTCGAAAAAGCTGGCTGGTTTAACAGAACAATCTCTTACTCATTATAGCGAGATTAACCGTTCTTTTGCTTCTGACTGCCTTTCTGAGCCTGTTTCTGCCATTACAGTAGAATACTATCAAACTTACTTTCTAAGTCTCTACGATCGGCACTTATCAAAAGCAACCGTGTCAACTTATATCAGACATATCAAAATTTTCTTGAAATGGTTAGAGGTTGAATACAATCTTGATTTACAGACAAAGAAAATTAAAGTCCCGAAAAGTCCGAAGAAAAATCCGCATATCTATACAAACACGGAACTGCAACAAATCTTTGCACTTATACACAAGGACGATTCTTGGCTTTCATTAAGAAACTGTGCGATTGTATCACTCATGTTAGATAGTGGCTTGCGACAAAACGAAGCCTGTCTTTTGAAAACCTGTGATGTGGATATGTCCCGACAAATCTTGAAAGTGTTTGGAAAAGGTGAAAAAGAGCGGTTTGTGCCATTAGGGAATATGAGTCGGCAGTTTCTCCAAGAATATTTTGCAAAATGTCCGTATCATAAGAAATATGTATTTTGTTCGAAAGATGGTTCGCAGATCACAAGAAACGCTGTCAAACTGTTTATGAACAAATTGGCGGCACAGTTGCCCTTTGAGTTCGGCTCTCACAGATTAAGGCACAATTTTGCCACAAACTTCTTAATAGATCAGTACAACGAAAAAGGCAGTATGGATATATACGCACTTCTTACGATTCTCGGTCACGAAGATGTCAAAACCACCGAACGTTATTTACATATCGCCAATCAAGTCATTTACAGTACATCCCACATATCTCATTTAGATAAAATAATGGGATTTTGAAACGTTGTAAGGTTTCTATGCTGATACGCAAGAAACAAAGAAGCGGGCGGAACGCCCAAACATAAAGCCTGTGAAACTTTTCGTCAGAATCCACAACTTACAAGTCCCCTGCTCACCCTGATCGGCGTGAAGTGGGCCTTCTCTTTTGTGCAAACTGCACGAAAAAAAGCACCGTCCCCGATGCTCTCTACTTGTCATCCAAAACAGTGCTTTTATAGTGCGCGATCAGGGGTTCGAACCCTGGACACCCTGATTAAGAGTCAGGTGCTCTGCCAGCTGAGCTAATCGCGCATATCTTGTGTTGCGTTACCTCGAACGCAAGACATATTATAATATATGGTTTTACAAATTGCAAGCTTTTTTTTAAGTTTTTTTATAGTTTTTTTAAGAAAGAACACTTGAACTAATTTTCCGTGCCTTTTATAATTAGAAGTAACTTGTTTTTTAAACATTTTATAAGGGGGATGCCCATGAATCTGGAGAAACAAAACAAATCGGATGATGACATCAAGAAAAATAAATTTACGGCCAATAACCGTTATTTTACAATCTGTATTTATACGATGTTTGTCATCTTTTTCGGTGCGATCATCATCAATCTGATCACATCCTGGAACACGACACTGAAAAATATTGAAAAAGGTCTGGCTGTTCTGATGCCGTTTATCATCGGTGCTCTGATTGCCTACATACTGAACCCGGCAGTTGCCCGCTTTTACAAGCTGTTCCGTGATAAATGTAAGATTAAAAGTGATGCTCTTTGTAAGATCCTGGCGATCATCACTGCTTATGTTCTTGTGATCGGCATCATTGTGATCGTACTTTTCGGTGTTATCCCGCAGATTATCACCAGTTTGACGGATCTGGTCAATTTTATTCCGACTGCGGCACAGCAGCTTTATCATTTCTTTGATACTTTAGAAGAGCGTTTCCCTTCGTTGGATACGGAAGTGCTGAGAAATACGATCAACAATGCGATCCCGAACTTTATCAACTATGCGAAGGATTTTGCCGCAAATATGATACCGGCACTGTATTCGATCTCCATGTCCATCCTTAAATGGGTGCTGAACCTCTTTATTGCGATCATGGTTTCCATTTATATGCTGGCAGACAAACGTCCTCTGGTCAATTCCTGCAAAGCAGTTGTTTATGCCTTTGTTCCGGTAAAATATATTCAGCTGATCCTAGAAGTTTCTGCAGAAGCCAATCGTCTGTTCAGCAGTTTTATCGTCGGAAAGGCGATCGACTCTACGATCATCGGAGTGCTCTGTTTTGTACTGATGCTGATCCTGAGACTTCCTTATGCCGTGCTGATCAGCGTAATCGTCGGAATCACAAACATGATCCCTTATTTTGGCCCATTCATCGGTGCCATTCCAAGTACGATCATCCTGCTTTTTATCAGTCCGCTCAAAGCCGTGATCTTTGTTGTCATGGTATTTGTATTACAGCAGTTTGACGGTCTGATCCTCGGACCGAAAATCCTCGGAGATTCTACCGGTCTGAAGCCGCTGTGGATCATCTTCGCCATCACGGTCGGCGGCAGTATTGCCGGGGTCCTTGGTATGTTCCTCGGTGTTCCGGCAGTCGCATTTATACGCTATCTGATCCAGCGTCTTATCAACCATCAGCTTCAAAAGCGTGACGAATCACTTCCGGAACATCTGCAGCCGTTTGAGTTTGATGGTACAAAGCACTGATGTAAAGTAAAAATCTGCTGGCTGCCTGCGGAAAATCGAAAACGTTCCGCATCAAAAAATAGTCCGAAACAACATAAGGCGTTTACACCGGAAATTCTCCGCTGTAAACGCCTTCTTTTTATTTTTTCTTTTTTTCATCCCCGATCAGGTGCTTTACTTCCTGAAAAGATTTCTGCATGGTCACCAGTTTCTTGTTCAGCTTTTTCTTTTCATAGACTGCCATGCCAATGCGATCACGAACATTCTGTCTTCGTGCCATTTTTCCTCCACCGAACGAAACGGATAGTCCGGTTTCTATTTCGTTTCTATATAATATGACATCTGTTTACCGGCTGATGATCATTTTATAGATTGGATTTCCCATACTTGAGAATTTTTCTTCGTACTCGGTCATCACGTTGCCTTCATTCATGTTTTCATCATGATGCAGGTCAAAGGTACAGCCGTCCAGGTTCCAGCCGGCGATCTCCCTTTGTTCCAGTGCAAAATCAAACAGTCCGCGATTATCGGTCTTGAATTCTACTTTGCCATCCGGCACAAGGATCTGGTCATAGCGTGCCAGAAATTCTTTTGACGGCAGTCTGCGTCTTGCATGGCGATCCTTCGGCCATGGATCTGAGAAATTCAGGTAGATCTTTGCCACTTCGTCTTTTGCAAAGATTTCCGGAAGTTCACTGGCATCGATACACAGATAGAGCAGATTCGGCAGGGCTTCTTCTGTCGGAAGCTGCTCTCTTTTCTGTACGGCACGCAGAAGAACGCTCGTATAACGCTCGATTCCGATGTAGTTGATCTGTGGATTTCTCTTTGCCATCTCAGTGATAAACTGCCCTTTTCCCATCCCAACTTCGATATGGATCGGATTTTCATTTCCAAATACTGTATTCCATTTTCCTTTTTTATCTGCCGGTTCCTTGATTACCCAGTCACAGTTTCTGATCACTTCATCCGCTCCCGGTATATTTCTTAAACGCATTTATTTTCCTCCAATTTTATGTTTGTGCAAGCACATCGTGCTTTCAGGCTTTTGACCCTGGCATTTATGACATTGAGATTTGTCAGTAACTGATGCCATACGTATTGTTCCGTGCTTTGCACTCTCGCAATCCGCATCATATAAATTTTATATACTAGGTATCACTGACTTTCTTCTGAGTTATACCCATGTATTTTATCATATCCATTCTAATTGTGCAAAACAACCATAAAATTTTTTTATTTTTTTGAGAATTTTGCATATGGAAATCAAGTGGAAATCGTGTATAATGTAAGCTGTCAGACGGAGTGAAAAAAGAACTACCTATTTATAATAGGTATCTGTGAACATGATTTTACGGTTGTCTGGCAATAATCATATAAGGGCAGAAGTGTCAGGGCAATAAACTTCTGCAGTTTTTTTGTGGGCTGGGCTGTGCTTTTGCATATGTTCAGCTTGAATTTCAAAGCTGCAACTATACTATACTAAAGGAGGGATGCACATGGATCTCGTCATCAAGCGTCTGTCTTCAATCGAAGAGGCCTCAGCCGGTATCATTGAGGCTGCCGAGAACGAAAAGAAGGCACTGGAACAGCAGATGCGTGAACGTATTCAGGCATTTGATGAAGAGGCTGAGAAAGCTACGCAGGAGAAGCTTGATCAGATTCGTTCCAGCTTAAATGAAGAAATGCAAAAAAGTCTTGCCGATCTGCAGAAAGCAACTGAAGATTCGATTCAGGCAATCGAAAATGATTACAATCAGAATCATGAAAAGCTTGCTGCCGGATTGATCGCAAAAATGATCGAGGAGTAAAATTATGGGAAATCTGTTAGCCTACAGCGGTACAGCGACCAAGATTCGCGGTATGCGAAGGAAGCTTCTGACCGCTAAAGATTTTCAGCATCTCGCCTCTTTGACATCCGTTTCCGATGCCATCGGATTTCTGAAAACAAAGTCCGCCTATGCTGGTATTTTCGCAAATTCCAACGAAAATTCCCTGCACCGCGGAGAGATCGAGAAAATGCTCACAAACGCAATCTACACGGATTTCCAGAGTATCTACCGTTTCGCAACCATACATCAGCGTAAAATCCTGGATCTGTACTTCCGCAGATACGAGATTGGACTTCTGAAAACCTGTATGCGAATGGTATTTGACCACAGAGATGTTGAATTGAATTTCGATATTTTCAAGGATTTCTTTGAAAAACACTCGGACATCAATTTGACCGCTCTTTCCAACTGTAAAACTCTGGATGAGTTTGTAAGCCTTCTGAAAGGAAGCATCTACTATCGTCCTTTATCTCTTCTCTCCGGTCTGTCCGAACCTACTTTGTGGGATTACGAGATGGCACTTGACCTGTGCTATTTCAAATGGTTCTGGGACAGCCGCAAAAAGGTTCTGACTCGTGACGAAGAAAGAATCTTTATGGACGATTACGGTGTCAAAATGGATTTGCTGAACATACGTTGGATTTATCGTTCCAAGCATTTTTACAACATGAGCAATGCGGACGTCTATGCACATCTGATCGGTATCCAATACCGTCTTCAGACCTCTCAGATCAAAGAGATGGTCGAAGCTGCAACTACAGATGAACTGACCGCAGCCATCAGAAATACTTACTACGGACGACATTTCCCGGAGGAAGCAAAACTTTCACTGGACGATGCCTATTATCAGATCCGTTATCGTGTTCAGCGTAAGAACGCAAAGGAGGATCCATTCTCCATTGCAGTTATCATTTCATATCTCTATGAGAAAGAACATGAGGTTGACGACCTCACAACCACGCTTGAGTGCATCCGATACGGTCTTCCGACCAGTGAGACGCAAAAATATATTTCAAATCTGAAAAGGGGGTGTAATCGTTGATTGAGAAAATGAAATTTCTGAGCGTTACCGGCCCGAAAGAAGACATCGACCGTGTGGTGAATGACTATTTATCCAAATACGAAATTCATCTGGAAAATGCTCTTTCCGAGCTTAAGACTGTCAAGTCTCTTCGTCCTTATATTGAGATCAATCCTTATAAAGACAAGCTCACAAAAGCAGAAGAATTCGCTTCCATGCTCGGTACGGATAAAAATCAGGAAAACCCAACCGGCACTATTTCGATTGAAGAAGCTTCTGAGACTCTCGCAACTCTGGAAAGCAAATTTTCTGATATTTATACAAGAACCAATGCTCTGGAAGCAAAGAAGGAAGATCTGAAAGCTTCTTATGAACGTTTAAGACCGTTCCTTGGATTCGATTTTGATATTCACAGCGTACTGCAGTTTAAGTTTATCAAATATCGTTTCGGTAAGATCACACGCGATTACTACAAAAAACTGGAGCACTATGTCTACGAAAATCTGGACACCGTGTTCTATCGCTGCAGCGAAGATGAGCAGTATGTATGGGGTGTTTACTTTGTGCCGGCGGGCAGAGCCGGACAGATCGATGCCGTATTTTCTTCCCTGCACTTTGAACGCATCCACCTTCCGGATGAATACGAAGGTATTCCACAGGAAGTCGGTACAAAACTTCAGTCTGATATCCATGATCTTGATGTCCAGCTTCAGGAGTGCCGTGAAGAAAGTGCGAAACTGCTCAACGAGTACAAAAACAAAGTCCTGCTTTGCAGAGACAAATTCCGTTCACTCACTTCAAACTTTGATGTGCGTAAACTTGCAGCCTGCACAAAAGAAGGTAAACAGGTCTTCTACATTCTGTGTGGCTGGATGACGGAAAGCGATGCCGCTCGTTTTGAAAAAGACGTAGCCGATGACAAGAATCTGTTCTGTCTGATCGAAAGCAATGAAGATCAGGATAAAGACAGCACACTGACACCGCCTACCAAATTGAAAAACCCTGGTATCTTCCGTCCGTTTGAATTATTCGTTCGTATGTACGGTCTTCCGTCTTACAATGAGATCGACCCGACCATCTTCGTAGCACTGACCTATTCCTTTATTTTCGGTGCCATGTTCGGTGATGTCGGTCAGGGACTCTGCCTGGTGATCGGCGGTGCCCTGCTCTACCATTTCAAAAAAATGGAACTCGCAGCATGCTTAAGCAGTGCCGGAGTCTTCTCTACGATCTTCGGTTTCCTGTTCGGCAGTTTCTTCGGTTTTGAGGATGTCATACCTGCACTCTGGATGCATCCGAAGGATGCAATGACAACGCTTCCGTTTATCGGTACTATGAACACCGCTTTCGTTGTTGCCATCGCATTTGGTATGTTCCTGATCCTGACAACGATGGTTCTGCATATTATCAATGCAGTCCGCAGAAAAGATGCTGAGAACATCTTCTTTGATACAAACGGTATCGCCGGTTTTGTATTCTACGGTGCGATCGTTGCAGTCGTTTTCTTATTTATGACAGGTCATGCCATCCCGGCAGCCGGTGTTCTGGTGGTTATGTTCCTCATTCCGCTGATCCTGATCGGCTTCAAAGAGCCGCTCGGTAAACTGGTCGAGAAAAAAGCAGATGCTATGCCAAAAGAAAAAGGCATGTTCCTTGTAACTGCATTTTTCGAACTGTTTGATGTATTACTGAGCTACTTCTCCAACACGCTGTCTTTCGTGCGTATCGGTGCTTTCGCCGTCAGCCACGCAGCTATGATGGAAGTAGTCCTGATGCTTGCCGGAGCCGAATCCGGAAACATCAACTGGATCGTTATCGTACTTGGTAACGTTTTTGTATGTGCAATGGAGGGTCTGATCGTTGGTATCCAGGTACTTCGTCTGGAATACTACGAAATGTTCAGCCGTTTCTATAAAGGCGAAGGACATCCATTCACACCATTTGTTAAAAAATCCGTTGATTAACATTTAAAAGCAAAATAACGGAAATAAAATATTTTATATTTGTGAGTTCATAATCACACACGATTAAGGAGGAAATTACTATGTCAACTATTACAAAATTCATTTTTATCGCAGCACTGCTTCTGAGCATCGTCGTACCAACCGCAGCATTTCTGATCGGTGAAAAGAACCGTGGACGCTTCAAAACCACACTTGGCATCAACTGCTTCCTCTTCTTTGGAACCATGGCTTTTGCCGTTATCATGATCTTCACAGGCGACGGTTCTGTAGCACTGGCAGCTGATACTGCTTCTGCATCTGCAAGCGGTCTGGCAGCTGGTATGGGTTATCTGGCAGCTGCACTGGTAACCGGTCTTTCCTGCATCGGTGGTGGTATCGCCGTTGCAAACGCAGCAAGTTCTGCTCTGGGTGCTATCAGTGAAGACGGAAGCATCTTTGGTAAATCCATGATCTTCGTAGCCATGGCCGAAGGTATCGCTCTGTACGGTCTGATCATCTCCTTCATGATCCTTGGTAAACTTTAATTTCCTGTTCGCATATCAGGAGGCAATTAATTTATGAAAATGTTCTTAATCAGTGATAACGTCGATACTCTGACCGGCATGCGTCTGGCAGGCGTAGAAGGCTGTATCGTGCACGAACGTGCGGAACTTCGTAAAGCACTGGAAGATGCGATTGCCAATAAAGAAAACGGTATTATTCTCCTGACCGAAAAATTCGGTCGGGAGTTTCCGGATATTATTGATGATGTCCGCTTAAACCGCCGTCTTCCACTTCTTATCGAAATCCCTGACCGCCACGGTACCGGCCGCAAACCGGACTTTATCACTTCCTATGTAAGCGAAGCAATCGGAATAAAATTATAAAGAAGGTGAGATATTTTGACTACGGAAGAAAAGCTTAAATATTTTGAAGAATCTTCTCTGGAAGAGGCCAGAAAACAGGCTTCTGCCATGATCGAAGAATATAAAGTAAATCTGGACAAGGTAGAAAAAGAACACAAAGCAACCACTCTTCGCCAGTCTGATTTACAGTTAAAAACAGAAAGCGACAATCTGAAGAGAAACAACAATATGGCTCTTTCCAAAGAGCAGCTTCAGATCAAGCGTAAGATCACACAGAAACAGAATGAACTGAAAGAAAAGCTTTTTGTCGAAGTAAAACAGCTGCTTGAAGATTACATGACTACTTCAGCATATCAGCAGCTGCTGATCAAACAGATCAAAAACATTCAGAAAGAGGCCGGTTCCGGAAAACTGATCCTTTACATTGACCCTGCAGACTCCGACAAGCGTTCCAGTCTCCAGGTCGCAACCGGAGCTCCTGTTACCGTTTCTGAATATTCCTTTATGGGCGGCACAAGAGCCGTTCTTCAGGATCGCAACATCCTGATCGACAATTCTTTCGCTTCCAAACTGGAAAAGTTAAAAGCAGACTTCTCATTTAACGGAGGTGCTACAAATGCATAAAACAGGTACTATTTACGGCATTAACGGTCCTGTTATTTACCTGAAAGGCAACACAGGATTTCAGATGGCTGAAATGGTCTACGTCGGAAAAGAACGTCTGGTAGGCGAAGTTATCCGTCTGACAAACGATATCACGACCATTCAGGTCTTCGAGGAAACCACAGGACTTCGTCCTGGTGACCCGGTAGAAGCTACCGGCGATGCTATTTCCGTAACACTTGGCCCTGGTATCCTCAACAATATTTTTGACGGTATCGAGCGTCCGTTAAGTGAGATTGCAAAATCCTCCGGTAAATACATCAGCCGTGGTGTCAGCGTTGATTCTCTGGATACGGAGAAAAAATGGCAGACACATATCACCGTAAAACCGGGTGAATTTGTTTCTGGCGGCACGATCATCGCAGAAGTTCAGGAAACACAGGCAATCGTCCACAAATCCATGGTTCCTCCGAACATTTCCGGTACTGTGCTGGAAGTTGCAATGGATGGAGAATACACGATCAACGAACCGATCGTAACCGTTCAGCTTGCAAACGGAAAAGAAGAAAAACTGACACTGGCCCAGAAATGGCCGATCCGTGTTCCGCGTCCGACTGCTGCAAGATTCGCAGCAAGCAAACCGCTGATCACCGGACAGCGTATCCTCGATACTCTGTTCCCGATCGCCAAAGGTGGTACTGCTGCTATCCCTGGCGGTTTCGGTACCGGAAAAACCATGACACAGCATCAGATCGCCAAATGGTCCAACGCCGACATCATCATCTACATCGGCTGCGGTGAGCGTGGTAACGAGATGACACAGGTTCTGGAAGAGTTCTCTGAACTGGTTGACCCAAGAAGCGGCAAACCTCTGATGGACCGTACTACTCTGATCGCCAATACTTCCAACATGCCGGTAGCTGCCCGTGAGGCTTCTATCTATACCGGTATCACACTGGCTGAGTATTACCGCGATATGGGTTACGACGTTGCGATCATGGCAGACTCCACTTCCCGTTGGGCTGAGGCACTTCGAGAGCTGTCCGGACGTCTGGAAGAAATGCCTGCAGAGGAAGGTTTCCCTGCTTACCTGGCATCCCGCCTTTCCGCTTTCTACGAGCGTGCCGGCATGATGCAGACCTTAAACGGCTCCGAAGGAAGTGTTTCCATCATCGGTGCGGTTTCCCCTCAGGGCGGTGACTTCTCCGAACCGGTCACACAGAATACCAAACGTTTCGTACGCTGCTTCTGGGGACTGGATAAATCCCTGGCATATGCAAGACATTTCCCGGCTATCCACTGGCTGACCAGTTACAGTGAATATGTAAATGACCTGGCACCATGGTACCGTGACAATGCCGACAAGAATTTCGTAGACGAACGAAATCAGCTGATGGCGATCCTGAACCAGGAAAGCAACCTGATGGAGATCGTAAAACTGATTGGTAGTGATGTACTTCCGGATGACCAGAAACTGACACTGGAGATCGCCAGAGTCATCCGTCTGGGATTCCTTCAGCAGAATGCATTCCACAAAGACGATACCTGTGTTCCGATCCGCAAACAGTTCCTGATGATGGATCTGATCCTGTATCTGAACACAAAGGCAAAAGCCCTGGTTACCATGGGTATGCCGATGTCCATTTTGAAAGAAAGCAACATTTTTGACCGCATCATTTCCGTGAAATACGATGTTCCAAATGACCGTCTGGATATGTTCGATGACTACCGCAAAGAAGTCGATCGTTTCTATGACGAAGTACTTGAAAAGAACGCTTAGGAGGAAAAGAAATGTCAATAGAATATTTAGGCCTGAACGAGATCAACGGCCCTCTGGTCGTTCTGGAAGGCGTGCAGAATGCCTCCTTTGAAGAAATCGTAGAGATCGTTGTGGATAACAACGAAAAGAAACTCGGTCGTATCGTAGAGCTCTACGAAGACAAAGCCGTTATCCAGGTATTTGAGGGAAATGAAGGTATGTCCCTTAAAAATACCCACACAAAGCTGACCGGACATCCGATGGAGCTTGCCGTATCACTGGACATCCTCGGCCGTACCTTCAATGGTATCGGACAGCCGATCGATGGTCTGGGTGATATCTATCCGGAAGCACACATCAATGTAAACGGTCTGCCGCTGAACCCGGTTACCCGTGAATATCCGCGTAACTACATTCGTACCGGTATTTCTGCAATCGATGGTCTGACCACTCTGATTCGCGGACAGAAGCTTCCGATCTTCTCCGGAAACGGTCTGCCACATGACCGTCTGGCAGCTCAGATCGTAAAACAGGCTTCTCTGGGTGATAATTCCGATGAGAAATTTGCGATCGTTTTCGCAGCTATGGGTGTTAAATATGACGTAGCAGAATTCTTCCGCAAGACTTTCGAAGAAAGCGGTGTTTCTGACCACGTAGTTATGTACCTGAACCTGGCAAACGACCCGGTTGTAGAGCGTCTGATCACACCGAAGGTTGCCCTCACCGCAGCAGAGTATCTGGCATTTGAAAAAGGCATGCACATCCTGGTTATCTTAACCGATATGACATCCTTTGCAGAGGCCATGCGTGAGGTTTCTTCCTCAAAAGGTGAGATTCCTTCTCGTAAAGGTTATCCTGGATACCTCTACAGTGAACTGGCTACAATCTACGAACGTGCCGGTATCGTAGAAGGCGTCGAAGGTTCTGTAACACAGATCCCGATCCTGACTATGCCGAATGATGATATTACACACCCGATCCCTGACCTGACCGGTTACATCACCGAAGGTCAGATCGTACTGGATCGTCAGCTGCACGGACAGGCAATCTACCCGCCGATCAACGTACTGCCTTCTCTGTCCCGTCTGATGAAGGACGGTATCGGTGCAGGTTACACAAGAGAAGATCATCAGGATGTTGCAAACCAGTTATTCTCCTGCTACGCAAAAGTTGGAGATGCAAGAGCCCTGGCATCCGTTATCGGTGAGGACGAACTTTCTCCTCTGGATAAAACCTATCTGAAATTCGGACAGGCATTCGAGCATACCTTTGTCGGACAGGGCGAGGACGAGAACCGTTCTATCGTTGAGACTCTTGATCTTGGCTGGAAACTTCTGCGTATGCTGCCAAGAGAAGAACTTGACCGTATCGATACGAAGATCCTGGATAAATATTATAACGAATAGAGGTGAGCCTATGGATCCGAATACCTTCCCTACGAAGGGCAATTTAATTCTGGCAAAAAACTCCCTCGCACTTGCCAAACAGGGCTATGTGCTGATGGACAAAAAAAGAAATATTCTGATCAGGGAACTTATGGGACTCATCCAGCAGGCCGAATCCATTCAGAAAGAAATTGATTCTACCTTCCGCATGGCATATGCTGCACTGCAGATGGCAAACATCAAACTGGGTATCAGCCTTGTGGAAGAAATCTCCTACTCCGTACCGGTTGAGGATTCGATCCGCATCCGCACAAGAAGTATCATGGGTACGGAGATCCCCCTGGTAGAAGCTGATACCAGACCTGCTTTCCCGACTTACGCTTACTACAGTACAAACATTGCACTGGACCAGGCAAAAGCCTCATTTGAAAAAGTAAAGCAGCTTTCCATCAAGCTTTCCATGATCGAAAATTCAGCTTACCGGCTGGCAAACAATATCAAAAAAACCCAGAAGCGTGCCAACGCTCTGAAAAATATTACCATCCCACGTTATACCGTTCTTACAAAAGACATTCAGAATGCACTGGAAGAAAAAGAACGTGAAGAATTCACCCGACTGAAAGTCATCAAAAGAATGCAGAGCAAGAAGGCTTAACAAGTGGATTTCCCGAACCTGGCGGACAATTTTTTGTCCCCTGGGTTCTGTCTTTTTTCTCCCACAGTTCTCTCATATTTCAGACGTAAAATCTTTATTCAGGCAGAACACACTTAAGACCCGGAATGTGATCCCGGTCAGGTCTGCTGACATTTACCTGTCAGAATATGTGTTTTCTCTTGACTTTCTAAGCTAAATCCTGTAAAATTCTTATGTAATAATTTTGTAATATTTTTAACATGATTTCAAAATCTTGATCTTCATGATTTTTAAAAGGAGCAATTTATGAAAAAGCAGATTATCGTTACCATGCTTTTAGCAGCAACACTTGGCACAGTCAGTCCTTCTATGAAAGCGGAAGCAAAGTGGAGGGCAGATGCAAACGGCCGCTGGTATACCATCAAGGCTGCACCGGGCTACGCTGTTGGCTGGAAGCAGATCGGTAAATATACTTACTATTTTGAAAAAAACAAATACGCCGTAACCGGCTGGAAATTGATCGATAAAAAATGGTACTATTTTGATATAAAAGGCAGGCTGCTCGCCAATCGCTGGGTAGATGGATATTATCTTTCTGCTGACGGCTCCATGGCTGCAAGCACTGTCATTACCTCCGGGGATCAAAGTTACACGATTGATGCAAACGGAAACATTGTCCGGGATCCTTCTTCTGCAGACGGTTCTGACATCCTGATTCCCGGCGTGACGGAAAACAAAAATACCTGGGTAGAGAATGATGGTAAGTATTATTACTACAACTACAAAGGTAAACTTGCAAAAGGCTGGCTGCGTATCCGTGACAAAACTTATTATCTTAATACCGAAACTGGAGAACGTTACAGTGGCTGGCTCAAATACAACGGCAAATATTATTACTTTGATGCTGAAACCGGCCTGATGCTGAAAGGCTGGAACAAGATCGGCAACTATACATACTTCTTTAAAACAGACGGTTCTGCACCGAGAAAGTGGAAAAAGATCAAGGGCAAATATTATTACTTCGGTAAAAAAGGCCGTATGTACACCAACAGGATCATCAGCAAAAAGTATTATGTAAATGCCGCCGGTGAACGTACTTATGGTTTCGCTCAGATCGGTGCCGACACTTACTATTTCCATCCGACAACCGGAAAGATGATGACCGGCTGGGTACTGATTGGCAGCAAATATTATTACTTTGATGCAAACGGTAAAATGGTCACCGATACCTGGATCGGCAAACGCTACCTGAAATCAAACGGTCAGATGGCAAAAAGCTGCTGGGTAGGTGCTTACTATATAAACAAAAAGGGAAACCGTACCAAAAAGACACGTTCTACCGGAATCTGGACACAGAAAGGCAAAACCTACTTCCTGGATTCCAATTACCAGAAAGCAAAAAACCAGTGGGTCGTTTCTGCAAGCGGCAGATATTATTATACAGATGAGAACGGCATTGTCCTCACCAACCAGTGGGTAGGCAATTATTATGTAGGAGAAACTGGTGCAAGAGTTACCAGCCAGAAACTGCAGATTGATGATAAGACTTACTATTTTACTTCCGACGGAAGCAAAGCAACCGGTATTGTTACCCTGAACGGCAAAACCTATTTATTTGACCGTAACGGAGTCATGGTTACAGGATGGTATAATAACAGCGTCGCAACGTTCTATTTTCTTCCGACGACCGGTGAAATGGTCAAGAGCCAGATCATGATCATTGACAACGTATTCTACTCTTTCGATGCAAATGGATATATGACTGACCAGAATGCTTCCGATTCCGATCTGACATTCGGTTCCAAAATTGCAGCTTATGCGACTCAGTTTATCGGAAATCCATATGTTTACGGCGGAACCAGCCTGACAAACGGTGCAGACTGCTCCGGTTTTACGCAGTCCGTCATGAGCCATTTTGGCATCAAGATCCCTCGTACCGCCGACCAGCAGGCAATCGGCTACGATGGCACAACAACCAAATATGCTACCGCAAAAATCATTTCCATCAACAATATCCAGCCCGGAGATCTGGTATTTTATTACCAGCCAATCTCACACGTTGGGCTTTACATCGGAAACGGGCTGATTGTACACGCCTCTACAGAGGCAGCTTACCCGGTGGGCGGTATTAAGACTTCACCATTTGACTTTGCTACGATCCGTGCGATTGTACGCTACTGGTAAGCAAGTGCAGAGAGGTTTTAGAATGTGCAAATGAACGAATTCCTCGAAGGCACGCTCTCGCTACCTCACATTGGCAGCGGTACATAACCGACCAAAATACGGTCGCTAAGTACCGGCCATGTTCGAGTACCTTCTTAGGAATTGTTCATTTTGCACATTGCCAAAAGTTCCTGGCTTGCCAGGAGTCGCTTAAGCGGAACAGTCCTTCAGGCCAGGGTACAAAACACAGAACAGAAAAAGACAGAGATAGAGTAACGGAAACTTGCTGCCGTCACTATGCCTCTGTCTTTTTTGTTTTGTACACAAGAAAGTTGATGCGGAAGGCTTTGGTTCTAAAACCTGTTTGCGTACACTGGCGGTGTGGAAGGCTGTTTCCTGCCAGCGTGTAAAATATGATATGAAGTGTTTTTAAAAACTATGGCCGTTCAAAAACGTACAGCAATGTGCAAAATGAACAATTCCCAAGAAGGCACTTTTACGTGCCCTTCGGGGAATTCGTTCATTTGCACATGCAATACTGTTCATTTGCAAACAGTATTTTAAAAACTCGGCATTTCCATTCCTTACACCTGCCGGGAAACCAACGGTCAATTTTTATTTACTTCACCACTTCAATCTTCTCTCCTCCATAATCCCTCAACCCCTGGAACTGAAAGCCTTTCTTCTTATACCCTTCCAGTTTTTTCAGAAGTGTGCCATCTATCTTCTCTCCCGGCACGATCATCGGGATTCCAGGTGGATAAAGATACAGAAATTCCCCGGAAATCCGTCCCTCACTTTCCTGCAAAGCCACGCTTTCTTTCTGGGATTCAAATGCTTTATTCATCGTGCAAATGATAGTATTTCTTGTAACTCCATCTTCAATCCAGTTACCTTCTTTTTTGCTTTCTGTAGTCTGGAAACGGTTGATCTGTTCATCAATACCTTTTACGGCATAAAACAGTCTGTGAAAGCCCTGATCCGTGTCACACAGCGAGGTCAGTGCCAGTACATAATTTCCCGCTGCCATTTCCATTTCGATATTGTAAGTACGAAGCAGCATTTTCTGAAGTTCATTTCCGGCGATTCCGCATTTTTTTACAGAAAAAATCAGCTTCGAACGATCGAAATCATAAATACTGTTTTTTCCGACAATGCTCTCATCCACCAAATGAATGGAACGAAATTCTTTTGCCCTTTTATAAATGCGATCCAGCCTCTCAGCAAATTTATCAAAAGCATCTGTTCCCTGCTCTTCCACATAACGAATACATTCATCTATTCCAGCCATCAGAATATAGGACGGGCTGCTGGTCTGGTACATCTGCAGAAACATCCGGACTTTCTGACGGTCAACGAGTTTTCCGTTGATATGGATCAGTGCTGTCTGTGTATAAGAAGGCAGCGTTTTATGAAGACTGTGGATCACGATATCTGCCCCAAGATGCACGGAATTTTCCGGGAAATATTTGGAAAATCCGAAATGTGCTCCATGAGCTTCATCCACGATCAACGGTTTTCCATGTGCATGTGCAATTTCTGCAATTGTCTTCACATCCGAAACAATGCCATCATAAGTTGGCGAAGTAATCACGACCGCCTCGATTTCCGGATGCTCCTCAAGAGAACGCTCCACATCTGCTGGATTGATACCGCCATTTAACATAAATTCTTCCTGAATTTCCGGGTAAACATAATATACATCCAGATTTCGAATCAGTGCTGCATGGTAAACTGCTTTGTGGCAGTTACGTGCAATCAGAACGGTCTTTTTCGCACATGCAGAAACAGCACTTAAGATGCCCGCCGTACTGCCGTTGATCAGAAAATGCGATTCTTCCGAACCATAAAGTTTTTCCGCTTTTTTCTGTGCCTCCAAGAGAACACCCTCGGCATGATGCAGATTGTCAAACCCTTCTATCTCTGTGATGTCAATTTTATATGGATTAAAATCAACCGTTTTCTGTCTTTTATGCCCCGGCATATGAAACGGATAGATACCGGAATTTCCATAGTTTGCCAGTTTGTCAAATAACTCTCCCATCTCGTCTGCCCTCCTTTTCTTTCGTCTTTTTGTTTCAGTTCTTGTATCTCTGTCTGTAATAACTTCATACAGCTCAAACCTTATCGCAACTGTAAAGCTGCCGAATAGTTATCTCTATCTTAATACATTTTTCCACAAAATCAAGCAATTCTTTTTAATGTATATTGTGCTGAAAAACAAAAACCAGAGGCACAGTGACAACAGCAAGTCTCCGTCATAGTACCTCTGGCATTATATAATCTTATATTTTTTTAAAACCTTCCGCTTCAGCGACCCCTGGCAGGCCAGGAGCTTTGGGTAATATGTAACTAACGGTATTGTAAAAATAGCTTGCAAACAATACAGCCATAATGAATTCGAAAACAAATCGTACTGACGGTAGCGAGGCTTCCGTCGTGAGGTTTGCGATGTTGCCGCCCCAAAGAGCCGCTGTCTGAGCCTCGAAGAGGCGAGTTTAGGCGAAGGGCGGCTAACAGGCGAGCGAACCGAACAGGAAACGATGCGTGTCAAGAGATTGTTTTCGAATCATCATGGCGTACTATTTTTACAAAACTATTTTTATGGCGTTCATTTGCACATTTACACAAACCTCCGCCACAACTTTTTATTTGTCAAATGTAATTTCTTTATGATACACTGCATGTTCTGCAATATATTCCTCATAGGTTTTCGTCTTTTTCTTTTCTTCGTAATCTTCGGAGAAGTAATATCCTTTCAGTTCGTTCATATATTCATCTTCATCGCAGAGGTAAATATTGACTTTCGAGGTATCATACCCGTAGGTCTGGCGGCAGTCGGTAATATCTCCGGCGTAGTCCATGCGTTCTCCGTTTGCATCGAAGACTTCTGCGAAATAGTATTTGCCGTCTGTCTCGCTTTTGTCTTTCGGATATACTCGCAGTTCATATCTGGTTTTTACGACTTTTTCCAGTCCGACTCCGTCATCGTTTACTTCCACGGTCTGTGTATCTTTTGTATCCAGTTTGACATTAAGATCAAAGTCCCAGTTTCCTTCGTAAATTTTTTCATCCGCAACCGTGAAGTTTACATTGTCAAAGCGAATGGAATCCAGTGCCATATGGCAGGTAAAGGTATCGGTCGGTTCTGTCTCCAGAGAACTTAAATCTACTCGCAGCATACCGGCAAAGGTGTGATCGTCCACAAATTTTCCTTCCATATAATTAAATAAAAATGTTTTTTCATCCGGCATGAAGCTAAAGGTATTCTCTCCGCTGATGGCTGCCTGGTCAAAGTTTAAAATATAGTCTTTGACATGATCTTTGATTTTTATATCTTCTGGAAATGGCTCTTCACTGTAAAGGCTCATGGCAATGTACATGGCATTTTTATTATAGTAAACTTCGGATAATGTCACAGTAATGCCATTGGATGTCTTTGTATAGGCTCCATCTGCCGGGACTTCCGAATCATCATCAATTCCTGTATTGCCATTTTTGCTGTCTGCATTTTTTACTGTTTTGTCCGCTTTCTGATCTGCTGTGTTTTCTGTGGACTGTGTCAGAGTTTCTGCAACCTGACTGAAATCTCCTTTTACGCTGGTGTTGTTTTCCACCTGTTCAAAAATGTGACCGATCAGTGGCATTTTTGCTGCAAAAGATGGATTGGAAATACATAACACCGATGCCAGTGCCACCGCAGCTGCCATTCCCATTCCGACTTTTGCCGTTTTTCGAAACGCTATTTTCTTCCGTCTCTTTTTCCCCTCTTCAATGCCTGCCCGGACCCGCTGATCCAGATCTTCCGGCACCGGAATCTTATCAAAGCCTTCGATCTGCTCCGGATTTTCGATATATTCAAATGTTTTCTGTTCTTTTTTCTGTTTCTCTCTATTCATCATTACGAACCCCTACCCTTCTTCTAAGATCAGTTTTAATTTTCTTTTTGCTCTGGAAAGATCTGATTTAACAGTCCCTTCTGCTCTTCCCGTATAAGCTGCAATTTCGGAAATTTTCTTATCTTCAAAATATTTCTGTTTTATGATAGTTCGATACGGCTCTTCCAGAGACTCAACTGCATTGTGCAGATCGATGATCTCTTCACGGCTTGCCCCGCCATTCTCTTCTGCTCTGTCCCGTATCTCCGCATCCAGGCTTCCGATTTCTTTCTCCGCTTTTCGGAACATTTCGTTTGCACAGTTATAAATAATGCGTGTCATCCATGTGCGGAAATAGTTCGGATTTTTCAGATCTTTGATGGAAAGCATCCCGATGGTAACGGCTTCCTGGAAAACATCTCCCGCCAGATCTACATTTTTTACATAGCAGAATGCATTCCGGTAAAAATAGTCTTTATGAAGCTGTATCAATTCTCCGTAAGCTTTTGTATCGCCTTTTTTGGCTTTCCGTATCAGCCACGCTTCGCTGCTCATGTTTTATCACCTCCCAGGTTCTATGCCGGATTTTTTTGTATCCTGCATTTTCTGTAGGTTAGATGCTCTCCACCGGTAAAAGGTTGCAATGATGCAAAATTTTTTGCCCCCAACATCATTTTCATAAAAAGGACGGCAAATTTAAAATCTGCCGTCCTTTTTATTTTAGATGCCAGGGTAAGCGTACGAAGTACGAATTCGTATGACACCTTTTTAATCTTAACCTCTTTATTTTTTATTCTTCTGAAGAATCTCTGTAGTAGTTGATCAGACATCCTTTGAGGATAATCGTTCTCTCATCATCCGTCAGCTCATCCATTTTCAGGGTGATTTCTTTTAATCCATCTCCGACAACATAAGCTTTCATTTCTTTTGCTTTGTCTTTGACTGCCTGTTTTACGTTCGGGATAAACAGGTAATCGCCGTTTGCAAACGGAAGCTCCCCTTTGTCAATGATAAATGGAAGCATACCCCAGTTGATCAGGTTGGAGCGGTATCTCTTTGTCGCATATTCGTTTGCGATGTTTGCCCAGCCGCCCAGTACTTTCTGACAGGATGCAGCCTGCTCACGTGCGGAACCATCTCCCGGTTTTACTGCGAAGATCGTGCTTCCGATACAGGTATTTTCACTGTTCATATCCGGATATGCTTTTTTGATCTCATCCCAGACCGGTTTGAGCTCATCAAAAGCTTCACATGGACAGTTTCCGGCTTCGCGGGCTTTTTCTGCTTTCTGTACTTCTTTTGCACGTCCTACATATGCCGGATCTTTTCTGGAGAGTGCAAATTCTGCCAGTCCAAGCGGGTTGGAACGATAGGAAGATGTCTCTCCGGATGGAATCAGCTCGTCGGTTGTAGTAACCGGATCGTGGATCTCGGATACGACTTTCAATACCATATTTTCTGCCAGCGGTGCCATTTCCGGCCAGTCTTTGATGTTCGGGCCAAACTGGATCTCCTGATCCGGATCTGCCACGCCCTTGCTGTCAAATACACGGTTTGCGTAAATAGAACTGTCGAAGTAATATTTTGGATTGCTGAAATCTACGTCCACATCGGTAGCCGCAGTCAGGTATCCTTTGTTTGCTGCAGTAGCTGCGATGGAACGTGCATCCATCAGTGCTACGGAAGAAATCTGGCCATTCTGCAGTTTGCTTCCTTCACGGTTCGGGAAGTTACGTGTAGAGTGACGGATACTCAGGGCATTGTTTGCTGGTGTATCACCTGCTCCGAAACATGGTCCGCAGAATGCTGTCTTCACGATCGCACCTGCTGCCATCAGATCTGCCAGTCTGCCGTTTCTTGCCAATTCTACATAGATCGGAGTACTTGCCGGGTATACGCTTAACGTAAAGGCATCTGCTCCGATGTTGGAACCTTTCAGGATATCGGCTGCCGCACAGATGTTTTCAAATCCGCCGCCTGCACATCCTGCGATGATTCCCTGCTCTACATAGAGTTTTCCGTTATGTACTTTATCTTTCAGAGAATATTCTACTGCTCCGCCAAGGCTGACTTTTGCTTTTTTCTCTACATCGTCCAGAATATCCATCAGGTTTGCATTCAGCTCGTCGATGGTGTAGGTGTTGCTTGGATGGAACGGCATCGCAATCATCGGACGGATCTCGCTTAAGTTTACATAAACCATGCCGTCATAGTATGTAACTGCACCCGGATTCAGTGCTTTATAATCTTCACTTCTGCCATGGATATCATAGAAATCTCTGATCTTGTCATCATCGGTTCTCCAGATGGAGGACAGGCAGGTCGTTTCGGTTGTCATAACATCCACACCGATACGGAAATCTGCACTCAATTTCTCTACGCCCGGTCCGACAAATTCCATGACTTTGTTCTTTACATAGCCATTTTCAAAGACAGCTCCGATGATCGCCAGAGCAACGTCCTGAGGACCGACACCTTTCATCGGTTCACCGTCCAGATAAATCGCTACCACACCCGGCATATTGATATCGTAAGTTTTGGAGAGCAGCTGTTTTACAAGCTCCGGTCCGCCTTCGCCCATCGCCATGGTTCCCAGTGCACCGTAACGTGTGTGGGAGTCTGATCCGAGGATCATCTTTCCGCCGCCTGCCAGCATTTCTCTTGCGAACTGATGGATAACTGCCTGATGAGGCGGTACATAGATTCCACCGTATTTTTTCGCACAGGTAAGTCCGAACATATGGTCATCCTCGTTGATCGTTCCGCCTACTGCACAGAGGCTGTTATGGCAGTTTGTCAGTACATAAGGGATCGGGAATTTCTCCAGTCCTGACGCTCTTGCTGTCTGAATGATTCCTACAAACGTGATATCGTGAGATGTCAGTTTGTCGAACTTAATCTTTAATTTATCCATATTACCGGATGTGTTGTGTTCCTGTAATATATTATAAGCGATTGTATTCTTCGCAGCCTCTGCTTTTGAAGGAACACCATCGCCCATTTTTTGTTTCAGTATTGCTTCTGCATCATGGTTATCTTCCACGATCTCGGTGCCGTTTACCAGATAAACCCCGCCGTCATATAACTTGACCATGTTCTACCTCCTGAAAATTGAAATCTTATTCACGAAACGGGCAGAATTCTGTCTTTTGCCCGCATAGGTAAAGTATAATCGCATCCGGCTAAAAAAGCAAGATGCGATTATTTTCGGCATCAAACTTCTTTGCTTCATCTTTATCATGTGCAGCATAAAGTATGGTTGTGCCGTATCTTTCATGTAATTTTTCTATTTCTGTCCGGATCTGAACCTGAACTTTTTCGTCCAGACCATTTAAAGGCTCATCAAACAGAAAAAGTTTGGGTTTGCGGATGATCGCCCTGCCAAGAGCCACCCTCTTTTTCTGTCCTTCTGAGAGAATCTTCAGCCTGCGGTTTAACAGTTCTTCCAGTCCCAGCATATCTGCTGCTTCTTTTACAGCCGCTTCGATCTGCTCCGTGGAACATTTTTTCAGTTTCATTCCAAACGAAAGATTATCGTAAACGGTCATATTTTTATACAGACTGTAATACTGAAAAACCATGGCAATCTCCCGGTCTTTTGGTTCGACGTCATTAATCGGTTTTCCGTCCAGTTCCAGGATGCCTTCCGTCACATCTTCTGCTCCGGCGATCATACGAAGAACGGTGGATTTTCCGCATTTCGGAGAACCGGTAAGTATCACAAACTCTCCGTCTTCCATTTCGAGATTAAAATCTTTTACCGCCCAAAATCCATTTGGATACCGTTTGCTGACATGCCTAAGGGAGAGCTTTGCCATATTTTTTCTCCTGTTTTTATTTTGTGTTCTTGAAGTTATCCATCAGCTCTTCCAGCTCAGCGAGCAGACAGTCTACTCTGCCGTAGAAAGCGTCGTTATTGGTCGGATTATCCAGCTCTCTTTCGATATGTATCAGCTCTTCTGTCAGTGCATGGATACGGTTCTTTCCTGCATTGTCTTTGTAGAGCATGTAACGGCTTCTCTCATTTTCTTCCGGGGTCATCTTTTTCAGAACAACTTCTACGTTTGGTTTTTCTCCGATATAACGGTAAGTGATCGATGGTGATGCATGGTTCAGAAGATTCTGGATATAGTAAATATCGTTTGTCTCTTTGTAATATCTCCATGCAAAGGTTTTACGCATCGTCTGTGCACCGATCGCATTCAGTCCCATGCTCTTTCCGACGTTTTTAAATACGCGGTAAGCCTGTTCTCTGGAAAGCGGTGCCGGTGAACCGGAATGTCCGAGGATCAGATAAGCCTCCGGATCTTTGCCTTCTGTATACTGGCTGATGATCTCTTTGAGTTCCTGCGGAATCTGAAAAGTACGTTTGATATTTTTTGTTCCGATACTTGCTTCAATGCTGTCTTTATCCCTGATGTCTTTGTTGCGGAATTTCAGGATCTCCTGAAGCTGCAGACCGGTCCCCACTCCTATCTCAAATAAAATATAGTACTTGTCATCTACCTCTCTTAATTTCTGTTTAAATTTTTCAAGTGTTGTATCATCCTTGATCGGTGCTACCCAGTTCATACTCTTTTTAATCCTCCTCTTCTTTTTTCAGATCCTCTGTTTTTGGCTGTTCTGCCGGCAGGATCTCTTCTTCGGGTTTTTCTGTTGGTTTTATTTCTTTTGTTTCTTTTGTTTCCTGTGCTTCTTTTGCTTTCTGCCGGTCGATCAGCTCTTCCATTTCCCGTAATCGCTTCTCTTCTTCTTCGGCTTCTCGCTTTCTGCGTTCCTCTTTCTCAAGTTCTGAACGAATCTCTGACTCGATCTCCTGGAAAGATTTGCTGTCTATATTTTCTTCTATCTTTCTGCGCTGTTCTTTGTCCTGCTCGCGTTCTTTCCTTGCCAGCTTATCGTTTTTGTCACGCATGTAAGCGATGACGATAAGCGGGATCATAAGCAGGATCAGGATCATCCCTACCGTCGCAGACAGCATTTCATGCTGATCTACCCAACCGTTGAAGGATGTCCATATATTCAGGAATCCAAATGTTATATTATCCATAAATTCATCAACTTTCTCTTCGAACCCTTTGCTGCCGGATGTATCTTTTTCCGGTGCTTCTGTACTTCCCGCTGTCTCTGTTTCACTGCCATTTGTGTCTGTCTGACCCTGCAGTGTCGCATCTGAAATTTCTGTCTTTGTCACCTCAAATGCCGGATTGTTAAACTTTAAGGTTTCCTCTCCGACTTCCCAGCCCTGATAACTGTAAACAATCTTATTTCCGTCACAGAAACCTCGCTTCAGCTTGTCCGTTTTCAGTTTTTTCGGGATCGTAACGCTTACGGTACTTTTCCCTTCGACCGCCCGGATACCGGCTTCTTTCTGATCCAGAACGGATGCTGTGCCGAAATGACAGATACCTGCCAGCTGTCCGAGTGTTGTCGTATTAAGAGCCGCATCGACCTCTTCGTGGCGGAATTTGTCGAACCCGTAATCTAAAAGTTCCGCAGATTCATTAAAGGTTTTCCAGGAACCATTGACGCGAAGCTCAACACACACCAGCGTCTTGCCGTCTTTCTTTGCATAAGTAACGAGCGTGTTCCACGCTTCGTCCGTAAATCCCGTCTTGCCGCCCTCGCAGTTTTTGTAAGTAAACTCACCGTCTTCATAGAGCATTTTCTGGTGATTTACCAGCCAGCGGTCTTCTTTCATATATTTTGTTTTCGGGATTTTGTATTCGACTGTTTTTGTTATTTTCCGGAACAGCGGAATCTGAAAGGCTGCCTGAGCAATCAGTGCCATATCGTGGGCACAGGTATAATGTTTTTTGTTGTACAGACCATGCGGATTGACAAAGTGGGTGTTGACGCAGCCAAGCTCTTTTGCCTTGTCATTCATCATCTTCACAAAATTGTCCATCGATCCGCCGACGTACTCTGCGATCACATTTGCCGCATCGTTTGCAGATGCCAGCATGATCGCATACAGGGCAGAACGGACTGTGATCTTCTCCCCGACGGACAGCCAGATCTGGCTGCTGTCCGAATCGATCGGAGCAAGTGCACTCTCAGATGCTTTCACTTTTGTATCCAGGTCACTGTCACTGATGTGCTCCAGGGCGACCAGCATCGTCATGATCTTGGTGATGCTCGCCGGATACAGTTTTGCTTCTGCGTTTTTGCTGTAAAGAAATGCCCCTGTATCCAGATCCATGACAGTTGCACCTTCTGCTTCTACCCGGGGACCCTGGGGCCATTTTTTCAATTCATTTGTCTCTATCGTCCAATCATATGCCTCTGGAGTTTCTTCTACATATTCCTCCGTCTCTTCTGTGTACGTCTCATCATACACCTGTTCATCCTGGGCAATATCTTCTGCCGCAAACAGAACAGTCGGAGAAATGGTTGCAAGTACTACGGCGATGATAAGAAGACATGAGAGAAAATTTCTTTTCTTCATATGCTATCTCCGTTATTTTCTGAAGTGCAGTTATCTGCTTTCCTTTTAACCCTTGGTTCTAAGTATATTATAATCATCCTGTTTTTTCAAGATTGTTATTACAGGATAACACTGTCAAAAAGTATCTTTTGTCATTTTTTCTTTTATTTTGCAGAAAATAACCGCTGTTGCCGTGCTTACCAGCGTTGCTGCGACAGCCGCTCCGGTGATGGCAGAGGGATTGCTGCTTCCGTACTGACTGCGATAGGCGATCACGCTGACCGGTATCAGCTGAAGGGAAGAAATATTTAAGATCAGGAAGGTACACATCTCATTGCTTGCGACTTCTTCGGGCAGACCTTTTTCTTTTTTTATTTCTGCCAGTTCTTCCATCGCTTTTAATCCCGCCGGCGTTGCCGCTGATCCAATCCCGAGAATATTTGCGATCATATTTGCCGCGATATATTCCTGTACCTTATGTCCTTTTGGAATCCCCGGGAAAAGAAAATGGATAAACGGCTTTAATTTTTCGGACCATTTTCTGATCAGCCCGGCTCCTCTGGCTATCTCCATCACGCCAACCCAGAGTGCCATCATTCCGGTCATGGTGATGCACAGCGTCACGGCCTCTTTTGCCGATGCAAATACCGCATCTGTCACTGCCTGCATATTTCCCGTGACTGCCCCATAGACGATCCCAAGCAGTATCATTCCTATCCAGAGATTATTCATATTATAGTTTTCACCATTGTGCTTTTATTTATCACAGTTTATGCACTTTTTTCATACAAAAATACATTCTCTGTTCTTTTTCCGGCTTGACTATTTTTTCCGCTGCATTTATAATGAAATGCGTATTCGCATGGAGACGTAGCGAAGTGGCCGTAACGCGCCTGACTCGAAATCAGGTTGTCCTCCGGGGCACGAGGGTTCAAATCCCTCCGTCTCCGCTAACTATTCAAATTAATATAAGTTTATACAAAAAAGTACTGTACGGCTCGTTCTATTCACAGTGCTTTTTTGTATAATGGAGGAAAATCTATGCAGAAACAGGATTTTAAGAAACTTTTTGAACATGGACCTGTAATTCTGGACGGTGCGACCGGCTCTAATCTCATGAAAGCCGGTATGCCAAAAGGCGTATGTACCGAAAAATGGGTTCTGGAACATCCGGATACGATCATCCAGCTTCAGAGAGCCTATGCAGAAGCAGGATCTCAGATCATCTATGCTCCTACTTTCGCTGCAAACCGCATCTCTCTGGCAAATCACGGTCTTTCTGGTCAGGTAGATCATTATAACCACGCCCTTGTTGCTCTCTCAAAAGAAGCCGTACAGGGAAAGGCTCTGATCGCCGGAGATATCACCACGACCAGCAAAATGGATGCAGAATACGATGAGCTTCTTTCTGCCTATGAGGAACAGATCACCGCTCTGGTGGATGCAGGCGTGGATCTGCTGATCGCTGAGACGATGATCGGTGCAGACGAAACCATGGCAGTGATCGACGCCGCACATGCTGTCTGCGACCTTCCGATTCTCTGTTCTCTGACCATGCAGGCTGACGGCAGTCTTTTCTTTGGCGGAAATATTTTCGAGACAGCACCGATGCTCGAAGAGATGGGTGCAGATGCGGTCGGTATCAATTGTTCTACAGGCCCTGATCAGCTCGAAAATATTATCCAGAATCTTGCCGGCAGTCTCTCTGTTCCGGTCATCGCCAAACCAAATGCCGGTATGCCGACGATCAACGATCAGGGAATTGCTGTTTATGATATGACACCGGAGTATTTCGGCAAAAGCATGAAACGTCTTGTTGACCTTGGTGCCTCCATGGTCGGCGGATGCTGCGGAACAGATCCTTCTTATATTAAGGCACTTGTAAACGCAATCCGCTAAATTTTCTCTTACCCGGGTCGTATCCAGACCGAACGTATGTGAGGCTTTGCAATAATTTTATCAGCCGATCAGGTGTTGGCATAATAAAAAGACATACATCGCAGGATTTTTCTGTTTTGTATGTCTTTTTTATATAATCATGAATTTTTTCTTATTTTATTTGCTTGCATTTTTTTACCACGCACCGCACTTTGAACTTCCGCCACAAACGTTACTCCTACAGTTAGCTCAATCCAGGCACCCTCGCGTCACACAAAAGGTTCTGCTTAGTGCTGCTGCATTCCTGCCCTGACACGGTTCACAGATTTCTGTTGCACAAGACCCAAACGTCATCACCACTTATAGAAGGCAGCTTTGCAGCTAAAAACCCTCGGATTGGTATCACCCCTGCTGTAGCGGATTGCAGGTACAGGGCACCGCTATCTCCCCGGCTGCGTGGTCTAAGTTACTATATCGTGAATCCGCTGTTTTGTCAAGTTTTACTTCGGATTTTACCCCATCAGCCACCAAGCTCTACCATGCGGTTGATACATCTTCCTGCTCCTTCGAGCACGTTCTGCGGAAGGTGGATCTCTTCGCCGCCTCTTCCTTTCAGGCAGTTATAGACATCCATAAGTGTTGTGATCTTCATGTTCATGCAGGTGAGCGGAACTGCCAGCGGATAGAATTTTTTATCCGGACAGGCAAACTGAAGGTGTTCTACAATGCTGTTCTCTGTTCCGATGATAAATTCTTCTTTATCGGATTTCTTTGCAAAATCCATGATCCCTGTGGTAGACCCGACATAATCTGCTTTTTCGACAACTTCCTGACGGCATTCCGGATGGACCAGAAGCAGTGCATCCGGGTGATCTGCCCTTGCTTTTTCGACGTCTTTTGCACTGACTACGATATGACGCGGGCAGCCACCTTTATAAAAAGCAAAGGTTTTTTCCGGAAGCTGTTCCGCTACATAGCGTCCCAGGTTCGGATCCGGAATAAACAGGATTTTGTCGTTTTCCAGATGACTGCAGATTTCCACTGCTGAAGAAGAAGTCACGCATACATCACATTCTGTCTTGAGTTCTGATGTTGTATTGATATACGCCACAACCGTATAGTCCGGATATTCTGCTTTTAAGGTGCGAAGACCTTCCAGATCAAGCTGTTCTGCCATCGGGCATCCGGCTGCAGGGTTTGGCAGCCATACTTTTTTATCCGGGCTTAAAATTTTACAGGTCTCGGCCATAAAACGCACACCGCACATGATCACGCCGCTGCATTTGCTTTTGGATGCCTGTACGCTCAGTCCGTAAGAATCTCCCATATAATCTGCTACTTCCAGAATTTCCTGACCCTGATAAGCATGAGCCAGAATACATACATCCTGTTCTTTTTTCATACGCAGGATCTCCTGCTGAATTTCTGCTATTGTCATTCTTCGTTTCCTTCCTGTTTTGTATTCTGCTCCCATGGCTGAAGCGGTGCCAGGAATCCTGCTTTTTTCAGTTGTTCTTCGATCAGATCCAGTCTCTCTTCGCTTGCTGCTTCAACCAGATGATAGTGATAACCGGATGTTGCATTACTCAGTGCACTGGAATTACTGTTGTTCAATGCGGTAATAAATTCATTTACATCCTGTCTTGACCTGATATCCATTTCTGCACTGACTCTTCCATAGACTCTGTGGCTGATACTGATATTGCAGATCCTGCCGCCACAGTCCACGATCAGATTCATTTCTTCTGCTGTCTGATCCGATTCATGACGAACTTTAAATTCACGGACGCAGCCGCTGTCCTGCTGTATCACATATCCTCTTGTTGTTGATAAAATTCCCGGAGTCGCTGCACGAATCACTGCCATATCCTGCACGATCACCTGGCGGCTGACTCCAAACTGGCTCGCCAGTTTTCTTGCAGCAACCGGTTCATCTGCATTCTGAAGAAAGTTTAAAATTTCATTTCGTCTTTCCGCAGTATTCATAGTCCCAGCTCCTTTCAGACTGCATGAAGGTTCTTCATGGAAATGTCCAGAATCGGAGCAGAGTGTGTCAACGCTCCGCTGGATACGAAATCAACTCCGATTTCACGGATGCGTGCAATATTTTCTTTTGTAATGTTTCCGGAGCATTCCGTCTGTGCTCTTCCATCGATCAGTTCCACAGCCTGTTTCATCACTTCCGGTGTCATGTTGTCGAGCATGATAATATCTGCTCCGGCCTCCACCGCTTCTTTTACCTGCTCCAGGGTTTCTACTTCAATCTCGATTTTGCGTACAAACGGAGCATATTCTTTTGCCATTGTGATTGCTTTTGTGATGCTTCCGGCTGCACCGATGTGATTATCTTTCAGAAGTACACCGTCTGATAAGTTGTATCTGTGGTTGCATCCTCCGCCCACACGCACTGCATATTTTTCAAATACACGGCAGTTTGGCGTCGTTTTTCTGGTATCCAGAAGTGTTACTTTGCTTCCTTCCAGAAGTTTTGCGACCTGTCTTGTATAAGTGGCAATTCCGCTCATTCTCTGCAGATAATTCAGTGCCACACGTTCTCCGGATAACAGTACACGGATGTCTCCGGTAAGCGTTGCCATCAGCTCACCTTTTTTTACCTCATCACCGTCTTTGCATTTAAAATCAATTTCCGTTTTCTCATCCAACATCTGAAAAACTCTTGCATAGACATCCAGTCCGGCGATAATTCCGTCTTCTTTTGCGATCAGATCTACCGTTCCTTTTACCTCGGTCGGCATAACTGCATTTGTAGAAACGTCTTCACTTGTGATATCTTCCTGCAGTGCCATACGGATCAGCTGATCCGCCTGCATTTTCATAGTTATACTATTCATTTGCTTTTTTCATCCTCTCTATCTCATTCAACACTTGTTTATGATACCCTTCCAAAATTACATTCTGGTCTTCATATTGATTCAGATCCAGTCGGTCCGGTCTGCACATCTCCGGTGTTTCTCCAAATATCATATCATCTGCTGCCCGTCTTGCAAAGACCAGAGATTCCAGAAGCGAATTGCTTGCCAGACGGTTCTTTCCATGGACACCATTGCAGCTTGTTTCACCGCAGGCATAGAGTCCACGCATGGAAGTCCGGCTGCTCAAATCTGCCTGGATACCTCCCATAAAATAGTGCTGTGCCGGAACAACCGGAATCGGCTCTTTTCTCGGATCAAATCCTTCCTCAATACAGTGCTGATAAATGTTCGGGAAATGCTGCATGATCGTTTTTTCACCCAGCGGACGCATATCTTCCCAGACAAAATCAGTACCGTCCTTTTCCATCTGCTCAAAAATCGCCTGACTGAGCAGATCCCTTGGCTGCAGTTCATTCGTAAAACGCTGACCGTTTTTGTCATAAAGAAGTGCACCTTCGCCACGGACAGATTCTGAAATCAGGAAACGTCTTCCCGGTTTATGTGAAAATAAAGTTGTCGGATGGATCTGTATGTAATCCAGATGCTCTAATTTCACCTGATGTTTCATTGCAATACCAAGTCCGTCTCCGGCAATATGCGGATAGTTGGTAGAATTCTGGAAAAGACCCCCGATACCACCGCATGCCAGCACAACAAACTGGGAACGGATCGGATAAACATTATTTTTTGCATCCATTGCAATCACACCGCCGCAGATATTGTCTTTCGATATGATATCTACCATCGTCATATACTCACAGATTTCAATATTTTCTTTTGTCTTTACCTGATCCAGAAGCGTCTGCGTAATCTCTTTTCCGGTAATGTCCTCATGGAAGAGGATTCTTGGTCTGGAGTGTGCACCTTCTCTTGTAAATGCAAGCTCGCCATCCTCTGCACGCACAAAATCTACATTTCTCCACAGCAGATCACGAATGATATCGTTGGAGCTTCGGATCATCAGATTGACCGCTCTTTTATTATTTTCATAATGCCCTGCACGCATGGTGTCTTCAAAATAATCCTCATAATCATCTTCACCACGCAGCATGCAGATACCGCCCTGTGCCAGAAACGAATCTGACAGATCCGCCCCCTGCTTTGTAAGCATCAGAATTTTTTTTCTTTTTGGAAGATTCAGGGCACAGTAAAGACCTGCCGCTCCGGTACCTACAATAATGGCATCATAATATTCATTCATTTTCTTATACCTCTTTCCTGTCACGGATTTGTTTTGCCATGAGCGACATTATACTACTGGTCTTTGCACGTGTCAAGACACCTGTATATTTTCTACTGCCTTCCTGTTTTAACTCCCATTACTTTTTTCATGGCATCAAAGAAGAATCTCTGCTCTTTTGTAAAAAGAACTGCTTTCACTCTTTTTTCACGGTTTACTTTTTCTTGTTTTTCCTCTATAATCACCATAGAGCAACCAGCCATGGGAGTTACTAAGTTTTCAGAAGGGGCAAAGTCATGGATAAAAACAAATTAAACCACAATGCTGACAGGGGCAGTAACAAACAGCAGCAGCTGTACCTAAACATCGCTTTTTTCGGTGTTTTCGCCTGTGCCGCCCTGATTTTTTTACTGCTGGCTTTTGATAAAATACCGCCAGTCAGTGAACACAAAAAAGCAGAAAAAGAAACGTTGTCAACCGAAGCTCAGTCCGAGACCGGAACCGAGTCTGCCACACCGAAAGAAACACTTGCTGCTGAGACAAGCATCACGATCAGCCTGATGGGTGACTGCACTCTTGGCTCTGCTCCGGATTCTGACCAGTACAACAATTTTGATGCTTATCAGTCCGTATATGGTATTGATTATTTCTTCCAGAATGTGAAATCTTACCTGGAAGGGGATGATCTTTCCATTATCAACCTGGAAGGTGCACTGACAACCGCTGAGAATTCAGCCAGCAAGAGCGATGTTTATAAAGGCGATCCTTCCTATGTTTCCGCACTCTCTAACAGTTCGATCGAGGCTGTCAACCTTGCCAACGATCACACCGAAGATTACGGAACCGCCGGTCTGACCGAAACACAGACCACTCTGAAAGACGCAGGGATCACGACTTTTGGCAACGACGATACCTCTGTTCTTGAGATCAAAGGCATCAAGGTCGGACTTGTCGGTATATCTGCCATTGACAAACAGGTAAGTGAGTGCAGGACACAGCTGACAAATGATATCAATGCAGTAAAAGAACAGGGTGCAAACCTGATCATCGTAAATTTCCACTGGGGAGCGAACGGCGAGACAACACCAGACAGCGACCAGACAACACTGGCACACGCAGCGATTGATGCAGGGGCAGATCTGGTAGTCGGACATCATCCTCACGTTCTGCAGGGTATGGAAGTTTATAATGGAAGAACGATCTTCTACAGCCTGGGAAGCTTCTGCGATGGTGTAAATATGTACCCGGACGACATGGATACCGTTATTTTCCAGCCGACCTTTACTTTCAGTGCAGGCAAAGAGCTGACCCAAACAACGAATTCCATCATTCCTTGCACGATTTCTTCCGACAGCACATTCAACAACTATCAGCCGACACCGGCCGAAGACAGTGAGAAGACCAGAATCGAAGAAAAAGTCAAAGAACTGAGCAATCAGATCGGAAACAGCATTTCCGGAGATAATTCCGATGCAAACAGTACATCTGACTCCGCAAATACCACGGATTCAAACAGCACATCCGGCTCAGATGGAAATACAACCGCTTCCTCTGAAAGCGAGACTTCTTCCGAAAGCGAAACTTCCTCTGAGACAAGTTCAGACGGAAGCAGCAGTGATGGCAGCGATAATTCCGCTTCTGACGGAAACAACTCCACAAAACTGTTTTTACCGGAATAAAAATTTACCGTTGGTTTCCTGGCAGATGTAAGGAATGGAAATGCCGCACATTTTAAAATACTGTTTGCAAATGAACAGTATTGCATGTGCAAATGAACGAATTCCCCGAAGGGCACGTAAAAGTGCCTTCTTGGGAATTGTTCATTTTGCACATTGCCATACTTTCTTGAACAGCCATAGTTTTTTAAAACACTTCATATCATATTTTACACGCTGGCAGGAAACGCAGCGTGTCAGGAGATTGTTTTCGAATCATTATGGCGTGCTATTTTACACAACTATTTTTTTATAACATTCATTTGTACATTCTAAAACCTCCGCCGTACACTTTTGCCGATATCGCGGACACGATCGGCACGGTCAGTACGATCCCCAGTGTTCCTGAAATTCCTTTGATCACTTCGATACCGATCGAGTACATATTCACCACCTGAAGATATGGCATAATATACGCATAAATCAATATCATGGTGTTGATCGCTCCTCCGGTAAATGCGAGGATCAGTGTATTTGACATGGTACCCATCATATCTTTTCCCACATGTATCCCTGACTTAAACAGTTCTTTCGCCGTCAGCTCCGGTCTTTTATTATGGATTTCTTCTATTGTCGAGGAAATAGAAACTGCAACATCCATGACTGCTCCAAGAGATGCAATCAGGATACCGGAAAACAGTACTCCGCCTATCTGAAGTTTACTGTTCTGAGACACATACACCATCGTTTCGATATCTTCAATGTTATAACCTGTGATTCTGGTTATTTTTCCAAATACTGTCGCAAATATGCCTGCGATCAGTACGCCTGATATCGTTCCCGTCATAGCACAGATTCCTTTTTTTGTACTTCCGCAGATCAGATAAATCGAAACAATCGTCACCACGATCACCACTGCAACTGCTGCCAGGAAGGGAGAGACACCTATGTACATCAGCGGAATGTATAAGTAAATAATGCAGATAAAGGTAAAAACAAGTGCCAGCATAGATTTCAGTCCACGTTTTCCGCCAACCAGAAATAATGCCGCTCCTAAAACTGCAACGATCAGCCATATAAAATTACCTCTGTCATAGCCATAAATACTTCCTGACAGTTCATCTCCATAACTGCTCAGCTGCACGATCACATTCGTTCCCTTTTTGCAATAAGTTCCGTAAAGATAACCATTCATGTTGTTTGCTTCGCATATTTTTCCTTTATATTTTCCTGATGTGATCTCTACTTTCACATTCTGGCTTCCGCCATTTACTTCTTTGTTTACTGTGTTATCCTCTACAACCTCAACAACTTTTGCTTTTACAAAATAAAAATTATCATCCGAAAGCAAAGGAACTCTGGTTATGTTGGAATTAAATAACCAAAGTCCCGCTGCGAAGATTATGAGGAAAACCACAAATATTGCATTTGAATATTTTTTCATTTTCCGAATCCTCTGTTTTAATATAGTTCAGTTCTGCAACCATTTGCTTTGTGGCTCGCCGCCTGTAAAGTCGAAAGCCACCTCACATCTTATGTGTTTCATCTGAAAATTATTTTGTTTTTACTTTAAATGTAATCTTCTGCTTTCCAAAGGAAGCCGTTACTTTTACTTTCTTTTTGCTCTTTTTCACAGCTTTCATTTTTCCTGTACTGGAAATTTTTACAACTTTTTTGTTTGAAGTTTTGTATTTTACATTCTTTCCTGTAACACCGTTGATAGTCAGGCTGAGCTGTACCGTTTTGCCTTTCTTTAAAGCAATGGTTGAACCTGCTTTTACTGTCTTCTTTCCTGCTTTCAGCTGTAATTTTGCTGTTGCAGCAGGCGTTACGTTGTTGTCTGTATTGTTGCCGTTATTATTGTTGTTATTGTCATTTTTGTTTGTTTCTTTTTTCTGCAGATTTACTTTTGCTTCCAGAAGACTGTCATACTGATTTTCAAATTTTTTCTTTGCAATGAGCAGCTGCATATCCATAGTCTTGTCCAGTAAAGTTGAGAATCCGGCTTTTAAAGCAGTGCTGTCGCCTCGCTTATAATCACTCTGAGCATAGCCATAGTAATTCAGCATATCATTTGCATTATCTGCATCATTCGTCTTATCATATACGGCTGCCAGCTGTGCTGCACCTTTATCCTCTGCTGTATATTTCATCAGGTCTTCGGCTGCTGCAATTTCGCTCTGCAGTTTATTCCAGGATGCTTCTGTATAACCATCGTTTTTGATTTCTTTTGCCTGTGCGATCAGATCCTTCATGGAAACCTTTTCGCCTGTTTTGTAGAGTGTATAATCATCTGCATATTTGTTTCCATTGTAATCGTATGTTTTGATAACGATGGATTCATCCGAAAAATCAATGGTTGAGAATGTCGGAATCTGTGTGTTGGAACGCTCTGCGATGTAATACTGTTTTGTGGTTGCCAGTTTATAGAACTTACTTCCTGATGCAGAACCGGCCGCAATGTAAAGTGTTCCTTCCGGATTGATCGCTACAGAATCATCATACTGGATCGCTGTTCCGTCTGCCATCAGATAGGATCTTGCATAAGAATGATCATGTCCGGTTAAGCACATATCAATACCGAACTCATCCATCAGCGGTGCAAACAGTGCTCTTAAGTTTGCTCCGTCTGTGTCAGAGTGCGGCTGACCGGAACCATAGATGTCGTGATGGAACATAACAACTTTCCATTTCGCATCCGGATTGCTTTCCACTGCTTTTTTCAGAAGTTCTCTGTGTTCAACGGTATTTCTGTTGTTGCTGTTCAGACTGATAAACAGTACGTTTCCATAGCTGAAGTAATAGTCAGAACCAGAGTTTGTGCTTCCAAGTCCGTCTTCTGAATTCGGATTATTGTAGTGATATTTATAATCGGTTCCTTTGCTCTCGTGATTACCAATGGTCGTTGCCAGCGGGAGCATTCTCAAAAGTGCCGGATAAGTAAATCCTGCATATTCGCTTTCTCTGACATTCTTTCCATCTGAACTGTCTGTTCCTGCATAGTCAATCTGGTCTCCTGCCGACAGAATAAAGCTTGCATTTGGTGCTGTGATCTTTGCCTGTTCCAGAGTTTTATTCCAGTTAAAGGTATCTACTGCAATATTGATATCATCGGCAGTTCCCTGACCCTGTGAGCCGGATGCTCCGATCTGCGGATCACCTACGAGAATTGTCTGAAAATTTGTTGTCTTTTTTGTTGTATAGGACTGAACTTCACTCCAGTTTGGATTTTTTACATCATCGGTATAACTGTAATAATAGGTTGTATTTTCTTCAAAAAGTCCTTCAACCGTAACTTTATTAGATGCTTTATATGTATTTTTCTGATTCGAACGATTGATCTCCGTTGCCGTTCCTTTAAATTCCTGTGCATCGCTCAAATCTTCTTTTTTTCCGATTTTTACTGCCGGCTCGCCCTTTTTCTGGCTGTACCATGCAAATCCCAGATCTTTTGCTGTCTTACCAGGTGTTAAGATAATTCTTGATGAATCATAGGATTCACCTTCTCCGGTAAGATTTCCCTGATCGTCTTTTTTATTCCAGATATTATCTTTCCAGGTGGCATAATCTGAAATATTCTGTGTATCTGTAAATAATGTGCTGCTTGCACTTGTCTCTCCATATGCAAAAACATTGACCGGTGCTGATGTTGCTGCTACTGTTACTGCCATTGCTGCAGCGATGATCTGCAAAGCTTTCATTTTCTTCATATTTTTTATTCTCCTCTGCCTTCACAGGCTCTTTTTAAATGCATTTTGATTCTTTTATTGATAAGTCTTATCATTTGGCAGTATACAGGTGTTATGTAAAGACAGTTTGCGGATATGTGTAAAATCTAAGTAAATTTAACTTTCTTTTTTTCCCGCAGCTCTTTAAAAAATTCACTCAGCATGGTGCTGCATTCTTCCTGAAGAACTCCTTTTGTCAGTTCCACCTGATGATTGAAGCGATCCATCTGCAAAATATTTAAAACGGAACCGGCACAGCCAGCCTTCGGATTCATGCTTCCGATGACTACCCTAGATACTCTCGCCTGAACGATTGCCCCGGCACACATCTGGCATGGTTCTAACGTAATGTACATCGTACATCCTTCCAGTCTCCAGTCACCAAGTTTTTTGCTTGCTTTCCTGATCGCATTGAGTTCTGCATGGGAAAGTGTATTTTTATCGGTGTTTCTGCGATTGTAACCACGTGCGATAATTTTATCTTCATAAACGATCACGCAGCCAATCGGAACTTCATCCAGTGCTTTTGCTTTTTTCGCCTGTCGGATGGCTTCCTTCATATATTTTTCGTCTGTTGTCATATTTTTCTTTTGCCTTTCTGTAAATGTGGTATACTGAAAATATCATTTTTTATACAAATTCAAGTCGAACGCACGTGAGACTTAGCATGCGATTCCGGTCATCTCTGGCTAATATTTACCTGACAGAATCGCTGTGTATACATTGATTTTTTGCAATTTTAATTCTAGGAGGTTTTTATGAATATTCATGGTTTTATCACTTTAACTCTATTAGATTACCCAGAGCATCTCGCTGCTTCCATCTTCCTTGGCGGCTGCAATTTGCGATGCCCTTTCTGTCAGAATGGAAACCTTGTCCTTTCGCCGGAAAATGAACCTTCCATCTCCGAAGAAGAAGTGCTTGCCTTTCTGAAAAAAAGAAGCGGTATTCTCGAAGGAGTCTGTATCAGCGGCGGTGAACCTACGCTGTATCGCGAACTGCCGGATTTTATATCAAAAATCAAAGCTCTTGGATATCTTGTGAAATTGGATACAAACGGAACAAATCCGGAAATGCTTCGTTTTCTTTATGAAAACCATCTTCTTGATTATATTGCCATGGACATCAAAACGCAACCAGAACAATATGTAAAAGTTTCCGGGCTGCAGCCGGATGCTGCAGGCACACAGAAACTTCTGCAAAATATCAATCTTTCAAAAGAATATATTATGTCCTGCGGCATAGATTATGAATTTCGCACAACCGTTGTAAGGGAACTGCACGACGAGGAAGATTTCAGAGAAATCGGAGCATGGCTTTCCGGCTGCAGCCGCTATTATCTGCAGCCTTACCGGGAATCCGAACACATTCTTGCTTCCATGCAAAATCCGGAAAGCTGTTTTCATGCACCGGATACGGAATCTCTGCATCGTTATATTGAAATTTTAAAAAATACAATTCCAAATGCGGAATTACGTGGAGAAGAATAAAACTCAGTAATTGTTTTTCATACTCTTTCCCCATCTTGTCAGATGATGTCAAAATTTACATTTACTGACTTTATTATAACAAATAACTTTTTTACACGGAACTAGCCAAACGGTTAGTATGTTGCGGTCTACAATATTTTTACAAAAGTATTTATATCAGATTTTTGCACCAGTAACCAAAGGTCTGTTCTTTTATTTCCGATGTCTGCTCTGCTTTTGCCCTGCGAAACTCCGGAAATCCAAACATTTCTGCCATATTTTTTTCGCCATAAAATCCAGGGATTCCAAGAATATAGCCTCCCTCTTTACCTTTTCCTATCATCAGATGCTGATGCTGATAATATCCATGCATCAGAAAACTGTTGCTTCCCTGCCGCAGACCTTTCTGCCAGAGAATTTTTAAGTCCGATGGCTGAATGCGAATTGCATCTTCTATCTTTTCATCCTGCACCGGCTGAAAATGTATATAACGTGCTGTGGCACGATTCCATCTGGTATCCGTTCCCGGCTCGCAGCCCTGACATTTGTTTTCTGTTTCTGCACTTCTGATTTCGTTCTCGTTTTCAGATTTTCCCGCAGTTTCTTTTTGTGATATTTCTTCATCTGTTTCTTTTGGTCTTTCTTTCTGTGATACTGCATCCTGTAATTCCTGCGATATTTTTTCTGATACTTCTTTTTGAAATGTTTCTTCCGATATTTTTCCTGATCTATCTTTCAATGATACTTTTTCTGGTATTTCTTCTGACACTTCTTTTGAGAATATTTCTTCCTGTATCTCTTCTGCTGTGATTTCCGGCTCCGCTTTCGCATGTTCCGTTATATCCAGATTTATATTTTCTTCCTGCAATTCCTGATCAGCTTCTGACTCTGTAGATTTTTCGCTTTTTTCGTTTTCCTTAATCCCAACATTTTCTTTATCTGTTTCATTTTCTTCAACGGCTTCTTTATCTGTTTCACTCTTTTTGACATTTTCTTCGTCTGTTTCTGCCTTTATTTCTTCTGGTTTCCCAAGATTTTCGATCGCAATCGGCTCATCATCGAAAACGGTCATCCAGTTTCTACCGCTCTGGCTTCTGATATAGATTCCACAGACTTGTTCAAAACGACAGGATTCTTCCACAAACGGTTCTTCTGGAACGGTAAAACGCCGGTCAAATCCACTGCCCTGTGTCTGCCCTTCTCCGATCAGAAGAATAATAGGATTGTTTTTTCTGCTCTCTTTTGGCTGTCGCACAATTCCGAATACTTCTGTTTTTCCATCCAGCATTCTTATATTTTGAATATGTATCTGGATGCGGCAAATGGCATTTCGCAGTTCTATTTTTGCAAACCCTGTATTCTGCATCTTCTTTCCATTTACATATTCATAAATATAAGCCACAAAACGATGATAATCTGCCATCCATCTCGTCCTCCACAGACCTCGATTTTCTGGTGTGATTATATGCTCGTTTTGTGGCTCATATGCAAGGCAGATATTTCTGCCCTCTGTATCACAGAACTGTAACCATTTTTTCCGGTTCTTTTATATTCTTGCTGCTCCTGTTTCTCTTGCAACTTTTGCAACTGCCGCAGATACTGCTTCTTTTACTCTCGGATCAAATGGATCCGGAATAATGTAATCTGCCCTCAGTTCACTTTCATCGATCAGGTTCGCAATCGCATGTGCTGCCGCTGCGTTCATCGGATCATTGATATCTTTTGCACGTACATCCAGTGCACCGCGGAAGATTCCTGGGAATGCCAGTACGTTATTGATCTGATTCGGGAAGTCACTGCGTCCGGTACCGACTACGGCTGCTCCTGCCTTCATTGCCAGATCCGGCATGATTTCCGGAACCGGATTTGCCATAGGGAAAAGGATCGGATCTTTTGCCATGGTCTTTACCATTTCTTCCGTTACGGTTCCCGGTGCGGATACTCCGATAAATACATCTGCACCTTTCAGTACGTCAGCGAGGCTTCCTGCCTGTTTTTCTCTGTTGGTGATCGCTGCCATCTTTGCTTTTTCTTCATTCAGACCTTCTCTGCCTTCATAGATGGCACCCTTGCGGTCGCACATGATAACATTCTTCAATCCAAGCTCGATCAGCAGTTTGATGATCGCACTTCCGGCTGCTCCTGCACCGGACATAACTACTTTGATATCTTCGATTTTTCTTCCGGTAAACTTCAGTGCATTCAGCAGTGCTGCTGCTGTTACAACGGCCGTTCCATGCTGGTCGTCATGAAATACCGGAATGTCGCAGCGTTCTTTTAGTTTTCTTTCAATTTCAAAGCATCTCGGTGCAGAAATATCTTCCAGATTGATGCCTCCGAAACTTCCGGCAAGAAGTGCCACCGTATTGACGATCTCGTCTACATCTTTGCTGCGAATGCAAAGTGGAAAAGCATCCACATCGCCAAATTCTTTAAACAAAGCACACTTTCCTTCCATAACCGGCATACCTGCTTCCGGTCCGATATCTCCAAGTCCGAGTACTGCTGTGCCGTCCGTTACGACAGCCACCAGGTTTCCTCTTCTTGTATACTTATAAGATAAATCAGCGTCTTTTGCAATCTTCAGGCAAGGTTCTGCAACTCCCGGTGTATAGGCCACTGCCAGATCTTCCGGTGTCTCAATTTTTGCTCTGCTGATCACTTCGATTTTTCCATTCCATTTTTCATGCTGATTTAAAGCAAATTCTTTTTTATCCATTTTTATTTTCCTTTCTTTTTCGGATACAATTTGCATAGTAATTCTGTACTCTTATTATTACCAGATGACTGTCTGTTTACAACCATCTTTATCAAATCTGCATGAACACCTGACGTTTTCTTTTCTCACCCGTAACTGTTCTGTATCTTTACAGCTACTTTCACCCTTTAATAACCTGTTACACGAAATCCTTTTTCACCTGGCTGCAGCGGCATACGCCTTGCTTCTATGTCTGTGATCCGTATGGATCTGGCTTCATAGAGGCGGGCAAGGAGGCGGTCTATATCAGAATCCCGTCCCTGTACTTCCATCTCGACCCTTCCGTCACAAAGGTTGCACACCCATCCGGTCAGTCCGAGATCATCGGCAGCATACTTCGCCTGATAACGAAATCCTACCATCTGCACATCTCCGGAAAAATAAAAATGTTTTCTTACTTTATCCCTCATAGGCTTTCTCCTTTGCCTCTGCCTGATTTTTCATTCTGTATAAAACAGTTATAATTTATGCCTTAATATTTTCCAGCACTTTTACCAGATAATCCCACATACGTGCGGTAGAAGAAATGGAAAGAACTTCTTCTGTTGTATGGATATCCTTCATGGTCGGTCCAAAGGAAACTGCATCCAGACCTTCGATCTTCTCATAGAAAAGACCACATTCCAGACCTGCATGGATCGCTTTTACTTCCGGTCCGTCTCCGAACAGCTCTTTGTAAGAATCTACCATAATGTCACGCAGTTTGGATTCTTTGCGGTACTCCCATGCCGGGTAGTCGCCCTCTGTTACACAGTCTCCGCCCAGGAATTCGCTGAGGTAGCAAACCTTTGCAGTCAGTGCATCTTTTGCACTGTCAATGCTGCTTCGCACACTGCTGACAATTTTGCATTCTTCTTCGTTCAGCATCAGAATACCAGGGTTGATAGATGTCTCTACCAGTCCTTCGATGGAACCGCTCATTTTCTGGATGCCATATGGCACCTGTACCAGGAAGAAAATAATCTTTTCCTGACTTACCTGCTCCAGAGCTTTTTCGGCGGTTGTCTCACCGATTTTTTTCACAGTCACGGTAATGCCTTCATCGGTTCCGGTATATTCCGTTCTCCAGTCATTCTGAAGTTTCTCTGCTGCAGCAAAAATTGCTTCTTCTGCTTCTTTATCTGCAACAAAAACAGCTTTTGACAGTCTCGGGATCGCATTGTCCTTTGTGCCGCCTTCCAGTGCTGTCAGGCAGAACGGGATATCCTGTTCCAGTGTAAATAAAGCCTGTCCGATCAGTTTGTTGGAGTTTGCTCTGTTTTTATCAATCTCTGCTCCTGAATGTCCGCCGTTCAGTCCGGAAATAACCAGCTCATATTTTTCTCCGCTTACCTCCTGATATCTGACCGGAATCGTTGTGATTGCAGAAAGTCCGCCTGCACAGCTTACCCACAGATATCCTTCTTCTTCGGAATCCATGTTGATCAGGTATTTACCTTTCAGCTGTGAGCAGTCCAGAGCTTTTGCTCCGAGAAGTCCTACTTCCTCATCTGTTGTGATAACCACTTCCAGTGCCGGATGTTTCAATGTATCATCATCAAGGATTGCCAGTGCATATGCAACTGCAATTCCGTCGTCTCCGCCAAGTGTTGTTCCGTTCGCAGTAACATAATCGCCTTCGATCATCAGATCTAGGCCATCTTTTTCAAAGTCGTGTGTGGAATCTGCTGTTTTTTCGCAGACCATATCGCAGTGTCCCTGCAAAATAACGACTGGTGCATCTTCGTATCCTGCGGATGCTGCTTTGCGGATCACAACATTGTTGCTGTCATCCTGACTGCACTCCAGGTTACGTTCTTTTGCAAACTGTACCAGATAATCACTGATCTGTTTTGTATGATAGGAACCATGTGGAATTTTACAAAGCTCCTCAAAATAATAAAATACTTTTTCCGGTTTTAAACCACTTAAAACACCCATTTTCATTTCCTCCAGACATTTTTATTGTCGTCCGAATCCAGACAGCACTTCCATTGTATAATTAAATATTTTCTGATACGTTTCCGCATCAAAGTGTACGCCGTCCTGTGTGGAATATCCACTCTCCAGCAGATAGGAATTTGTCTCTATCCAACCAGTCTCTGACGGAAGATTATTATAAAGAATATTGTTAAAATTCGCAATATCCTCATTGGAAATATACGGATGATTTTCTACCGGATTTACCGACATATAGTAGACTTCGGCTCCTTTTTCCATCCACTGAGGAATTTTCTCTTTCAGAAGATCAATATATCCCCATGCATTTCCAAGATCGTTGACTCCCATATTGATAATGATCACAGATCCCTGCGTCACTGACTCATCAATCTCTCCAACGGCAGTATCCTGAAACCAGGATAATCCCGCTGAAACCTGACCGATCCACACGCAGCCGGAATCTCCGACTGTTTCATGCATGCCGACCGTCCTGGAATCTCCGACAAAAATATACTGCGTCACATCAAACGATGTCTCGCTGTTCTGCTCTTCTGTTTGTTGTTTTGTCTCTGCCTCCTGCGTCTGTTCTGTTTCCACCTGCTGCGTCTCTGTCTGTTCTTCTTTTTCCGACATTATTTGTGTTGCTTTGCTTACTGCAACAGCATTGGTACGGATACAGCTGAAATTGTATTCTTCCAGACAATCCCACGCCATATCCAGCAGCACTTCTCTTGTCGGTGTACCAAGCGGTGCCTTCGCCCCGGCTGTAAATGCCGGAATAAAAAGACAGCACAGAAGCAGAATCCATCTGCTAAACTTTCTTTTCTTCATGATCACATCATTCCAGTTCAAATGCTCCTGTATAAAGCTGATAATATTTGCCTTTTTCGGCGATCAGCTTATCGTGAGATCCTCTCTCAATAATACGTCCCTGCTCCAGCACCATTATAACATCAGAATTTCGTACTGTCGACAGTCTGTGTGCAATAACAAATACGGTACGTCCTTTCATCAGAGCATCCATACCTCTCTGTACGATTGCCTCTGTTCTGGTATCAATCGAAGACGTAGCCTCATCCAAGATCATAACAGGCGGATCAGCTACCGCTGCTCTTGCGATTGCGATCAGCTGACGCTGTCCCTGTGAAAGGCTTCCGCCATTTCCTGTGATCACCGTATCGTAACCATTCGGAAGCAGTCGGATAAAATCATCCGCATTTGCAAGTTTTGCTGCTGCATAAACTTCCTCATCCGTTGCATCCAGTTTTCCGTAACGGATGTTTTCCATGATCGTTCCGGTAAACAGGTTTGTTTCCTGCAGAACCACACCAAGAGAACGTCTCAGGTCTGCCTTTTTGATCTTGTTGATATTGATGTCATCGTAACGGATTTTTCCGTCAGCCAGATCATAGAAACGGTTGATCAGGTTTGTGATCGTTGTTTTTCCGGCTCCGGTAGAACCTACAAACGCCACTTTCTGTCCCGGTTCTGCATACAGACTGATATTGTGGAGCACGATCTTTTCTTCATTATAACCAAAATCTACATCATAGAACCGCACTTCGCCACGCATTTTTGTGTAAGTCAGCGTTCCATCGCCATGCGGATGTTTCCATGCCCACAGTCCGGTTCTTTCTTTTGATTCCGTCAGCTCACCGTTCTCGTCATATTTTGCATTGACCAGTGTAACGTATCCTTCGTCAACTTCCGGCTCTTCATCCATCAGTTTAAAAATACGTTCTGCTCCGGCAAGTGCCATGACAACCATATTCAGCTGATTTGAAATCTGACTGATCGGATTCATAAAGCTTCTGCTCAGCTGCAGGAAAGATGCAATCGTACCGACCGTCATACCGCCTGCACCGCCAAGAGCCATTGTGCCTCCGATTGTTGCCAGCAGCACATACTGCAGGTTTCCGAGGTTACCCATGATCGGCATCAGGATATTTGCGAAACTGTTTGCTGCGGATGCATCCTTGCATAATTCTTCGTTTTTCTGGTCGAAAATCTCTTTTGCTTTCTCTTCGTGACAGAATACTTTGATAACTTTCTGTCCGTTGATCATCTCTTCGATATAACCATTTACATCACCAAGAGCTTTCTGCTGACGTATAAAATAATAACCACTCTTTCCGGCAACACGGCCTGTCACCTGAAGCATGATAAATACAAAGCAGAGTACAAAAATGGTAAGCTGCCAGCTTGTGAAAAGCATGGCAAAAAACACAGAAATAATTGTGATCAGAGAGGAGAACATCTGCGGGATACTCTGTGCAAGCATCTGACGCAGCGTGTCCGTATCGTTCGTATAATGGCTCATAATATCGCCATGTGTATGCGTATCAAAATAACGGATCGGCAGTGTCTGCATATGTTCGAACATCTCGTCTCGAATACGTTTTAACGTTCCCTGTGCGATACTTACCATCGTTCTGTTGTAAAACAGGCAGGCAAGGATTCCCACTGCGTAAATACATCCCATGATCAAAATGGAACGGAACAGCGGTGCAAAGTCCGGTGTGGCTGCCTGAAGCAGCGGTGTGATATAACTGTCGATCAGTGTCTGCAGATACAGTGAGCAGGACACCATGGCAAGTGCATTGACCACGATACAGATCAGGACAGCAGCAAAACGCAGTTTATAATGTCCGATATAAGACATCAGTCTTTTTACAACATCTTTATTTACTTTTGCCATTCCTTCCGGTCCTTTTTTGTTATTCGGCTGTCTCATCTTCGCTTCCTCCTTTCACCTGAGAATAGTAAACCTCCTGATAGATCTCATTGGATGCAAGCAGCTCTTCATGCGTGCCAACCGCAGAAATATGGCCTTTATCCATAACAATGATCTTGTCCGCATCCTGTACCGATGAAATACGCTGTGCGATGATAAATTTCGTTGTATCCGGGATTTCCTCACGGAATGCCTTTCGGATCAACGCATCTGTTTTCGTATCTACCGCACTGGTAGAGTCATCCAGAATCAGGATTTTCGGTTTTTTCAGAAGTGCTCTTGCAATACAGATTCTCTGTTTCTGACCGCCGGATACATTGCTTCCGCCCTGCTCAATGTAAGTATCGTATTTATCCGGGAATGTCTGGATAAAATCGTCAGCCTGGGCGAGCTGACAGACATGAATCAGCTGTTCATCTGTCGCATTTTCATTTCCCCAGCGTAAGTTTTCTTTGATCGTTCCGGAGAACAGCACATTTTTCTGAAGAACCATCGCTACCTGATCACGCAGAGCTTCCAGATCATATTTTCTTGTGTCCAGACCGCCTACTTTCAGGCTTCCTTCTGTGACATCATAAAGTCTCGGGATCAGCTGAACCAACGTTGTCTTTGCCGAACCGGTTCCTCCGATGATACCAACCGTCTCACCGGATCTGATATTTAAATTAATATCAGAAAGACAGATCTTATCCTTTTTCCCTGTGTAGCTGAAGCTTACATGATCAAATACAACGGAACCGTCTTTTACTTCTGTTACCGGAGATTCTCCATTTGTAAGGTCGCTTTTCTCATCAAGAATCTCTACGATACGCTCTGCAGATGCTCTGGAAATAATGATCATAACAAATACCATCGACAGCATCATAAGACTCATCAGAATCTGCATCGCATAAGAAACAAGGCTCATCAGCTGACCGGTAGACATACCATTTACCGGATCATTTCCGGTTGTAACGATCAGTTTTGCACCAAACCAGGAAATCAGAATCATACATGCATACATGCAGAACTGCATCAGCGGCATATTGAATGCGATCAGTTTTTCTGCAAATGTAAAATCGTTATAAATCGATGTGGAAATTTTTCCAAATTTCTCAATCTCATGATCCTCACGGACATAAGATTTCACAACACGGATTCCGTGAAGATTTTCCTGCACAACATTGTTCAGTTTATCGTAAGTTTTGAAAACTTTTTCAAATACTGGATGTGCATGTGTCATAATAAAATACAGTCCGATGCCAAGAATCGGAGCTGCTGCCAGGAAAATCACTGCCATCTCGGAATTTACCTGAAATGCCATAAACATAGAAAAAACAAGCATGATCGGTGCACGGACTGCCATACGGATGATCATCTGATATGCATTCTGCACGTTGGTAACGTCCGTTGTCAGACGCGTTACGATACTTGCCGTTGAAAATTTATCAATATTGGAGAAAGAAAAATTCTGTACATTGTAATACATATCCTTTCTCAGGTTCTTTGCAAATCCGGCAGATGCCCGTGCGGCAAATTTACCGGAAAGCACACCGAACATCAGTGAGATCATCGCTGTGACAGCAAGCAGAATACCCATCTTCCAGATATATCCCAGGTTCTGTGCCTGAATACCGTAGTCGATCAGTCTTGCCATCAACATCGGAATGATCACTTCCATGATTACTTCAAGCGTGACCATCGCCGGAGATAAAAGGGAATCCTTCTTGTACTCACGGATGCTCTTCATCAGTTTCTTAATCATGATTGGCCTCCTTATTATCTTTTTTTTCGTAACATTTGTTTTTTATCGAACATTCCAGATCTTCTATGAGGTTCTCGCGAATCTTCTGTGTCAGCTGAAACAGACAGTCAATATCGTCCGCTGTCATATCTTTTACCAGCAAACGCTCCATTCTCTGGATATGCTGTATTACAAGATGACTGGCTTCATAGCCTTTTTCTGTCAGGACAATTTTCTTCAGTCTCGCATCCCCGGGATAAGACTGCATTTCAATATATCCATTCTGCTCCATTTTCTGCAAAATACCGGCAACAGTAGAGCGTGTAAGGCAGAAACGCTTCACAATATCCCGCGGAAAAATGTCCTTTTGAGGATTTTCTTTAATATACTTTATAATCCCGCCCTGGACATACTGGAGATCATAAATTCCACTTTTTTTCTTATCGTACTCAATTTTTCGATATAAAAGATTGGATAATGACAAGATCTCTCTGCCCACTTCACGTTTTTCTCCAAAATCCATCTTCGCTTCACCTCCTGTCTGATTGTTCGTTGTCGAACAATTATAAGGCGAATAAAATTTTTTGTCAATCGTTATATCGCACCAATTTTTTCATCTGAAATCAAATATTTTTGGAAGCATACTTTACATCTTTGCCGCAAAATATTTTTGGATACCGTCACAAATCGATTCTGCTGCCTTCTGCTGATAGGTATCTGTAATTAAAAGTGCTGCCTCCCTCTCATTCGACAGAAAACCGCATTCCACGATCACCGCCGGAGCTTCACTCCGTTTCAATATGTAGTACGTGTCATTCGCCTTGATTTCCCGCGGTCTTTCGATCTGCAGCTCTTTATTCATAACATTCTGAATACATCCGGCGATCTCCTTGCCCTCTGCCGAAGTCGTATAATAAAAAACCTGAGGTCCCGATACATACTCCTCCGTGTAACTGTTCTGATGAATACTGACCGCCATCGCCGGTTTTGTCTCCCTGATCTTTGCACACCGGTTTCTCATATCCGTGCTCTTTTTATTTCCCTGCTCCGGTCCCTTTACACTTTCGTCCGCCTCCCGCGTCATCACAACTTCAAATCCCGCCTTCTCCAGACAAACTTTTAGCTTCTTTGCAATCGCCAGATTGATATCCTTTTCCTTCGCCTGATTGATTCCAATCTTCCCCGGATCATCACCACCATGCCCCGCATCAATCAAAATAACCTTCTTCTCCACACTGCCGGAAGCCGGAAGTACATTTTTTACTCCGCTCGTAAAAAGCAGAATTGTACACGCCAGCACCAGAATTCCCATCCATACTTCCGCAGGGATATTTTTCAGCCGCAGATCATACATCAAAACCGTCACCCATTTTTGGACTCTTGTGACAGTTTATTCAGAAAGAAACCCATTTAAGAACCGGTTCACAGGATATTATCTTATATTAATTCAGGAGGCCCTGATTAAAAATCAGGACCTCCTTTTTTAATTTACCGAATCTCACATATTCGTTTGACTCAGATGATTTTTGGATAACTATTTTTTTATCTTGACTTTCTTTGCCTTGCTCCATGCACTCTGGACGCTCTTTAAGGTACCATTATCAGCTTTATATTTTACCATGTACTGAATTTTGAAATAATAAGTTTTTCCTTTTTTCAGTCTCTTAATGGTACGGGCAGTGGTTGTCGCTTTCACATTCACTGTCTTTTTATTCTTTTTAAACTTCTTGTCCGTTGCATACATAATGGTATATTTTTCTACATAGAAGTTATCTCCGTACAGTTTTGCAGGAGCTTTCCAGGTAAGTTTTACTTTCTACTACAATATATTTATGGTTAATATCCCTTACAGCCAGTAAGGAATTATCCATCTTGTTGCTTAAGCTGTATAATGATGGAGCAATCGGTATATCGAATACTTTCTTGGACTCCGCGTCCGTAATTAAGACTGATAACCAGCTCCTCATTCGCAGCGTTCGTTTTATGCAGGTTGAATCGCCATAGGTGCATTCGCGTCACACCACAGTAGATTGAATAGGCAATGAGTAAAACTGGTACTTATCCATTGCAATAATCTTAAGGAGTGACAAATTTATGAACGCAGTAGGTATCGATGTTTCAAAAGGTAAGAGTATGGTTGCTATCATGCGACCTTTCGGTGAAATTGTTTCCGCACCTTTCGAAATCAAACACACAGCCAGTGGTATCAATTCACTTGTAGAACTCATCAACTCTGTTGAAGGTGAGTCCCGAATCGTGATGGAGCACACAGGGCGTTATTATGAAGTCCTCGCTCATCAGCTTTCAGAGGCAAATCTTTTCGTCAGTGCCATTAACCCAAAACTTATCAAAGACTTTGATAATGATTCTCTTCGTAAAGTGAAATCTGATAAAGCAGATGCTGTTAAGATTGCCCGATATGCTCTTGACAAATGGCAAAATCTTAAACAGTATAATGTTATGGATGAATTACGCAATC
>ERZ779874.405-NODE-405-length-51287-cov-56.112996_pt1 | contig 51287 bp, 38 predicted proteins | sample MGYA00511031_ERZ779874 | MGnify/ENA primary metagenome ERZ779874 (study PRJEB29588, sample SAMEA2156850) | human gut metagenome | biome: human gut; feature: human-associated habitat; material: faeces | place: Denmark | collected 2008/2010 ...
TGTGAAAGTTGAGGCTTTTGCTTAACTTTTTTGAGGAGGTTTTGCAACACCCTCCCTACGGGTGTTGAATCCACAACCGATGCGTGGCCGTGTGTCCCAACGACGAGGATGGGGTGGGGGTGTGTTTTTACAGGACGCAGGCTAAGGCGAGGATGGCGATGAACGATATGACGCACAGGAAGCTTTCGTTGGACTTTTTGCGACTGTATTCGTCATCCTCGTAATTATTGCGGTCAGGCGCATTGTCGGCCGGCCATATGAGCTGGTGGTATTCGATGTTTTTGTCGGTCTCCGTGGTCCTGTGATGAGTGTTCATGGATAGTGATTGGTATTTGGTAAGAAGTTGTACTGGAGAGTTACAGACAAAGTTACAGGTTAGTTTGTATAAAATTAATCAAATGATGGGCATAAATGTTAAAACCAAATAAAATCGGATAAGATGTATAGGAGCTATAGGAATCATAAGGCGGTGTGTTAAAAAGCGGGCGTGATGGTTGCGGAGATGTGGAAAGTTTGTAAATTTGCGAGTGGAAACGGTTTCTCGCCGTAATGGGCGAGAGGCAGGATAACCGCCTGATGCAGAGGCATCATGCTGCCTGTCAGGGAACCGGGTGCAAATCCCGGACAGTCCCGCTGCTGTGAGTTCCATGTCAAAGAAGTGCCGCCCGAACAGGGGATGCACTGCTTCCGCTGCCGTAGGTTAATAAGGTATCTTTGACAAGGCATCGTTTCGTCAACCATGGTCACTGGCAAGTGCCAAGCTTGCCGGGAAGGCCGCAGACGATGCCGGAACGAGTCAGAAGACCTGCCGTATCTGCTATCATCAGCCATCACACCCTGCGAGGACGGGGCCGGCAGATGCGACGTCTCTGACTCCCGACTTTCTGTTGCTGCGGGAGACGCGGAGTCTATGCTATCGGGTGTGTCCGCCCATACGAGGCATAGGCATGGTGCGCGAGACGCTTCTGACGGTCAAAATAATAATACGCATAATGATTGATGCAGGTGCGATGACACGATGATGTGCCGTCGCACTTGCTTTTTTTGACTCTAAACTTTTTGTTGACCGTTATAAAACTTTTGTTTTGTTGATTTATAAGTCTTTATTCAATCTATTTGCTTTTCTGCTACTCCTGCAGGTTGCCACGGGCTGTCGTGAAGACGAGCTCGTGGTTCCGACGGAGTATGACATCGTCGGTGACGAGGGGGCTTCCTCGCTGATCAGAGGCTTCTACCTTGTCAACGAGGGCAACATGGGCTCCAACAAGTGTTCTTTGGATTATTACGATTATACCACCGGGCTGTATGCCCGCAACTTCTATGCCGAGCGCAATCCGAATGTAATCAAGGAACTCGGCGACGTGGGCAACGACATAGGCATCTACGGGTCGAAGCTCTATGTGGTGGTCAACTGCAGCCACAAGGTAGAAGTGATGGACGCTTACACCGGCATACGCATAGGGCAGGTGGACATACCTAACTGCCGCTATGTCCGATTCCACCGAGGCAAGGCTTATGTGAGCAGCTATGTGGGCCCGGTGCTGATAGACCCCGACGCGCCCAAGGGGGCTGTCTATGAGATAGACACCCTCAGCCTCGCGGTCACGCGCAAAGTCACCGTAGGCTACCAGCCCGAGGAGATGGAGGTGGTTGACGACTATATGTATGTCGCCAACAGCGGCGGCTACCGCGCCCCCGATTATGACAACACGGTCTCCGTCATAGAGATGATAGACTTCAAGCAGGTGCGCCAGATACCTGTGGGCATCAATCTCCACCGTCTCAAGCGTGACAGCTACGGCAAGCTGTGGGTTTCGTCACGCGGCAACTACAACGACGTGCCGTCGAATCTCTATGTGCTCGACAAGAAGCCGGGCTACAACTCCATGGAGGTGATAGACGAGTTGGGCATACCGTGCAGCAACATGGCCATCCACGGCGACTCGCTCTACTACTACTCTACCGAGTGGAGCAACTACACGCAGTCGAACACCATCACCTACGGCATAATAGACGTGCGCACCCGGCAGAGGGTCAGCACATCGTTCATCACCGACGGTACAGAGCGCGAAATCACCATCCCCTACGGCATAGCCGTGCACCCCATTACCGGCGACATATTCGTGACCGATGCCAAAAACTATGTTTCGTCAGGCACCCTCTACTGCTTCGACCGCTCGGGCAAGAAAAAGTGGAGCGTGCGCACCGGCGACATACCTGCCCACATAGCTTTCCTTCCAGCCAGATGAAAAAATATACTCTATATCTACTTGTCGGCCTTTCGGCGGCGATGACGGCATGTAACGATGCCGATAATCCGCCCATGGTAAGCCTCGGCATCGACGACGCGTATTATGTGGCGCGTATGCAGAAGCTCCCCTTGAGTCCCGCCCTGACCGGTGAACGTTACTCGTGGAAAATCGACGGCAAGGAGGTGTCGACCGACCGCAACTATATATTCATGGAGCGCACGGAGGGTGTGTATCAGCTCAGCTTCGACATCATAGACCCGGAGTCGCCGTTCCACCACGATTTCACTGTCACCGTGATGCGTGAGGAGATAGAATACTCGCCATATATCGCTAAGGTGTTGGAGTATTGCCCTGCGCCGGGGCAGTTTGTCAACGAGATGCCTCTCTACGAGGAGGGCGACACTTATGCCGACATGCTCAAGAAAGCCGAGGAGTCGATTTCGGGCACCAACGATGTGATGATTTCGCTCGGGGCCTACGGCGGCTACGTGACATTCGCTTTCGACCATACGGTGGTCAACGTCCCCGGCGAGCGCGACATACGCATCTGGGGCAACAGCTTCTACGAACTGACCGACCCCACCCACCCCGGAGGCTCTGCCGAGCCGGGCATAGTCATGGTCAGTTACGACACCAACTGCAACGGCCTCCCCGACGACCCTTGGTATGAACTCGCCGGCAGCGACTACGCCAACCCTCTGACGCGCCACCGCTACACCATCACCTACTCGTGTCCCGACCCTGCCAAGGAGCCGGTGCCTGACGAGAGCGGTTATCTCAACGACACGACTTACATTCCCTGGGTCGACAGCGACGGCCAGACCGGCTATGTAGCCCGCAACATATTCCACGACCAGGAGTACTGGCCCGGATGGGTCGACAGCGACAAGCTGCATTTCAGCGGCACCTGTCTGCCGCCCAATGCCGTGGACCGCAGCGGTAACGGCTCATACTTCATACTCTACTGTTTCGACTGGGGCTATGCTGACAACCACCCCAACGACCAGGTAGACCCCAACACATTCGACATCGCGTGGGCGGTAGACGAGTTCGGCAACCATGTAGACCTGCCCGGAGCCGACTTCGTGCGTGTCTATACCGCCGAAAACCAGTATTGCGGCTGGCTTGGCGAAACCTCCACGGAGATATGCCGTGCCCAGGACCTGCATATAACCCAGGACTTGCCGCAACCGTAGCGTGGTGTTTATATTGTAACTGATTATAAACCAAGTATTTAATCTATAAACCATCGTGACAGACATGAAAAAACTTTTACTTAACTCTACTCTGATTGCATGTGCCGTGGGGCTTCCGGCGGCGATTTGCGCCGAAGTGCTCGACTTCTCCAAGATAGTCCATTGGACCGGGGAGGGGGATAACGAAGCGGCTCTTATCGTACAGTTTGATGAACCCGATGCGACAGATCCGGGAGCCGTGGTGTGGGGTTATCGCTGGCCCAGCGGCGAGACCCGCACATCTGACGAGATGATACGCGCCATAGCCCGTGAATCGTCCGACCTGCTGATTTTTGTGCAGTACACCGGCGGGATGGGTTATACGCTTGACGGCATAGGTTATTCGCCCGATGTCAATGCTATGCTTGACGGTATATGGTTTGACTATGAGTCGGCGTTTGAGGACGGCAACATCTCTTTCGGATATTTTTCTCCCAACACAGGCATGGGGCAGACCTCTGCTCCAGGCAACGAAGCTATCGGCCTGTCGTATGACGCTATCGCCGCCGCTGCCGAGACCCACGTCATAGAGCATCCTCTCAATGCACATGCCTATGGCTATCCGGCTTATGACTACGACCACTGGAAGCTCGACAAGACAAGGATTGCCGATGCTTTCGTGGCCGATCGTTCATACTGGCGCAGCGGCTGGTATTGGGGCTACTGGAGCTTCTGGATAGGTAGCCGTGGTGACGATATGGAAGACCTGAGCTACTCGGGTATGGGGATGTCGAGCGTGCAGATATATGACGGTCAGATAAGCGGCTGGAAATACCAGCCTCTGGGCGGTAAGCCCATCGTCCCCGGAGAGGATCCTGACGGGTCGACGGGAGCATCGACACGTTGGAGCGACATTGCTTATGAGCATGTGTTTGTCGCTTCTGAGTCCCAGAATTTGGCTCAGGATACCGATAGCAGCACGGACAATGTCGACATCTATACACTCGGCGGTGTCAAGGTCGGCACGGTCGATGCCACGACCGACCTGCGCACACTCAACGTGGCTCCCGGTTTCTATATCATACGAAAAGGAAACGAATCATCGAAACTGCTGATAAAATAACCTAAATACAGTTTTTGCAATGAAAAAACAGTTTACTTTCGCAGCATTCTGTGGAATCGCATTAGCTACCTCTGTAGCCGACGCGACAGATCCCGCAGAGGAGTACAAGAATGTACTCGGAGAGGGTGCCTCCCACGCCACGCTCACGGTGACGTGGGGCGACGGACACAGTATCGACAACCTTGCCAGCGCGGTCAAGTTTGACGGCGAAGCCACCGTAGCCTCGATTATCGCCGAGGCTCTTAAGTCCGATCCGCGCTTCTATGCCCTTCAGGACAGCGAGGGGACAATAGTAGCTTATGGGTTCGATACCGACGGCGACAACTCCGCAGCTGTCACCGTTGATGGCACTGCATTGGAGCTTACCGACGGCGTGGCTACGGCAGAAGCAGATGCCGACCTTACGACCGCTGCCGGTTCGGCTCTCTACGACCACTGGTGCGTCAACTCCAACAAATCCGTCTGGGCCGTGGAAATCAACGGCGCGGAGGCCTCCTTGGCCTCCGCCATCCTGGATGGCGATGCTGTAAGCCTCGTATACGGCTCGGCTGAGACAGGCGAAGCCTTCTATCTGCGCCCTGCTGATCAGGAGGGTGTATGGATGGCCCCTACTGTGGCATTTGACACGGCTGTAGATTACACGGAGAGTACCAGCGGCACCAAAACGTTCAAAAAGACAGTGCCATTTATTGCCAATATCATAGACCGGAGCACACTCTACAGTTCATACGTCGCTTTCCATGTCTATGCCGAGGACGGAGTGACGGATGCAACAACTATGGGGGTGTCAGGCAATTACCGTTATGGAAAGGATGGCAACAACATGTCGGCCACTATCACTGTTACTGCGGCAGGAAATACGGTCATAGAGCCGTATATACAGCGCGGCTCTTATGGCAATGTACAGGAAACCCCGACTGACGAGCCTACTAAGGTCACGGTCACTGTAGCTAATCCGGTGACAGGCATCCGCTGGGAGGGATGGCCAGCAGACGGTGTGTTCGAGCTGTTAGACATGGTAGCATTCCGGGCGTATGTAGAGCCTGACAATGCAGATTTTACGACGATAAACTACGAGACAAGCGACCCGAAAAATGCTGTTGTATTCGTCAACAGCCGTTATCCTGTAGATATGCTCAACTGCTTCAAAGTCGGTGAGTACACCATCACAGCGAAAACACCTGACGGCTCGATTTCTGACGCCAAGGAGTTTACCGTGGCTGACCGTGACCGCACACCCTCGGATGACGGCTACACTGACGGCATCTTCTGGCTTAACGAAGAGTGGTACGGACACGCCAACGGGTCGATAAACTACATCAAACCTGACGGTTCGATCATGCACCATGCATATGAGATGCAGAATCCTGGCATGGGATTCGGAGCTACATCGCAGTATGCCATATTGTATGGCGGCAAGCTCATCGTCATGTCAAAGCAGGCCAAAGACCCTGGTGACCCGCGAACTGGGGGAGGCCGTCTGGTAGTTATAGACGCTTACACCATGAAGCGACTCGCTTCATGGGACGAACTCAGCAGCACTACGGGCGGAGATGGCCGCGCATGTGTCGGAGTGACCCCCCACAAAGTGTATATTGGAGCTGCCGGAGGTATCGGAATCCTCAATCTGGATAATCTGACATATACACCCGATGCAATATCCGACATGCCTACCGGAGGCAGCTCGTATTCAAAGCAGTACGGCGATATGGTCAGCGACGGGAAGTACGTGTATATAGTACGCCAGTCGGATGGCCTGGTCATCATAGACTCCGAGAATGATAAATATGTCAAGACGATCGCCAACACTGGTATACAGGGTGTGACCCGAACAGCCGACGGTCGTATCTGGTTTGTCGACCTCAAGTCTTCGAAGTCCACCTTGTACAATGTCGATACCGAGACTCTCGAAGTGGCAGAGCAATACGTTCTTCCCGGGACCGTGTCATGTGACTGGGGCAGCTGGCGTTCGACGAAATTCTTCGCAGCCAAACGCAGCAACAAACTGTTCTGGGCTTCGATGGTAGGGTCGAGCTGGAGTCCCTCGGCTGCGCAGCTCTACATGTGGGACATGGACGCAGATACCACCCCTGAGAGCCTGACACCGATAATAGAAAGTACAGATGACCGCTGGCCCATGCACGACATATATGAGGACAAGGCTGTCAAGCAGGTACCTTACGGCTCTATGTGTTTTGACGACCGCACGGACAAACTCCTATGGGCTTGTGCAATGCAGCCTAAAATCAATACGGACTACATGTACACATGGTACAACTACACCGACATAGAGAGCGGCGACATAGAGTCGGTACGGGTATATCCCGACTACTTCTATTTCCCCGCCCTGCCGATGATTCCCGACAAGCATCTGCCGGCATTGGTCAACCCCGATATGAGAGTAGAGATGGCTATGAGTGCTGAAGAGCCTACGGAGATAGACCTATACGAGGCGATAGACGATATGGACGGAGCCAACAAGTTTATCAACTTCAGTCTGGTGTCCGAACCTGCGGCAACTGACAGCGAGGCGGCTACAAATCCAGTAAGTGCCGAAATTCTTGACGGCAAGCTGCTGCTGACTCCACAGGCGTTGGGCGAAACTTCGGTGAAACTTATAGCCGAGAGTAACGGACGCGAGGCTGAAATCTCGATACCTGTGACCGTGACCGATTCCGGATCTTCGATTGCCAACACCGCAGCCGATATGGACGGCAAGATGTTTGACTTCGACGGCCGCGTACTGACACTCAGCGGCTACGAGGGTGTGACCGTCGGCATCTATGACATCAACGGCCGCGAAGCCATGCGTATCACCCCCGACAGCTCGTACTACAGCTGTGCGCTCGATCTCCCTGCCGGTGTGTATGCCCTTTCGGCCGACGGCGGACACCGCTTCAAGTTTATGGTTAAGTAATGTGTAATAAAACAAGTATAAAATGTCAACTATAGGAAAGTTGACCCTTGCAATCTCCATCACGGCAGCGGCCATCCATGCGGTCGCTGCCGCTGATGTTGATTATACCAAGGGTGTATTGATAGTCAACGAGGACTGGTACGGCCACAACAACAGCACCGTCAACCACCTCGACCCCGACAACGCCGAGGGGACTTACTGGACCTACCGCGCCATACAGCAGGAGAACCCCGGTATGCAGCTCGGATGCACCAACCAGTATGGCGCATACTGGCTCGGACGGCTCTACCTGATAGCCAAGCAGGACAAGGACCCCGGAGCCTCGATACAAGGCGGCCGCATAACCGTGGCCGATGCCCGGACGCTTAAAATCATCAAGCAGCTGCCGCTTATCGACCCCAGCGGTGCGCAGTGTGACGGACGAGGATTTCTCGGGGTGACTCCCGACAAGGGTTATATCTCCACCAGCAACGGCGTGTGGATATTCGACCTGAACACACTCGAAGTGACCGGCATGGTCAAAGGCACGGAGAATCCTGACGGTCCAGGCAGTGGAGGCAACACTGATGTGGGTGGCTCGTTATATCACGGCCAGTGCGGCATGATGGTGAGTGCCGAGGGGCGTGTGTTCGTGGCTCACCAGTCGACGGGTCTGTTGGTGGTAGACCCTGAGACCGATGAGGTCGTAGATATCGTGGAGATGAACATAGTGGCCGGAAAAGCCGGCATAGGTTCTGTAGTGAAGTCGAAGGACGGTATGCTGTGGCTCTCGGTAGCCAAGGATGTCAACGGATCGGGGGCTGCTCTCCCTTATATAGTCAAGGTGGATCCCGTCACATTGGCTACGGAGGTGATAAGTTGCGCTGATGTCGGAGCCGCCTATGGTCCGGCTAATTCGTGGTATGCCTGGACACCCGACGGATTTTTCGCATCGGAGCTCCACAATGTGATTTACTGGACCGGCGGCCCTAACTCATGGTTCTCTGGCACAAGGCTGTTCCGTTACGACATAGATGAGGGGAAAGCTTCGTTGATTATCGACCTCAACGAGGAGGGTCTCAACTGGAAATTCTATGGATGCTCGGTGCGCATACATCCGCTGACCGACGAGATTTATGCCTCAGTGTACCACGGCTTCAATGACCAGACTTATGTCACGCGCCGCTACACCTCTGACGGGAAACTGATTAAGGAATATCCCATGATAGCGCAATACTGGTTTCCGTCGCTACCGATATTCCCTGAAGGACCCGATGCCTTATCGGTGGCTGATGTAAGTATCGACAATGTCGCCGTAGGCACCATGCGCTATATCGACGGCAGTCTGTATCTCAACGGTATGCGCTCTGACCGTGTGCGTGTCTATGACATGAACGGCGGTATGGTGTCGGAGATTGCGGTGCCGGCTACCGGCTACGGTATATTTCCGCTCGACCTGCCTGGCGGCATGTATGTAGTGACCGACGGCATCCAATCTGTAAAAATATTCGCTAACTTTGCACACTGATTTATGACTTGTAAATATGCCATAATGTCAATCGTGGTACTCGCTGCGGTGGTGATGCCGGCTTCAATGCTGGCTGACACCGCCGTGGAGGGTGCCGATGCCACCCCACGCCATGCCGACGATGTCATGGCCGATACTCTCAGCCTCGGCGAGGTGCAGGTGACAGCCAAACGCACCAAGGACGTAATCCCGGTGCAGGTGCTTTCGGGAGCGGAGCTTGAGCGGCTAAACTCTCAGACCGTGGCGGATGCGCTCCGCTACTTTTCGGGAGTGCAGGTCAAGGATTACGGAGGTGTGGGAGGCATCAAGACCGTCAACGTGCGTTCGATGGGTACCAACCATACAGGCGTGGTGTATGACGGGGTGGAACTCGGTAACGCCCAGAACGGACAAATCGACCTCGGACAGTTCTCCCTTGACAATGTCGAAGCCATATCGCTGTACAACGGACAGAAGAGCGAAATACTCCAGCCGGCCCGCGACTTCGGTACGGCTGCGACGGTGTACATGCGTACACGCACCCCACGGTTTGCCGAGGGGGAGACGTACCATGCCCGGTTCAACATGCGTTTCGGGTCGTTTGACTTGATCAACCCTTCGGCTCTCATAGAGATACGGCTGGCGCGCACGGTCAGCGCTTCGCTCAGTGCCGAGTGGCTTAATTCGAGCGGCAAGTACAAGTTCAGGTACCGCCGCGTGACCCCCGCCGGGGAGCTGGCTTACGATACTACCGCTGTGCGTCAGAACGGTGACATCAACGCCACACGTATCGAGCTCAACCTCAACGGTTATATCAACATGGGCAAGTGGCACTTTAAGGCATATAACTATAACTCCGAGCGCGGCGTACCTGGGGCGATTGTCAACAATGTATGGCGGCGTGGCGAGCGCATATGGGACACGAACTCATTCGTGCAGGGCAGTTTCCAGAAGATGATAGGCAACTTCACCACTCTCGCCAATGCCAAGTATGCTTTCTACCGCACCCATTACGTCAACAATGACGACAAACAGGTGAAAATCGACAACCTGTACAAGCAGAAGGAATTTTACATGTCATCCGCCAACGAGTACCAGATAAGGCCGTGGTGGCGCGTGTCGGCAAGCTATGACTTCCAGTGGAACGGCTTGGATGCCGATATGTACGACTTCGCCCGACCTGACCGCTACAGCAATTTCTTATCGGTGGCTACCGCCATCGACTACAAGCGGCTTAAGCTGCAGGCATCGGGCATGTACACTTGGATTCATGACCGCATAGAGGGTCGTGAGAGCCCCAAGGACAAGTCGGTGTTTACACCGGCGGTCTATGCCGCGTTCAATCCGCTGCGCACCAAGGACTTCGCACTGAGGGCGTTCGTCAAGCGTTCGTTCCGTATGCCGACGTTCAACGACCTGTATTATGCCGACATGGGCAACTCGAAGCTCGAGCCTGAGACGGTCACGCAGTATAATGCGGGTGTGCTATATGACGCAAACCGGGGCAACAAGTTTGTCAGCGAGATTCGTGCCGGGGTGGATGTGTATTATAATAAGGTGAAAAACAAGATTGTCGCCTATCCCAAAGGGCAGCAGTTCCGCTGGACGATGCTCAACCTCGGATTGGTGGACATACGCGGTGTGGATGCCAACGCGATGGTGACGCTGGTGCCGATGCGCGATCTTGCGCTGACGTTCCGTGCGCAGTACACTTTCCAGAGGGCCATCGACATCACAGACCCGTCGGACAATTATTACCGCGACCAGATACCTTACATCCCGCGCCATTCGGGGTCGGCGGTGTTCAACGGACAGTGGCGCAGACTCGGCGTAAATTACAGCTTCATCTATGTAGGCGAGCGTTACAACCAGCAGGAAAACATACGCTACAACTATACGCAGCCATGGTACACGAGCGATATATCGTTCAGCTACGACCTGCCCATCAAAGCCGTGAAGCTCCGTGCATTGCTTGAAATCAACAACCTGCTGAGCCAGGACTACGACGTGATACTCAACTATCCGATGCCCAAGCGCAACTTCCGCGTGACATTGACAGCCGAAATATGAAGACCACCGCATCCCGTATAGCCTCGTTGCTGCTGGCAGCAGTTTTGTCTACGATTATTTTCTCATCGTGTCGCACCGAGCCGGAGGTGGTGCCGTCGTCGTCGGTCAATGTCGGCGACCGCCAATTAGGCAAATACCGTGGCTTCTATCTGCTCAATGAGGGCAATATGGGGTCGAATAAATGCACTCTCGATTACTATGACTACGAGGAAGGCATCTATTACCGCAATATCTATGCCGAGCGAAATCCGTCGGTGGTGATGGAGCTTGGCGATGTCGGCAACGACATGGCGGTCTATGACGGCAGGCTGTACATAGTGGTCAACTGCAGCCACAAGGTAGAGGTGCTTGATGCCCGCACTGCGGTGCGTATCGGGCAGGTCGACATACCTAATTGCCGTTTCATAAAGTTTGTGGGCGACAAGGCTTATGTGTCGAGCTATGTAGGCCCGGTGGAAATCGGGGCTAATTCACCCAAAGGGGCGATATACGAGTTCGACCTCGCAACGCTACGCGTAACGCGCACATGTACGGTAGGCTATCAGCCGGAACAGATGGCGGTGGTCGACGGAAAGATATATGTGGCAAATTCCGGAGGGTACAATCCCGCCGATTATGACCGCACGGTGTCAGTGGTGGACATCGCCTCCATGACCCAGCTCACCCAGATAGAGGTAGGCATCAATCTTTACGGCGTACAGCTTGACAGCTGGGGACGGATGTGGGTGTCGTCACGCGGCGACTACAAGGGGGTGGAAAGCTGTCTGTATCTCCTTGAAAAGCAGGAGGGAGATGACTATTACAAGCCTGTGGGCAAATATGACACCCCTGTATCGGCTATGGCCATAGACGGCTCAGAGTTGTATTATCTGGCGGATGCGTGGAGTGAGATTACGATGGCAGCGACCCACGGTTACGGCATCCTCGACCTGCGGACGCTCCAGCTTACAGGTGCAAATTTCATCACCGACGGCACGGAGGCTGCCATCAAGCAGCCTTATGGGTTGGCTGTCAATGATGACAACGGCGACATATTCGTGATGGATGCAAAAAACTATGTGTCATCGGGGACATTGTATTGCTTTGACCATTACGGAGTCAGAAAGTGGTCGGTGACCACAGGCGACATTCCGCGCGCCATCACATTCGTGCCGCGCTGACGGTTTCGGTAATTGGATTGGAGATTTGTCAAGGGAGGTCTTCCCACTCGACATCGACTATCTGTGACTCCGTGACAGTGGTGGTGCGCTTCTTGGTGTCGGAGTTGTCGGTCCTGGATGTGGTCTCTGTCTCAGAGACGATGATGTCTTCAAACTCGACGTATTCGCCATCTTCGCGGGAGAAGATTTTGCGGCGACGGCGCGGTTCGGACTTCTTTTTACGCGAATCGGACCGGGTTCGCTGCCGTTGCCGTGGCGGTTCTTGCCCGGTGGCTTGACGGTAGAATTGCTCCCAAGCGTCACGCTGCTTCCTGTATTGACCCAGTCCGCGCCATACGAAGCGGACGGCCTTAAACAGAATCCACAGGAAAAATGCCCAGAAAATTATGCTGAAAAAACTCACTTAGAGGTTCGTTTGGATGTGATTACAGAAAGTAGGATGTAGACAACCACCGTCCATGACAGCCCCGGTACGCCGCATGTGATCAGTAGGGCTACGCAGCTGAGAATCAGCAGATATCGCACGGCATTGCCTCGCCAATGGAAGTTGGAGAATTTAAGTGAGAACAGTGGCAGATTGCTGACCATGAGCAGGGGGAAGGCCAAGATGAGGAAGGCCATGATGATTTCGCCGGGGAAGGCGTGAGTGTCAAGCCATGCTACAGCCCCGATCCAGAAAAGGGCGTTGGCAGGAATGGGAAGCCCGATAAACGAGGTGGTCTGGCGGTCGTCACAGTTGAATTTTGCCAACCGCAACGCTCCCATTACCACTATCCACAGCGACAGGTAGCTGGTCCATGATGCCGAGGTGTGGGCTGTCATAAAGTTGAATACCAGCAGTGCCGGAGCAAGGCCGAAGCTGATGAGGTCGCTCAGCGAATCGAGTTCTTTGCCTATCTCGCTGTAGGCGTGCAGCAGACGTGCCATGGCTCCATCCATGAAATCGAAGATGGCAGCCAGCCCGATGAATATGAATGCCCATTGGTAGCCCTGAAGCCCGTAGGCCAGATAGTCGAGCGACTGGAATGAGAGTATGCATGCCACAGAGCCGCATATCAGGTTGAGGCATGTGATGGTATTAGGAATGAAGCGGCGTATGCTCATTGATGGAAGTTCTTATTTGAGGGGACTCTTCAGACGTGCCACGGGTGTTATGCCCCCTACGGTTTTGTCTCCAAGTCCGACAAGAATCTCAGTGCCGAGCGGTAGATACAGGTCGACACGTGAGCCGAATTTGATGAAGCCCATGTGGTCTTCGATGTTGGCCTCCTCGCCGGGCTCGGCATATGTCACTATGCGGCGGGCCATTGCTCCGGCTATCTGCCTGACGAGAACCGGCTGGCCGTCAAGGGCGCGGAGCAGGATGGTGGAGCGTTCGTTTTCCGTGCTCGACTTGGGAAGATAGGCGGCCATGAACCGTCCGGCGTGGTGCCGCACGAGCTCGACGGTGCCGTCTACGGGAAACCAATTCGCATGGACGTTGAGCACCGACATGAATACCGACAGCTGTATGCAGCGGCATTTGAGTATTTCGGGTTCATATGTCTCCTCGAGAGCCACGACAGTGCCGTCCGCGCTGCTAACCACAACATCCTTGCGGTCGCCGGTGAAATTGCGTCGTGGCGAACGGAAGAAGTTGACAATGAAAAAATACACCACACCTGCCACTATGGTCAGACTCGCCGATAGCCATATAGGAGCCCACATCCACAGCGGAGCAAGGATGATTATTAATCCTAATAGGGTTATTACCAGGATATTAGTGCCTTCGCGATGTATTTTGACTTTCATGCTTAATTGGCAAGGGGCTGTTATTTCAACTCACAAAGTTAACAAAATTATCGCACAGTTTCTTAAATAAGGCAAAAACAATAGGCGTAAAATGGCTATCTTTGTGAAAAATAGAGAGTGAGAATCCGTCTATACTGATACCAAATGGAATACATATCAAGATTATATGACTTTCTGGAGGCGTTGGGACGTAACAATAACCGTCCGTGGTTCCAGGCTCATAAGGACACCTACGAGGAATTGCGTCAGGCTTGGCTTGCCGACCTCGACCGCATGATTGCGCTGATGGCTGCTTGGGACTCGCGGCTGGCTGCCTGTGATGCCCGCAAGGCCATGTACCGCATATACCGCGACACACGCTTTTCGCTTGACAAGACCCCGTATAAGACCCATTTTGCGGCGGCGTTGTTGCCGATGGGGCAGCGTGACCGTGGGGCTGGGTATTATATCCAGATTGGCAACTCCAATCAGGTCGATTCGGGGCTTTACGGAGGGATATGGTGTCCGCCGATGCCCGAGCTGACCAAGCTCCGCCGTGCTATCGTGGACAATATCGAGGAGTTTGAGGAAATCACTTCCGACAAGCGGATGCTGCGTTATTTCCCCGGTTGGGTAGGTGAGACGTTGAAGACGGTGCCCAAAGGATGGGACCGCAATCATCCGCTGGCCGCCCTGCTCCGCCGCAAGGACTACGGGCGAGAGTTCGTGGCTACGCGCGACTTCTACATGGATCCGTCGTGGCCGGAGAAAGCAGCTGAGATATTCCACACCATAGCTCCGCTCGTGGAGTTTATCAATTACAGCCTTTACGAGGAATGAGTCCTGTCGTAGTAATCCTCGTCATTGCGGCGTATTTCGCGCTTTTGTTTCTCCTCTCGTGGGTGTCGTCACGCGGCGGCACCAACCAGACGTTTTTTACTGGCGGCCGTCGTAACCCATGGCCGTTGGTGGCGATAGCCATGATAGGAGCCTCCATTTCGGGTGTGACTTTTATATCGGTGCCCGGGATGGTGGTAGGTAAGGGTTACAGTTACCTGCAGATGGTGCTCGGTTTTGTAGTCGGGTACATGCTCATCTCGGCTGTGTTGCTGCCGCTTTTCTACAGGCGCAATCTGTCGTCGATTTACGGTTATCTGAATGAGCGGTTCGGAGTGCTTACCCATCGCACCGGGGCATGGTTTTTCTTCATAAGCAAGATGCTGGGTGCTTCGGTGAGGTTTTTTGTCGTATGTGCCGTGTTGCAGATGCTGGTTTTCGGCCCATTGGGCATACCGTTTTATGTCAATGTGGCGGCATCGGTTGGGCTGATAGGGCTTTACACCATGATAGGGGGTGTTAAGTCGCTCATATTTACTGATTTGCTCAACAGCTTCTGCCTCGTGGGGAGTGTGGTGCTCTGCATTATATATATAGGCGACTCGTTGGGGCTTGATTTCGCCGGCATGACACAGGCGGTCGTGGAGCATCCGACATCGCGGATATTCATGTTTGACGATCCCAAGAGCGGGCTGTATTTCTGGAAGCAGTTTGTCGCCGGCATATTCCTGTCGATAGCGTGTAACGGTCTGGACCAGGATCTGATGCAGCGCAATCTCGGATGCAAGGGGTCGCGCCATGCCCAGAAAAACCTCATGCTTATGGCGTTCATGCAGATAGGGGTCATACTGCTTTTTCTTTCGCTCGGCACTCTGATGGTGATGTACGTGGAGCATCATCCGTCGCTCCACATCCCCGAAAAGACGGATGACCTCTTCGGCATGGTGGCTACATCGGATGGTATGCCGTGGATAGTGGGGCTGCTCTTTGTGGTGGGGCTGATTTCGGCGAGCTATACCAATGCCGGTTCGGCGCTTACTGCGATGACCACCTCGTTTACCATAGACATACTGCGGCGCGAACATGCCGATGAACGCACTCTGACGCGCACACGGAAGATGGTGCATCTTTCCATGACAGCAGCCATGGCAGTGGTGATAGTGGTGTTTTACTATTTGGCCCACGAGGATGCCATTTCGGCTGTGTACACGCTGGCATCCTATACCTACGGACCATTGCTGGGGCTGTTTGCCCTCGGGCTTCTGAGCCGGCGTGTCGTCGATGACCGTATGGTGCCGGTGGCTTGTATAAGTGCGCCGCTGCTGTCGTGGGCGTTGCAGTGGTGGCTCAAAGCGCAGTTTGGCTACGAACTCGGTTTCGAGTTGCTGTTGGTCAATGCCGCGTTTACGGTAGTGCTGTCGCTGATACCCCTGCGCGGGGCGCGGAAGGCCGATATGGCGGAAATTTCGTAACTTTGTGATGATTAATTGTAAAAACACGACTTGACAATATAAAACTATGGCAGACGACAAAAAAGTGATATTCTCGATGGTCGGAGTGTCGAAGATTTTCCCTCCGCAGAAGCAGGTGCTGAAAAACATATACCTGTCATTTTTCTACGGAGCTAAAATCGGCATCATCGGCCTTAACGGCTCAGGTAAGTCGACATTGCTCAAGATAATAGCCGGCATAGACAAGAGCTATCAGGGCGAGGTGGTGTTCTCTCCGGGCTATTCGGTAGGGTATCTTGAACAGGAACCCAAACTCGACCCCGACAAGACGGTCATAGAGGTGGTGCGCGAAGGCGTGCAGCCAATCATGGACCTGCTTGCTGAGTTTGAGAAGGTCAACGAGGCTTTCGGAGACCCCGATGTGCTCGACGACCCCGACAAGATGGACCAGCTCATAGCCCGTCAGGCCGAACTCCAGGACAAAATCGACGCTACCGATGCGTGGAACATCGATTCGAAGCTCGAACGCGCCATGGATGCACTCCAGTGTCCGCCTGACGACCAGAAGGTGTCGACATTGTCGGGCGGCGAGCGTCGCCGTGTGGCTCTGTGCCGTCTGCTGCTCCAGCAGCCCGATGTGCTGCTTCTTGACGAGCCTACCAACCACCTCGATGCCGAGAGTATCGACTGGCTCGAACAGCACCTCCAGCAATATCCCGGCACGGTCATAGCTATCACCCATGACCGTTATTTCCTCGACCATGTGGCTGGATGGATTCTTGAACTTGATCGTGGCGAGGGCATCCCCTGGAAAGGCAACTACTCGTCGTGGCTCGACCAGAAGACCAAGCGGATGGCTCAGGAAGAGAAGCAGGCGAGCAAGCGTCGCAAAACCCTCGAGCGTGAGCTTGAGTGGGTGCGTATGGCGCCGAAAGCGCGTCAGGCCAAGGGCAAGGCGCGTCTCAACAGCTACGACCGTCTGCTCAACGAGGACCAGAAGGCGCGTGAGGAGAAGTTGGAGATATTCATACCAAACGGCCCACGTTTGGGCAACAAGGTCATCGAAGCCCACGGCATATCCAAGTCGTTCGGCTCGAAGAAGCTTTTTGAAAACCTTGATTTCACGCTGCCGCCCAACGGCATTGTAGGTGTCATAGGCCCTAATGGAGCTGGCAAGACTACGCTGTTCCGTCTGATAATGGGTCAGGAAAAAGCGGATGCCGGGACCTTTGAAGTCGGAGAGACCGTCAAGGTGGCTTATGTGGACCAGACACACCATGACCTTCTGCCCGAAAAAAGCGTGTATGAGGTCATATCGCAGGGTGTGGAGACATTCCGCATGGGAGGCAAGGATATCAACGCCCGTGCCTATCTGTCGCGGTTCAATTTCTCCGGGGCTGACCAGGAAAAGAAGATCGGGGTGCTATCTGGCGGCGAACGCAACCGCCTCCACCTTGCCATGGCGCTTAAGGAGGAGGGCAACGTGCTGCTGCTCGACGAACCTACCAACGACATAGATGTCAACACTCTGCGTGCGCTCGAGGAGGGTCTTGAGGAATTTGCCGGATGCGCCGTTGTGGTAAGCCATGACCGTTGGTTTCTCGACCGCATATGCACCCACATTCTGGCGTTTGACGGTGAAGGCAATGTGGAATTTTACCAGGGCAGCTACAGCGATTACGAGGAGTGGAAGCGTGAACGTAATGGCGGCAAGGAGCCGCCCCGCCGTCGCTACCGCAAGCTGATGGAATAATGTGGCATTGAAATTTTGATATTTGTATAAAAAGACCAAACGATATATACCCGACATGCTCTTTGAAGACCTGGCCCTGAGTGACGACGTGCTCGACGCGATAGATGCGATGCACTATAAGGAGTGTACACCCATACAGGAGCAGACCATACCCATAGTGCTCACCGGGCGCGACCTCATAGCCATCGGCCAGACAGGTACCGGCAAGACTGCGGCGTATCTGCTGCCTACCATCGACCTGCTTTCCGACCTCCCTTCGCCCGAAGGGTATGTCAACTGTATCGTGATGGCCCCTACCCGTGAGCTGGCGCAGCAGATAGAGCAGCAGATGGATGCGTTCAGTTATTATCTGCCTATCTCGTCCATAGCCATCTACGGTGGTACCGACGGGGCTACATTCGCCCGGCAGCAGCGGGCCATGAGGGAAGGCGTGGACATGATCATCGCTACTCCGGGACGTTTGTGGGTTCTACTGCAGACCGGGGGCATAGACCTCGGACGTGTGCGCCATTTCATACTCGACGAGGCCGACCGTATGCTCGACATGGGATTTTATGACGACATCATGCGCATAGCGAAGCTGCTGCCCGCTGACCGTCAGACCCTGCTGTTTTCGGCCACTATGCCGCAGAAGATACGCCGTCTCGCTTCGAATATCCTCCATGACCCGCAGGAGGTGAAGATAGCCCCCTCGCGTCCTGTGGAAAAGATAGAGCAGAAAGCGGTCATGTGTGGCTCGGATATGGAGAAAGAGGCGCGTCTGACCGACATCCTCAAGGGTATGCGCGGACAGCGCAGCATCGTGTTTGCGTCGTCAAAGCTTAGGGTGCGCGACCTGACACGCGTCCTGCGGCGCAAAGGCATCAAGGCGGCGGAAATACACAGCGACCTTGACCAGCAGCAGCGCGATGTGACGGTCCATGAGTTCCGCAATCTTGAAACGGAGGTCTTAGTGGCTACCGACCTGCTTGCTCGTGGCATAGACATCGACGATGTGGCATTAGTGGTCAACTTCGATCTCCCACGCGAGCCCGAAGACTACGTGCACCGTATCGGGCGCACTGGACGAGCCAATGCCGAGGGTGCGGCAATATCGCTTGTCGGGCCGAAGGACCGCCGTGCATATTCCAACATCCTTGCCGCCCTGAAAATCAAGATACCGACCGAGGGTATGGGCAGCGACATAGGCCGTCAGGACCGCCGTGGCAACAAGGACTCTGACCGGAGCCGCAGAGGACGCAATCAGTCCAGTCCTGATAAATTCAAAGGGAAGCCCGATGGGGACCGCCAAGAAGAGTCCGTTAAGGGCAGTAACCATGCCGTAAACAATGAGCAGGGGGATAAATCGGGTCAAGCCAAAAAGCGGCGTTGGCATCGCCGCCCGTCGAAACCAAAATCAAAAGAATAACATCGTAAGCTCTTTTGCCGATACGGTTTGATGGAATACCATCAGCCACATCTCCTGTAGGGACGCACGGACCGTGCGTCCTCAACTTGGTCATTCAGTCGTCGAGCAGCCCGGGGCGCAGGCGGCGTGTACGTTCTACCGCCTGGTCGTAACGCCACTGGTCTATGTGTGCCTGGTGCCCCGACAATAGTATTTCGGGGACTTTCCAGCCGTTGTAGTCGGACGGACGTGTGTAGATGGGCGGGGCCAGGAGGTTGTCCTGGAAAGAGTCGCTCAGGGCGCTCTGTTCGTCGCCGATTACTCCCGGAATCAGCCGGACCACAGCATCGGTTATCACCACCGCCGGCATTTCGCCGCCGGTGAGGACATAGTCGCCTATGGAGATTTCGCGGGTGATGAGGTGTTCGCGTATGCGGTAGTCGATGCCTTTGTAGTGGCCGCAAAGTATTATTATATTGTTAAGGAGGCTCAGGCTGTTGGCCATGGGCTGTGACAGCACCTCTCCGTCGGGAGATGTATAGATGACTTCGTCGTATTCGCGCTGGGACTTCAGATGGGTGATGGCACGGTCGACTGGCTCCACCTGCATTACCATGCCGGCCTCTCCGCCGAACGGGTAGTCGTCGACTTTGCGGTGCTTGTTGGTGGTATAGTCGCGCAGGTTGTGTACCACGATTTCTGCGAGACCCTTGTCCTGGGCCCTCTTGAGTATGGAGCAGTTGAGCGGAGATTCAAGCATCTCCGGGAGTACGGTCAGTATGTCGATGCGCATGTGGATGTATGCAAAAGTGTTGATTTTGTATAGTCTGCAAAGTTACGTAAAAAAAGGCTGTATGTCAACGAGTTAAGGCGCAGCATTGATAATTTTTGTAAAAATTTCTTGTGCAAATGAAAATTTTAGCGTTACTTTGCGGCTGTATTCGTTACCGTCCATACGCAATCATAAGAGCCGCTGACTGATAGGCGATGCCACCAGCGACCACGGTGCGAAGCGTGTACAATAATAAGGTAAGTTTCTCATATTATTTATCACTATTATTTTTTATCACATTTTCTCTTCTCGTTACAAACGGAATTGAAGATTTAAAAACTTCAGGTTTTATTATCCAATATTAATTTCACATCCATTATGAAAAAAGTATTGTTCGCAGCTATCGCGCTCGTCGCAGCTGCTACCCCTGCAATGGCAGAAGAAGATTTCGCACCCGCTGCTGGTGACCTCTCTATCGAACTCCAGTTCAACCCTTTCAGCGACAACTTTGAAACATTCAAGATGGAGCGTCTCCAGGGTACATACATGGTTTCCGACAAGGACGGTTTCCGCTTCGGTCTCGGTCTTGGTGTACACAGCAGCAAGAACACTGAAAACGAAGAATATGACGACTACTCTTCGTCGAAGTACGGCAACTTCACCATCAACCTTGGTTACGAGCGTCATTTCTTCAACTACAAGCGTGTAGACCTTTACGCTGGTGCGGAGTTGGTTTACACACACCGTTGGGCCGGCTCAAAGGCAGAGGATTACGACAGTGACAACAACTGGGTTTCAACAAAAGAAACCATCAATTATGACGGCAATGGCAACAAAGCCGGTAACGACTTCGGTTTCAACCTCTTCACCGGCATCAACTTCTCAGTTTACAAAGGTCTCTATGTAGGTGCAGAACTCGGTCTCGGTCTCGATTTCCAGAGCGACAGCTGGGGCAAGACCAAGACAATCGACAAGAACGAGGAAGTTGAAAGCAAGGGTTCTAACAAGTCGACAGGATTCGACCTCGCTTTCAAGGCTACTCCCGCTCTCCGTCTCGGCTGGACATTCTAATCCGGCATAACGGCCACTTACCTTATAATGTGACGGCACTGCAAGTATAGTTTGCAGTGCCGTCTCTTTTTTTGCATTATTCCTCATGTCCGGGGCGATTTTTAGTTTAATTTAAGAAATAACATGAGTCTGCGGACCGAACATTTGGCGGCCGTGATGTGTTGAATATTCGTCACATACGTGAGCCTGTGTTTTTTTGACTGGCTCTGATACTTGAAAGGAAAGTACATTATCATCGCAGCAGATGGATACATTAAGCAACGGAAAAGAGGCTGGCGGGCATATGATGCAACGTCTGACGGCTATGGGCATACTGATAACGTTAGGCATAGTGTTCGGAGATATCGGCACATCCCCTCTGTACGTGATGAAAGCGATTATGTGCGTCGACGGTGGAGTTGATGCCGATTTTGTCATAGGCGCTGTGAGCTGTGTCATCTGGACGCTGACATTGCAGACCACGCTCAAATATGTCATCATAGCTTTGAGGGCCGATAATAAGGGCGAGGGAGGCATCCTGGCTCTGTTCTCGCTGCTTAAATCGCTTCCTCACAGATGGCTGTATGTAGTGGCTGCGGTCGGAGCGGCTGCCCTTGTGGCCGACGGGGTCATCACGCCGGCTATGACAGTGACATCGGCCATAGAGGGTTTGCACACTTTCAGCCCTGATGTGCCTGTAGTCCCTATCGTAGTTACCATAATCGCCGCCATATTTGTGATGCAGCAGGGAGGTACAAGCCGGATCGGCCGGCTGTTTGGCCCGTTCATGCTGGTGTGGTTTCTGATGCTCGGCATCCTCGGAGTGTGCAACATCGGTGCTGCCCAGGAGATATGGAGGGCGTTCAATCCGTGGTACGCCGTCAGGCTGCTTGTGGAATATCCCGGATGGTTCCTGATACTCGGGGCTGTGTTTCTGTGTACCACAGGTGCGGAGGCGTTGTACAGCGACCTGGGGCATTGCGGGCGCAAGAACATATCTGCAGCCTGGATATTTGTCAAGGCGATGCTTATCCTTAATTACATGGGGCAGGGGGCGTGGATTATATCCCGTCTTGACGATGGCATAGACTGGCATGTAGTCAATCCGTTCTACGCAGTGATGCCGGAGTGGTTTGTCGGTGTAGGTGTCGCGGTCTCGACCGGAGCGGCCATCATAGCGAGCCAGGCATTGTTGAGTGGTTCGTTCACTATATTTTCAGAGGCCATCAGTCTTGATTTCTGGCCTCGGCAGAGGATCAAGTATCCGTCGACTCTGAAAGGGCAGCTGTATATCCCGGCGGTCAACTGGGCATTGCTAGCCGGGTGTCTGCTGACGGTGCTTATTTTCAGGGACTCCAACCATATGGAGGCGGCTTATGGATTGGCCATTACAGTCACGATGCTTATGACCACTGTGCTTCTGGCGTTTTATCTGCGGACCAAGGGTGTCAGCATGTGGGTGTGCGTAGCCTTTACGACATTCTTCGGGGTGTTGGAGGTGGCGTTTTTAGTTGCCAATCTGTTTAAATTCACTCACGGCGGATGGTTTACGGTGCTCATTGGCGGAGTGGTGGCCGTCATAATGGTGGTATGGCGCAATGCTACGAGATTGCGCAGCACTTTCATCCAGTATCGCCGTCTGGCTGACTATGTAGATTTGATATCGGCAGTTAAACAAGATGCCGAAATACCCAAGACGGCCTGCAACTTGGTGTATTTTACCCATTCGCCTACCGTCGACATGCTTGAAAGCAAGCTGATATATTCAATCATCAACAAGAAGCCCAAACGCGCAGACCACTACTGGATCATACATGTCGAATATCTCGACGAACCGGACAGGTTAGACTATGACGTGAGGATTGTAGTGCCGCAGACCATTTATTTCATCACTATGAGAATCGGCTTCCGTGTGGCTCCGAAGGTGAGTGTTTACCTGCGGCAGGTGGTGGAGGACCTTGTCGAAAGCGGAGATGTGGACCTTACCAGCAGCTATCCGTCGCTTGCGGCCGAGAAGATTCCCGGCGATTTCAGGTTTGTGCTCATCCACCGTGTGTTTTCGGCGGCCAGTGTGATAAGCAAGGGCAAGGCGCGTCTGCTGCGGCTTCATGAGCGGTTAAGGAGGCTCAAGATTTCCGATCAGGATGCTATGGGGCTTGACACCAGCAACGTGACCATGGAGACCGTACCTCTGATACTTAATGCTACACCGTCACGCCGTATTGCCAGAGATGCTGTGGTGCGTGACAGGTGAGCGGCGCAAATTTTAGTAGGTATGGATGATGCATTGTATAGCAACAAGTCGGTCGTCCATCCATTTAATCCGAGCAGATGCTTGCTCACATAAAGGGCGACGACAACGGTCTGTCGACCACAGGGTTATGGTAAACAGGTAGAAATCTAAAATAAATTTCGTAACTTTGCGCAGATTATGCTGTTATGCAGCATAATTTAGAGCCTGCCTATAAAATTTAAAATGTTAAACCCGGACAGGCTCTGCTGTCAGAAATATCATTTTTACAGTCTATTTCATATCATAATTAACTCATGGACCGCATCTCAAAGAGAATCCAGTCACTGGCAGCATCAGCTACCTTGGCTATGTCACAGAAGAGTAACGAACTTAAGGCTCAGGGCGTTGATGTCATCAACCTGTCGGTTGGTGAACCGGATTTCAACACCCCTGACCATATCAAGGAGGCTGCGAAAAAAGCTATTGACGAAAATTTCTCGTTCTATACGCCCGTAGCCGGATACATGTCGCTGCGCAAGGCTATTTCTGCCAAACTCAAGGAGGAGAACGGCGTGGACTTTGCCCCCGAGCAGATTGTGGTGTCAAACGGCGCAAAACAGTCGCTCTGTAATGTCATCCTCGCGCTCATCAATCCCGGCGACGAAGTGATAATACCTACTCCGGCGTGGGTTAGCTACGTCGAGATGGTGAAGCTTGCCGAAGGCAAGAATGTGCTTGTACCTGCTTCGATAGAGCAGGATTTCAAGATTACACCCGAGCAGCTCGAAGCCGCTATCACGGATAAGACACGTATGGTGCTGCTGTGCTCTCCGAGCAATCCGACCGGCAGTGTGTACACCCGTCAGGAGCTCCAGGCATTGGTGGATGTGCTTGCCAAATATCCCCGCATAACAGTGCTCGCCGATGAGATATACGAGCATATCAATTTCACCGGCGAGTTTACATCCATGGCTTCTTTCCACGAGCTGGCTGACCGGGTTGTAATCATCAACGGTGTGTCCAAGGCATATGCCATGACAGGCTGGCGTATCGGTTTCATGGCCGGACCTGTCGACATAGCCAAGGCTACAACAAAGCTTCAGGGACAGTACACGTCCAACCCCTCTTCAATTGCCCAGAAAGCGGCTGAAGCGGCCTACGCAGGTTCGCAGGATTGTGTCCGTGAGATGAACGAGGCGTTCCAGCGTCGCCGTGACCTTGTGGTGAAACTTGCCAGCGAGATTCCCGGGCTGAAAGTCAATGTGCCGCAGGGCGCATTCTATCTGTTCCCGGAGGTCAGCAGCTTCTTCGGCAAGAGCTATGAAGGCACGGTCATCAAAGACGCTTCGGATCTTGCATTGTTCCTGCTTGACAAAGGACACGTGGCTACGGTGGACGGTGCGGCATTCTGCGCTCCCGGCTATATACGTCTGAGCTACGCTACAAGCGATGACAATATACGTGAGGCTATGAAACGCATAGCCGAAGCGCTCGCCCTGCTCAAGTGAAAAACGGAGCCGGACCCATATCAGGCGGAAGGCTGCTGAAGGCCATCTGCTTATGACATAACCGTAGGGGCGTGCCGAGGCACGTCCATACAGTTTCTTAGCAGATCGTCCATTAATAAGACCATAACAATACACTTTGAACGAATCAATGATTAAACGCATCCTCTCCTTTACGGTTTCAGCCATGGCGGCTATTGCTGTTAACCATGTATGTGCCGACACAGTAACGCTGGTAAAGGCCGGCACGTTGAAAGATGCAGTTTCCGCTCCGGGTTCTGTGTCGTCGCTCACGGTCAGCGGCCCAATGGATGCATCCGACTTTGATTTCATCAACCGCAATATGCCCAATCTTGTCACGATAGACCTTGAGGGCGCGACTATCGAGGAGTATTCAGGCTCATCGGTGCTCACAGGCTATTCGACAAGCCCAGCCAATACGCTCCCGGCTTATGGACTGCACGGCATGAAGCTGACATCGGTAGCATTGCCGGCATCGGTAGCTACTCTCGGAGAGGGTTCTCTGGCTGGAATCTCAGCGACCACGCTGTCGCTGCCTTCTGTCACCACGGTGGGCGACGGGGCTTTCGCCGGTTCGGTCAATCTGGTGTCCGTTGCTCTGTCGGATGATGCTGTAACTCTTGGCAAGCTTGCTTTTGCCGGATGCTCGTCGATGGCATCAGTGACGCTTAATGCTGACCGTCTGCCCGACGGAGCGTTTAAAAATTGTACCTCCCTGTCGGCTGTTTCCATGAACTCGGCACTTGAGAGCATCGGTGCGGAGGCGTTTATGGGATGCACGTCTTTGGAGTCTTTCCCTTTCGGAGAGTCCTTGGCGAGCATAGGCGACGGGGCTTTTGAAGGTAGCGGACTCAAGAAAGCTGACATGTCGGCATGTGCCGCACTCAGCAGTGTCGGTGCTTGGGCCTTTGCCAAATGCGCCGGACTGGAGTCCGTGGTTTTGCCGGAGAGTGTGCAGCTGATAGGGCAGGGAGCGTTTTTCGCCGATTCGGCACTGTCGTCCGTAGTGCTTCCCTCAGGGATTAAGAAAGTCGAGGACTTTGCCATGACCGGGACTTCGGAGCTGTCGGATGGGAATGTCGTTCCGGCAGATACAGAGTCTATAGGACGTTATGCCTATAAGGGCATGAGCCGTATGGAGCGTGTCGTGCTTCCGTCGGGTCTGACCTATATAGGCGACAATGCCATGGAGGGCATGGATTCCCTGCAGGAGATAGATGTCAAAGCCTTGGACGACGTGCCTGGACTCGGACAGGATGTCTGGCTGGATGTTAACCAGCAGGATGTGTCTCTGTTGGTTGCCGATGCCGAAATCGGCAGCCTTTACCAGGAAGCTGACCAATGGAAAGAATTTAAGATAGACATACCGTCGTTAGGTCAGGACATAGTGATAGGTGATGCTGATTCGATGGCCGATGTCAAAGTCGGCTTCGAGGGTCGTGTGCTTGTAATTGTCGCTACGGCAGGTCTTAAAGATGCTGTAGTGAGCGACATTGACGGTGTGCTCGTCCATCCGACATCGATGGGAGCGGAGCGGGCTACATTTGACACCTCCGGCATGGGTCAAGCCTATTATACCGTCAGTCTGACTACTGCCGACGGACGCAGAGGCCAGTTCAAGCTGCTCAGAAAATGATGCTGCCATAAGAATCAGTTCAATGGGAAAAAACAAGCTGAAGAAATTCTCTGAGATGGAGACGCTGCCATGCGTGTTCCAGTATCCGTTTGCACGCGTTCGCGAAGAAGGCTTCCCTCTCAAAGGCCGGTGGGGCAGCGGATATTTCCACAATGACAATCCCATAGTGCTGGAACTCGGATGCGGCAAAGGTGAATATACCGTGGGTCTTGCTGCGCGATACCCCGACCGTAATTATATCGGCATTGACATCAAAGGGGCGCGGATGTGGCATGGAGCCATGCAGGCACACGGGCAGCAGATGGGCAATGTGGCGTTTCTGCGTACCAACATAGAGCTGCTGCCCAGCTTCTTTGCCCCCGGTGAAGTCAGCGAGATATGGATAACATTTCCGGATCCGCAGATGAAGAAGGCGCGCAAGCGTCTGACTTCCACACGTTTCGTCAATCTTTACCGCCAGGTGTGCCGCGACGGCGCTGTCATACGGCTTAAGACCGACAGCCCGTTTCTCTACGCATATACGCGTGACATGCTGCAGGCCAATGGCATCGTCCCGTCGGGCGACACATCGGACCTCTATGCGGCTTCGTCGCTGACCGACTTGCCCGAGGGACTTAAGGATATACGCACCTATTACGAGCAGCAGTGGCTTTCGAGAGGATTGACCATTAAATATCTCGGTTTTGCTATCCCGGCAGCAGATATAGTCAATGAGCCAGAGACCGAGCCGGAGCATGATACATACCGCTCGTTTTCACGCGGCGTATTGCAAGGCAATGTGCCACCCCCTTTGCTGACTGATGCTGCATCTGACTAACCAGTTGAGATAACCTATCAGATAATATGGAAACCCTTTATCCTAACCTTATACTTGACGCATTGCGTAATGTCCGCTATCCGGGCAATGGAAAAAATATAGTGGAACTCGGGATGGTAGCTGACGATATCCGCATCGACGGCAACAAGGTCAGCTTCACTCTGGAATTCGAGCGGCCTACCGACCCGTTTATGAAGTCGCTTGTCAAGGCTGCCGAAGCGTCGCTGCACACATATATATCGCCTGAAATAGTGGCTACTGTTACCCCGGCGGCAAAACATCAGGCAGCGCAGCCGGCAGAAAAACCTCTCGCCGGAGTCAAGAATATCATAGGAATATCTTCCGGCAAAGGAGGGGTGGGCAAGTCTACGGTGGCTTGCAATCTCGCAGTGGCACTGGCTCGTGAGGGATATAAGGTGGGTCTGCTCGATGCCGACATCTTCGGCCCGTCCATGCCCAAGATGTTCGGCGTGGAAGATGAAAAGCTCTACATGCACCATGTGGACGGCAGGGAGAAAATCATACCTGCACATAAATACGGGGTCAAACTTCTCTCCATCGGCTTCCTTGTCGACAAGGACAGTGCGGTGCTGTGGCGCGGAGGCATGGCATCCAATGCGTTGAAGCAGCTCATCAGCGACGGCGACTGGGGCGACCTCGACTATTTCCTGATAGACATGCCTCCTGGCACGAGCGACATACATCTGACTTTGGTGCAGACGCTTGACATCACCGGCACTGTCATAGTCACCACTCCGCAGGATGTGGCTCTCGCCGATGCGCGTAAGGGCATATCCATGTTTACCGGCAAGCAGGTCAACGTCCCCATACTCGGATTGGTGGAAAACATGGCGTGGTTCACCCCTGAAGAGCACCCTGACGAACGTTACTATATATTCGGCAAAGAGGGCGGAGTGCGCCTTGCCGACGAACTCGGCGTAAGGATGCTGGCGCAGATTCCGTTGGTGGCTTCCATCAGGGAGGATGCCGATGCCGGCACCCCAATAGCACTCAAAGACACCGTAGCCTCGCATGCTTTCCTGCATCTGTCACACGAGGTGATAGATGCCGTCAACGAGCGCAACGACACTCTGCCTCCTACGCAACATGTACGTCTAAGCCATTAAATATTCTAAACAGTATCTCTAAGTAACTCAATATAATTACGATGTCACTATACAGTATAATACGCATATCGACTGCCAAGGCTCTGAAAGACCTGTATGGTCTGGATGTTGATCCGTCGACCATCGCACCCCAGGCAACGAAGAAGGAATTTGAAGGCGACATGACCCTTGTGGTGTTCCCGTGGGCCAAAGCCGCACGTAAGGCTCCGGATGCCGTAGCCAAGGACCTCGGCGACTACCTTGTGGACAACGAGCCGGCTGTAAGCCGCTACAACGTCATCAAGGGATTCCTGAATCTGGTCATCGATCCGACATTCTGGAACGGAGTCCTCCGTGGCATAGCGCGTCAGGATGACTATGGGTTTACTCCTGCCGCCGAGGACTCTCCTTTAGTGATGGTGGAATACTCGTCGCCCAACACCAACAAACCTCTGCATCTGGGACATCTGCGTAATATCCTGCTCGGTTACAGTCTGGCAAGCATACTCAAGGCTTGCGGCAACCGTGTAGTCAAGACCAATATAGTCAACGACCGTGGCATACACATCTGTAAATCTATGCTTGCATGGCAGAAGTGGGGCGATGGAGCCACCCCTGAAAGCACCGGCAAGAAAGGCGACCACCTGATAGGCGATTTTTACGTGGCGTTTGACAAACACTACAAGGCTGAGGTCAAGGAACTTATGGCAGGAGGCATGACCCAGGAGGAAGCAGAAGCAGCGTCACCCCTCATGCTCGAAGCCCGCGAAATGCTGCGCAAATGGGAGCAGAAAGACCCAGAAGTGCGTGCGCTCTGGCAGATGATGAACGACTGGGTATATGCCGGCTTCGACGAGACCTATAGGCGCATGGGTGTCGATTTCGACAAGATATATTATGAGAGCGACACCTACCTTGAAGGCAAGGAGAAGGTGCTCGAAGGTCTTGAAAAGGGCATCATGTACCGCAAGGATGACGGCTCGGTATGGGCCGACCTGACGGCTGACGGTCTTGACCACAAGCTGCTGCTGCGCAAGGACGGGACATCGGTGTATATGACACAGGATATAGGCACTGCCAAACTGCGCTATCAGGATTACCCTATCGACAAGATGATATATGTGGTAGGCAACGAGCAGAATTACCATTTCCAGGTGTTGTCGCTGCTTCTTGACAAGCTCGGATTCAAGTGGGGCAAAGACCTCGTGCATTTCAGCTACGGTATGGTGGAGCTTCCCGAAGGCAAGATGAAGAGCCGTGAAGGCACTGTCGTCGATGCCGACGACCTGATGGATGAGATGGTGTCCACGGCCCGCAGCGTGTCGGCCGAACTGGGCAAGCTTGACGGTTGCACCCCGCAGGAGATCGACGAGATTACGGAGACCGTGGGGCTCGGAGCGTTGAAATATTTCCTGCTGAAGGTCGACCCGCGTAAGAATATGACTTTCAATCCCAAGGAATCTATAGACTTCAACGGCAATACCGGCCCGTTCATACAGTACACCTACGCACGTATCCGCAGTGTGCTCCGCAAGGCGGACGAGGCCGGACTGCGAGGCTCTGATTTCGCCACGGTCGTTCCCGGCGAGCGCGAGGTGACGCTGATACGCCGTCTGTCCGACTTCCCGTCGGTAGTTAAAGAGGCCGGAAGGTCGTATTCTCCGGCGTTGATTGCCAATTATGTCTACGACCTTGTCAAGGAGTACAACCAGTTTTACCATGACTGTTCAATCCTCAAGGAAGAGGATGCCGCTACGCGCTCCATGCGTCTCGAACTCAGCGCTGTTACGGCAGACGTGGTCCGTCGCGGCATGGGACTTTTGGGCATAAATGTCCCCGAAAGGATGTAATGTAATGAATTTTAGGCGGTTTTGCGAAACATTAACAATGTTTTTTGCGTTAGAAATCAATGAATAGACTAACTTTCCGCTCAATAACATTCAATGTGAAAATCAAACACTCTCTAAAAGCAAATCGATTATGAACCAGTTTCAAAATTATAATGACAATGCGCCTGGCGACATACAGTATGTCGTGGGCAATCCTGTTTCGCAGGTGATGAAGCGGGTATATCTGAAGATGTTTCTCGGTATGCTTGTCACTGCATTCGTGTCGATGTGGGGGGCTTCGTCGGATGCATATCTCAGCTTCATGTTCAGCAACTCATGGGCTATGTGGTTGCTGCTCGGAGTAGAAATCGTGCTTGTGATAGCCATCTCGGGTGCTATCAAAAAGCTTTCGTCGGCTGCTGCCACTGCGTTGTTCTACCTGTTTGCGGTGGTCAACGGCCTTTCGCTTGCTCCCATATTCCTCATCTACACCGGAGCAAGCATCGTTAAGACATTCTTTATAACTGCCGGCACGTTCGGAGCCATGAGCATCTATGGCTTCTTTACGACGAAGGACCTGTCGAAGATGGGTTCTATACTGTTCATGGCTTTGATAGGTCTGATTATATGCGTCGTAGTCAATATGATATGGCCGAGCGACACGTTCGGCTGGATAATCAGTGTAGCCGGAGTGCTGATATTTGTCGGGCTTACCGCGTGGGACACCCAGCAGATTAAGAATATGGCATTGATGGCTCCTGGTGATAGTGTAGGCCGCCTTGCTACAATCGGTGCGCTTACGCTCTACCTTGACTTTATCAACCTCTTCCTCTATCTGTTGAGATTCTTCGGCTCGTCACGTGACTGATGAGGTGAGAGTGTTCCGGCATCGCATCGTCAGGCTGTCGTCTTGCAGCCGTCGAGAGTCAGAGAGGGCTACCGTCAGGGAGCTGCTCGGTGAAGCGTTTGGCCGGGATGTCAATCTATTGCATGATCCGTGCGGGAGGCCTTCTGTGGAGGGTTTCCCGCACTTCATATCCATAAGCCACAGCCGCGACGAGGCGGTGTTGGCGGTCAGCGGGTCCCGACCTGTGGGAGTCGATGTGGAGACGTGGCGCGAAGCACTCGTCTCTACAGCCGGCAAGTGGCTGACCCCGGCGCAGTTGGAGCATATGCACGAGCCGTTGGATTATCTGAAAGCATGGACGGCTAAAGAGGCTATCTACAAGCTCATGCCGGAGCAGCCGCCGGGACTGATGGAGGTTGCGTTGCCGTATCTTGGCGAGCCGAGTCCCTACGAGGTGCATTGGCTGGGAGATGCGGATAGCCTGCTGGCTATGGCTAATGATAAGGCTGATGCGCTGCGCTGGCGTATTATGTGAAATATAAGGGAGTTAAAAGCTGGTTTTAAGTGCTCTCTAAACAGTTTCTAAAAGTAAGCAATCAGATGAATGTAGATAACGACAAAGTTGCGCCGGCAAAGAAGGTGCTGATCGTTGGCGGCGGAGGGTTTATCGGAGGCTTCATTGCATCCGAGTCGCTCAAGCGCGGTTATGAGACGTGGGTCACGGTCAGGGAGTCAACATCCCGGCGTTTCCTGCGTGACGAAGCCTTGAAATTTGTTACGCTTGATTACGATGATGCCACGCAGATGGCTTCCGCTCTCACATCGGCACTGCCGGAGGGTGAGCGTTGGGATTACATCGTATATAACCTCGGTGCTACAAAATGCACCAATTTCGCGGATTTCAACCGTATCAATTTCGGATATCTGCGCACGGTGGTCGGTCTCATCCGTGACAACGGGCTTACACCCGAGGCGTTTCTCTATATGAGCAGCTTGAGCGCGCTCGGGCCTAATGATGAAAAGTGCTACCGTCCGTATGACTCGACTACCATACCGCAACCTAACACTCGCTACGGATTGTCGAAGATAAAGGCTGAGACATTCTTGCAGACGTTGCCTGGTTTTCCATGGATAATATTCCGCCCGACGGGAGTCTATGGCCCTCATGAACAGGATTACCTGATGATGATAAAGTCGATAGACTCGCATGTGGATTTCGGGGTAGGATACCGCAAGCAGCTGCTTACATTCATATATGTGGAGGATTTGGCGCGGGCCGTGTTTGATGCTCTCCCCTCTGAAAAGGCTCTGCGTCATGCTTATATAATCTCTGAACCACGCTCATATAGCCAGCGCGAGTTCCGCTCGCTTGTGGCGCGTTTGCTCGGGCGTAAGTTCGTCATCCCCATCAGGCTGCCTCTTTGGGCCACGTATGTCGTGTCGGTGTTGGCGGAGAAAATCGGAGTCGTCAGGATGAAGCCGTCCACGCTCAACCGCGACAAGTATATAATAATGCGTCAGCGCAACTGGTCATGCGACGTGAGCGATGCCGAGTGCGATTTCGGCTTCCGTGCTTCCATCCCCCTCGAGTGCGGGCTTGCCCGCACCATCGAGGAGTACCGCAATGCCTGTGCTGACGGCAAAGCTAAAAAGGATTAGCTATGAGTGTTCCTGCTCCTAAATTCCGTCTGCCTGTGTGGGTTGGATTGCTGCTGCTTGTGCTGATACTGCCGGCGTTTGCATTTCCGGCGATGTTGCAGTCGGCCATGTCGTCAGGCGACGATACCGTCAAGGCTCTTGTGATGATGTTTCCCATAGCCGTGGTGCTTTATGGCATCGTGTCATGGGTGAGCTATGTCAAGGAGCGTCTGTTGGTGTTTTGGATACTGGTGGCTATGATGGCGCTGACAGACGTAGTGATGCTTGTGATATGCTGAAAAATACGTGCATAAATGTTAAATCTGGATGTGTTACAATATTGTAATGTGGATGTAACCGTATTGTAATATTAGAAATATATTTTTGCATTGTGAAAGATGAAGTAACAAGTTTACTTTAAGATAGACGTTATCACAAGAACACATTTGAAAAAGTAATTATTGATCATCATAGTAATTAAGAATCTCATTAGCGTCCCGCCTGTTGAAGAGACACGCGGGACTCGTGCTTTTATAGAGCTGTAGAAGCGGACATCGGGTTCGTCAAACGCTCCAGTCTACAGGTTTAATTTTAAGTAAAATTAACAATGGGGGGGGGTAATTGATAAAATGTGTGTATTTTTGTGGTGATAAATGTTTACCAAAAATTATTAACTCAATTACCCATGAGATGTAGTTTCTTTACTAAAAGTTGGCACTTGGTTGCAGTCGCAGTGCTGAGTGCCGGATGTCTGAGTTCATGCCGTAATGATGATGACGACGAACCCGGAGATGGCACCATTCAGCCGTCGAATACGGTGTATTCCGACAATCCTGTGGATTTCCCCCGGACGCTACTTGTGGCATCCATTGGAAATACGTTCTTTACATATGATGACAGCAACCGCATAACAGAGATGATGGATTCCGAGGCGCGTTATACATATGAGTGGAACGGTTCAGAGTGCACTGTCTTTAGGGATGGTTGGATGGGGTATTATAAGGGGTATTTTACAGACGGTCTACTTACGAAAGCGGTGTGGGATGGATACACGATAACTAATGTGACTTTTGACGGTCGGCATTTGGTGAAAGGCTCTAACGGTTACAAGGTCACATGGGACGAGAACGGCAACATCTCTGCCTACAGCGAGGGTGACATTACGTATACGTATGGTTATACCTCCTACCACAACAACGCCAATTATGATTTCAATGGGTTTATTTGGGGATCGCTTCGTACTTCGTGGGATGATGACGGTTCACAAAGGTTCGCTTTTTTCGGTCTGACTGGAGTACGCACCGCAAATCTCATGGCTTACAGTAGCAGGGTGTATTCTTCTGGTACATCAGGTTCGTATACAGAGATTACCACTGCCTCATATACATTTGACGGCAAGGGCCGTGTGTCGGAAGTGGATATTTACACTCAGAAGGTGTACGATGTAGAGCCTGAAGGAGGCCAGCCCGAACCTGAATTGAGGAGCCACAGAGTGATAAAGTACGTGGAGGATTAAGCGGCGGAGCTGACCGCCATGCGGGTTGTGCCTAAGCCGTAAAAAACGACAGCCGTAGTCTATGACCCACGGCTGTTATGTTTGAGATTTAAAGTCTGCATCTTATGTGCAGACTTTTTGCGTGTCTGATGGACTGAGGTCAGGCTTGCGGCACGACGGTTGATGCGGATGGGGGAGGCACGATGGAGACGAGGGGTTTGGCTTCCCAGCCGAGTGCGCTGGCGCCGCCAGCCTTGTAGGATGGGTTTGATAACGGGGCTTGAGTCCCACCCTATGTTTGTACGCTCCTGCGGAGCTTTACGGATGATGGTGCGCTATGCGGGATAATGCTGATTGGAATTTTGGTCGGGGTCGGCGGTGGATGAAGCCCTCGGAGAGGGCGGGCGGACAGTAGGGCGGAGCGCAAGCTCCGTTACGAAGCAGTGCCGAACGGTCAGCCCTGCAGGGGCTGGTGGCACAAGCCGTAGCCTTCACCGGACAGCCCCTTTGTTACCAACCGCCGCCAGATGCAGACCCATGATTTGATGGTTGTCATTACAGATGCCATGAGAGGGAGCACAGCAAGTAACCGGGGAGGCGGCGATAGGTCGTATAGGCTGCCATGATAGGAGTTACAGAGCTGCTGTCCCATTGGTAATTGCGCAAGTGGAGCAGGTTTTGCGCTGTGACGCTGACCTCCCACTCATGGCGAGAGCCAAACTTATACCTTACGTCGGCATCCAAGTCTGGAAATCTGAGATTGTTGATGCCGTCATATGCACAGTCGTATTTCGCTGTTAATGAAAGATTCCATCGATTTTTGCTAAATGTAGTTTTAATGCTTGCGCCCCACTGTGTAGTGGTTGATTTCATATCGCTGTATGACAGATGTTGATGCAGCCATGAAGAATAAACGGAACAGTCAAAGTTGGCAGGAAAATTTTGAAAACGGGTTGTGAAGCCTAAAGTAACTGTCGGTTCGCTTGTGATTAGTTTGCCCAACTGGTTGAAAGACGAGACAGACAAGGATGTCCAATTGAACTTGGATGACAATTTCAGATCAATCGGCAGTCGACCTAATCCTTTGTTGACAAGTATTTGTGACATGAAGATATCCTGTCCGCCTCCGTCTCCGTAGATGGAGGTCTGCAATAATCCGTCATTGGAGACATTGCACAGGCCGTCATTACGGATAGACTTGAATGCGGCAACTCCCAGCATCGTCAATCTGTCAAATAACCTCATGTTGCGATATGTCAAGGAGGCATCAAAGGTACGGCAAATGGGCCTGGTCATGTTGCTTGACAGTTTTCTCTGTAAAGATGACGCTTGCCACGGGTTTGATGATAGTTTTTCGATATCGTTGACATCGTTTGTCAACATTGCTTTAACTTGCAGACGGTGCTGGCGTGAAAACCATATTTCTCCCATGATTTTAGGCTGGAACAGCATTGTAGGATTTTTTATGGTTGTAATTGCCTCTACATGGGTAATCGGAAAGAACAGGTCGGCACCGATTGCATATCTTAGCAATCCTTTGTTTTTCATAGCTCCTACATATAATCCCGGCCATGTTGTAGAGACGGATGTGTTTTGAAACCCCTCGTTTTTTTCACAGGTATATTTGTAAGTCAGGCGTGCAGATAGTTTCAGAGTATTACCATGCCAGTTAGGACGTGATAATAACCAACCGCCTGAAATCTCTGCCGATGCAGAGATAAGACGATGACTATTATCATATGAGTCTCCAAAAGAGTGTATTTCGGAACTCTTATACGTGGCGTTTGCTTCAGTGAAAAATATGCCGTAGGCGTTTCGTCTCTCAAAATTCACCGATTGAGTGACAGAAAAAGGACGTGCGGAGGTCTCATCTGATGAATTGAGAAGAATTTGATTATAGCTGTTTGACAGCAGGGAGGTGTTGTAATTATGGCCTATGGACATGGATGTTTTACTTCTTAACGACCATTGGTTGTCACCTTTGAGATGGTTTGATATATTTAATGTACCAAACCTGTTGTGGCGTGTTATGTAGTTGTTTTGGTAATTTGTCAGCTTAGAGCCGATGTACTCTTGGATTGCTTGTGACTGACCATGGCTGTCGGTGAAATAAAAGATTCCGTTGGCATTGAGCCTATAATGTTCCTCCTGGTCGTATGTGTATGTGAAATTTGCCAATGCGGCATCACGGCTATCTTCATTGACAGGAGGAAAAAGCATTTCGCGCTCGTCGGTGCTTAATGACAGACGGGCTTCGCCGGCATTCATGACTCCTTGAAGGGTGCCGCTGCTCCGTAGCCAGTCCATCATTGAGAACAGTGGACGACCTGTGTTGTTGGCATTGACAATACCGCTGGTTGCCTGTGTGGGCGTCAGGCGCATTGCGGAATTTTCGGATTGGTATTTGGAGCATATACCACCTCCGGCGGCGAGGTTGATTGAATTTTGATTCTTTTGAGGGGGACGTTTGAGATTCAGGGCATTGCGGCTATCGGTCATGTACGTTTCAGATGGGGAACCCTCGGAATAGTTGCCTATCAATTCAATTTGTGAGGCGAAATCAGAAGGCAGTGTGTTAATAAACGATTCAGGGGAAGTAAGGACATCCCGACCATCGACCAACACCTTATCTACCTTTTGGCCTTGGAATGATACATTCCCAAATTCGTCAACTGACATCCCGGGCATTTTCTTGATTACATCGCCAATGTTGTGTTCGGAGCCGTCGCTGAATCGTTCAGGGTTAAACGACAATGTATCTCCACGCTCTACCACTCCATAACTTGACCCTTTGACCACGACTTCGCTAAGCGTGACAGCATCTTCATAAAGAGTTATGGAAACAGTGTCATCTGAACAGGGGTATTTGGAATTGTGTGGAGCCATGCCGAGTGACTTCACATTGATTTCAATAGAGTCGGTATTCTCGCTGGTTATGCGGAATAGACCATCACAGTCCGTAATGCTGCGGTAATTCTTATCTGAAGGGATGGTACGGGCGCATATTGATGCATACGGAATAGCTTCACCATCGGCATCCGTAACCTTGACGATGATTGCGGATGCCGATGCGGTTAGGTAGCCTAAAGATACTACCAATGCCGAAGCGATATAGTGCAATTTTTTCATTGTCCCATTTTTATTACCTGTACACCGCCTGTTGATGAAGCTCCAAGTGCGCGGAGTTTCTCTGCACGGACACGCTGGTATTCGGTTTGTGAGATCTTGTTGCCTTTTTGATTGTTTACAATGTTTAGTGTTGATGTCGGATTGGCTTTGAATGATGTAAGAGTGTAGGTGGCCAGAGACGTTTCAAGTTGCATAATCAATCCAGGGAGTCCGCCATATCCATTGGGCCCCATGACACAGGGAATTTCGTCGCAAAACCATGCCACTACCATAGAATCATTGCGCGACACCGCCTTTTTGCACATTTTCCCATTTATGGTTTTGGTCTCGGCTGGCATTATGTCCCATTGCTCCATTTTGAAGGGCTGCTCTACAACAAATGATTTCTCAAGGATTGAACGTTGGACTGCCATCTGGTTATCCTTAAGGTTGACATAAATTGAACCATCACCATTGACATTTACATTCTCATCTGCGACTCCATCAGGAATAAAGGCATATTTATTGTCTGACAGGAACATAAGGCACTTTATGTTGCGTTCTTTCAATTTCTCTATAGTCAATTGACGCATGTAAGGGTCGGTGATTTTCTTGACGGCTTCGGGAATCGCCATTTCACGGTTATAGACAGCCGTAACTTCTGGAGACTTGGCAAAAGAGCATTGAGTCATCATAAAAGAAACCAATACAATAAGGAAATATTTCATCTGTCAATTTGTTTTTAATTATAAGTTGGCATGAGGCATTGACGTGCGCACGCCAACTTATAAATGAGTTACTTATTTGAATAGATTATACGACCACGATAATGACAACCTCTTCTTGCGGAGTCTCAATGATGATGATGAGTACGGCTTGTCGTGCTGCATCTTGAGTGGTGACAGATTCACAGGCAACAGGGATGGAAGCCTGTGCGATTGGAGCTGAGAAAAGGGCTACAGTAGCAAGTGCAACTGAAATGAAGAATTTTTTCATGCTTGATGAGTTAATGTTAATTGTTGGTGTTATTATGTGTCATCGATGAACATTGCAAAATTATACCGTAGCTCAGATTTACGAGCTATGAGTGTATTATCAGAATATTGCCGAAATATTACTGATTTATTATTCTGTTGTGTCATGCTATAAGTATAGGGGTTTATTTGATGGATAATTTATAATTTTGTAGTATGAATAAATCCTCAATAATATATCTGCTCTCAATTATCGCAATCCTGAGTTTCTGTATATCACAGATTCATTGGTTGGATACACGCTACACTTATGAACTTGACCGTGCAGCCACCAGTATTGAGTCAAAGGCGGATTCAATAATGGAATCATACAAGGCTTTTCGCAAAGAATCCACAGATACCATAACTAAGGTTGTTACAAAGATTACAAAGGATAAAGCTCATCCTGATAAGTGGATGTGTAAGTTTAATGTAATGTCAGTAGATGCAAAAAATCCCATCATACAGCTTTCGGATACATCATTGGCTGCGGATGACACCCATGGAGAAATCCTATATATCGATGGGAATGCGTCCGAGCAGGAGGTGTATGCCAATGTATATGCCCATGTTATAGAATTGCGTAATCCATTTTCGATAGAAACGGCTGATAGCCTTTTGAGTGTTGCCGGGTTGTCGGTCGTACATGCAGATACCTTAACAGCATCTTTCCGTAAAGGTGGCATCAATATGGATATAAATAAGTCGTGGATAAATCCGACTGTTATCCTGACCTATCCTTATGATGTGCTGGGGAGCAAGGGAGCAACGTTCACGTTACAGATATCCGTATCTACTGTCATAGAATCAATGGCTGCAACTCTGATACTTACATTGGGTTGTGGCCTGCTTTTGATTATTTGTCTTGTGCTACAGATGGTCGCCATACATAAGCAGCGTCAGATAGCACGCATGCGTAACGATTATATAGCGTCTGTGCTTCATGAACTTAAGCGACCGCTATACACGTTAAAAATGTTTCTATCCTTTCTGACTGATCCCGTCAAATCCAAAAATGAAAGAATTATGGAGCGTATTGTGGATAAGACAAGAGATGAGGTAGATAGTCTGTCTCAATACTTTTCCAAGCTAAGGGATTTGACATGTTCGTCATGTGCGGCATTGCCCCTTAAATACTCCATTTTCCATATCAAAGATATTGTGGAGAAATGCGTGACAGGACAGACGGAATTGTGGGACAAGAAGATTTCGTTTAAAGTCGACATACCGGCGGATATGCAGATAGAGGCAGATGCCAATTATTTCCGCTCCATGATAAGTAATCTGGTGGAAAACGCTATAAAATATTCCTATGACGATACCCATATCAGATTGGAAGCAACGGCCGACAATGGATATGTTACAATATCGGTTTGCGATAATGGCTGGGGAATCCCGTCATCGCATAAAAAGAAGCTGTTCAGCCCATATTATAGAGGTGTGAGAGCTACAAAAGAGAATCTGCCAGGTTTAGGACTCGGACTTTCCTATGTGCTTAAGATAGTCAAAGCTCACCATGGGTTTGTCAGACTTAACAACATAATGCCCCACGGAACAGAAGTGAAAATAATATTACCCCAAAATTGTCATGATTAGATTATTGCTTGTAGACGATGATGTCGCCAACTCGGAATTTCTCATAGAATATCTGAGAATGGAAGGTTTTGATGTCTTGTATGCCAAGGATGGCAACCAGGGATGGAATCTGTATCGCCAAAAAGCTCCACATCTGATGCTTTTGGATGTGAATATGCCTGGTTACAATGGCTTTGAGTTGGCGCGCAAAGTCAGGGCGGTGGATGATAAGGTGATTATATTTTTTCTTACTGACAGAGTCGGTAAAGAGGACAGGCTGACCGGATTTAATATCAAAGGTAACGACTATATCCCAAAACCATTTTATCCAGAGGAACTGGTGGCTAAAATCAGAGAACGGTTCGGTAGCGATGGGGATTATGAATTATATAATATCGGTGAAACGGTATTTGACCCTAATCTGTCCTCTGTGACGTTCAGGTCTAAAAGCACTGTCATAACGCAACGGCAATCTGAAATACTGCGACTGCTTGCGGATAGTATTGGCCGGATGGTCCCGCGCGAGTTGATACTTAACAAGGTGTGGGGTGATGACTGCTATTCCAACTCTTTGGCGCTGAATGTACAGATAACACATCTGCGTAATATCTTGGCTGCTGATAATTCGCTGCAAATTTTGTCATTGCGCAAGAGAGGATATGTGCTTGACGTTGTAAAATAGGGTCAGATGAAATAAGAAGTGGCGTGCCTCAATAACTCAGGCGCGCCACTTGTGTATGCGAAATAATGTGAAGTATCTGTGTCAGGCTTGCGGCACGACGGTTGATGCGGATGGGGGAGGCACGATGGAGACGAGGGGTTTGGCTTCCCAGCCGAGTGCGCTTGCACCGAGCACGGCTGCATCGGCTTCCTTGAGTTCGCTCAGGAGTATCTTGACTTTGCCTTTGAAGATAGGCATCATGTTCTTTTCCATGGAGTTGCGCAGGGGGCGCAGCAGGAGTTCGCCGCTCTTGGCGAGACCGCCGAAGAGGATTATGGCCTGGGGTGATGAGAACACGGTGAAGTCGGCAAATGCCTGGCCGAGGATGTCGCCTGTGAACTCGAACACGTCTTTGGCAAGCTGGTCGCCGGCCATGGCTGCGTCATACACGTCCTTGGAGGTGATGTCTTCGGCAGGTCTGTTGCGGAGCACCGAGTCCATGTCCTTGCGGCTGTCGAGGAACTCGCGGGCCGTGCGGGCTACTCCGGTGGCGGAGCAGTAGGCTTCAAGACAGCCTGTGCGGCCGCAGCCGCAGAGACGGCCGTTGTTGCGCTTCATGATGGTGTGTCCGAGCTCGCCGGCAAAACCGTCATGTCCATAAACGAGCTGGCCGTTGATGACGATGCCGGAGCCTACGCCTGTGCCGAGGGTAATCATGATGAAATCCTTCAGGCCGCGGGCCGCTCCATATGTCATCTCGCCGATAGCGGCTGCGTTAGCATCGTTTGTGATGGCCACGGGAACTCCGAATTTCGCGCTTACGAGCTGTGCCAGAGGTATGGGAGTGGGCCAGGGGAGGTTTACGCCGTCCTCGATGACTCCTGTGAAATAGTTGGCATTGGGAGCTCCGATGCCTATGCCGTGGATTTTCCCTACGGCATCGTTGGCTTCGAGGAGGCGCATGGTCTCCTGATAGAGTTCGTCGATATAATTGTGGATGTCATTGTGCTTGCGGGTCTTGATGCTTGCACTTGCAATCACCACACCGCGAGCGTCTACTATTCCAAACACTGAGTTGGTGCCGCCTATGTCGATACCAATTACATATGGTTTGCTCATGTGGGTATATTAATTAGGTTAAAGATAAGAAGTTGCTTAAGGTTGGTGTTTCACAAAATTATATATAAGATATATAAGATTTAAGGAGTGTGGATATACTATATATTGTTGTCACCTACAAAGTTAATCAAAATCTCATACAATAGGTGAAATAAGTAGATTTTTTTGAGTCGACAGCCTGGGAGGCTCTGTTTATACGACCCCGCTGTGTCACTTGCGGATTTCGAGGAAATGGTTGGCTTCACCATGTTCGTTGACAAAAGGAGGGTAGTCTACCGAGGTTGTGTATGGACCGTCGTACATGAAATCCATGGAAGATATGGTGAACAGGAACGATGGAAAATACTGGTTGAGTGGGGCGACAAATATGTATTTCCGACCGTCGGCTGCCGTGAAGGGGAAGGTGTTGCAGACCTGCGACTTGACAAATGGCCCTAACCGGGTCTTGAAGATGGGGAGGTAGGCGTGGTCGGCATCATCGGGCATATAAAGCCATCCGTCAACCGAGCGTATGCCTGCATCGCCCGGAATCGCCGTGCCGCTTGTCGGTGTGACGTGCTTAAGCGCGGAGGGTACGGGCCAGCGCGGAGAGCGGTCGGTGCTGCGCATACTTATGTAGTCGCTGAAGTGCCACACATTCCATACATCAAACATCGCTGCATCTGGTTTGCGCCATAATATAAAGTCGGCAGTGGCCGGAGAGGGGATGTCTACAAATACGTGGCCTGTCTGCGCGGCGGCTCGGTTTTCAAAGTCGGTCCAGACGGTGCTGAAATGCCAGCTGCGCTGTATGACGGCTGTGTAGTGCCAGCAGAGTATGGCGACGATGAGTGCTGCGGCGGTCACTGATGCAGTGGTGTTGGCTTTCCATCTGTGGGGTAGCGTCGATGCGAGGCACCGCATGATACCGAGGGTGCAGGCGATATGCGCTACGGTGGAGATGCGTTCGCCGCGTGTGATGATGGTGTTTAAAGCAATGGCTGTCAAGGCGATAAATGTCAGCAATATCACCCACGGAGAGAAAAGCTTGCGCCAGTCGCGCATTGCCGCTGCTCGGCATATGACGCATAGCAGATATAATACAAAAGGTACCTGGAGCTTGCCGACCGATACTATATTGTGGAGTAGGTCAAACTCATTGATGACATGCCCGCTGTTGTTTATTGCCGCGAATATGGCTGTAGTGCATAGGAAGATGGTACTCGGGATGAGCCATGCTGCCAGCCTGACTGCCTTTTTGCGCTGTCTGGTGGCGATTATATAAGCCAGAGACCCGATGACCAATGATATGCCGAATGCTTCATGCCACAGGCCGAGCAGCAGGGCGTTGGCGTAGTCCCACATAGTTCGTTTGTGACGGTTGTCGCAGAGAGATATGACATAAGCACACATCATGGCTGCCGGAGGCAGGTAATTCAGTGCGAAGCACAGCGAAAAGAAGTTCTCAAACCATGGCGGAAATATCGACACTGCGAGCAGCGTGACGGCGACGAGCAGCAGATTACGGCCGTCTACGCCGGCAAATCGGCAGATGCCTGTGCAAATCCATAACACGCACGCTGCCGGGACAACGGCGGATAGCCATGGCGGCAGCAGCTGCAGGAATACGAATACGATATTGCCGAGACGGGTGTTGTCATAGGTGAAATGTATGCGCAGGGTTTCCCATACGCCGCTCCACGAGACAGATTCAGAGAGTCCGCGTAGGTAGTCATGTTGCAGCATCCCGTACCAGTAGTCGTCGCTGATGCGCGGAAACAGGACGAATATGGCCCAGTGAGCCAACGCAAAAAGCCCCAGAAGCGACCAGTATGTCGCTTTTGGGGCTTTTTTATGTGCGTTGAGGACCATCCGATATTATTTTGCTTCTGGTTTTAGCCAGCGGTCGAGCCAGCGGAAGAATACACGCTGCCACATGACCGCATTCTGGGGCTTGAGAATCCAATGGTTTTCGTCGGGGAAGATGAGCATTTCGGCTGGAACGCCGCGCAGACGTGCGGCATTGAACGCCATCATGCCCTGCGATGCAAGGATGCGGAAGTCGTATTCGCCATGGGTGACAAGAATCGGGGTGTCCCAGCGGTCAACGTAGCGGTGGGGGGATGCCTTGGCGAATGTGTTCTGTGCAACAGGATTGGATTTATCCCAGTATGCTCCGCCCATGTCCCAGTTGGCAAACCACATCTCTTCGGTTTCGAGATACTGGGTCTCCATGTTGAATATGCCGGCGTGTGCGATGAAGCATGCAAACCGCTTGTCGTGGTTTCCGGCAAGCCAGTATACAGAGAAGCCTCCGTAGCTTGCGCCGACAGCTCCGATATGGTCGCCGTCGATGTAGCTTTCACGCTTCATGTCATCGACGGCTGAGAGGTAGTCCTGCATGTTCTGGCCGGCGTAATCGCCTGAAATCTGCTCGTTCCATTTCGTACCGAAACCAGGAAGCCCGTGACGGTTAGGAGCTATCACTACATAGCCCTGCGCCGCCATTAGAGCGAGATTCCAGCGTGTGCTCCAGAACTGGCTGACAGCTTGCTGGGGACCGCCTTGACAGTAGAGTATCGCCGGATATTTCTTGGATGCATCAAATTCGGGAGGGTATACCACCCATACGGTCATGTCTTCGTCCGATGTGGTGCGCACTATGCGTTTCTCCACGGTGGGCATCTTGAGCTTGCCAAGAAGTTCGGTGTTGACATCGGTAATCTGCGTGGCTGCTTTGGTCGCGTCCTTGGCTTTGAGGTTGACGGAGCATATCTCGTTGGGTGCGAGCATGGAATGGCGCATGGTTATCAAGGTCTTGCCGTCGACCGGGGCGAGTGATACGAAATCGCATATGCCCTCGGCTATGGTCTTGACTTTGTGGCTCTTGATATCTATGCTGAATATCGGTGTCACACCGCCTTTGGGTGCTATGAAATATATTTCCTTGCCAGAAGGCGCCCATGCAATATCATCGGCGGTATAATCCCAGTCGGTGGTGAGGTCGGTGCGTGTTCCCGAGGCCATGTCCATGACGAAGATGCGGTTTTTGTCACTTTCGTAGCCGTCACGTTCCATCGACAGCCATGCCAGCTGCGAGCCGTCGGGAGAGAACACTGGCATTGTGTCGTAGCCCATCATCCCCTCGGTCAGATTGCGCGTCGTCCCGTCGGCGAGGGTGTAGAGGTACAGGTCGGAATTGGTCGAAACGGCATACTCCATGCCTGTCTTTTTGCGGCTGACATACACCACTGATTTGTCGTCGGGACTCCAGGCGAATGACTCTATCCCGCCGAAAGGTTTCATCGGGGCTTCATACATCGGCTCATCGGCCATTATGTCCTTGATTCCGGTCACTTCAGAGCCGTTGTAGTCGCCGATGAAGGGGTGCGGTATTTCGGTCACCCACTCGTCCCAGTGTTTGTACATAAGGTCGTCGATGACGCGTCCTGTGGCTTTGGGGAGGTCGGGGTAGATGTCCTTGGCCTCGCGTGAATACTTGATGTTGGCAATCAGGAGCACTTTCTTTTCGGAGGGGGAGAACAGGAATCCGCCTATGCCGCCCTTGACTTTGGTAACCTGCCGGCGGTCGGAGCCGTCGGCGTTCATCACCCACAGCTGCGGCTTGCCGTCGGCATCTTCGTAGGTGAACGCTATCTGGCGTCCGCCGTCGATCCATACGGCTCCGCCTTCGCTTTTGGGTGTGCGGGTGATGCGGCGCACATTCTTGCCGTCGATGTCCGAGACGTAGAGGTCCACGTTGGAGCGGTTTTGCTCTACGCTTTCGTAGCCGATGCCGTAGAGAATCGAACGGCCGTCGGGCGACACCGCTGGAGTTTTGACACTGCCGAGGGCTTCAAGTGCGTCGATGTTGTAGTGGCCTGACGGATCGGGGGTGAAGTCGGGTTTTTCGATAATCGGGGCATCAGCCTCCGGGGCGGCCGCTTTGGTTATTTCAGACGATGATAGCATGAGCATCGTTGCGGTTAATGGGACTAAAATTTTTCCGTGTATCATGGATTAAGTGTGATGTATTTATGGTGTTGATTCATAATATTATAGGTCAGTCGCGGCGTTTCCGTTTCGGATTGGCTGGAAACCATCCTTTTTCTACCCGTCGGCGTTGCTCAAAGACCTCAAGGATTGACCAGAAACATGAAAAGGCTGTCACGGCAAGCAGCGATGACCATAACACGTTGTCGACAAGATAGGAGGCTACTGCCAAAACCACACCGCATATGGCGAATACCCACCAGCATTTTGTGCCGAAATAATACTCTCCCTTGATGACAAGAGGATGGAAAAGCCCTATTATCAGAAAAGTGGCAAGGCCGATGACTATGCCGAGCAGGTTGTGGTCGGTGAGAAATTGGGTCATGTCAGGAAAGGTTTACATGTTCGGCATCGACGAGGTGGTTGAGAAACAGCGATGCCAGCTCATTGAATTTTGTCGGATGTTCCGTGGTGAGGTAGCGGCAGTCGGCGTTGCGTTTGATGAGGCGGTCGATTTCGGGATGACGTTCGAGATAAGAGCTGAGACTGTCTGCAACGAGCTCGCCTTGAGTGACTATGCGTGCGCGTCCGTCCACGGCCTCGGTGATTTTGTTGAGCAGGATGGGGTAGTGTGTGCAGCCGAGCACAAGGGTGTCGATAGCCGGGTCTGTTTCAAACAGTTTGTCGATGTATTTGTGCACGAAATAGTCGGCTCCCGGACTGTCTGACTCCCTGTTTTCCACCAACGGCACCCACATCGGACATGCCTGAGATGTGACGACTAAAGCCGGGTCTAATTTTGACAGCTCCATATCGTAGCTGCGTGACTGCACCGTGCCTGGAGTGCCGAGCAGGCCTATATGGCCAGTAGTAGTGGTGTTGACGATATCCTCTACCGTGGGCAGGATAACTCCGAGCACCTTGCGTTTGCCGGGAATGCCCGGGAGGTCGCGACGCTGTATCGAACGGAGGGCTTTGGCCGAAGCTGTGTTGCATGCCAATATGACCAGGTGGCATCCTTGGGCGAAAAGGTACTTGACGGCTTCGAGTGTGAATTGGTACACCACATCGAACGAACGTGTGCCGTAAGGCGCACGGGCGTTGTCGCCGAGGTATATGTAGCTCATCATCGGGAGCTTGTGGCGAATTTCTTTCAGTATTGTAAGGCCGCCGTATCCGCTGTCGAATACTCCGATAGGCCCTGGTGTCTGGTCGTCGGTAATAGATATCATTGCAATGCAAATTTACAAGTAAATTTTGACCTATTAGTTGGGTTCGTTGAAATTTTGTCAGTAAATTTGTAGAACATAGCTCGACGACATATGCAACCATTCATACACCTTCACGTACACTCCCAGTATTCCCTGCTTGACGGACAGGCCGACATCAAAAAACTTGTGGACAAGGCTGTCAAGGACGGCATGCCTGGCATGGCTCTTACGGACCATGGCAACATGTTCGGTATAAAGGAATTTGCCAACTATGCTAAAAAGCACAACGGCAAGGTCGACGGCAAGGTCAAAGACCTGCTCCGTCAGGCGGATGAAGCAGAAGCCGCAGGCGATTCAGCCGCAGCCGCCGACTTCCGGACGAAAGCCGGGGAAGAAAAGTCGCACTACTTCAAACCGATATTGGGATGCGAGATGTATGTGGCCAATAAGTCGCTGCATGACCGCAATGACAAGACCGACCGTGGCCGTCACCTCATTGTCCTTGCCAAAAACCAGAAAGGCTACAAAAATCTTATCAAATTAGTGTCGCAGGCATGGACAGAAGGATTCTACAGCCATCCGCGTACCGACAAGGAGGCTTTGGCTGCCCATCGAGAGGGGTTGATAATCTGCTCGGCTTGTCTGGGCGGCGAGATTCCGCGGCTGATACTGGCTGGCCGCCTTGATGAGGCTGACGCGAGTGTCAGATGGTGGAAGGAGACTTTCGGTGACGACTATTATATAGAGTTACAGCGTCACAAGACCGATGTTCCGGGCGGCAACCGTGAGACCTACGAGGAGCAGCAGAGGGTCAACCCTGAATTGATGAGGCTTGCGCGTAAGTATGACATAAAAGTGGTAGCCACTAACGATTCGCACTTTGTCAATGCCGAGGATGCCGAGGCGCATGACCGTCTGATATGTATCTCAACCAATAATTACCTTAATGATCCGTCGCGTATGCGCTATACCAAGCAGGAATGGTTCAAGACTCGCGATGAGATGTACCAGGTGTTTGCGGACCTCCCGGAGGCGTTGGCCAACACGATGGAGATTTATGACAAGGTCGAGGTCTATTCCATCGACCATGAGCCTATCATGCCCAATTTCGACATCCCGGCCGATTTCGGGACAGAGGAGGAGTATCGCAGCCGTATAACCGAGCAGGAGCTTTTTGACGAGTTCACTCGTGACGAGAAAGGCAATGTGGTGCTGTCGCAAGCCGAAGCCGAAAAGAAAATAAAAAAGCTCGGAGGCTATGACAAGCTCTACCGCATAAAGTTTGAAGCCGACTATCTGCGCAAGCTGGCGTATGAAGGGGCCAAGGCGAGATACGGCGAACTTACCCCGGAGCTTGACGAACGTATAAACTTCGAGCTTCACATCATGAAGACGATGGGCTTTCCGGGTTACTTCCTTATTGTGCAGGATTTTATCAATGCCGCCCGTAACCAGCTCGGAGTAAGTGTCGGCCCCGGCCGCGGGTCGGCTGCCGGTAGCTGTGTGGCCTATTGCCTTGGTATCACACAGATCGACCCTATTAAATACGATCTGCTGTTTGAACGATTCCTTAACCCTGACCGTATTTCGCTTCCCGATATCGACATTGACTTTGACGATGACGGACGAGCCGATGTGCTCCACTATGTGACCAATAAATACGGAGAGGAAAAGGTGGCGCACATTGTCACCTACGGCACGATGGCTGCCAAGAGCGCCATCAAGGATGTGGCGCGTGTGGAGCAGCTTCCTCTCAATGAGGCCAACCGCCTTGCCGGACTTATCCCGCGCCACATGCCGGAGGTCAACGGCAAGGAGCTTGCCCCGACACTTGGCAACTGCCTGGGCTATCTGCCCGAGTTCAAGCAGGAACTTTCCGGGCCTAATCCGCTTATCAAGGAGACCCTTTCGTATGCGCAGCAGCTTGAGGGCACCGTGCGCAACCTCGGTGTTCACGCCTGCGGCGTAATCATATGCCGTGATGATATAACCGACTGGGTGCCGGTGTCGACCGCCGTCGACAAGGCGAGCGACGACAAGAGCAAGCTGATTGTGACCCAGTACGAAGGGCGTGTCATAGAGGAGACGGGCCTGATAAAGATGGACTTCCTCGGCCTTAAGACTCTTAGTATCATAAAAGAAGCCGTCAATAATATAAAGCGTACCCGGGGTATAGAAATAGACATTGACAACGTGCCTATCGACGACCCCAAGACCTATCAGCTTTATTGCGAGGGACGCACCACGGGTACGTTCCAGTTCGAGTCGGCTGGTATGCAGAAATATCTCCGCGAGCTCAAACCCTCGACTTTTGAGGACCTTATAGCCATGAACGCGCTCTATCGTCCCGGCCCTATGGACTACATCCCCGATTTCATCGCCCGTAAACACGGCCGCTCGCCCATCACCTATGATATACCCATCATGGAGCAGTATCTCAAAGATACCTATGGGGTGACTGTCTATCAGGAGCAGGTCATGCTTCTGTCGCGTCTGTTGGCCAATTTTACACGAGGTCAGAGCGATACGCTCCGTAAAGCCATGGGCAAGAAGCTCATAGATAAGATGAACGAGCTAAAGGGTTTGTTTATAAAAGGCGGTACGGAGAACGGCCACGATGCCAAGGTTCTTGAAAAAATCTGGGCCGACTGGGAGAAGTTCGCATCATATGCATTTAATAAGAGCCACGCCACTTGTTACAGTTGGGTCGCTTTCCAGACCGCATACCTTAAAGCCAATTATCCGGCGGAATATATGGCGGCGGTGCTCACGCGCAACCTCTCTGATTTGACTAAGCTCTCTGGATTCATGGACGAATGTAAGCGTATGCACATATCGGTCAAAGGGCCTGATGTCAATGAAAGTTACGCCGGCTTCGGTGTCAACTCTCATGGCGACATCCGCTTCGGCCTTGCTGCTGTCAAAGGTGTCGGCGAAGGGGTGGTGGCCGATATAATAAAGGAGCGCGATGCCAACGGCCCGTTTGAATCCATATACGATTTTGTCGAGCGCGTCAACCCCTCTACTCTCAATCGGCGTGTGCTCGAGGCTCTTGCACTGTCGGGAGCTCTGGACTGTTTCAGCGATGTCCAGAGGGAGGACTATTATTCAGCCAATAGCCGTGGCGACACATTCATGGAGCAGCTGCTCCGTTACGGTCAGGCTTACCAGCAGGATAAAATCGAGAGTGCGACATCATTGTTCGGTGATGACGAGGGGGCATGTTCTACCGCTGGCCGCCCGGCCATAACCCATGCTGTCCGCTGGCCTGACACTGTCAGGCTTGACAAGGAGCGTGAGCTGGTAGGGATGTATCTTTCGGCACATCCTCTTGACCCCTATTATCTTGAGCTGCAGTATGGTTGTACATGCGATTTCAAGCATTTCGCTGAGCTTGGACCTAATTTTGAGGGACAGGAGATTTCGCTCGGAGGTATGGTCGTGAGCCTTGAGTCCCGGCCATCTAAGTCTGGTAGCATGTTCGGAATCCTGAAAGTCGAGGACTATTCGGGTAGCCACGAGTTTATGCTGTTTGGCCAGGATTATATAGACTTCCATAATTATGGAGTGACGGGTACCCCCGTATATATTAAGGGAGCTTTCGAGCGGCGGTATAAAAATCAAGAGTTGCGGTTCAATATCAAGAGTATACAGCTTCTGGAGACTGTAAAGGGTTCTCTTGTCAGCACGGTGCATCTGAAGTTGTTTGATAAAGACATCAATCCACGTATCCGTGGACTTCTTGCCATGCATATGACCGACGATAATGATGCCGGAAATCTCGAGATGACCTTTATGTCTACAGAGCTGAACCGCCGTGTACGCCTTTTGGCATCGCGTAAAGTCAACATATCCCGGGCTTTTCTCGACCTTCTGGTCGAAGAAGATATAGAATTTGAAGTATTCTGACCACCAGCAACGTGTTTAGCAGCGGTCTCGCACCAGGGAGCCTTATGGTGCTAATCCTCAGCGAACCCTAAGGTGGGCATGTATTTCCTGCAGGGATGGCTTGCCCGATGCCTGAGTTCCCAGAGTTTCCAGAGTTTCCTGGGGTCCCTGAGATGCCAGAGGCCCCTCCGTTTTATGGGATTTACAGGGATTTGACCTCTTTGTTGCCCGTGTTGTCTGGTTTATAAGGTTTGTAATCCTCCTAATCCTCCTAATCCATACAGGGCATGTAGGGTTCCTAGGGTTCCTAAGGCTCCTAAGGCTCCTGAGGTTCTTAAGGTTCGCAATCCCTGCGGGGCATATGTCCGTTCGTAACCGTCTCGCGGCCAGCTATTCAACACAATTTAACA